>Ga0180431_10001397_pt1 | contig 33826 bp, 28 predicted proteins | sample SS_ome_11_FD_132459 | JGI IMG/M metagenome (GOLD analysis project Ga0180431, IMG submission 132459) | Hypersaline lake sediment archaeal communities from the Salton Sea, California, USA - SS_1_MS_1 metaG | ecosystem: Environmental > Aquatic > Non-marine Saline and Alkaline > Hypersaline >... | reverse complement strand
TTAGAAGTCACTTATTGAAAAAAAAGATTGATACACAAAAGCGTATCGGTATCCTTTCGCCATTATGTTTCGAATATCAGGAAAATCTTTATCGCCCTGTTCAAACCGATAAAATGGGAGATTCTGCAATGTTATCATCCGCCCGAAAGGTCCATGGAAAAAACGGCGTTTTTACCAATGGCAGTGCGGGCGCCGGGAAAAGCATCGGAATTGCGCGATCGGCTTGTATCACCATTATCATCCTGTGGCTCCTCAGTCTCCCGCTATTCGGGCAGAGCCTCATCGAGCCGATACGGTATCCACTGGAAACCATCAGCAACAACCGGCCCTGGATTATCTGGCAGGACATTTACAGTGAGCGGAAGAGCGATCAGCACCGACTGAACATCTATCGGAAGAGTGACGATGTCCTGCACCGGAGTTACACCTTTACGCCAGCGCTCTACTACAGGTTTTTCTATGCCTACCGCCTGCCGGATTCCCTGGAGGATAACAGGTATCACTACTCCATTGAGAGAATAGTCAAGGGGGAATCCATCGAGTCGCGCTACTACTATTACCTGCACTACCCCCTCGTCGGCGAATTCGAAATCGATTCGCTCAGCCGGAATGAGCTCGATTATATTCCCCCCGAATATCTCATTCAGTACCTCTATATCGACAGGAATAATGTTCTCAGAAACGGCTACAACAGCCTCTTCTTCACAACGAGCAGTGCCGCAACATTCGCTATAGGTCTCCTCTTCTATCATGTCATACATCTCGGAACCATCAGTACCATCATCTATTATATCTGCTTCATATCATCGGGCGTCGGCCTGTCCGCAGCAGGCTATTACGGGTACCGCTATATTGAAAACAGAGCAAAGCTCCAGAAAATTCTCGAGATCGGAAAAGGGATTTCAATAAATGGCGGTATACTGGATCGCAGGGTTAATACCGAAGTTGAGCTGAAATTCTGATGCTTCTCAAAGAAATAGCAGAACGATTTGCCCGTTCCAGTGAATTCAACGAAATTGTAAAAAAGGAAACCGAAAAGATATCCATCGAAGGTATCGCCCCCTCCTCCTTCGCGCTCATCATATCTTCACTGTACTATCATTCGCCCGGTCAGGTCCTGATAATAACCAGAAATTATCAGCGAATGCAGGAGATCGCCACCGATCTCTCATGCTTCGTAGCCCCGCAGCATCTCTGTACCTTTCCACCGTGGGAAACCCTCCCCTATGAATTCGTCTCTCCCGCAGAGAACATCGAACGGGAACGTGTCAGCACCATCTACCGCATCCTCGCCGGAGAGCCGGTCATTATCGTGGCAACGGTTGAATCGCTCATGCGAAAGATTCCGGAACGAAAATTCTTCATTCGAAGGGAAATCCACCTCTCCGGCGGGAGCGCCTGCAACTTCGACACATTTATTGAGACGCTCATCTCCTACGGATACCTCCGGGAGCAGCGGGTTGAGAGCTACGGCCAGTTCTCGGTGAAGGGGGGCATTATAGACGTTTTCCCCTCTACCCGTGATAATCCCGTGCGCATAGACTTTTTCGGCGACACCATCGAATCCATCAGGGAATTTGATATCGACAGCCAGATATCATTCAAACAGCTCACCGAGCTCACCCTCCATCCCCGAAGAGAGCTGATACTCTTTGACAGGGAGCATGAGCCGATAGAGCGAAGAATAGCGGATGCACATGAGCGGGGGCTCGAGGTTCCCCGTATTGAGCACGAGGTCGGGACCGTCAAGAGAATACATGGCGTTGAAGACCTCTTTCCCCTCGCGCTCAGAACTGAAAACATCACCTCATACCTCCAGGAAAAAGCGCGAATAGTCTCTCTCGAGACACCGGAGCTCATCGCACAGAAGGAACAGCTCGTGAAGACCTTCCAGGAACTGTACGACAGACGAACGGCAACGGCACTTACCCTCCTTCCCGAAGAGCTCATCAACGCTGACGTTTTTGAGGAATCGCTCAACCGATCCATCGAGCTCAAGGTGTTCACGGCCTCGCAGAAGGCATTCACCCTGAAGATCAGAAGCATACCGCATTTCCGTGGAAAGATCAAAAATGTCCGGGAGGAGCTCTCGCGGAGAATCGCCGATGGCTGGGCCATCATTATCACCACCAGTTTCGAGGGGCAGGCGAGAAGGCTGTATGATCTGCTGAATGAGTTTCATCCTGATACCGCCTTCGAAAAGCTCACCCTCACCAATCCCTTCAATATCATCATATCACCGCTTAACCAGGGCTTTGAGATGCCTTCAGACCGGTTGATGATCATAACCGATTATGAGATCTTCGGGAAAACGTACCGGAAGAAGAAGCAGTTCAAGGGGAGACGCTCCAGACCGATCGATTCCTTTCTCGATCTCAGGGAGGGCGACTACGTTGTTCATATCAACCACGGGATTGGCATCTTCAGAGGCATTGAACGGATGACCGCCAGCGGCCTGGAACGGGATTTCATCCTCATTGAATATGCCGAGGGCGACAGGCTGTACGTCTCGCTCGATCAGATCCCTATGGTCCAGCGATATGTTGCATTCGAGGGGAGAAAACCCCGTATCGACACCCTTGGCAAAAAATCAGCATGGAATCGGATAAAAGAGCGGGTGCAGCAATCGGTTGAGGAGATCGCTCAGGATCTGATAGAGATTTATTCGAAGCGTAAGACGCTGAAGGGGTTCCAGTTCCCGCCCGACACGGTCTGGCAGGAGGAATTCGAGTCGAAATTCGAATACGAGGAGACGCCCGATCAGATCACCGCCATAGAAGATGTCAAGGACGATATGGAGTCTCCGCAACCCACCGACCGGGTCATCTGCGGCGATGTCGGATTCGGCAAAACCGAGGTTGCCATTCGCGCCGCCTTCAAAACGGTAATGGCGGGGAAACAGGTGGCAATGCTCGTTCCGACAACGGTCCTCGCCATGCAGCACTTCACGACCTTCACGGAGCGATTTTTCGAGTATCCGATAAATATCGAAATGCTCTCACGGTTCAGATCGCGCAGCACCATTCAGGATATTAAGAAAAGGCTCGACACCGGAACAGTCGATATCGTCATCGGGACACACGCCCTTCTCGCGAAGGATATATCATTCAAGAATCTCGGACTGCTCATCATTGACGAGGAGCAGCGCTTTGGCGTCAAACACAAAGAACAGCTGAAGAAGCTCAGAATGCTCGTCGATGTCATCACCCTCTCCGCAACGCCGATACCCCGAACGCTTCACATGGCCATAGCCGGCATCCGCGATCTCTCCATCATCCTCACCCCGCCGGAGAACCGGCAGGCCATCGACACCTACGTGCTCGAAGAGAATCCGGACATCATGCGCATGGCCATCCTCCGCGAGATTGAGCGGAAGGGACAGGTCTTCTATGTTCACAACCGGGTCGAGACGATCAATGCACAGCAGCGAATGCTGCAGGAGCTCGTTCCCGAAGCCAGCTCCTGTATTGCACACGGCCAGATGCGGGAGCATGAGCTCGAAGAGGTCATGATAGATTTCCTCACGGGAGCATACGATATCCTCATCAGCACGACCATTATCGAATCGGGTCTCGACATGCCCAATGTCAATACCATTCTCATCAACCGGGCGGACACCTTTGGCCTCTCCCAGCTCTATCAGCTCAAAGGGAGGGTCGGGAGATCCATCCGAAAGGCATACGCCTATCTTTTCTATCCACGGCATATCTCCCTTTCGGAGGCGGCACAGAAGCGATTGCAGGTCATCGCCGAGTATTCCGATCTCGGCAGCGGGTATAAAATCGCCATGAAGGATCTCGAGATCAGAGGATCGGGGAATATTCTCGGGAAAGAGCAATCCGGCAACATCATGGACGTGGGATTCGATCTCTACTGCCAGATGCTCGAAGATGCAGTCAGGAAATTGAAAGGCGAAAAGCCGACACGGATTTTTCGAACACCGGTGTCTCTGAACACCACCTTTTACATTCCGGAGAGCTATATCAACGATGCGCGTCAGAAGATCGAGTTCTACAAGCGGTTTGAATCCTGTGAGACCGTTGAAGAGGTTCAGCAGGTTGAAAAAGAGATGATCGACCGTTTCGGCGAGCCGCCGCCGGAGGTGAGAATTCTCGTTGAGCTGGAGCACATCCGTGCACTCGCCTCACAGCTGGAAATTGACGAGATACAGGAGGACTCACGCTCGATAAAAATTCGAATTTCAGCCGACGCGCAGATCGACCGGCAGAAAATTATACGCGCGATTAACGCAAACAAAGGGATTACCCTCGATCCCTCGGATCGGGAACTCCTGAACTATACAACGGCCGCAACAGCCGAAAAAAAGCTTGTTGAACTAAAAAAATGGTTGCAACAAATAGTGTGACTCCTTAAGCTCCTTCTCGTCAAAAAGAGGCTTAAAACGGATCGAAAGCACTTCACGGTGGAAAGGATTTTCAGCATGAATACAAGAAGAATCATTCTTCTCTGTTGTATTATCGGAGCAAGCAGTATACTTATATCGTGCAAGAACACATTTTCAGGCGAATGGGTGGCAAAAATTGACGGTGAGACGATAACCCTCGATGAGCTGAACACACTGTATTACGCACAGCATCAGCATCTTCTCAATATTTCCAAAGAGGAGATAGACAAGTACGCGAAAGATCCCGATCTCATAAAACGAGTTCCGACCCTCAATAAGAAATTCTTCCTCGAGGAACTCATCAAGCAGCGCTTGATCTACAATAAAGCCGTAGAAGATGGACTGCTTGACCAGAAAGAAGTCAAGGCGGTTATTCAGATTGCCCGTGAGGGAGCTGTCGTCCAGACATACGTGAAGGAGAAGTTCAAGGACGATATCAAGATCAGCAGTGAAGAAATAGAAGCGTTTTACCTTCAGGAGCGGAACAAGAGGTACCGGGGAGTGCCCATCGATCAGGCAGAGAAGCACATCAAGCAGTTTCTCCTCTCACGTAAGATGCAGAGGAAACTGATGACGCTCGTTGAGAGTCTGCGAGATGAAAGTGTCATAGAAAAAAACGAAGCGGTCCTCAAGAAAGTACCGAGCGCTACTGAAAACTCCGACGAAACCGTTACGGAAGAGGCGGTGGAGAAAGAATAATTACTTCCTCCGCTCTCCGGCAACCGTAACTGCGATCCCACGTGTGTTCCCCGCACAAGGGAAAGATGTTTTTTCTCGTTGACAGAATGCAAAAACCGCAATAGAGTGATGGGCACCGCATCAGATATTGTTGTGTCTCGTGAAGCGTCGAGAGAGCGGCATCAGAAAACAGTGCCGTGATGTGCTCCTGCTGTCACGGAGGCAACACGTATCCGCGGTAAAGGCGGGATGATTTCATATCTCATCACGATGCATCAAAGAGCGTATATCACTATTCCATCAGGAGAGTTCTCCGATCATGAGAAAGAGCAATAGACGTATACCGCTGATATGCCTGGCCATCCTGTTAACCGTTATGAGCTGCTCTCAGAAGAGAGGGATTTTCATTTCAACACAAAAAGTCGCACCCAGTTCTGCCATTGCCATCATTGTCGATCATCCAAACAATATAAAAAATGTTATCGTGGCAAGATTCATGGCAAAAGGATTCAGGGTCATTGCCTTCAACGCTTCGGATCTCTACTCACTCTCGGATGTCTTCGATATCAGAGATTTCAAAAAGGTTTCATTCAACACTTCACTCAGTGACGAGAAATCCCTCCTCTCGATGGAAAAAACCTACGACAATATTTACAAGCTTCACGTCTATAATTACGAAATCCACAAGGCAGAGCTTCTGAACGAGATGAAGACGAAGTGGCGGGTCCGCTACCTCATTCTGCTCGATCTCAAGGATTGGGAAACGATCAGCTGGGGACGGGCAGTAGATCTGAACAGCTACGAGGTCATCTGGGTCGAGAATTACCCGGCGCAGTTCGGCGACACGACCGATACCATTGTCAGCCACTTCATCAAGAGCATGAGCGGCCTGTAAAGGGACACACCGCAGCTGCAACAAGCATTGGGATCAGAAGAATCACCATGGCATGAAGGAGTTGTATGCAGATTCCATGCATTTTCTGAAAGGCATCATTACAAGCACCCACCTGCTGAAGGTGATGGCATTCACCGTTATTCTCAGCAGTGCCGCCGGCAGCGTCTCGGCCAGCACAACTATTGCCTTCGGCTATCTGCGAAACGAATCAGGAGATAAAAACTATAACTATCTCGAAACGATATTCCCAAACTCCTTTGCAACATCAACCGCCGCCCTCGGCATGCAGGTGATGAAGCCCCATGCTGTCGATACGCATCTCAACGCGACCTGCAACATGCGGCTCAAGAAGAAGTACGAGCTCGCGGAGCTTCCCGGGCTGGTTGAGCATCTCAATGCCGATCTCTTTATTTACGGAAGCTTTATGCCGCGCCCCGCTGACAGAATAAAATTGGTATTGCACCTCTACTTTCGTGAGAGTCGGGAGGTTCTTATCATCACCACTATCGGACGGCTGGAAACCGAGATCTTCCGGCTGGTTGATAGAATAAGCATCATCATGAACAATATTCTCAATAAGTTCTACAAAGTGCAGCGGATACCGGCCGGCTCGCATCTCGCCATACTCACGAATGTGGACGGCTTAGACGTGAACAAATTATACTATGCTTTCTTGAAACAGGGGTACCCTGTTGTCTGCGTACAGAGCACCGATCTCTCAACCCCCCTCCTTGAAGAGCGATTCCACAAATTCCGCCGAATCACGACCGATAAGAACTCGTATACTGTCACAAACAATTGGCGCCTCATGAAATTCCATCACGGCACCTGGACCGGAATCACGTACAATCAGCGGATCAGATACCTCAAGCGCATCTATACCACATACGACGGAGACTATCTCACAACGAAAAACAGAGTGCTCGATACGTTCAGCACGACCTTCCGCGGTATTATTGATTACATTCTGATAATAGGATTTGACGAATCTCACGATAAGGCATGGGTCCGGTGTATTAACATGAAAAAGAGGGATCTTATCTGGATTCAGTGGGGTATTGAAAGCGAGTTTCTTACTGATGATGCAGTGCTCAGCATCGTTCACCAGATTATCAGCACCATGTCCATGAAAAGCGATACGCCCGCGAAGTAAGACTATTCAAAAGATAAATATAAATGCGCTTCACCCCCGCCTTCTTCCGCGGGACGCACCCTTTTCTAATACCCCTCAAATATCGATCGATTCTTTCCGAAGAAGGTGAATCGAAGCCCGACAAATACCTGAACGCCCTCAATATCCTTTCCCTCAAAGTCCTTATTATAAAAGGAACGGTGATACCCAATTTCGAGAAAAGGGCTCAGATGCTGCGTCCAGACATAGAGCATGCCTGTCCAGAAAGCGGCGGCGGGGCCGAGATCACTTATTTCGCTTTCTGCTTCAGGAGTATCCTCGAGGATCTTATAGCTGGCCTCTGATCGTGAAGCACCAAGACCGAGTGAAGCGGTCCAGAAGAGCGGAAGATTCATGAGCTGAAGTTTATACTGAACAACAAAGAGACCGGTTATGTGAGAATAGCTCTCCTCGTTGTCAGCTTTCGAATGGAGCGTTTTTGTCGAATACATGCTCCTGAAGAAAAAACTCACGTCACGGGTTACATCAATACCCAGGGCGCCCCCACCGCCGAACTGATCCCATATATCATCGGTTCTCGTATAACTGCCGATGATATCGAAGTAGACATTCGCCGATGCAAGTGAAGATGACAGTATTAATATAATGAACGCCATGAGTGTTCTTTTCAAGACCGAGCTCCTTTAATTGCCGTGGTAATAAATACATATAATACACGGATGCGCTTCCCGCGTCAAACAATAAACGTTCACGAGGCAAGCCTCGAGATATGATGCCTTAAAAAAAAGTGACCTCAGGTGAATAAATACGGGGGCGGGGAGAGCATCGCCATGAACCGTGAGAAAATTTACTTGATCCTTTGCTCCAGTACGCTATTAGTTATTATAGGAAGGATATCCTGCGAAGCGAGAAAAGCGATCACGGAAACATGCATCGTCACGGCAGGTAGCAGAAATCCGGAATTTTCGGGCTGAAATGCGAAGGGGGATGGGCTTTTCGCCGTTTTTCCTCTCTGTAAAATCTCTGGAAAAAACGTGGACGGAGAGAAGCAATTCGTGCAGGATAGCACGCGAGGAGAACAGGTACTGTTAAAATGCTTTACGTATGCAGCAAAATCTCGTTATAAAAATTCGTTATTCCGTTATGCATTTCGCTCCATCGATACGTAAAAAAAAAGTTACGAGAAGGGTTGGCTATAATGAACGATTCAAACGCAACTGTTGAAGGGAAGCACCTCATCCTGCCATCGGAGATACTTCCCGATGTAATTCCCATAATCCCCATTTCTCATCGCCCCCTCTTTCCGGGAATGATGATACCCATTGTCCTCACCGGGGAAAGAATGATGAAGGTAACTGAGGAGATATTCGAATCGGAAAACAAGATTGGTGGCATCGTACTCATCAAGAATCAACATGAAGGCACCCTCGTTTCACAGGACCTCTACACCGTCGGTGTCAGCATCAAGATACTGAAGGTCGCCCCCATGGACGACAAAACCGTGCAGGTGATGATAAACGCGCTCAAGCGATTCACCATGACTCGTGTCCTTCAGGATGAACCGATAATGCGATGGAAGGTTATCCACCACGAGGATGTGGACTACAGCGGTTCCGAGGAGATGAAGGCATACTCGATGGCAATCGTCTCGTCGGTGAAGGAACTCATTAAATCAAATTCGCTCTTTCAGGAGGAGCTGCGGCTTTTCCTGAACCGCTTCACCATTGAGGATCCCGGCAAGCTCGCCGATTTTGTTGCCTCAATGACTTCGGCTGAATCTCACGAGATACAGGAGATTCTTGAAACCTTCGACGTAAAACAGCGGGTGGAAAAAGTTCTCCTCCTTCTGAAGAAGGAGCTCGAGCTCAGTAAGATCCAGAAAAAGATAACCCAGCAGATCGAGGAGAGAATAGCCAAGCATCAAAAGGAGTTTTTTCTCCGCGAGCAACTCAAGGAGATCAAGAAGGAGCTCGGACTGGAGAAGGATGAGAAGACAACGGAGGTCGAGAAATTCGAGGAGAGAATAGAACATCTCAATCTGACTGAAGAAGCTCAGAAGAGAATTGATGAAGAGATGGAAAAGCTGAGACTGCTTGAACCCAACTCGGCCGAGTACGGTGTCAGCAGAAACTATCTCGAATGGCTTACAACCGTTCCCTGGGGGATATACTCTGAGGACAATTACGATATCGGAAAAGCACGGCGGATACTGGAAAGAGATCATTACGGTCTCAAGGATATCAAGGAGCGGATACTTGAATTCATCAGCACGGGTAAGATGCGGGGGAGAATATCCGGCTCAATTATCTGCTTTGTCGGCCCACCGGGGGTCGGCAAAACATCCATCGGGAAATCGGTCGCAGAAGCGCTCAACAGGAAATTCTTCCGGTTTTCCCTGGGCGGGATGAGAGATGAAGCGGAGATAAAGGGACACCGCCGCACCTATATCGGTGCCATGCCGGGGAAGATAATTCAGAGCCTGAAGGTTGTCGGCACCGCCAATCCGGTCATCATGCTCGACGAGATTGACAAGATCGGCATCAGCTTTCAGGGTGATCCCGCTTCAGCGCTCCTGGAAGTGCTCGATCCCGAGCAGAACATACAGTTTCTCGATCACTATCTCGATGTGCGATTCGATCTTTCGAACATCCTCTTTATAACCACGGCAAATCAGCTCGATACCATCCCCTCCCCGCTTCTGGACAGGATGGAGGTCATGAAGCTCTCCGGATATATTCTCGAGGAGAAGGTGCAGATTGCGAAAAAATATCTTATTCCCAAACAGATGAAAGAGCACGGCCTTACCCGCAATCAGGTAAAGATCTCCGTGAAAGCGATCAAGAAGCTCATCGAGGGGTATGCCCGCGAGGCCGGGGTTCGAAGCACCGAGAATAATATCAAGAAGATCATGCGCAAAACGGCGCGCAAGCTCGCTGAAGAGAGCATAAAAGAAGTAACCGTTACCCCCGAAAACCTGGAGGAATTCCTCGGCAAAGTCATCTTCACCGACGAAACGCTCTACAAGAAGAGTATTCCCGGGGTCGTCATGGGGCTCGCCTGGACAAGCATGGGCGGGGCCACCCTCTACATCGAGGCCACGGCAATACCCTCAAAGACCAAGGGCTTCAAGCAGACCGGCCAACTGGGCGATGTCATGAAGGAATCCACGGAGATTGCCTACAGCTACATCAGCTCCCGGGTCAAGGAGTATGGCATCCCGGAGGATTACTTCGAAAACCATTTTATCCACCTTCACGTCCCGGCCGGCGCAACGCCGAAGGATGGCCCTTCAGCGGGGATTACCATGGCAACGGCGCTCTATTCGCTCGTTGTCAACAAACCGATAAAAAAGAAAATTGCGATGACGGGAGAACTCACCATAACCGGAAAGGTGCTCCCCATCGGAGGAGTGAAAGAAAAGACCATCGCGGCAAAGAGGGCAAAGGTAAAGACAATCATTTTCCCTCTTGAAAATAAGAAGGATTTCGACGAGCTCCCCGACCACATCAAGGAGGGGCTCAACGTCCATTTCGTCAACTATTTCAACGATATACTTGACATCGTGTTCTGAGATAAAAAAGGCATCTCTTCGCCACAGCCTCAACCGCCAAAACATGGATCAGGGAAAGGGTGATATTTATCCCCCCGAAGGCGGGCGAAATGCCCCTTTTTTCAGGAGCGCCGATAAAGCCCTTATCAACTCATTAAATCTAGAAATAGAATCCGCATACTATTTACCGCATACAATGATCACTAAAAACAGGCATTTCAGACTCTCCTGCTACAGAGCACCATGAAAAGTGGAAAAAATATTGACGATAGTTTAATATTTTAGTATATTATAAATGATTTAACTATTAAAATTCTGGAGGATAAATGAACATCAATATTACGGATAGCGCCAGATTGGAACTGCTAAAAGCCCTGGAGCAAAGTGAATATAACAGTCCCGCTCTGAGAATCGTATACACAGGTGCAGGCTGAGGCGGACCCAGGCTGGGTTTGGCTCTGGATGAGTCAGAAAACAGTAAGGATCTCATGATCGAAGACAACAGCATCACTATACTCCTCGATCAAAATATTCGGAGAATTGTGGATAACGGCAGGTCGATAACTATTGACTATTACGAGAGCCGTTTTGGATCAGGGTTTACCATCGATACCGGTTTTTCCTGTTAACGAGTAGGAGAAGATATGAAGTCAATCATCTGGTTCTTAATAATTGTTGCAATCTGGTTTGTCATGAACAAGTGGATCCTGCCGAAGCTCGGCATATCGACCTGACTATCTCGGAGTTGCTCTCTGGAAGAGAGATATGAGAAAGACAGCAAAAGGGGAGCAGAATGATGCTCCCCTATTTTATTGTCCATTCAAATGACACATGAAAACAACGTAATTACCATCTGAGATTATGCCCATTCCTTTTACTGCTCATGTGCCTCCCCCTCTAAGAATCGTCATAGTCACCGACAGTTACCGATAAGAGACGATTCTGCTTATGGGCACCTCTAAAACTCTTTTCAACCTGCAAACTGATAAAAAAAGTGTTTTACTTAATTGTTCGCTCACAAGGAGCACGACAAAAACGTAGTTTTTAGATGTTCCCATATTTCAATAAACGACATCGCATCAAGCTGCCGGTGTTATTGCTCTGACCGACGCCGGCAACATCGATGAATATTTTGTTACAAGGTGCGCCTGCTTCGAAGGCGATCACCTGTTTCAATCAACAGGCCTTACATTCTCGAGGCACGCCTCGAGGTGCTGCTCCTTATAATAAAGTTCTTTACATTATCTCGCTGTATCATTCATATAAGCAGTGAATTGCATATGCGATTTATAATCCCGATTGTAATGACCTTATCACCGGCAAGATCAGAAAAATATCATAAAACCGGAAAAGAACTGAAATGAGAAGATTAAAGCACCTCCTCGAATATACAGCTGTCATCACACTTCTGCCACTCCTCAGCATTATACCATATCGACTGCGGCTGAAAATCGGAAGTTTCCTCGGCACGCTTACCTACTATCTCTACCGGCACCGGAGAGTAATCGCCCTGGAAAACCTTTCATACGCCTATCCCGATAAGGATCGGAAATGGCAGCACGCGATATGCAAAAAGAGCTTTCAGCATCTCGGCATGAACGCCATGGAGTTCATACAGCTCCCGAAACTCAACGAGCGATTCCTGCAAAAATATTTCCGCATAGAAGGCGAGGAGCACTTCATCAAGGCGCTTGAGAAAAAGAAAGGAGTAATTGTAATCGGACCTCATCTCGGCAACTGGGAATTCATTATCGGTTATTTCGGCTTGAAGGGGTATAAGGGAACGGCCATAATGAAACGGCAATCGAATCCCTATCTCAATCGAATGATAAGACGATTTCGCAATAAATTCAATCTCAGTCTGATATACAGAAAGGAGGCGCGCCGGGAAATCCCCCGGGCGCTCCTCGAGTACAATCATCTTGTCGGTTTCGGTGCGGATCAGGATGCCGGAAGCCGCGGCGTATTCGTTGATTTTCTCGGCAGACCGGCTTCGACCGCTACGGGACCCGCCAGATTCGCCATGATCTGTCAGAGCCCGGCTGTCCTGATAATAAGCTATCGCGAAAAAGACCTGTGCCGAATCAAGATATCACCCTTCCTCCCCTTCGATTACAGCACTGACAATCAGAACAGCGCCATTTTAAAAAACACCGAGATCTGGACACAAAAAGCCGAGGAATATATCAGGAAGTATCCCGAACAGTATCTCTGGGCACATGACCGGTGGAAGACGAAGAAAAGCGATCGGTAGATGATTAATCTCTCAACAATCGGAGTACCGATACAGATCCGAAAAGTATTTTTTTAAAAATTACACTCGCTTTGAGCCCACATGGTATAGTATATTTATAGAGTACGTTCGGGTATGCCATTGTTTCACTTACATCTATACATTATACCTAACCATCGTTCCAGTAATAAAAGGAGACTTGTTATGAAAAAAAGCATTTCACTGATACTGCTCCTCTTGATTTCGTTGCCGATAAGCTGCAAAAAGGAAGAACCGGAGGCATCGCAGCTCATCGTTCAGAGCACTATCGGCAATGTCATTGTTGAGTCGTCACAGGGCGAGCGGGTCCCGCTCGTCGGCGATGTGATCAAAGAGGGGGAGATAATAGTAACGAAGGATCGCTCCGTCATCGACATACGGTATGGCACGCAGGGGATACTGCGTATCAGCGAGAAATCCCGCGTCACGATAGCAGTTCTCCTTTCAAGCGAAGCAGGCGATCAGACAAACTTAACCATGGATGAGGGGAAGCTCTTTGTTACCATATCAAAGCTCAGCAAGAATTCGAAATTCGAGGTAGCAACTAAAACCTCCGTTGCTGCTGTACGGGGAACCAGCTTCAGGGTCGTTGCCGACACCAAGAGCTCGAAGATTGACGTCCTCTCCGGCAAGATCCGGGTCAACCCGGTAAAGGACGGAAAGGTGGTCGAAGAAGCCGAGAAGGTCGTGGAGACGAACAGGACCGTCGTCCTTGATGAAGAGATGGTCGAAGAGATAGTGGAGAAGAAGAAGGAGATCGAGATTGCGATGCTCAAACAGGAGGACGTTGAAGAGATCCGTGAAGAGATGAAGGACATCACGGTCAATGAGAAGGTCGCGGAGGAGGTCAAGAAGGAGATAAAAGAGGTTGTTCTCGAGGAGAAAATTGATGAGGAGGCGAAGCTCGAGAAGGAGCGCGAAGCCGAAGCGGCAAAGAAACGGTTAGAAACAGACCGATTAAATAAGGAAAAGATCGAGCAGCAGCGGAGAGAGCGTGAGCGACTGGAGCGTGAGCGAGCCGAAAAGGAGCGGGCAGAGCAGGAGCGGATCGCAAAGGAGAAGAAGGAGCAGGAGACAGAGGAGCAGCGGGTGCGGAACATTCCGAACCTGTAAACATATACCCCGTCAAGCACAGCAATATTTTTAACACAGCATGAGGAGGTAGCTCATGATCAGGAAAATTGCGCTTTCTGCGATTTTAATCTTCGCGGGCATGTTCATCTTTGTATCGAGCTCACATGCCCTCGACATCAGCATCGGAGCCTCCACCTGGTACGCAAAGTGGGAGACAGATCAGAGTGGGGAATCCCATGAGACCGATATCGATCCGGCATTCCTCTACGGGCCGGTGCTGGGAATCAACTTCACGCCGACCGTAAGCCTCACGTCGGTATTCCTCTATGGCGAATTCGACATGGGGGACGATGATGACGACGGCGATTCTAATGAGATAGAGCGGTACGATTCCGATACGGCGCTCAACTTCGCCCTCAGCCGCTACGTCAAGCTCTTCGGAGGATTAAAGTACATGGGGTATGATTGGGAGAGCGGCGAGCACATCGGCTACGGCCCGGCCCTCGGCATCGCCCTTACCGTACCCCTCTTCGATAATTTCTATCTCCTGATCAACGCTTCGGGCATGTATCTCTGGGGAACACATGAAGAAAAAGATGACGATAGCGGCGAGAAGATAGAGGAAGACTACAATGAGCCGGGATTCAACACAAACCTTTCAATCGCCTACTATATCGCGCCGGCATCCCTGTCAATCATTCTCGGCGGAAGGTATCAGTATTTCAAGACGGAGCAGGATAACGATGAAGGTGGCGACATGGAGCACACCTTCTACGGGGTGACTCTTACGGCGGTGTATTCCTTCAGCATTTAAACTATGTCACGGGCGACAGTGTACGCTGTCGCCCTTTTTCACGTTATCAGCTTCTGTATGCGAATCATGAAATCGCCGATATTGCCGCCGTACTCCGGGGAGCCCTCAACGGTAAGATATCCCTTCGTCATGGCAGCGACCATGTCCACCTCGTTGAGCACCACGGGGAGCGCGCCGTCGACGCCGTTGAACTTCATGTGCACAAAGGGCCGCCGCTTGGTATAGGTTCCCCTCCCCGCCCTGGTCTTGCCCGCCTTCACCTTCAGATAGGCGGCGATTTCGTCATCGACCGTTATCTGATAAATCCGCTCGGGCTGCTTTGCGGTCCACTTCACCATCTCGGGATCGCCCCCCTTGTTGTACTGGCTCAGCGCAGTGGTTATCATATAGAAGGTCAGCTTGACCTTGAGCCGCTTCTTAGCGGGGTCCTTCGGCTTGACATTGGGCATCAGGATCTTCAGGCTCATCAAAAGCCCGAAAACATTGATGAGGAGGCCGAAATTCTTCAATCCCGAGATCTTCGGCAGCACCGGTTTTCCGGCAAACATGTTGTTCATCTTCTTCACGGAGCCGAAAGAGAAGGTAATGTCCGGATTATCGCAGACCCCCTGCTCGACCCGGAACTCGCCGTTATCAAAGACCAGATGCGCTCCGACCGGTTCGCCGTCATTATCGGCCACAAACTGCACCTTCGCCGTGACCTTCTCGAATTTCTTCTTCATCTTCGGAACGTCCTGCAGAACCACCTTGATTATCGGCAGCACGGCCCGCAGGAAGATTCTCGCCGCGAGCAGCTCCCGCTCAGTCGCTTTTGCCATATTATACCTCGTCTTCCCAGTCCTCGTCTTCTTCGAACTCCTTTCCCATAACCTCGCGCACCTTTTCAATGATGCCATCGGTATCAAGCTTGTAATGGGTATAGAGGTCTTCGGGATAGCCAACTTCGCTGTAGCAATCGGGAATGCCAACCTTCTCGAAAGCACAGCCCTTGCCGGCCTCGACAATAACCTCGGCGACGGCACTCCCCAGACCACCGTATATATTGTGCTCCTCGAAGGTGATTATTCTCCTCGTCTCTTCCACCGCCTTGATGATCGCCTCCCGGTCAATCGGCTTAATGGTGTGCATGTTCAGCACCCGAACGCTCAAACCGTCCTGATCCTTCAGGATCTTCGAGGCTTCCAGCGCCTGAAGCACCGTGATCCCGCAGCAGATGAGGGTGATATCGGTACCATCGTTCAGTTGAATCGCCTTTCCTATCTGATACCCGTAATCCTCCCGCTCATAGAGCGGCGGCTCGAATCCCCTGCCGATTCTGATGTAGACAGGCCCCGGGTAATCCACACAGGCACGAACCGCATTGGCCGTTTCAATGCCGTCAGCAGGAACAATCACCGTCATATTGGCAAAGGATCGAATAATTGAAATATCCTCGGTGCAGTGATGCGTGGTTCCCGCCTGACCGAAGGAGACGCCTGCGTGCGTCGCTATTATCTTCACATTGAGATTCTGATAACAGATATCGGTTCTCACCTGCTCGGCCGCCCGCATCGAGGTGAAGACGGCAAAGGTTGATGCAAAGGGTATGAGCCCCGAAAGGGCAAGTCCGGCCGCCATACCGAAGAGGTTCTGCTCGGCAATGCCGACGTTAAAGAACCGGTCGGGGAACCTTTCGGCAAACGTACCTATCTTCGTCGATTGTGCCAGATCTGCGGAGAGGCCGACAATCTTCGGATTCTGCTCGCCGAGCTGGCTAAGCACTTCCCCGTATATCTCCGCCTGAGTTAACTTATCAGCATCCCGTACTGTCCAGGTTAAACCCTCGCTCATACGCTCCTCCTTTAATCATACTAGCAATCGTTTCACGAAAGACATTTCTCGTTACTTACCGTACATCTTGTCGACGGATTTCCTCGCCCTTTCGGCCAGCTCTTCATCGAGGCCCCCATAGTGCCATTTTACCTCATTCTCCATGAAATCGATTCCCTTTCCCTTGACGGTCTTCGCAATGATAATAACGGGAGCGCTCTCCTCTCCATGGGCATAATCTATGGCATCGGCGAGTTCTTTAAAGCTGTGCCCATCGACCTCTCTGACAATCCATCCGAAAGCTTTCCACTTGTCAGCGAAGGGCTCGAGCGGCATTATCACCTCGGTGGGCCCATCTATCATCAGCTGATTTCTATCAACAAAGGTTACGAGATTCGTCACCTTAAAGCGATGTGCCGCCATGGCAGCCTCCCAGACCGATCCTTCATTGCATTCGCCATCGCCGAGAATGCAGTAGGTACGCCACGATTTCTTCTGCAATCGGGCGCCCATTGCCAGACCAACTGCCATGGAAAGTCCATGACCCAGCGAACCGGTTGACGCATCAACGCCCTTCACCTTATTTCCATCGAGATGCATGCCGAAGGGTGATTTGAAGTGATTGAACTCCTTCAGGAGGTCAAAATCGAAGTATCCCTTCCGTGCGAGCACCGGTGCGTAACCGACACCACCATGCCCTTTGCTCAGCACGACCCGGTCTCTTTCATCCCACTTGGGATTCTTCGGATCAATGTTGAGATATTTCCAGTACAGCAATACCAGCATCTCAACGATACTGAGCCCGCCCCCGATATGGGCGCCGCCCGACCACCGGGTGGTATCAATGATGTCTCGCCGGATCTGCCACGCCTTTTCTTTCAGATCCTTTATCTCCGCATCGGTAATTGGCATATGCTCCTCCTCACCATCAGGAAATAGTCATACCCTTTTTCGGGTATCTTTTACTAAACATATACTCATTCGATAAGAGCACCGGGAATAAACGCTCGATCTGCACTGTACATAAGATACGATTGCAGTACGAGGCAGAAAAGAGCTCACCCCTGCGCACCTATCCGTACTTCTTCTTGAGAACCTTGAAGGCCTCTTCAACGATGTTCAGCGTCTTCTTGACATCCTTCTCGGTATGGGCAGCGGATATAAACCAGTTGTGATGAGAGGTGAAATATGCACCCCGCTTGGTGCACTCGGCGCACCATTCCTGATGGAGCATCATACTCTCATCATCCGTTATCCTCAAATACGGCATTGAGGAGATGCCTGTTACTCTGAGATCGTATCCATAACTTTGAGCGATACGAACCATTCCATCAAGGAGTTTTTTCCCCGTATCCTGCATTTTTTTCGGTCCATTGATCTTCTTCAATTCCTTCAGCGTTGCCAGTGCAGCTGCCATGGGGACCGCGGAGAACCAGTAGCTCCCGGTATAAAAAACCTTTGCCGCTTCATTCTTCAATGCTGCTGTTCCCATGAGCGCAGAGATAGGATAACCGTTGCCCATGGCCTTGCAGAAGCAAACGAGGTCCGGCTGAAATCCGAAATACATATGCGATCCCCGCATGTCCAGCCGGAAGCCGCAACGAACATCATCAATGATGCTCACAATTCCCTCTTTCCGGCAGAGGGTCTCGACCTTCTGCCAGTAGTTATCAGCGGGTAATTCGTTGTCAGCAAAGGCGGGATGATGATAGGGAGTGGAGATGAATCCTGCAATCTCACCAGGATGTTCAGCAACGACCTTTTCGAAAGCACCGTAGTCATTCCAGTCGACAACGATGATGTTCTCGACATCCTCATCCACAACGCCATAGTGCCCTGCTCCCTGCATCCAGGGAGTAACACCGTGATACCCGCCACCGACCATGACGATCTTCTTTCTTCCGGTAGCCGTCCGTGCCACCATAATGGCCAGATTGGTCACATCACCCCCGTTCTTGGCAAAATACGCCCATTCCATTCCATTGATGAGAGCGACCATATATTCGGCAAGCTCCACCATAACCGATGGCGCACAGGTAACGCAATTCCCCAGTTTCAGCTGCTTCAATGCCGCTGCATCCACCTTCTGATGATTGTACCCGAGCACCATGGGGCCGTAGGCACACATATAGTCGATGAACTCATTCCCGTCAACATCCCAGAAGTGACTTCCCTTCGCCCGGGCGGAGAAGAAGGGATAATCCACTGCCGGGATATTCGGTGCCGGGCTGAAGTGGCCGTATATGCCGCAGGGGATGAGCTTCGTGGATTTCTTGAAGAGTGACTGTGATTTTCGATAGGTATATGTTTTCATGGAATCCTCTCCCTCATTTATGATAAGTAGATCGGTATTCTGTCGAAGAGCACTGATAGTGATTCAACCATCATTATCTTTCCCTTGACAACAATGTCGCCAGCGGCAACGGCAGCAAAGGAATCAACCCTGCCATTGAAGAGATCATTCGCAATTCTGAGATTCTTGACCTCCATGAGGGCCATCGGCTTCTCCCAATCGCCCTTTTCAACCTCGATCTCTCCATTCTTGAAGTTAATATATGCCGAGGGGCCATTTCGAATTCTAAGCTGCACAACACCCGTTCCGATATGGGCGGCCCTGGCGATGCCAACGGGATCGAGCAGCGCCAGTTCCCGTGCAGCGTACAGTGCCGTATTCAGTGTCAACCGCGTATTCATCTCCAGGTAATCCTTATTCTTCAACAGATCATCGGTCGGTTTCAGATAGTATTCTAACCGTTCAGTCAGCTTGGGAAATTCCTTCGTAAGAAAGCCAATTTTGGTAAAACCCTTCAGGGGGATGGGATTCCCCTTATTGTCGAACATCCTGTTGCAATGCGCCGGTGAAGTAAAGAAGAGCTTGATATCGGGGCCCCGATAGGTTCCCCGGACAACACGACACACTTCATCCTTGAAAGCAATATGCGCCTTCGGCCCCCCTCTGACACTGAATTGTATCACGACATCCCAATTCTTCGCCAGAGAGTTTATCTCGGGGTCGTACCTGACAATATCCTCGAGATTCTGTAAAACCGCATAGAGATTTAAATTCGCTTTTATCAGATCAGAGCTCATACCCTACTCCTTTGATCGATTCTGTGCTCATCCCGAAATATGAGTGAGCACTTACTCAATAAATTATACCTTTTTGTCCTGTCAAGGAAATTAAAGAGCATGCATAATTATTTTGCCCTGCGAGACAGAATGCAGGGAGGGGGGAGCGCAACAGCTCCTACTCCAGGAGTCGTGCTCTTCTCTTCTTCAGCGGATATATCGTATCACCTTCATCGATAAGGGTGATATCACCTTTCCGTACCGGCTTCATGGCGGATATGAGCGTATCAACCTCATCAACCTTGAAGAGCACTTGTATCTTTCTTTCCCGCAGCTCGCTTACCTTATACACGGTAAAGAGATCATCCTTCTGTATTCCGTCAAAGCTTCCGAGGTTGGCAATAATTTTCTGCTCGTTAAGCTTCAACACCCTCCCCTGATAGGGAATACGCTCATATATTCTCCGCGCGCTCCGCAGGGCAAGGAGGGGGAGATTGTCCTTCCCTGTCTCGGTAAGCGTGAATTCGCCGATGACCACTCCATTGTGAAAGTTAAGTATGCGGACATCAATCGTAACGAAGTTCGTCCCTTCGCGGAAATCGCCGTACACAATGAAATCAACCTTCTCATCCTCTTTGACCAATTCGGCAACCCGCTCCAGCGCCCGCTCAATCAGATCCTCACCACCCGGCAGGCCCTTCAGCATCTCGAGTCTCCTGCTCACACCGACAGGCATGAGCCTCCCGAACTGTGCGAGCGTAAAGGTGAGATAGTTCGCGATGACCGTCCCGGCATCATAATGGGTTGATACCATTCCTCCTGACCAGAAATCGAGGACGAGCACCCGCGGAACATCGCGCGGGGGTGGCTCTGTAGCATAGCCTGCATGATGAGAGAGTCGATTCCTCCGTCTGATAATTGCCAGATTCAATGCATCCTGATACTCATCCGGATACAACATCAGGAGATGTTTCAGCTCGGTGATATAAAACCGATAATAATCCTGCGAGAGATAATAATCCCCTAAAAGCTCCCGCGCTTCCCGTTTCGCCGGATTGAGCATGACGGCTCGTCTCAGATGCATTATCGCCTGAAGCGACAGCTTCTTCTTCATTCGGTCCCGTGCGCGGGAGAGATGCTGTTTATACAGAGCTATTCTCGAGGGGTGGCCGATCTTATAGCTATTCAGAACGAGATGATCCTCAAGCTTCGCCTGCAATACCGCATCAGAGGGATACCAGACCATCGTCTTCGAAAGAAAGCGCTCCGCTTCTTCGAGATTCCCCATCCCTTCATTGGCAAGTGCAATGCCGTAGAGCGACACCACGCTCTTCGGATTGACGGTTCGTGCAGCATTGAAGTACGAGATTGCGTCATTATACCGTTCCTGGAACAGGGAGATGAAACCCATGTAGCGATTGGCGAGGTAGTCATCCGGTCGTATGGAGAGAGCCTTTTTAAACTCTTCAATGGATTCGTTCAGATAATCTTCACTTCCGTTTCGCTGATACTCCCGCAGGAGTATCTTCCCATAGCTGACATAGCCGAGCGGAAGCTCTTCATTGGCGGCGATAGCCTTTTCAATGAGCGCCTTGGCATCATCAAGTCTCTTCTCACTGCTCTTAATATCCGCCATCATGAGCAGCGAGCGGTAATGGTAGGGATTCACGCGCAGGATACCTTCGAGCTTTCGCTTGGCCCATATCCGTTTGCCCATGCGATAGTAGATCTCCGCCATGCCATATTTCGCATCGAGATTTGCTGCAGAGATTTCAAGCGCCTCATCGAATGATTTCAGAGCGCTCTTATATCGTCCCAGACCGGAGAGGGCAAAGCCCCTTCCGGCGAGGGCGTCACCGTTTTTCGAATCCAGCTTGAGCGCACGGTTGAAGAGCTTCAGGGATTCACCATAGGCCTCCGTTGAGAGATAGGCGGAGGCAAGCCCGATAATCGCATCGAGATAGCGAGGATTTTTCTTCAGGGCATTCTTAAAATTCAGAATTGCCTTGAAGGTCTCATCACGCTTTAAATGCTCCCATCCTCGATTGTTATGGTAGATGGCGTTCTTCTCCGCAGCAGTGAAGTGAGAATCGGTTAACAGCAGAAACGAGACGATGAGTGCGAGAACAGCTATCAGTCGCCGCTGAACTGTGCCTGAAGAGGTACTGCAAATTTTATTCCCCGTCATCGATCCACTCCCCCCGTTACGATAATCACTGAAAACACCGTTGCCCTGCAACAGTCACGCGCATCCGGAAGCAGAAAGAGAGTGCCGTCAGCATCTCAAACGCAATGGATATGAATGTGCGCACCAATCATGTTCCCGCTTTTCAAATAAAGTCAACAACTATTCACCTCACCGGATGTTCAGATAATCCCATTCACCGACCGTGTAACCGATGTGCATACTGACAGTAAAACAGATAAACAAAACCTTCAGTATTCCCGGCAGAAAAGTACCCAAACTATTTTGCTGAAAATAAAAAATTATACTTGAAATGAATAGTATCTATACTGTAGGTAAAGTGATTTTCCCGTATCGAGGCAGTCTGACGGCATGAGTACAGACTGCCGCCGTTTTTGGAGGCGATGCTCTTTTCGGAGGGGAAACAGATGGTCATGCCCGGAGCTTCAGGCGACATCTCCTCCACCCGAAGGGAAACTCTCAAAATATCGGAAACAGGATCATGAGAAATATGCGATCACCTTCTCTCATTGCCGGTGCGATTCTGATCGCAATTGGATTGCTCATATATATCAACTCGCCACCTCCGCAAATGCAAAAAGAGACCCTGACCATTAAAAGCGGTGATTCCCTGAAGTCGGTTTCCATCAAACTGAAGAGACTGAATCTCATCAGAAGCGAGCAGTTCATCACCCTTTACGGCATACTCACCGGTAATACGAATATCAAGCGGGGGAAATACATCATACACCGGGGAATGTCATCCGCGGCGATTCTCAAAAAGCTGGTAACGGGCGACACCGTACGGCGTCAGGTCACCATACCTGAGGGATTCAACCTCTATCAAACAGGAGAACGGCTCGCCGCCCGTGGAATAACCGGTTATCGATCCTTCATCAGCTGCACCTCGGAGAAAAGGTTTCTGCGATCGCTGGGTATTACGGCACCATCAGCTGAAGGGTATCTCTTCCCCGACACCTATATTTTCTCGGAAGAAACTGATGCGCGGGAGATCGCAGCCGTTATGGTCAAGCGGTTGCGAGCGGTTCTGAAACGGATCGACCGGTCTGCACTGCAGCGGCTGGGACTGAACACGCATCAGCTCCTGACGATTGCATCAATGATAGAAAAAGAAGCAAGGATGCCCGAGGAACGGAATGCTATTGCAGCGGTATTCTATAATCGCTTACGGAGGGGAATGAAGCTCGACTGCGATCCCACCGTCAGATATGCCGTGAAAAAATTTACGGGGGCCATCACCGTCAGCGATCTGAAAAACCGGTCCCCCTACAACACCTATGTGCACGGCGGGCTCCCCCCCACGCCGATATGCTCTCCGGGGCTCGCATCCATACGCGCCGCGCTCCAGCCGGCCGAAGATGATTATCTGTACTTCGTTTCTCGAAATGACGGATCACACTACTTTTCCAGAAAGCTCTCAGATCACCTGCGAGCAGTTGCGTTCTATCAAAAAGGGATTGCAAATGGGTTCATCGACCGACAGAAAAAGCGTTGAAATCGCCGCTCCGGCCGGAAACCTTGAGAAGCTGAAATTCGCCGTTTATTATGGGGCTGATTCGGTATACTTCGGTGGCGAAGAGCTCAATCTCCGGGCGCAATCGGGAAACTTTTCGCTCGCTGAAATCGAGGAGGCGATCCGATTCTGCCGGAAGCATTCGGTGAAAACCACCTTTCTCCTCAACTCATTCCTCCACGAAAATGATATCGAACCCGCTCGCCGGTATATCACACAGATACGGGATCTCCCCGTTGATACGATTATGATTTCCGATCCCGGCATGCTGCTCCTCCTGCGCGAAGAGGGAATTGAACGGGACCTGTCGCTCTCAACGCAGATGTCAACCCTCAATCACCTCTCGGTCAATTTCTGGAACAGTCTCGGGATAAAGCGTATCGTTCTCGCCCGGGAGACAACCCTTGATGAGATACGGAGTATACGGAAACTCACCGATGCCGAAATCGAGATTTTCGTTCACGGTGCCCTCTGCATCTCCTATTCCGGGAGATGCCTGCTCAGCCGATACCTCTCGGGGCGGGATGCCAATCAGGGCGACTGCTCCCATCCCTGTCGATGGAGGTACGCGCTGGTAGAAGAGAAGAGACCGGGAAGCTTCCTGCAGATTGATGAGTATGCACGGGGCACGGAAATCCTTTCATCGAAGGACCTCTGCCTTATCGAGAAAATCCCGGAGTACATTGACGCCGGTGTTGACGCCTTTAAAATCGAAGGGCGAATGAAATCGCTCTACTATACCGCAAACACAACACGGATCTACAGGCAGGCGGTCAATACCTACACCCGGGGAGGCGACTATGCAAAACTGCTCCCCCTCTGGAAAGAAGAGCTCGATCTGGTCAGTCACCGCCCCTATACTGATGATCTCTTCAATGAGTTCGAGAGTGAATTCACTTCCCTCTCCTATGTCAAGAAGGTTCTCTTTCTCGGCTACCGGATCTCCGACGGATCGACCGGTAACACCGTACCGGTGAAGACCTTCAACCCTGTCTATGCCGATGAGCGGATTGAAGCTATCTTCCCCATCGGGGAAACCATAACTGACGACACCGTTACCGTTCTGGAGATAGATGACAGCGGCGAGAAGGTCAGCATGGCCCAGCCGGGAAAGGTGTATCATATAACCTTCGATAAACCGGTAGCCGATCATGCTATCTTCAGGAGGAGATTGTAAGAACGAGCATGACCGGAAAGCAAAAAGAGAACAAATAGTTATTGTATTGATTCTCTATGAAATTAACATTGTTTCAACAGCAGTACAAAATTGTTCGATAACAGATGAGCACCCGTTCACGTATCGTCCGCGAAATCTGTAAAGCTCCGGTTCCATATACTATTATTTACGCAAGGGGAGCCAATGATGTTCAAAAAACCGCCCGGCATTGAGGATATATTCCCCGACCGGATTGAGAAATGGAACTTCATACTCAATACGGTGCGAGAGGTATTCAGAATTTTCAACTACAGGGAGATAATCATTCCGATTATGGAATACACCGAGGTTTTCTCTCGCGGCATCGGCGATGAAACCGATATTGTCTCGAAGGAGATGTTCACGTTTGAAGACAGAGGCGGCCGAAGTCTCGCGCTGAGACCGGAAGGAACCGCCTCGGTTGTCCGCGCCTATATTGAGAATGGAGAGTACAACAGGCGATCGACCTGCAAGTTGTTCTATTTCGGACCGATGTTCAGAGCCGAGCGACCACAGAAGGGGCGGTTGCGGCAGTTCAATCAATTCGGTGCCGAATTTTTTGGGAGCGATCTCCCCTACTACGATTACGAGATCATCGCTATAATGGATATGATTAACAGCCACCTCGGTCTCGGAAACTACTCGCTGCTCCTCAACTCAATCGGATGCCAGCAGTGCCGACCACGCTACATCGCCGATCTCATACAATACTACACCGAGCACCGGGAGAGCCTCTGCCAGGATTGTCAGAGACGGCTCGGCAAGAATCCACTCAGACTTCTCGATTGCAAAAACGAGAGCTGTCAGCAGCTGAAGAGCACCGCCCCCGTGATTACATCATATCTCTGCGAGAAATGCACCGCACATCATGCAGCGCTGCAGGAATACCTCGGCACCGGTGGAATAGCCTACGAGGAAGATCCCTATCTGGTGAGGGGGCTCGATTATTACACGCGAACGACCTTCGAGTTCGTCTCTGACCGGCTGGGAGGACAGAACGCCTTCGCGGCCGGCGGCAGATACGATACCCTCGTTGAAACCTTTGGCGGGAGGCCAACTCCTGCCGTAGGATTCGCCGCAGGCATTGAACGAATCGCTCTACTCATGGAAGAGAGAACCGAGAGCGACCGGCTCGATGTTTTCATTGTTTATTCCGGCACCGAGGCCTATCAAAAGGGATTAGAGCTCTCGGGCCGTCTGAGAGAGAATCACATCTCCGTTGATCTCGATCCGGCCTCGAAGAGCATCGCATCACAGCTCAAGAAGGCCGACCGGGAGAATGCACGAGCTGCGCTCATCATCGGGGACGAGGAGATCAGGGAAAACCGCTTGACCGTAAAGAATATGGAAACCGGTGAACAGGAATCAATCGAATCCGAGCATCTCGTTCACTATATGGAATCGATTTCGACCGAAGGGCGATAGAGGGCCTCATTTCCGATACATGCGACACGCAAGTTCTTGACAAAAATATTTCTTATGATTTCAATATGATTAGCTCGACAAATCACTCGATACCTCATGGAGAGCAGCAGTATTGACCGATGGCCTATAACGATATACATGAACTGCTCGAAGACTACGGGTTCCTGGACAAGAATACACTGAGAGAACCGTATCTGCTGGATGTGCTCAACGAGATTCTCATAACGCAGAATCGATCGGCACCAGAATTCGACAGGCCGCTCGCAACAATCGATTCTCTCAAGGTAGCAAGAAATATCAAGATACCCCATACAGCAAACAGAGAAAAGAACATCCACTATCTCCTCGATCTGCTCTCAAAAAATTATCCCGAGCAGATTCGAAGAGTTGTCACCTTCGACTTTAATGTAGACAACGAAAGCAAAAAGCTCAATGTAACAGAAACCGTTGAATATACCATCCTGCTCAACAATGAATCCTACGAGAAGCTCATCTCCCTCCGGGATGAGATTTCTCTCGAGAGCCTGATGAACCTCATTCGGCAGTATCGATTCTTTAATCTCTCGGCGCTGCTGAAGCGGGCACAGAACCGGAAAGACCTTGCCAGGCTCATCCGATTACAGCTCGGAAAGAATATTTTCACCTTCAAGAACTATCGCCTCGATCAGAGCAAGATAGAGGTCGCAGAGGACTACTGCTTCCATGCTGACAATTACGATTCGGTACGAGAGTCAATAAACATCAAGCGGCTCAAGGAGATCATCTCAAATTATTCCGAATTCATAATGAGACGTCTTAAGAAGTTCGGCATACTGAGCACCGATATCAGTGATTACCGCGATTCGAAGCTCGATTACCTTTTCAACATACTCCTCGACGATCTCTCCTCGACCATATCGGAACGGGATATGATCGAGATAAAGAACATACACGCAATCCTGCAATGCGTTTTAAAGGTCGATACCGTTCTCGACCCGGTTCATACCACAGGAAAAGACATCATAAAATTTATCAGAGAACATCGATTGTGCACCGAATCCGACATCACCGCTTCACTCGTCGAGGTAACCGATGAAATCATGAAGAGCTGGCATGAGAGCGCGCACCTGAAGGAAAACGCAATCATACCCGCCAGAGATGACGAGGGGAAAACATGCTACATTGACGGTGCAGCGCTCACGACGCTCTTCACAGAACTGAATCAGGTTATCATTCATGAACCCGAAAAACATGAGCTGTCATATGCCGCGAGGAAGAAAGCGGAAAAGCAGTTAGCGCTGGTCTACACCGCGGCGAAGAACCTCCTCTCGGGAGGCGCAGCAAATATCGATGCGGTGCTGCGCACTGATACCGATGGCGTACAGCGGCTCAGATCGGCAATCGCCGACTATGAGAAGTACCTGCAGCGCGAGACCGAAGAGCAGGAAGAGCAACCATCGGTGGAGCTGAAAAAAGAGAAGCGGTCGCTCCTGCGTATTATTATCGACTTCATCCTCTCTCTTTTTACCAGAAAGCAGGGCATCCACGCACCGGGAACAAGAAAAACGCGCACTGAAAAGCGACCGGTATTTGACAAACAGACGAGACAGATATATAAGAAGATCATCAATGCCGCCGCACCAGTCATCGCCCTCTCATCAATGATCGAGCTGATTCCTGAAAACGAATCGGAGGTCGATAGCATCATCACCGAACTGCAGGAACAGAATGCGAAAATAATCATACCGGTTTATAACGCGCGGAAGATTCTCTACCCGAGAAGGAGCAAGAAACTGCTCATATCCGATGCGGAGTACCTCCTTGTTTCTCCCCACACCATCCGTTCCTATGAGGCCATCAGGGAATTCACTGATTCGCTCATCGGATACGAGCTCAGAGACGAGGTTATCCCACAGGCGGGGATTATGATGATGGAGAAGTATCTGGTGAGCATCTATCATCAGAAACGAGCACAGGCCCTCAGGAAGGAGCTGTGATGACACAGGCGGGATTTACCTCCAATAGATAACGGAACCGATTCTGTTCAAGAGAACATTTGAAGAAGAAACAAACCGAACAAGCCCGTCGGAGAAATACTTTTGTGCGCGTGTGATTTAATGAGGTGGGAGTTTCTTCGGACCGATAGATCCCCTGCATATCCCGCTCGGGATTACGCACTCTCAGCTTTATCGGATTTCGGTTTACTCGCAGCGGTTTCGGTGCTCTCCGACTTCGATGCGCCCGCAGCGGTTTCCGTGCCGGAATCTGTCGAACTGCCCGTATGCTTTGCAGCGGCCGCTTTTCCGTTTCCCTTTGATCCCTTGTAATCGGTAACGTAAAATCCCGATCCCTTGAAAATGATGCCCGCTCCGGCCCCGATGAGTTTCTTGACTTTTCCGCCACACTTCGGGCATTTCTTAATCGGCTCTGCTGTCATCGAGTGAAAGGCTTCAAACCGATATTTGCATTCCAAACATTCATATTCGTAGGTTGGCATGATTGTCTCCTCTCAATAGAGGAGGTTTCCCTATTTCAAAAGAGCATCACAATCTCATCACATGATGAGCTGAATAGCACTGGTAACCTGAAATCGAAAGAAACCCTCTCAAAACGTCTCTTCTGCCATTATCCGTTGGTAATATACCTCTCGTACGAGACTCGTATGCACGAGAGTGCACTGTCTGTCAATAGAAAATATACCTCCAACTAAAAATTAGACAAGTGAAACATTAATTTTCATTCCGTGAGCGCTCTGTTTTGTCAAGATTTTTTTTGCCAGGAATCACGGGTTGTTCATCCTGCGGGAATGCACATCGCCTCTTTCCATAATTCCGATTCCGCATCTGCCGCCTCTCGGGCTACTCTCCCGAAACCTTACGAAACACCGTACCGTTGAACAGGGCAATGAGATCATCGCCCCTGCGAACCTCCATCCGGTAAACGCCCGTCCGCTTTGTTGTGTGAATGAGACTCGCCTCGGCGACAAGCCGATCGCCAACCTGTGCGGTTTTCAGAAAGGAGCCGCTCACGTCCAGGGCGTATGAGGGAAGATGATCGCTGTTCGAGGCAGCGGAGAAAGCAACATCGGCAAGACTGAAGACGAGCCCGCCGTGAAGGAGCCCCACAAAATTGAGCATATCCTCGGTGACAACGAGAGAACAGCGGGCATATCCCTTTTTAATCTGTTCAATCTCCACGCCGAGAAATCTGGCATAGGGATCTTCTTTCAAGCGCGATGTCAGTTCTTCGAGATTTACTTCACTGTTCATAGCTCCACCACAATTATGATAAAAAAGTGAGCTGCTCTTATCCGGTATAAAAGGCAGCCGGTCAGAATGCTGATATAACCCCTCACAAAATCAATAATATTTTTGAAAATAACTGCTTCCATGAATACTGTGAGAAAACTCTTGACCGGATATAAGAATATCAATAGGATTGCCCATGCACAAGATGAGGTTGAATCTCCTCTGTTACATATTCAAGTGGAAAGGAAGCTTACCTTATGATCAAAAATATGAAACATGAAGAAATCGCAGCTCTGATGGATGCCCTGCCTTTTGAGATGATGTTTGTCGACAAAAACGACTGTGTACAGTATGCCAATCAATTGGAAACGAGATTTTTCCGATTTAAAAGGGAAAAAATAGAGGGGCAGGATGTACGCAACTGCATGAAGAAAGAGACGCTTCCAAAAGTTGAAAAGATACTATCAGATTTTAAAAGCGGAAAGGCGGACGAAGCCGAATTCTGGATTCCCAGCCTGGCACCGAGAATTCTCAATCGATTTATCGCTCTCAGGGACAAAGATGGAAAGTATCTGGGGGTTTTTGAATACGTCCTCGACTTCAAGGTAATGGATCAAATTGAAGAAGATAAAAAGGACGCGCCAAAACTCTGAACCAAACCATTCGGCTTCAGAGTATCAATTGCAGAACGGAGCCGGTTGAGCTGCCTCATGGGGGATATCCCTCGAATATCGCCCACAAATCCTCAACCATGCGAAGACAGCATCCCTGAATTATGGGACAGCGCCGTTAATATGATATCACTCCTGGGGGGATATCAACGCGGGAGCGTTATGATTGCCAATACGTGCCGATGTACTTGCTCAACTGTCGCAACTCCTTCTCAACCGGAAGCAAAAACTCATCGCGAAACTCCTGAAGCCGTTCGTATTCCATGGCACGCAAATAAATGAATTCAATGATTTTGCAGCATTTATACAGAAACTCCAGGAGTCGATAATACCTCATCTTGCCGGGACCGAACCACTCAATGCCATTCTTCTCGAAGTGCTGTTTGAGCAGGATAAAAGTATGCCGTATTTCGCTGATACCCTCAAACATCTCACTCGTAATCCGGTTCTCCTGCAGCTTCTGCGAAAGTGCATTCACGATGAAATTGTATCGAAAGAGCTTTCCGTCATTGTGATTATAATAGTAAGTGATGAAATCGTGATCCTGCTTCAGCTTCTTCTTGAAGTTGTACGCTTCGGTTGCTATTCTCTTCAGATTATTCAAGGAAAACAAGGTGTCACGCTGGTCTTCGAGAAAATCCCGCAGATCGAATTCATTGAGTCGCCAGCCAATAACATTTGAGCTCATTGGGAAAAAGCGATTCAACGAATTGCTATAGGCGATTAATTCACCCAGCATCTCAGCCAATCTCTCATACTCGATGAAGATCTTGATAGAATCGCTCAGGAACTCCGCGAAGTCCGTGGTAAAGGAAAAGGTCCTTTTTTTATAAAACCGTATATATGCTATCATCAGATAGTAGAGATCGCTCACCGAACGCTTGGCAAGGTCGAGCAGGAGATGCTTGAATTCCGGAATGTGCTCATTTATCTCGGGAAGAAGGCTATCCGCAGAGAGTTTCGCTTCATCAAGTCGTTCCTTGGGAATATATCGATAATTGAGGCAGGACATGAGTATATCTTCGATCTGAACCAGATGAGAGGCGAACATTCCTTCAAACTTGAGATCCAACGACTTTGCCTTTTTTATATCGGACAATCTCTTCTTCACATCGCTGGACAGTACAAGGCTGTTTCCATTCTTTTCGTAGCCATCCCAGCTGTCGGGTATTTTCTGAATTTTCTTCAGGAGCTCCTGATCCTGTTTCCGCAGTATATTACGGTAATAGCGAGCCTTTGATTCAATATAGCTCCTGTAAAGAGCCTCTTCATCATTATCTCCGGCTCCTTCGAAGAGGTGCGTACTGCCCTTGTCAGCGAGCGGGGAGCTGTTTTCTTTTTCTTTCAATGAAAAAATCCGTTTACGGTGACGATAGTCAATTCCCTCGTAATCGGCAGAACGATTCTCTCCCGGTTACAAGAACACCACTCTATATATATGTACCCTTTCGCAACAAGTCAAGCAAAAGAATCAGAGATGCCGGCTACACCTCAGCGAGCGAAGCTCAGCATCGGTTTAAGCTGAATGGATACAATGCTCCTCTTTCGACGGGAGGGGGAGAAGCATCGAAACGCTTCCCCGGTATTTTACATATTCGTCACCGAAATCAGTGAGTAGCCGCGGCTCCTCTACCCACTTAAGATAGAGTATCACCACAGGAATAAAAACAGCGAGGAGCGCCACCCCGCTGTAGTATCCCAGGAAGAGGGCAAGGGCAACATACGAGGTGAGCGCACCGAAGACCATCGGGTTGCGGGTATAACGGTACGGACCGCTTATTACCAGTTGTTCCGTTCGGGGACTCAGAGCAACACCGAAGCCATCGGCCGGCCCTCCTTTCCCGCGGATTAACAGGAAGAGATTTGACCAGAGGACGAAGAAAACGCCGAAGCTCAGGACCGGAATTGCGGTAATTAATCTGAGAAGTGAATTGCCGAAACGCACAAGACCGAGAAGAGCGTCGACGCGCGAAGAGAAGTAATAGATACTCACAGGTATCAGAACTGCAAAGATGCTAAAACCAACGGTATATCCGAGAAGATGGCGAAGGAGTTTCATCAAAGCCTTTCTCTGAGCACCCTCTTCAGAATTTTGCCGGCGCCGCTCACCGGCATCTCATCTATAAAATGAACCTCACGGATATGCTTGTATGGAGCGACCTTATCGTTAACATATTCCATAATCTCTTCAGCCGAAGCGCTGACATCCGGTTTGAGTTGGACAAATACCACCGGCATCTCTCCGCCCTTCTCTGATTTTTTCCCCACCACGGCGCATTGAACCACTTTCTGGTTCGCGAAAAGTACCTCTTCGAGCTCCCTCGGATAGACATTGTATCCCTTGTAGATGATGAGATCCTTTTTCCGGTCGGTAATGTAAAAATATCCGTCCTCATCTTCGTAGCCGATGTCGCCGGTGTGGATCCAGCCGTCCTTAAGAACGTCGCTGGTCTCTTCAGGTCTCTTCCAGTAGCCTTGGCAGCACTGGGGGCCCCTCACACATATCTCCCCCTCCTCTCCCTGTGAGAGAACCCTCTCATCCTCTATGTTAACGATTTTAACAAATGTATCAAACACCGGAAGCCCTACCGAACCCGTCTTCGATGCCTCCCTGCTGGGTGGATTCATAGTGGCCATACCGGTTACTTCGGTGAGACCGTACCCCTCGCAGACCACTCCTGAAAAGGCGTTGAGCATCCTCTCCATGACAGGGACCGGAAGCGGCGCCGCCGCCGAGACCGCAAATTTGATTCGAGACATATCCACCTTTTCGAACTCCGGATCCTCAAGCAGCGGGATATAGAGCTGGGGGGCTCCCCCCATCACATCGGCATGGTATTTCTCCACCGCACGGATAAACTCCTTTGTATCGAGGCGGGGAAATACAATCATTGTCAGAGCACTGTAAATCGGAAAGTTGAGATACCCGATGGAGCCCATGACGTGAAACCAGGGGACGACCACAAGAACCGTCATTCTCTCAATCTCCGGCTTATCGAAATTGCCCACCTCTTCCTTCATCAAGCTCATATCATAGGTTAAGATGCCATCTCTATATACGACATCCCCTCCCCCAAACCAGTGGGCAATCTGAATTACGTTCGAGATGACATTGAAGTGGGTCATCATAACTCCCTTTGAGAGCCCGGTTGTGCCCCCGGTATAGCCCAGGTGAGCGATGTCCCGCTTCGGATCTATATCCACATTGATCGGATCTTCATTGCTTTCATTGAGAAGAGAGAGGAAGTCCTCTCCCTCATCGATTGGAGATTTCTTCAACATCCTGAGGGGGGCCGTGAGGGGAGGATAGTTGTCAGGTATGGTGGTAACTATGTGGTTTCTGACCTTTGTTCTGTCTAAAATATTTTTTAAAGAACCAGAAAGAAGATCGAGGGTGATAATCGTCTCTGCTCCCGAGTCGTTCAGTTGATATTCCATTTCCCGCTCAACTAAAAGGGGAGAGCAGGGAACGAAAACAGCACCAATCTTCATGCAGCCGTAATAGGCTATGGCAAACTGCGGGCAGTTGGGGAGATGTATTGCCACCCGATCACCCTTATGCACACCCCTGTAAATGAGCCCATGAGCAAAGCGTGTGGAGAGAGCTTCCAATTCCCCAAAGGTAATCTCTATTCCCATAAACCTCATGGCAACCATATCGGGATACTTCTTTGCTGTTGAATAGAGCATTTGATGAACGGGGATCTCAGGATAGTTCAGTGACCGGGGTCTGCCCTTTGGCCAGGCTTTGAAGTTTTTTGATATTTCCATTAAGATTCTCCTCTTTATAAAATTTATCTTTTCAAGATAAAACGTATAGCTTGAAAATAGATATTATCTCAATGAAGAGTGCAATAAAAACAGTTGATGGAATTACTAAAAGTTTTTGCT
>Ga0180431_10001396_pt1 | contig 33828 bp, 36 predicted proteins | sample SS_ome_11_FD_132459 | JGI IMG/M metagenome (GOLD analysis project Ga0180431, IMG submission 132459) | Hypersaline lake sediment archaeal communities from the Salton Sea, California, USA - SS_1_MS_1 metaG | ecosystem: Environmental > Aquatic > Non-marine Saline and Alkaline > Hypersaline >... | reverse complement strand
CTGACTTGCGATGTTAAGCGGGGTCTGGCCGCCGAACTGTACTATTGCACCCTCGGGTTTTTCCTTTTCATATATGCTTAATACATCCTCGACGGTCAGCGGCTCGAAGTAAAGTTTGTCGGAAGTGTCGTAATCGGTGGAGACGGTTTCAGGGTTGCAGTTGACCATAATGCTTTCGATGCCTTCATCTTTCAAAGCATAGGAAGCATGACAGCAGCAATAATCAAACTCTATTCCCTGTCCAATTCTGTTTGGCCCACCGCCAAGGATAAGAATTTTCTCATTGGGTGTTGGGATACTCTCGTTTTCACTTTCATAAGTTGAGTAATAGTAAGGTGTGAATGCCTCAAATTCTGCGCCGCATGTATCCACTGCCTTGTAAACGGAGCTGATGCCAAGTTTGTTTCTTAGCCGGCGAAGAGAGTTTTCGTCGGTATTAAGAAGTTCGGCAAGTTGATTATCGCTGAAGCCAAATCTTTTTGCTTTTAACAAAAACTCAGCAGAGCAGTTTTTTGCATTGGCGAGTTGTGCTATTTCTTTTTCCAAGTCAACTATTTGCTTAATGTTGTGGAGGAACCATCTGTCTATTTTTGTAGTTTCATAAAGTTGGTCTATTGACAGACCCTTTTGAAGCGCATACTTGATATAAAATGGCCTTTCTGCGCAAGGGAGTCTTAACTTTTCGTTAAGTACCTCATCATGTACATTCGATTTCAGGTCCTCCAGGCCGCTTACGCCAATCTCCAATGACCTCAAGCCCTTTTGAAACGATGCTTTGAATGTTCGGTCAATGGCCATTGCCTCGCCGACGGATTTCATAGAGGTGGTCAAGAATGGTTTAGCTTCGGGAAACTTTTCGAATGTGAAGCGAGGGATTTTTACGACGCAATAATCAATGGTCGGTTCAAAACAGGCAGGAGTTTTCTTAGTGATGTCATTTGGGATTTCATCAAGAGTATAGCCGACAGCGAGTTTTGCTGCGATTTTTGCTATTGGAAAGCCGGTAGCTTTTGAGGCTAAAGCGGAACTTCTGGAGACCCTTGGATTCATCTCGATGATGACCATTCGTCCGGTGTCGGGATTAACAGCGAACTGGATATTTGAGCCGCCGGTTTCGACACCTATTTCCCTGATGCAGGCGATGGCGGCATCACGCATTTTTTGGTATTCGCTGTCGGTCAATGTTTGTGCGGGGGCGACAGTGATTGAATCTCCTGTATGAACGCCCATAGGGTCAAAGTTTTCTATTGAGCAGATAATGACAACATTATCGTTGAGGTCTCTCATTACCTCTAATTCAAATTCTTTCCAGCCTGTGAGTAACTCTTCGATTAGTATTTCATTTACCATACTGGCTTCGAGGCCTTTTTTGGCGACTTTGGTGAATTCTTCTTTGTTGTATGCTATGCCACCACCAGTGCCGCCCAGGGTATAACTCGGGCGAATAATCACTGGAAGACCTACTTTTTCAACAACATCAATGGCCTGCTTTAGTGTGTGTGCCTTTCCGCTTCTGGGCAGGTCCAGGCCGATTTTTTTCATCGCCTCTTTAAATAGTTCCCTGTCTTCAGCTTTCTGGATTGCTTCGATGTTTGCTCCTATTACCTCTACATGGTGTTTTTCGAGGACACCTTTTTGTGCGATAGTGACGGTGACATTTAAGGCGGTCTGTCCCCCCAAGGTAGGCAGGATAGCATCGGGTTTTTCCTTTTCGATTATCTTTTCAACGGCTTCGGGCGTGATGGGCTCAACGTAAATGATATCTGCAGTACCGGGGTCGGTCATAATAGTAGCGGGATTGGAATTTACCAGTATTATTTTATAGCCCAGGCTGGAGAGTGCTTTGCAGGCCTGTGTTCCAGAATAGTCAAACTCACAGGCCTGGCCAATGATGATAGGGCCGGAGCCAATGATAAGGATTTTTTCGATATCTGTTCTTTTAGGCACTATTTTGCTCCATCATCTTCACAAATTCTGCGAACATATAACGTGCATCATGAGGTCCCGGAGCGGCCTCAGGGTGAAACTGCACGGCAAAGATGGGTAGTGTTTTATGTTTTATGCCTTCAAGGGTGCTGTCATTGAGGTTTACGTGAGTGATTTCCAAATCGTCAGTATTCAAAGAGTCAATGTCAACACAGAAGCTGTGATTTTGGACGGTGATATGTACCTTGTCGGTTTTTACATCTTTGACGGGATGGTTTCCACCGTGATGACCGAATTTAAGTTTATAGGTTTTGCCTCCCAGTGCTAATCCTAACATTTGGTGGCCAAAGCAGATGCCAAAGATAGGGATTTTGCCTAAAAATTCTTTTACTATCTCGACTACATATGGTACGGCTGCCGGGTCGCCGGGGCCGTTGGAGAGCAAAATGCCATTTGGTTTAAGGTCGAAGATTTGATTTGCTTTGGTCGTAGCCGGGACGACGGTTACTTTGCAGTGGTGGTAGGCCAGCTGCCGCAGTATGTTATATTTGACGCCTGTATCGACAACTACTACGTTGTGTTTGCCGTTGTCGTTGTAACTGTATATTCGGTCAGAAGTTACGTCCTTGACGAGGTCCCTGCCAATTAGACCAGGTGAATCCTTTGCTTTTTTAATCAGGCTCTTATCATCGAAATCTTCAGTGGAAATAACCGCCTTCATGGCCCCTTGTAGTCGGATATGTCTTGTCAAAGCACGTGTGTCAATGCCTTCTATGCCGATAATGTTATTTTCCTGAAGGTATTGGTCCAGGCTTTTCTCTGAGCGCCAACTGCTTGGAATTCTACTATATTCTCTGACGACAAAGGCCTCCACAAATGGCTTTGCCGATTCAATATCTGTGGCATTTGTTCCGTAGTTACCAATTAAAGGGTATGTCATAGTAACAATCTGGCCTTTGTAGGAAGGGTCGGTAAGTATTTCCTGATATCCGGCCATACTGGTGTTAAAGACAACCTCTCCGCATTGTTCACCCTTTGCGCCAAAGGAGGAACCTCTGAAAATAGTTCCGTCTTCTAAAGCTAATATTGCCTTCATATTCTTGCCCTGCTTTTCGTTTAGTCAGTGTAGTTTGGGAGATTAAAGTGCGACGGGGTTGATTTGTCAACTAATTATTGCAGGGTTTGCTGATTATGAAGTGGGATTTTGCTAAGTTGATACTTTATACCGCAATAAATAATTAGAGCACGATTTCCGAATAGGACGTAGGGTCATATTCCAATATAATTTCAGGTATGAATCCGGCAGGTACTTCGACTGTGCCGGAACGATTGAAGAACAGGTCGCTGTTACCGGATAACGACATTTCTTCATCGGAGTAATTGATTATGGAGCCGTTGATTGTTCCACCGGCGTCGCCGTAAAAGCTGACACCATTGGCGGCTATTGCGCCGTTGAGTGTTTCAAAGTTACCGCCGAAAGAAGCTTTAAAGCCCGGAGCCATCAAAAATGTTCCACTTTCCTCCCTAATACCTGCAAATTGCGATTCATCAGGAAGCTCACTTACAGGAGCGCTGTCCACATTGCCTTCGAAGATAATCTGATTTACGCCGGAATCGTTTTCATAATTACCATCGCCGACGATGATTCCTGTTATGTTTGTGCTTCCGGAAAAAGTTACAATATTTGGTGTTTCGATAAAGACAATGCCTGTTAATGTGACATTGCCCGAAAAAGTCGGGTTGGTATTTGGGGGAATTCTGATATTTTCGAGCGCCAGGTCGGCGGTCGTGTCGGTTTCAGGGTCAAAAGTATTTATCGCATAATGCTCAAAATAATCCGGGTCAGGAACAGGGAACTCAGTTGGTGGTACACCAAATGAAACGTGATTATCTATGGCGTCCTGGCCTGTTTCACCGCCTATGCCGGCCTGGCCGCCCTGCAAATCCACACTGGCAAGAGGATTGACAATTTTTACATCGCCGGCTATTTGCGAATTGCCGATGATGGACAGCGCGAGATTTGAATTCTCGCTTTCAATATAGACGCTTGCCTCAACCGACACATTGGCGCCTTCAAGCTCTATGTTTCCTGCCAGTGATAATGGGCCTTTACTTGCTACTCCATAGTCAAAAACGTTATGTGCTCTTGTTGTGAATTTATAGTATACCCTTATTGTGCGGGTTATTGAGCCATACGTTCCGGTAACGTCAACCTGGATTGTTTCAGCGTCGAGTTGTGTTATTTGGGCATTAAAAGCTTGGCCTTTTGTTGAATCGAGAGTTACGTTTGGAACGATTACATTTGAGGCGTCGAAGCTTGTGGTAATACCGGAAATTCCGCTGGCTACTGATTGAAACGAAGCTGCAACTTGCGTAAATATCTGGCTTGGCGCGGTATCGCCCGGGATGGCGACGTTGTTTAGCCAGAGGCGGATAATCTCAAGTCCTGATTCGGCGCAGGCCCTTGCACAATTGGTTTTGTGCTGATTGTCAGCAATTTGAACATTCGCGCCGGAAAACGAGCCAATCGAGACGGCAAGCGCAGAAAATATCATTATGAAAATCATAGAGAGGATGAGCGCTGCGCCTCGATGCTTTTGGCAAAGCATTGTTTTTACGAATTTCATTTTTTCCCCACCGGTAAAACCCCCAGTTCGACGTTTTAAAAACTTCTAAGTGCTAATTAAAACATAAGAAATAATCAGAGCCGAGGCAAAAAAAGTATGTTGTTTTTCTTTTTGCGGCCGATAAAAACCGCTCTGCAGCGTAAAAAATGTGATTTATAAGGTATTTAGCTGTTCGGCAAAATATGAACTGCGCGTAAAGGGCGAAGACATTACCCAGGAAAATCCTAACGAAATTGCTTTTTGTTTCCAGAAGTCAAATTTTTCAGGCCTTATGTATTCGACAACTTCGAGAGAATTTTTTGAGGGTTTAAGATATTGGCCGATTGTGATTCTGTCGCAGCCGACGCTGCGCAAATCTTTTAAGAGCTGCATGACTTCATTGTCTGTTTCGCCTAATCCGAGCATAATCGAAGATTTGGTCTGAGTGTTTCGATAGGTTTGTTTGGCTGATTTGAGCAGGTTCAAGGAATCTGTGTAGTTAGCGCCCATTCTGGCAATCGGGTATAGTGACGGCACCGTTTCGAGATTGTGAGCAAAGACGAAAGGCAGGGCGTCTGTCAAGATTTTTATGGCCTGGGTTTGACAGCCGCGGAAATCAGGCGTTAGTATTTCAAATTTCATATGGGGGCACTCTCCTCTTACCCTGTTGATGCAGCTGCGGAAATGGCCGGCCCCACCATCCGGCAAATCATCACGGTCAACACTGGTAATTACGAGATATTTCAGCTGCATTTGCTTTGCCATCTCTGCCAGCCTCTTTGGCTCGGTTGTATCGGGCGGGTGCGGTTTGCCTTTGGGTACCGAACAGAATTTGCAGTTTCGCGTGCATACGCCGCCTAAAATCAATACCGTTGCAGTTCCTCTTTCCCAGCATTGGCCTCGATTAGGACAGTTGGCGCTATTGCATATTGTATCAAGACCCAAAGACTTTAATATGCTATCGGTGCGATTGTAAGTTTTGCCTGCCGGTAGCGGCCTGCGCAGCCAGGGCGGCAATTTACGATGGCCGTTTGAGTTGGAAAGGTGTTTTGTGAGCAGTTGGGTTAATTGTTTCTTGACCTGGTCCATTGAATATTGCCTGCCTGTTTCTTTCTGTACTGATGTTATTTCCACTTCGTCCAGGCCGCAGGGGACAATGAAATCAAAAATGCCCAAGTTATTGCGGATGTTTATCGCCATACCGTGATAGGCAATAGATTTTGATACTCTTACGCCTATGGAGGCAATCTTTTTTTTGTCACTGACCCACAGGCCGGGCAGGCCTTTTTTTCTTTGGGTGCGGACGCCCAATTGCTCGAGCAGTTCTTTTCCTATCTCTTCGAGTTCTCTAATATATTCGCTGACGCCGAGTCTTAAATCCCTCAGGTTCAGAATCGGGTAAAAGACCAGTTGTCCCGGATTGTGGGCTGTTACACCGCCGCCTCTTCGGACTTCGGCCACGTTAATATTATTTTGTGCCAGAACGTTACGGTCGGCCAGCAGCTTATTTGTGGTTTTGCGGGCGCCGAGGGTGATGACGGCAGGGTGCTCAACGAGCAGAACGGTGTTTGGTATTTCGCCCCGGCGTCTTTTATCACGCAGTTGATGCTGTTCTTTAAGCAGGTGTTGATATTCAGCAAGGCCGCAATCACAAATTTGCAAAGACTGATTATTTTCCTGGAGGTACATGTAAACTTATTCCGAAGGCATCTTCCCACGCTTCTTTGAGGACTTCTGAAACGGTCGGATGGGCGAAGCAGACATCCGTTATTTTTTCTGTGCTGCCGATAAGTGCCCTGGCTGCTGCCAGCATTTCGGTTACCGCCGCCCCGACCATTGTTACGCCCATAATTTCATCGGTTGCCCTGTTTCTGATAACGCGTATCTCGCCGACATTTTCGTTGTGAGCTACACTTCTGCCGTTGGTTTTGAACATTGCCTTGCCGACGACGGTGTCAATTCCGGCTTCGGCGCAGGCGGTTTCGTTTTTACCTACCGATGCCACTTCGGGGAAGGTATAGACGGCCCGCGGGATGAGCGAGTAATCGCCCATTTTTCCATTGCCGCCGGTCGCATTTGCCGCTGCGACTTTGGCTTCGGCAAAAGCGCCGTGGGCCAGATAGGTTGTGCCGACAGCGTCACCGATTGCATAAACGCCGGGGACGCTGGTTTCCATTTTTTCATTGACTGCTATCGCCGGGCCGTTCATTTTTAAGCCAAGAGCGTCAATAGTTTCTTTATCACAAACGGCTTTGCGGCCAACCGCTACGAGCACTTTTTCCGCTTCCAATACGGTACCGCTCTGGAGCGTTACCTTTGCTGAGCCGTTTGCCACGTCAACAGAGGTAACCTTTTGGCTGGTTGACGATTCGATGCCGAGCTTTTTTAGTTCTTTGGCCATAATTTTGCCAACCCATTCATCCTCGTTCGGCAGCAGTTGGGAAAGTGCCTCAACAATGGTTACTTTGGTTCCCACGGCGGCATAGATGCAGGCCAGTTCGCATCCGATTACGCCGCCGCCGATGATTACCATTGACTGTGGAATCGCCGGCAGACTAAGTGCTTCTGTACTGCTGATAATAATTTGGCCGTCGAATGCAACAGCCGGCAACTGCATCGGCGCCGAACCGGTGGCCAGGATTATACTCTTTGCCTCAATCTCTGTCGGGCCTGAAGTAGTTTGGACTTTTACCCGGCCGCGAGCTGTTACGATACCTCTGCCCTCGAAGATTTTTATCCTGTTGGCCTTTATCAGTCCTGTCAGGCCTTTGCAGAATCCGGCCACGATAGCGTCTTTTCTTGCCTGCATTTTAGGCCAGTTTGGTATTACAGCGGTGATGTCAAGGCCCATAAGCGGAGCGTGTTTGGCAAGGGTCAGAAAATGTACTGAGCCGAGAAGGGCCTTGGAAGGGATGCAGCCGCGATTGAGACAGACCCCGCCCATCGCATCTTTTTCAACCAATCCGACGTCAGCTCCCTTTTGGGCACATCTTATTGCTGCTGCGTATCCGCCTGGCCCGCTGCCGATTACAAGGCAATCAAGATTCTCTGCCATAATTTTAATCCCTTATTTCTAATTGCATATTGCACATTAGTTCGAAGCGTTAGTATAGCAGAAAGCGTTGAACAACGAAACTTAAGGTTTGTTTTTTTTGTGCCGTATTTCTCTATCTGTCAAGTCCGATGTCAACGGCCGGGGCCGAATGGGTGATTGCGCCTACGGCGATTCTGTCAATACCGCAACGGGCGATGTCTAAAACATTGTCCAGCGTTATTTTGCCTGAGGCCTCGAGCAGCGGCTTTTTGCCCTTGCAGCAAATTGCATTTCGCATTTCGACGGCTCGTTTTAACTGTGAGGGCTCCATATTGTCCAGCAGCACAATATCAATGCCGGCAATCTTTAACACGTCTTCGAGCTGCTCATCGATGTTGTCAACCTCTACTGCGATGAAGTTAATATCTTTTAAGTTTTTTGCTTCAGCAACAGCATTGCTTAATTTCGAGTGGAAGTTTTCGCCGAATTGTGCAAGGTGATTGTCTTTAATCAGCACAGCATCATAAAGACCGAGGCGGTGGTTGTACCCGCCGCCACAGCGAACGGCGTATTTTTCAAGCAGCCGCAGGCCGGGCGTGGTCTTTCGGGTGTCGTAAATTTTTGCTTCGGTGCCGGCAACGGCCTGTACGAATTTGTGCGTTGTTGTAGCTATGCCGCTTAGCCGCTGTAGGAAATTGAGTGCCACCCGCTCAGCACTTAGCATGGAGCGCAGCGGCCCTTCGACTTCGGCGATTTTACCATTGACTCCGGCCGGGGCGCCGTCATTTACGATTACTTTCAGCTTTAGATTCTCGTTGTAACATCTGAATACCTCTGCGGCGATGCCCATTCCACATACTATTATCTCCCTGCGTGAAACAATGTCGGCTTTGGTGGAGGTATCGTCTTTGAAGAAAAGCGAAGTGGTAACATCACCTCGGCCGAGGTCCTCTTCAATCGCCAGTTTGATTAAAGGCCCTATTTTTTCAATGTCAGTTTTTTCCATTTTCTGCCTTTATTGCTTACAGCCGCATTTGGGCTTTTTTGCAGCTAATCTTTTTTCTTAGGCCTTTTGAATTTTTTCAGTGCCAGGTTTCTTGCTTTCTTTTTCTTTGAATCGAGCAGGACAAATTCGGGCAGTTCTTTTAACTGTCGAAGCTGGTCGCGCAGGTAAGCTGCTTGTTCGAAGTCAAGCTGCTCGGCCGCTTCGAACATTTCTTTTTCGATTTGGCCTGCCAACTCGACCTTATCATATTCGGTCTGTCCGAAGCGCACCGCATCACGGGCGGTCTTCCTTGCCCTTATCTGCTCGGATAAGCTGGAGCGAATTTCCTTTCTTATCGTTTCCGGCGTAATGTTATGCTCTTTATTATATTTTAACTGAATTTTACGGCGCCTGTTTGTTTCGTCAATAGCTTTTTGCATCGAATTGGTAACGGTATCGGCATATAAGAAGACGGTAGCGTTAATATTACGTGCGGTTCTGCCTATGGTTTGTATCAGCGAGGTCTGACTTCGCAAAAATCCTTCCTTGTCGGCGTCGAGGATTGCGACAGCTGAGACCTCCGGCAAATCAAGCCCTTCTCGCAGCAGGTTGACGCCGACCAGCACGTCGAATTTGCCGTGGCGCAAATCGTGCAGTATCTCAATTCTTTCGAGCGTGTCGATTTCGCTGTGCAGGTAGCGGCATTTGAAACCTTTCTTTGTGATATAACCCGATAAATCTTCAGCGGTTCTTTTAGTCAGGGTTGTAACAAGCGTTCGCTCTTTTGCCTTGACCCGTTTTTCTATTTCTCCGAGCAGGTGCGGGATTTGTCTGCTCGCCGGATGCACCGAGATTTGCGGGTCAATGAGTCCCGTCGGTCTTATGATTTGCTCGACGACTTCGTTGTTACATTTTTCCAGCTCGAACGGCCCCGGTGTGGCGGATACGAAAATGACATTGGCCCAGTTTTCCTGAAATTCTTCGAATCGCAGGGGTCTGTTGTCCAGCGCGCTGGGTAATCTAAAGCCGTGTTCAATGAGAACCTGTTTTCTGCTTCTGTCGCCGGCCCACATCGCCCGTACCTGCGGGATAGTGGCGTGGGATTCATCTATGAATAACAAAAAATCCTTCGGGAAATAGTCGAGCAGCGTATATGGCCGGGACCCGGGCGCCAAGCCGGACAGGTGTCTGGCGTAATTCTCAATACCGCTGCAATAGCCAATCTCCTGCATCATTTCGATATCGTACATCGTTCGGGCCTGCAATCTTTGGGCTTCGAGGAGTTTGCCCTGCTGCTGGAGTTGCTGCAGTCTTTCTTCCAGTTCGGCCTTTATGCTCTCAACAGCGGAAGAAATTTTGTAGGCGGGCATAATGTAGTGCTGGGACGGATATATGAAGACCTGGTTTTCAACGGCCAAAGTTTCTGCGGAAATTGGGTTTATATAGCTTATTTTTTCAACTTCATCGCCGAAAAATTCGAATCGAACCGCAAAAGATTCGTAAGAAGGATGCAGTTCGACAACGTCACCGCGGACCCTGAACGTACCTCTTGCAAATTCGACGTCGTTTCTGGTATACTGCAGGTCGGCAAATCGGCCGAGCAGATCGTTTCTGTCGATTGAGTCGCCGCTGCGCACGGCCACTACAGAGGCCTTGTAATCTTCGGGGCTGCCTAATCCGAAAATACAGGAGACAGAAGCTACGATTATGCAATCGTCTCTTGTAGAAAGAGAGGTTGTGGTAGAGAGTCGGAGCCGGTCGAGGTCGTCGTTTTTCGAGGCATCTTTTTCGATGTAAATGTCCCGCTGGGGGATGTATGCTTCCGGCTGATAATAATCGTAATAGCTGACAAAGTATTCGACGGCATTTTCGGGGAATAGTTCCTTGAATTCCTCATATAACTGGGCGGCTAAAGTTTTGTTGTGTGATATTACCAGGACGGGGCGGTTGAACTGGGCTAATACGTTAGCCATTGTGAATGTTTTGCCCGAGCCGGTAACGCCCATCAATGTCTGGAATTTTTTACCTGTCTGCAGAGCTTCTGTGAGCCGCTTTATTGCCTGCGGCTGGTCGCCGGAGGGCTTGAATTGGCTGTTGAGTTTGAATGTTGCCATTTGTTTGTATTTTAACCGCAGTGTGCGCATATTTCACGTAAAAATTGGCATTTAACGTGTAGCGTACAGCAGAAGGGAGAAGCTACTTGCATTGGCGGACTTTAATCTTGATATAGCTGCACCAGCGATGGGTTGGTGGATTTACCAGTTCAGTATGTTTAGGATATCGTCTTTTTTCTTTTCGGCTGCGTATCTGCCTGCGGCGAGAAGAAGGTTTTGCTCAGCAGAGGATAATTTACCCTTGTCCCTCAATTTTAAGGTCGATATGCTGCGGAGTAAGTTAAAAGGTGCGTCGCCGCAGTCGGATTTGGCGGTAAGTTTAATTACATCATTTGGGTCAAGCCCGAAATCAAGAAGCGGCCCGCAGTCGGTCAATTCAGCCAGCTCGTCAAAGCTGATAAAAACAACGCCGACACCCTTATTGCTGCACAGACTGCGTACTATTTCACGGTATCGGCCGCGCCAGGAGTCGAGGTATATATCCAATGCACGAATAGCGGTTTTGCCAACCGGCGGTGGCCGTCTGGTGTTTGAGAAGGGGGCGAATGTCCCCTGATAGGCGTCGATAACAATCAGGGCCTTTGTCGTTACCGTATCTTCGCAGTCATTGTCGAGCAATCTGACTGCTGTTATCACACCCAGATTTTCGGCCATTCCACCGTCGTAAAGGTGCAGGTAAGGATTGTTCGGGTCCAGTGAGTTCCAAAGGGTGGTGGGGTAGGTTGCGACGGGGAAACTTGCACTGGCTGTGGCCGCCACGGAGAGCGGCATTTTCCAGATAAACTCGTCACTGCTGCGCTGCGTGGTAAGTTTGTATTCTTTTGAGCGGTGTTTGTAGCCGTAGATTTTGTAGAGCTTCAGATAGTCCGGCGTAAAGGTGAAGATTGCACCGTTCTCATAAGCAGTGGCGTTTGCGACCCAGTACGGCAGGCGAACCTTGGTGTTGGGGTCGTCTTTACTGACGAACACGTCGGCAAGCGTCAGGCTTAGGCCGCGTTGCTGGCTTTCGGCGAGTGTCTGGAGTTTCATTTTTCGCCAGCGGTATCCGAGAATATTGTTATCAATGCTTTGTTCGAAACTGCCGGTCTGACTAAACAGACCTGGAAGCAGTAATGAAAGAACGTCTTTTACCATGTCCTTGATGATGTCCGGATAGAAGCCTTTCAGATGTCTCCTGATGCAGGGGTCTATTACCTCATCATCGGCAGGCGGCTTTTTGCAGGGACATTTTACCGGCTGATAGTCTTCGGGCGGGTATCTAAGTGCAGAGGCAAATGAATAGCCGTCGTATGTTTTCTTGAAGTAAAGATGGTCATAAAGACTGGAGATGTAGGCTGCTGCGGCAAAGCCGCCGCCGGAGACAGTCGAAAAGTAATCGACCTCGCAAAGGATATTGTTTTGAGTCGAGTCATAGTTTGTTGTCTGTTCCAGCTCCAAAAGTGCACCGGCGCAGAAGTTGGCTGCCCGTGGGCCTCCGCCTGAAATGGCGACCGCCAATGCAAGGTTTGGGTCCTGACCATTGGCGCGCTGCTGAACCGATTTGTAATCGCACAGTTTGACCGGGCATTCCTCGTATGGCTTTTCGCATAATGGATAGATATGTGATGCTTCGTATCGTGTCCGGGCGCATCCGATGAGCAGACATATTAAGATGCTCAAGACAAGTGCGGCAGGGCGGTGCAATTTCGTTAAAATCGAGGTTGGAATGCCTGAAACAGAGATGGAATTCATCGACTTTTTGGAGTTGGTGACAAACATTTATAATGCCCTTTCGGTTTATTTATTGAATTCCAAAAGATGCTAAACGGCATTGTAGTGTCTTTGAATTTCAGTCAAAAGAAAACCAAATGCAGCGGTTTATCGTTACTTGCAGCCAGTATCAATATCGGCCGGAAAGGGTGGAAATCTTGACATCTTCGGTGCAAACTGGGACAATCGCCTCTAAGCCATGAGCAACAGAACCGATAGTTTGTTTGAGACAAAAGAGACCGAACAGGCAGGGCTCAGCAATCATATTATTCGCGTGGCGTTTGAGTCGGCTGTCGATAACGAGTTTGATTATCTTGTGCCGGATTTGCTTTGGCCTGTTGGCGCCGGCCAGAGAGTCGAAGTACCGTTCGGCAGAAAAAATAAACCTCAAATCGGTTTTTGTACGCAAGCGGATATACCAGTAGAGGAGTCTTTTATTGCACGGCAGGGGCCGCGCAGGTTAAAAAAGGCGGCCAAAATAATCGATAAAGAGCCGTTGATAGATGCCGTACTTATGGAGCTGGCAAGGTGGATTAGCAGTTACTATGTCTGCCCGCTGGGACAGGTTTTAGCGGCAATGGTGCCGGCTGCGGTGAAAAAAGGAATAGGCGCCAAAAAACAAAAACTTGTTTATCTTGCAGCGGATTTTGAAAAAAAGAACGAACAATTAAGAGGCAAAAAACAAAAGCAAATCATCGCTCTGCTTAAAGAAGGAGGTGCCTGCAGGGTGGATAGCGCCATAGAGCTGCAAAGTTTATTAGCTCAGAGCGGCTGTACTGGGGCGCCGGTAAAAAGTTTGGCTCAAAAGCAGATTATCAAAATCGCCCACAAAACAATTCTCCAATCCCTGCCCGCTATTCCGGAGCCGATAGCAGTAAAACGGGAGAAAATAGTCCTCAACGACGACCAGCAAAAGGCGATGGCTTATATAAAGAACGAGCTGGATACAAAGCAGTTCGGTGTTACCCTTTTATATGGCGTTACCGACAGCGGCAAAACCGAACTTTACATAAGGGCGATTGAGGCAGTTTTGCAGCAGGGCGGGCGCGCCATAATTCTGCTTCCGGAGATTGCTCTGACGGCGCAGACGGTCCAGCGGTTCAACTGCCGATTTGAGAAAATTGCCGTGATGCATTCGGGCCTGAGTGCCGCTCAGCGAAATGTGCAGTGGCAGAAGATAAAAACGGGCGATGCCGATGTGATTATTGGCGCCCGCTCGGCTGTTTTTGCACCGGTGCCTAAGCTGGCCCTTGTCGTTGTCGATGAGGAGCATGAACCCAGCTATAAGCAGGATACCGCGCCGCGTTATAACGGTAGAGACGTAGCGATAAAACGGGCACAGTTAAGTAATGCACATTGCATTTTGGGCAGCGCCACGCCGGCGCTGGAAACACTGTTTAACTGCAAAAGTAAAAAACATTTCAGTATGGTTCGTCTGCCGAAAAGGGTGATGAATCTTGCTATGCCCGAAATGAGACTCGTTGATTTGCGGGAAACATATTCATCTGAAAAAGGTTTGAATTTGATTTCTGAGCCGTTGGCCGAATACCTCAAAAAGGTTCTGTCAAAAAAAGAGCAGGCGATTTTACTTTTGAACAGGCGAGGTTACAGCAATTTTGTGTTTTGTCCTTCCTGCAAACATACTCTTCACTGCCGGAACTGCGATGTAACGCTGACCTTTCATAAATCAAAGTCCCTCGGCGCCGACCGAATGCAGACAGTTACGGGCAGGCATATGCATTCCGGTTACGCCGTGTGTCATTACTGCGCAGCGCAGACTCTTGTGCCCCGGAAGTGTCCGTTGTGCAGTTCCGGCCTGGCGATGATTGGGCTTGGCGCACAGCGGCTCGAAGAAGAGCTGGCCCGAAAGTTTCCCGAAACACATATTGCCAGGGTTGACAGCGATTCTATGACAGGCAAAGACTATTACCGAGTTCTTGCCGATTTTAGCCGGGGCCGAATCGATATATTGGCAGGGACGCAAATGCTGGCCAAGGGTCTGCATTTCCCCAATGTAACGCTGGTGGGTATAATCAGCGCCGATACCTGTCTTTATCTGCCGGATTTCAGGGCGAACGAGCGCACGTTTCAGTTGATATCGCAGGTGGCAGGGCGCGCCGGTCGCTCCGAGAAGAAAGGCGTGGTGTTCGTTCAGACATTTTTGGCCGGCCAGCCCGCCATACAGTTTGCCCTCAAAGGGGATTTTGAGGGCTTTGTCAAAGCTGAATTGGAACATCGCAAAGCCTGCAATCTGCCGCCTTTCTGGCGACTGGCAAGTCTGGTTATGCGGGATAGGAATTTTGATAAACTTCAAATCGCCTGCAAGGCGATGCGTGAGAGAATCGATTTTTTCCTCGAGCGGGAGCAGTTGGATGTGATTGTTCGCGGGCCTGTCCCTGCGGTGATAAGCCGTCTGCAGCAGTTTCACAGGATGCAGATAATCATCCAGGCGGCCCAGGCGCCGAGTTTACTGCGATTATTCGAGAGTTTGCGGGCGGCCGGGCCTCTCAGGCCGTCGGTCAAGGTTGCTATAGATATGGATCCCGTTAATTTATTGTAGATTATTGAGCAGCTTGCAATTTTGAAACGGGTGTGCTATATTCGTTTTTTAGTTTGTCGGGGAGTAGCTCAGTTTGGCCAGAGCGCTGCGTTCGGGACGCAGAGGTCGCAGGTTCAAATCCTGTCTCCCCGATTAATGTAACCTTTTATTTGAGCGAGAGTTAGGGAGATTTAGCTTCTCGCTCTTTTTGTGTTTGGAGGGATCCAGTGTCATTCCAGTGTCAGTTTCGGAAACTTCCATGATCCGGTCAAGTGCTTGACATGCACGTTGCTCGTTGGCATCAGTGGATTGCAGATAGAATTTGGAAGTGGTCTGAATATCCGAATGACCCATTAATGATTTGAGTGTTGAGATAGGTGTTCCATTATCTGCGAGATTCTGAGCATACGATTTCCTCAAACAATGTAAAGTGAGGCTTGTGTCAACCTTGATTCCTATCCTGCGACATGCGGCACGGAAATTCCGCAAGACATTGTTGGCCACCATGTGATTTTCCCATTTATTCGAGTTGCTGCTTTTCAATAGTTTTTGCCATTTTTTTATAAGCCTTGGCAATCGCTGTGGTGAGACAAATGCAAAGGGGCAACCTTCAGGTGCCTCGGAATGCAATTTGAGCAGAATGTCTTGTAACCACTGTGGCATTGGTATTGAGCGTTTTTCGTAGTCTTTTACTAAAAAAGGCGGGATACTCTGCGCTGCGGGGCGTTTTTCGATATTTATTCGTCCTCGCTCAAAATCAATATCCCTACCATTCCACAAGAGATTGATCGCTTCACCGTAACGCAATCCCGTGCCATACATTGTTCCATATAAAGCCTGGACACGTAATTCTGAAGTGGTTAACAAGACAGTCTTAAATTCCTCGGGAGTAATGAAATGCCATGCTTTCGGAACTGATTTTGTTTTTGGGATGCCTGCAAAAGGATTCTTTTTGATGTACTCCCAATCTACGGCTGTTCTGAAAATAGTGTTTGAACAACTTAAATAGCGGTTTCTGGCACCAGCAGATAAATCTTTCGATTTGCGTTTGTGATCTGGGTGTATTATTTCACGTGTGGCGATAAACATTTCTGCATCTTGGCGACGAATCCTACGAATCTGACAGGTAGAACCAAAGTACTCTTTTAGCTGGGAAATCGCTAATTCGTATCTGTCTAACGATGCTTTCCGTAAAGAATGTTTACGGCTTTCAAGAAATTTAGTACATAGTTCTTCCAGTGTAATTTTTATGTCATCTCTCTGGGCACCGGAATTAAGTTCTGCTTGTTTGTCAGATTGAAACGCAAAGGCATCACGTTTTCGTTTAAAAGACTTTGAATAACGTCGCGGTTTTCCCCTCGCGTTGTTTTCTCCATACCATCGAACAAGCCAGGGTTTGACCCTCTGCTTCTCATAATATATTCCTACTTTTTCTACGGACATCAAGCTACCTCACTTTCTGCTCTTAGGAAGCTGTAGTGCTAAGCCAAGTTCTTGTGCGAGGATAGCCACCCTTTCACCGCCCATGTCTGTTTCTCCTGCTAAGTAATTATAGACTGTGCGGCGTGGTATGCGATCAGCGACACGCTCAACTATCGCATAATGGCTTAACCCACGGCGTTCCATTTCAGCTAATATAATTTTTCTAAACATAACTATCCTCTATCGTCAAATATACTGCGATAAATGACAGTGTCAAGTATGTTTTTCTGTTCTTTCGGTAAGCTTGTCCAGAAAGTTCAATAACTCCTTCCTTTGGTAACGTAGTCTCTTGCCTATGCGAGTGGCTTTTAACAAACCTTGCTCACGGTAATATCGTAATGTTTTTTGGGGATTACTCGGCCCATCTACGTCTAGCCGGAGTAGGCGGATAGCTTCTTTCTCAGTCAACAAGTCGGGGCAGAGTTCTCCTTGGCCTCCTGGTAGAATCGAAAAAGATTCATAACCCGTTAGTATTTCTGAATGTGTTTTCACAATATATTACCTGGCAACAAGTCTTCATTGGAAGGTTCTCACCATTACTTTTCTATAAGCTAAAGTGGGAGATTGAGTTGTTTAATTTCACAGGGAAGATTTTTTCGAAGCTTTTTCATGAAAAAGGTTTTGCCGCCGAGTTTTTGAGTTATTTCTGATATTTAGTGAAATTACAATGGTTGTTCTGCCTCTTTATATTACGAGACACTGTAGAACATAATGTTAACTGGAAAATTGGGAGATAGCTGCTATGGCCTTTAGGTTGAGAGAGAGTGACTGCAAAACCCTTGAATGTCTTGCGGACTACAGGATTCTTACGATCCCCCAGATTGCTGCCATTTTCCAGAAGGATAAACAGGTAATCAGGAGACGTTTCAGTGATCTTGAAAAAGAAGGATTCATAGAAGTCATCAAACGTGAATTCGGGCGAGCCCGCGGCAGGCCTGAAAATTTGGTGGGACTGACCGAGCGAGGAGCTGATATCGTCAGAGAAAAATATCTTGCCGGCAAGGACATACCCTACGAAAATATCGGCCCTGTAAGTGCCCGTATTATCGACCATCAACTTCTGATGAACTGGTTCAGAATCCATCTCAAGCATGTTGAAAATGTGCTGCCCAAGTTTAGTATTAGATTTTTGGCCTATAATTCGCCTTTTGTATCACGAAAGTCGGATGGCCGCATAATTACAACTGACTTTTCTCCAATCGGACGAAGAACTGTGCGTCAGGTCAAATTTACACCGGATGCTGTCATCGCAGCCAGTGATATGGTTCAGAAAAAAACAGTGCTGTATTTTCTTGAGGTGGATTGCGGAACTGAAACACTTTCCAGTCCGCAGCGTGACATGTCGGATATTCGGCAGAAGATACTCAATTATCAATGGTATTTTTTGAACCTTAAATACAAGCGGTATGAAAACATATTCAAAGTTCCTCATTTGAACGGCTTCCGCCTGCTTTTTATTACAAAAACAGCCGGACGTTTGGCGGCGTTATGCAAACTGACACAGGAGATGCAGCCTTCAAATTTTGTCTGGCTGACCGACCAGCAAAGTATGTTCGATGATGGTATTTCCTGGAAAATCTGGGCCAGGGGCGGCAATCTTCAGGTTATGCAGCGATCCATAATCGGCAGCCTGTGTTGTCGAGCACCTCTGACCTTTTAGTTGTGTGTATGCATTTCAAAATTCGATAGAATCTGGCCATATATCTTATCTATTAATTCCTGCGACAGATGGAGGGTGATTTCACGGGTTCGGCCATACCTGCCGCGCGAAATAACTCTGCTGTGTATGAGTGAATGAATATCAAGTTCGGATACCAGATCGCCGAAGGCACGATCTGTTAATGGTCTCAAGTCAGCATTTTTACAGAATGATTTATAGGCATCATAGGTTTCACCGGTGCCTACAGAGCCTTTTTTGGTTTGGCGTGTGGCATCTATAATAGCACCCATAACAGCCTGTAATTGTGCCGGGGCTGAATGCAGCAGTGTCAGATAGCGATCCTGATCGAGCTGGGTTGCGGCGCTATCAACCAAATCAAGTGTGATTTTTGTTCCAGCCTTTTCAGCCAGATATGCACTTTTAGCTAACATCGCAACAGCTTTACGGGCATCACCATGTTCACGGCTGGCCATAGCAGCTATTTTTTCAATAACACCAGGATCAACAGCTTTGGGAAGCAAGGCTTTTTCCACACGTATTCGCAGTATGTGCTGAAGATCAACGGCGTTGTAGGGCTTGAAGATCAGTTCATTGAGTTTCAGAAACGATTTTACTCTTGGATCTAAATGATCCGGCCAGTCCAGGCGGTTTGATACAAATACGAGAATGAGTTTGGCAGGTATCTTTTGAGGAAGCCTTCTTACCAGAAATGTCATAAAATTATCCTTGTCCCTGCGTACATTGTCAACCTCATCAACAAAAAGAACCAGATAGCCTTTATAGTCAGCAAGCTTTGTTTCGATCTGTATCATCATTTCTTCGAGAGAGATTCCCTTTTGGTATCGTTTACTTGCATTCAACAAGCAGGCAAGGTCATTCAATGCCCGAAAACATGGTCTTGGATTGGACAGATCCAGATGTTCATGGCGGATGGGTATATTTTTGGCAGTGCACATATCAGAGAGCAGGTTGAGGAAATAGCTCAGGGTGAGCGTCTTGCCTGTTCCTGTCTTGCCCCAGATTGCCAGATGACAGGGGTGGTCATCTCTCAGGATTGCCGCAAAGTGACTGCTGAGTTCCTGTATCTCTGTATCACGAACATTGGCATTGAAGATTTCTTCAAGCACGGCCAATTGTTCAGCTTTTATGAGTTGCTCATCATCCAGGAAACGACGATCTCTTATGATAGCACTGCTTACCATGTGCTGAATCTGACTGACTATTTTCGTTCGGACATTTGCTGATTCCATGCGAAAAACATCTCCATATGTGTTCACTGGAAGTGCTGCTATAAAAATGTTCCGTTTTGAAATGACTAAAATAAGCATGGGAGTAGTTTTCGAGTGGAAAATGAAAAACAGCTTTTCGGAGGTGTTTGTTTTTTCAAATTCTACCTGTTGTTACCGTTCAGTAACGTCTTATCTTCAAAGTCCTTCTTATAATGATTTATAAGCGTCGTCTTTTAGTAGTAGTAAGTAGTAGTGATACAGATATCTATAATATATACTCCGGCCGGTTCCAGTCGAAAATTACTCCCATACACTCAAAGCCTGGCGGCATTCCTGTGCGGTTTCAGGACAGGATGTCGGGGCAACCATCAGGCAGCTTGTATCCATTCTGAAGTGTCGCTTAAATAGCCTGAAGTGTCGTTTAATTACTGCCGAAGTGTCGCTTTATTCGAGCCTAATCGTTGTATTATTGGCTGAAGTGTCGCTTAAATAGGGTCTGGGAGGTGTTGAAGTGTCGTTTTATTAATTGGTTAAAATGGCCAAAACCGCATCTAACCTTTTGTTTTTTAAGGAGTTGCCCAAGTGTCGCTTAAATCCAATATATATGTATATGATTGTTTTTAGGTTTGGGGCTATGAAATAATGTACTTGGCTTTGCTTGAACTGGCTATGGATGATAGGGATTGAGGTAGGCTTCTATTGCGGAAAATTGTGCGGAAAACCAGCGTCACTGCCGGAGTGTTTGGTTACCTGATCCTGCCGTTTTTTATGCCGTGTGGTAAACAAGATATTCATGTATTTGATTGGTGGACATGGACGATTCTGATGGTTATCTGCTCATGCGGGGATATACTCCTGTGGATATCACAATATTAGTTTTTTATGGAAAAGATCCTTTGCTTATTTTGCTAACGGCTTACTGTATCAATTGGGGGTTTATCCAGGCCTGCGGTTGTTCATTGATCATGTGATTTGTATAGGTATCCGCTCCGACCCACGCAGACCCTTTTTCGTAAACCTTTCCCCCTACGGAGTCGGCTACGCCTAAAGGTTTATCGAAGGGTCCGCTATACGGGCCTCCGCTCTTACTAAGATATTTATTTTCTTACGAAGACCCTCTTAACATGGACTGGTAAGAGGGTCTTTCGCATTAGACGAAAGACACCGAGGCAAATAAAATGGCAGGACAAACACCTATAGCTAAGTTTAGGGCCGGTCAGGTTGCAGCAGCAATCTGGGCAAACGATGTGGAAATAAAGGGTCGAACCGTAACTATATTGAAGGCAACGGTTCAGCGTAGATACAAGGACAAGGACGGCAACTGGCAGTCAAGCGGTTCGTTCAGCAGGAACGAGATACCTTTGGCTATCCATTGCCTTCAGAAAGCGTTTGAGCAGATTGTTGAGACGCAAAACAGTGCGTCTGACAATGGCAGCGATAGCTGCGCTGCCGAAGAATCTGTATTGGACAACGATAAATAATTGTCCATAGGCGGTTCCTGATGTTAGTTGAACCGCTTTTTTTCTTTTTCTTTTTCTTTAGTATTTTTCAAGTATTATCAAAAAGTTTGAACCCCTTTGGTTCAACACTCCTGCAGATAGCTGATTTTTTCGAAGTTTCGGGGGCGGACTGTTGTTTGAACCCCTAAATTATGCTTTGTGTTTTCAAGTATACTGCTTTGCCTATCTATTTTTCTGCGGAAAACACAAATCATTTATGGGATTCAAACCTCCGTCCCCTCCAGCCAGAAACTTCTAAAAAACCAGGGCCGTGCTTCTACCTGCTCATCTAATAGGGAGAGCCGGGACTTATAATAAAAAATTTTACTTCGGCTCTGCTATTAGGTTCGCAGACAGACTCCACGGCCTTTTCTCTCTCCCTCCGTCTTTCGCAAGGGGTTGTCGAAAGACGGAGGTTGTTTCAGATGAAACAAAACATAAAATTTGAAGTATTTGACGGTGTAGAGGTGCCTGTGTCGCCATTACTTAAACGCAAACGCAAAAACAGGTACGGCAGTATAGCTGACCTTGATAGCGAAGACTTGATAGAGCCTGCCGAGATTGACAGGTTATATTTGAGGGAGGTTTTCGCACCTATACTTGCTTTGCCTGTAAAGAGTAAAAAAGGGTGGATTAGGCCCAACATCGATGAAGATGGTGCAGTTGAATGTGATGCCTTCGGGACGGTTGATTTCGATAGGTATACAGATTTTGACAAGGCACTGTACAAGGCAGACAAGCTCAGAGAGGAGCTTTTTCACGAAAGGCTTATGGTAGAGTTGATAAGTAGCAGGATAGAGCCAACCGCAAGGTACAAGGTCATGAATTATGTTTTTGCAGACATTCTTGACGTCGACGACATCGAAGATGTCAATATGTATTGCCTGGCTAAGCGTTGCTTGCGGATGAGACGCTTGCAGCGTGAGATTGACGGGCTTACCGAACGAAGCCAAGAAAGGCGTCGGCAAAAAGCAGAAAAAGTTTTGGGGCCGCTTGATTAGCGGCCCTGATTTGACTATGGCGGCCCGCAGCATTTATGCAGCGAACCGCCATAGAGTCGGTCGGAGGTACGAAAATGAATATACACAAGAAACGGGACATAGTTGATTTTGTTCGTAAGCAGGGAAAGCTGCCTACAGACCAGTTTGGTCAGATTTTGCCGGTTAAAGACCTTATGTCGTGGTTCGAGCTGGATAAGTGTCTGACGGCAAGTGAACAGGAGGTTATTAGAAAAGAACTGACCGCCTTAGTTGATGCAGAGGAAGCTATGGAAAAACTGAGACTGATGGAACAGGCCCAGACGAACAGGTCATCATAATCTTCTTTATCACGCTCCGCTTTCGGCGTTGTGGGGAATCTTAATATTCAGGGGGCCTGCGGCCCCCTGAAACCCCCACCCACAAAAACGTAATTTTATTCAGATTTGCTATAAAGTTTATAAGCTGATAAAGACCCTCTTAACCCATATCGGTAAGAGGGTCTTTCGCATCAGACGAAAGATTTCGAGGTAAATAAAATGAATGGAAATCAAACACCAATAGCTAAGTTTAAAGCCGGTCAGGTCTCATCGGCACTCTGGGAAAACCAGATACAGGTAAAGGGGCAGACCATAAATATATTAAAGGCAACGGTTCAGCGTAGATACAAGGACCAGGACGGCAACTGGCAGTCAAGCGGGTCGTTCAGCAGGAACGAGATACCATTAGCTATTTACTGCCTGCAGAAAGCATTTGATAAGATTATCGAAAAACAGAGTGAAACAGCCAACGGCAACAGCAGCGTTGAAGAGGTACCAATAATGGACTGATGAGTTTATTAAAGACGGTTCGTATAAACAGCCGAGCCGTTTGTTTTTTTGTTTTTAGATATTTTGGTGTGGCGATTCAGCCGGAGGGATAAAAATGTGCGGGCCTAACTATGAGCTTACGGCAGAGCTTGATGCTGCGGAAACCGAAATCGAGGAAAAACTGCTGAGTTTACTGAAGGAATGGAAAGAGTATATATGTGTACTGGATAAGAAAAAAAGAACAATATTAGAGTGGAGGAAGCTGTTCTATTCATATGTCGAAGAACAGTTGACTGACTTTGAGAAGCAAGGCAAGCTTAACGACTTGCTAGAGAAATAAAAATGAGCTTGATTTGTGTTGTATGCGGAAAAGTAATCGTAATGAGCGACCACCCAGACCATTATGGTGTTTGTGTGGCTTGTCCGTTGAACAGCTTAACGAAACAGCAGCAGGAGAAAGTCAATCGCTGTTTTAGAGAAGCTATTGCTGAGTTAGAAAATGAATAAGGACAACTTTGATTTAGGCGAATGTTTCTGTGAGGTCAAATGTATTCATGGCCATTTGACAAGACTGTTTAACCTGGGCCGTGGCCACTACGCGGCCTGCGATACCTGCCGCAGTTACACTTTTCTTGGCGGGAACCTTATGAGTAGCTGGCGCAGCGAAAATAAGGACATCTGGCAGAAAAACTATGATAGCGTAAAAGGCTACAGGTTCATCGAGTAGGGAAAATTTATCTGCAAACCCGGAGGTTTCTGAAAATGGCAAAGAAAAAACAAACGGCATCGTTGCCTATAAAAGACAGCTTGTTCTTTCCGGAAGATTTCCGGAAACTGCATAAAAGGCATGTAATCTATATAAAACAAGGTGTCATCGCTGACCTTGACAAGTTGTGATTATTTAAGAAAGGCTTCTTCTCCGGAACGAGAAGAAGGCCTTTCGCTATAGACGATTGGCTTGAAGGTGAAAAAATGGCTGAACAAAAAAATATCGGTTTGGCCGAGTTGAAAAACACGGCCATAGGATTTGACAGGGCTGAGATGCGGGATGTTCATATTGTCAAGGACGGCGAAGATTATCTCAGCAAGAGACATATGGGTATATGGAACGTTGACAGGAACGAACTGGCTTGCTTAGCTCCCAAGAGCTATATGGTAATCCAGCACAGGTACGCTGTTGAGAAACTCATAGAGGCAATAACAAGCCTGAACATCAAGGCAGAAGCGGAATTGAAGAAATCCAGGCACGGTATACAGATCGATTTTGATTTCCCTGATTCGAAGATGGAACTGACCGAAGTTGGAGAGAGCTTTACCACAGGGATAAGGGTTGTGTCGGATTACAGCCAGGTAGCGGGTCTGGTGATAGCTGCACGTGTTACGAGACTGGCGTGCTCGAACGGTATGATTGTAAACGACATCGTAAAACCCAAGAAAGTGAAGTACACAGAAGAACTGAAGATAACAGTGGAAGGTCTTATCGATAAGATAATAAAAGACATCATAGCCAGCGATGACAAGCTTGCGAACATGGTCAGTATCTGCCTGGCCGACAGCGTTGAGTGGCAGGCATTGCAGCTTTTGACAAAGGCCTTATTCAAGAAGAAGAAATACGTCAAAGAGATTCTATCGAGAGTCAAGCTTGACGAAAACGGTCGTGTTACCAGATGGGATTTTTACAACGCAGTTACCAGTTACGTGAGCCGTGCCGGCAGCAGGTTAAAGCCTCAGATTGATACCTGGTTGCAGAACAAGGCACAGAAAATATTAAAAACTTCCATCTCACAATTGACAGAGGAGATGGTAAGGGTCGAAGAAAAGAAATCGGCCTGATCTTTTTGAATGTATGAGGTGAAGCACCATGAAAAACAACAAACAACCTGATGAGGAAACCAAGCGGTTTCAGATTCAGGCAAGGAAAACTTTGGCCCTGGAACTGGGAAAACTGAAAGGAGAAACGCTGTTTATCAATCCAGGTGAACAGATACACAAAGTTGTAATCCTGGAATTTGGTAATGGAGATGTCACAAAGGTTCTGTCAAAGATACGTGATAAGGACAGCTTGATATATATCCTTGTCAAGAACAGGCGACCGACAGGCCAAGAAACAGCTATGAAAGCCGACAAATGGGTAGCGGAAAAAGATTACGACAAACTCATTGCTATATTCAAAAAGGATGAGGGTGTACGTGAAATATTGAATAGCAGCAGCGAAGAAATGTATAAAGACCTTGTGTGTGCGACAGATTTTGTGAAAACGGAAAAGACAGCATGGACAGACTCGGAAGACTAAAATCTTTTACAGTTAGTTTTGATTATGGCGGTTCACAGCATTTTTGCAGCAAACCGCCATAGAGTGGTTTGACTGAAGGTATGAAAAATGGAAAAAACAAAACAAAAGATATTTACAGGCCCGAGGGTTTTGCCCGTAGTTCAGTACGGGCCAATAAAATACTTTGCCGACTTAAGGTTAAGGGAATTTAGAGATGTTAAAGACTTTAGTAACTCTGTTAGGTTTGATAGTGAGATGGGACAGCAAATGTGCATACAAACCGGCGTTGTTTCGTGTCCCAGTTGCGGGATGAGTGCTATTGTCTCAATGGCCATTGAGAACGAGACGCTTCGATGTATGCGGTGCTTTGGTTTAATTGAGCCGTTACGCAGAGAGTAGAATGTTTTGATTATGGCGGTTCACAACCTTACCGGAGCGAACCGCCATATAGAGCGGCTCGACCGAGGGATAAAAATGGAAATCGATAAAGCGAGCAGCCAGGAAGTCATAAGGACGTTCAGGCCACCAACAGATTGCAACGTATACATAAAGGAACTTGAAGAGACCTTAATGAATTGTTTTAACCAGTGGCGGGAAATGACGGCAGCGACATACAGGTATCTTGGCAAAGAGCAGAGCCGGAGAGTGAAAGGTTTGGATTGTGTAGAGTGGTTTTGTGCTTCTACCAAAGCCAGGCTTGAAGAACTCAGAAGAGCCGAAAAATATCCTGAACTATCTGAAGGCATAGTATCATAAACAAAATGAATGCCCCATCATAGTCGGATATCGAAGGTCTGGGCAATCCTGCACATTATACTTTAATCCAGACAGTCGTCACAGACCTGGCTCATCCATTTTTCGAATAAGATGCCTGCCATAATAGCCTCTCTTTCTTCAGGTCCCACCCTTAAATATTGACGGGACAACCTGGCAGCCCTGTCGTCAGATCTCTGCCGCAGAAGCCGTAATATTCGTTCTTTTAGTTTTCGCATGGCATATCACCGGCGTAAAGGATAAGCTGGCCGCTTTATAAACTTTTTGCAAAACGCAGCTTTTCATCTTCTTTACTGTCGGGTAACAACGAAAAACACAACATTTAAATACTCAAGCGTATTTACTACCGAAAAGGAACAATCTTTCAGGTAGTAAAATGAACAATCCAGACATTTCAAACGGGCCGGTTTTCGATTCCGGCTATAAGCCGTATTTTTACCAGTCAGGAAAATTTCTGGCGTATGATATTCCTGGCAGAGGGCCTAAATCGACATATTTTGGCACATCTGCCGGTTATGACTTTACTTCTGACATAGTGCCTAAAACTCACCGGCCAAGGCAGCCAACGGTTGAGGATATTATACAGAATGGATATTTCGCTATTCCGATAGCCGAGCCTGAAACGGCGATTATCACCGATAAGAAACATACTTCAAAACTTGGCCTTGATGATGTGATCAGCCAGATCAGGGGCAGGTACGAAATATACGAAAAAAACATCTGCCAGATAGAATTGGGTAAATGTTATGCACTGAGCTCGATTTTTGCGGTAGAAGCTGACCGTGGCGGAGTTAGCATGAACAGCCGTGAGGCATACAGCCTCAGCAAGAGCCTGAGGGAGTTTTATGAGCAGCAACGGGACGAACGCTGCAGGCTCTGGTCTGATGTCTCAAAACTGAAATTACTGCTGCCTGAGCAGTCACAGAGTTACCTCTCCTCTTATAGAAAGGTTTCGATCCTTGAAGATGACTCGACAGGTGATGGACTTTGATGCAGCGAGTTCAGGAGTTATGCCGGAAGTTGAAGCCTGTTATGGGTACAAAAATAGACAGATTATGGAAAGCCTATTTGGCTGAATCCGATGCAGGTGGCAAGGCCGACATAGAGCAAACGCTGGAATTATTGGCTGCCAAACATCTTGGCACAAACTATGAGCTTGACCGCTCTCCTTTTCCGCCGCCACCAAAAAAGTTTGCCATATCCGGCGATATTGAACTTGGATCTATTTCCTATGCAGCTGAGAAACTGTACCCATTTTGCTTTAAGAGCCAGCGTTTAAAAGAGCATATACTCGTAGCGGGTAGAAGCGGATCAGGAAAGACCAACCTTACTTTCATGCTCATGCAGGGAATTATGTCGCGGGGCATTAAGGTACTTGCTCTTGACTGGAAGCGAGGATATAGGGACCTGATGACGCTATATCCTGATCTTCATGTTTACACTGTTGGCAGGAATGTTTCACCGCTTCGGTTCAATCCTCTAATACCGCCTGCTGGCTGTGAGCCGCATATCTGGATCAAGCTCATTGTAGATGTTATTGCTGGTGCGTACCTTGGCGGCGAGGGAGTTATCAGTTTATTAGTTGCCGGTCTTGACCATTTGTACCGCGAGGCCGGTGTATTTGATAAACAACAGAGCCATTGGCCGACTATCCATGAATTACTTATTTGGCTAAAGACTGTTAAGCTCAAAGGCAGAGCTGCGATGTGGCAGGCCTCGGCTGAAAGAATACTACTGGCGATGACATACGGTGAATTTGGATCCGTTCTCAATACCCAGGATAACAGTCATGTGGCAGAACTTTTGGATTACAATGCAGTTCTTGAGATGGACGGTTTATCGAGTTCTTCCGATAGAGTTATGTTCTCGGAGTCCCTGACATTGTATCTTTACAGGTATCGTCTCGCACAGGGCCCGCAGGACAAACTCAGTAATGTAATTATTCTCGAAGAAGCTCATAATCTGTTATTGAAGAAACCATCGGAATCAAAGGAGTCTGTATTAGAGACTTCCATTCGAATGGTTAGGCAATACGGCCTTGGTTATATCTTTGTGGATCAATCCGCATCGCTTTTGAGTAAAGTGGCGTTTGCCAATTCCTATGCGACGATAGCCTTGAGCCAGAAGCTTCGCTCCGATGTGCAAGAAATCTCCGGGGCAATGAACCTCACAGATGAGCAGAAGCAGTCTTTGAATACTTTACCTGTCGGCACTGCTGTCGTTCGATTAGCTGATGAATATCCTGAACCATTCCTTGTTAAAATCCGTCTCTGTCCGATTAGAGAAGGCTCTGTAACAGATAAGGCTGTTAAAGCTAAATGGGGCAGTAATTACACTGATACCAACTCAAATAGCTCTATTCAACCTTCTCTGACAGTGATTTCACCTATTTCAGCCCCAGATAGAAATAAAGAAAATAAACGGAATAACTGCAATACTGAAAATAATAAAGATACCCACCCACCATCCCCCAGGGAATCAGAAGATAGAAAGAATAAGTCTTTGCTATTCTTTGATTCTAATCCAGAACCACCCGGTAAAGGATTGACTCGTGAGGAAATACGGTTATTAACAGATGTAGCGATCCGCCCACTGTCAACAACCGTATCCCGCTATCACCGCCTCAACCTTTCCCGCCGTCGCGGCAATGCCATCCGCCAACACCTTGCTGCTGGTGGTATTATCAAACCTGTCACTATTGCCACACGCTCTGGCCAAATTGTATTGTATGAACTGACCGACTTTGGCCGGACAGTTTGTTCTTCGGCACATATTGAGGTTGCCCCGAAACCTCGCCAAAGCCTGGAACATCGCTATTGGGTAAATCAAACTGCAAAATATTTTGAGAAAAAAGGTTATGAAGTTAAACATGAGCATCCTGTCAAGGGTAACGGTGCTATTGATATTTTAGCTCAAAGGGCCGGTGAAAAAATTGCTGTTGAGGTGGAAACGGGCAAATCGAATATAAAAGCAAATCTTGACAAAACCAAAGATGTGGGATTTGATCGCATAGTGTTTGTCGCCACATCGCCGGCAGCGATTTCCGCTTGTCAAAAAGCCATCGAAATGATGGAACCCGGCAAGTCCGGCCCGATTGAGCAGCTTACCTGGCTGGATATCTCGTAGTAATGGTAGGTCTATCCGTAGCGTTTGGGCTGACGATAGGCTGAACGGCTGCGGTAGATATTTTGCAGCCTATTGAAAAGTTTCTTTTGCCAGTCAGGCCCCTGTATATTTTTACGTGACATCAGCACCGCCGGTATCTGATTGTCCTGGTATACGTTCTTTTTTCTGCGGTAGATGGCACTGTTGGATTCGATGATATAATCGATAGCAAGGCCGTTATATGTCGGCAAAAAGAAATCGGCATATTCGATCATTCTTTTGCCGTTTTCGATAACTAAAGTAGGCTGCTTATACAGAAATGGTATGCCATAACTTTCGAGCATTTTGGCTATTGATGCTTCTTCTTTTGATTCGTAAGGATAATTCGGGCCGACCAATTTATCTTCAAGGGTAGGCTTTGAGTTTATTGTTATCACTTTTTATTCACCTGCTTCGTTTCCTGAGCTATCTTCTTGGCGATGGCGGTGAGTTTGTTTTCAGTGTGAGCTATTGTTTTGAACAGTCTGCTGTTATGGCCCTGGAGCTTTTCAGCGGCCTTCATGCAGTCAGTTAGCTTTTGATAATCATAGTTTGCTGTATATTGCTGTGCCTGGCTGGTCAGTTCCCTGATTCTGCGTTCGTTTTCAGCAACGGCCCTATTGAGTCTTTCCAAACGGGTGTCAATACCGATAAGCTGGTTATACCTGGCGGCTAACTCGGCAGAGGCCTTCTTCTTTTCAGAGACCGGAAGTTTTGAAAAAACGCCCTTTGTTTCTTCCAGTCGGGCAATATGGCCATTGCGGATCTGATGAGCCTTAGCTCGCAGCTGAGCCATTTTTTCAGTCAGGTATCCTTCGGCTGGGAGCATTTTTTTAAGCTGGGCGAAAACATTACCTGCCTCTTCCGGGTGTTCGTTCAAAGTTCCTGTTTCCTTGCGTAATTTTTTCATTTTTTTGAACAACTGTCCTGACAAGTTTCTATCTCTGTACAGATCGCTCATATTACGGCGGACGACCGGCAAATTGGCGGATACTTTAGGAAAGCGGATTGAGTGACGGCCGGTATGGGTCAGAAATGCGATCAATCCTACTATCAAAGCGACCACTGTGACTGTCTGAATGATATCGGAATCTACAGGAATATTCAGCTTTAGAAGCTGAGATATTAAAATACACGCCCCGATTGTAATGCCTGCACCAGCCCAAAAGCCTCCGACATGCTTTATGGACTGGTACATAACAAATGATAGAACGAGTATCGCAAAACCAATAGCAACCGGACCTAAGTTTTTAATGCTTAGTTCATTGGCCTGTTCCCACCATACCAAACCTATAGATAATGCAAAACCGATTGAAGCTGACATCACTACAGCTGGTCTTTGATGGTCGAATCGTTTGCCGAGAACCGCATATACAAGAGATGTAAAGAATGCGAAAGCTAAAACAAAATCCGGCAAAAGTGATTCCAGCCATTGATGGAGATTCAAATCATCAAATAATCTTTCGGGTCTCATGCGAGACCATGCGGATTAGCTACTATTTAATTGTTTTGTTTTCCGGCAAGCCCAGTAATCAACGAACTGGGCTTGCCTGGTAGAAATAATCTGAACAAAACAATGGTGATAAGAATGAGCGATGAAATTCGAGAGCACAAGATTACTATAACTTTAACAGATGGCGATTTTATCGAATCAATGGGCAGAGAACCAGAAAGCCAGGACGAGTTCGATACCTGGGCGCAGTTGGCGGAGAAAGGATTACTAAACGGCCATATCGACTGGAGCATAATTTACGAGTGTACAAAGGATGCAATGCCAATTGGTGATGAGTAATGAACCTCGCTGAATTTATTCGCCAAAACGATATTAAATGCGTTGACGGTGCTGAATTCTACCATAGCCCTGATTTTTATAAAATGCAGCAGTTCGAGAAGACCTGCCATACGATTGGCTCTGTTCCTTTCCTGGAGCCGGAAACCTATATCGTAAAAGAGTTCGACATACATCTTACCGGCTTTATCAAAGAGAAATGGAACAAAGCGGAGAAGAAGACCAAACGGCAATTTTTTATCAACCGCTCGTTTATTTATCCTGATATGCCAGTTGAGATTGAAACAATCGAGGACTCATTTACTGCCGGCAAGACCATTGATGATGCAATAGCAGCGATTGAAGCGGAGAAAGACCGGTTTGAGTTTTTCAAACAATTTGACCTTATTGACACTGGCAGATACTGGCTGAATCGTGAGTTAAAACGATGCCTTGTCATGGATGGACAAGTCATCGTTATCGATGAATAAAACTAAACGGGTGATAAAATTGGGTTATACACAATACTGGAGAAGAGTGGAAAAGTTCGATAAGGAAAATTTCGAAAAAGTTGTGAAAGATTTTAAAGAGGTGATAAGCCATCTGTCGCCGTTTGTGCCGCTGGCTGGCGGATTAGGTAAGGGAAAAGCGGTGATAAACAACAAGATGATATGGTTTAATGGCGTGGAAAAATGCGGCCATACTGACAGAAACCTGGGAATCACATGGCCTGAAGACGACGCCTCTGGGATTGCGTTTATGACAGAAAGGTATGAGGATATTCCCACTAAAACTTTGTTAACTGTCTTGTGCGGACAGGAAGAAGAATTAGCAGTTAATGACAGCGATGTCTCAGGGACATGGTTTGCCGGTCTCAAACTCAAACACAGGTCGTGCGGAGGAGATTGCTCACATGAGACATTCAGTCTGCCTCTGAAAATAGAAAAAGAGGGCTGGCAAAAACCGATAGGCAAGATAAGTCATTACGACCAGCACGGAAAGCCTGTTCATAATAACCCTGAAGAGATTGGGCTTTACTTTAACTGCTGCAAGACTGCTTATAAGCCCTATGATCTGGCGGTAATAATCTGCCTTATAATAGCCAAACATTACTTGAAAGAACAAATATTGGTTTCAAGCGATGGTCACATCGATAACTGGAAAGACGGGATGCTGATCTGCCAGAAGATACTCGGCTACGGCCTTGACTTTGTCTTAAAAGATTGAGATGGGTGATAAAAATCGGAAAAATAGCTAACTTTATAGAAAAAGCCTTTGGCGACTACCGGGGAAATAAAATTACCCTGCAACAGCTAATCAGGGATCTATGCAGCTATGCTGACACAAACATAATGTACCAACACTTATGGCTAACTTTTGAAGAACAGCTTAACAAGCAGTTTGACGAAGAAGGCAACATTACCTGTTGACGGCCATTGAAAAACACAAAACTTTATAAACAGATGTCCCTTCTATGTCCCGTGAGGTGATCTACTATGGCAAGAGGAAGACCATTTAAGTGCCCGTATAATGGGTGCGGTTCAACGGACACCGTAAGCAAGGGCGTCAGGAAAACTAAAACTATGGGGACTCGAAGGATTAGACACTGTAAAACCTGTGGCCGGAAATTTACGCCAAAGAACCAAAGGCTTGTTGAAGAATGAACATAATAAAACTTGCATTTGAAATGGCGGCGGCGGTGCAGAACTTTTTCGGCAAGACAAGGCGGTTCTATTACTTTGTCATGCTATTAGGTCACCGTTGCCCCAAATGCAATAGTGCTCTGACAATGATAGCTGAGAGTTTGTGCAGGTGTAATTCGTGCGAATTTGAGTTCGATCCAACCGTTGAATTTCAAAGGTGTTCTGCCTGTGGCGGCAAGCCTGTATTGCGGGTAAGACGGTATTACTGCGAAGCTTGCGGCGGTGAAGTCATATCAAAGTTTGTTTTTGATACTCTGCCGTTCGAACGGGAGTATTTTAAGGCCAAAATGGCCGAATCCCGACAGCGGAAAAAAGAGCAGACAGAACGTGTTCGAAAGATGTTAGCCGAGAGCCGTTCTGCTGACCTGCCACTGCAGATAGGCAATCTAAATGATATGCCAGGTCTGGTAGAAGCTCTTAATAGCCTGACAGTGGATTTGGATGCGAATTTAACTGTCCAATGTCGTGACAAGTTTGATCTGAATCGCTACGAGAGGCATATACGGGCCCATATTCAGGACTATTCTGTAAATCTGCTGGATATACCAGCGATTAGTGAAAATGGCCGAAAAGACGTTATATGGCGGTTTATCGCGATCATATTCCTTGCACATAGAGGCATTGTTGATATCTGGCAGGAAGATAATGATATTATGGTGAAAAAACATGAAACTGACACAGAAGGACAAGGAGTTTTTGGAGAGCTTGAAGAAGCTGACCGAATCGAAAGATCTCTGGGTAGAGTTGAAGCCTGATGAGCCCAGCTATATGATTCTAAAAGGAACTTACGGCGAAAAGATTCATAAGACCTTCAGGGTTACACGACAGGGAGTTCGCTGGCGATTCCAGCGGCTATTCAACCATGTCTATGTAGAGGCATTTCTTACAATCATGATGATCGAAAAAATCTTCGGCACACAACTGCGAGAGTATGCTATAAAAATAAGTAAGGAGCGGCATAAATTGCGTCAAGAGTATCAAAAAGGCTTATAAACCGTAAATTTTTTGAAAAGTTAAAAAAATTGCTGAAAGTGAAATTACAAGGCCGTTTCTGCCGCTATTATTCGATGAGGCATACCTTCGCAACTTTAATCGGTTTTGGCTCTAATGATCTGCGTGAAGTTCAGGCAGCTCTCGGACAGCGGACCATTTCTATTCAGGATGTTTATCGCCACGATAGGAGCCAGAAGGCAATAAAAGCTCAAAAAAGAATTCACGGCCAGTTGGCAAAAACAAACATTGCTGAAATAATCCATAAAAAATGTGCATAACTGTGACTCAATACGCATCGATCAGCATTTGCTATACATCACATCTGTTGTTTTCTATGGCGTATTAAACTCAATACGCCAAGGCTGAATAAAACTATTGTAGCAGGCTCAGGGATCACCCTCATATCAATATTCATATTGGCTGAGGCATATGCATCCGGTTCATAAAATGCTGTCGCATCAGCCATATGCCAAAAATCAATATTAAGAGTTTCACCGGCAAAGGCTATTACTGTTACACTGAAGTTAGTACCGCTGCCGGCCCCAAGCCCTGCATCCATCAATAT
>Ga0180431_10001394_pt1 | contig 33843 bp, 29 predicted proteins | sample SS_ome_11_FD_132459 | JGI IMG/M metagenome (GOLD analysis project Ga0180431, IMG submission 132459) | Hypersaline lake sediment archaeal communities from the Salton Sea, California, USA - SS_1_MS_1 metaG | ecosystem: Environmental > Aquatic > Non-marine Saline and Alkaline > Hypersaline >... | reverse complement strand
TCATCCAAGACACCATTGCGTCGAACAACCGCTTCCTTCCGGAGGCGGTCAAACTGAAAATGGACGGAGACGCCTTCATAAACGCGAAGACGATCGAAATGGAATTTTCGTACGGAGGAGAGCTTTCTGAGCTGCCGGTATACTACGCCAATACAATCAGCGGGGAATGGACGGAGATGGGTCTGTATTACCCCTGGTTCCCCTATCATCCGGAGATCACGCTCTTCACCTACGACCTGGAGATCGAAATCGATCCCTCTTACCGTGTTTTCGGGATGGGCGAAGTCAATAGATCTGATGCCGGATGGAAGATCGAAAACGACACCCCGACCAATGACATCGTGGTGTGCGCCTCAGAAGACATGGAGCTCAAACAGCGGCAAATCGCCGATGATGTGATCTCCATCTATCATCACGATCTCACGGATACTCTTCTCACCAGGATGCAGGGTGATCTCACTTCGATCATCACAAATTTCAACGGGTGGTTCGGAAGCAAAAGCCAGAACATCACCCTGGTTGAATCCAAAAGGCGAAAAGGCGGCGGTTACGCCCGCATCGGCGGCGTGTTTCTGGGCGGGTTCAACCCGGACGATTACCTGGAACGAAATGAGCACTACCACCGATATTTCGCCCATGAGCTGGCGCACCTGTGGTGGTTCAAGGCCGGGACGAATTCCTGGGAGGATTGGCTGAATGAAGGATTCGCGGAATACAGCGCGCTTATGGTCGTTCGGGAGGTTTTCGGAGAGGACGCGTTCACGGCGCGGTTGAAAACCAAAGCGGAGTCGCTGGAAGGGACGCCGCCGGTATGGGGATTCGACCGGAACACCTCGGATTCCGCAAGCGCGGTGCTGTACGACAAGGCGCCTCTGCTGTTGAGCAAATTGGAAGCGAAAATCGGGAGAGCCCGATTCATCGCCCTATGCCGCGTGCTGATCGATAAAAACATGGATTCCACCAACCGGTTTCTCGAGCTTCTCATGCAGTCGGAAGGACAAGAAACATCCGATTGGTTCGCGGAACTGCTGCGGACATATTGATGATGGTTTCGACAACCGGACGCAATGAGGATATTTTTTAGGAGGGAGAAGAATAATTGGAACGCATGGCGGTTATTTCCGACATCCACGGTAATCGCTGGGCTCTCGAAGCCGTGCTCGATGAGATCGATCGAGCGCATATCACGGAGGTCGTCAACCTGGGTGATGTTTTCTACGGCCCCCTGGATCCGCTCGGGACGGCCAAAATTCTATTCGGGAGAGAATTCCCGACGGTCCGGGGAAATGAAGACCGCATCATCACGGACAGCCGCACTCCGATTTCAGACACGCTGGATTTCGTCAGGCATCAGCTCCAGCCGGCTCATATGGAATGGCTTCGCTCCCTGAAACCGACCATGGTGTTCGGCCCCGCTTTTCTGTTTCACGGTTCCCCCGATTCCGACACGTCCTATCTTCTGTGGGATGTCGACCGCACGGGTGTTCATCTTCGAAATTCAAAAGAAGTGGCTTCGGTCGTCGGTGAGATCGCATCCTCGTTGATCCTTTGCGGACACGATCACGTTCCCCGAACCATGCTCCTCCCAGGCGGTCGAACTGTGGTTAATCCGGGGAGCGTCGGCTTGCCCGCTTATTGGGATAATCTGCCGCATCCGCACGTCATGGAAACCGGCGCCCCGCATGCGCGCTATTCCATAATCTCCCGAAGCGAATTCGGTTGGTCCATCAACGATCGTGCCGTGCCGTATGATTGGGAGTCCGCAGCAAACGCGGCAAACCGAAACGGCCGCCCTGATTGGGCTGAGTGGCTGCGGAGCGGCCGGACCGAAAAAATGCAATCCGGATGACGTTTGAGAATTCTCCCGGCTCAACCGCACAGGAGGCAGTAAACCTGTTCGGCGGAACAACATCTAAACCATCCCTTGCCCGGTTTGCAAAACAGCAAAGACAATATTAGGATAATACCGTGGTTTTGCAGGATTATTTGATGGATTCACATCTTATGCGGCATTGATGCCGGGGGATTTGCATCAAAGACAGCACGCCGGATGTAGAGAGGGAAACATGACGTTTCATGGGGGAGACGAAGAATGGACAAACCTCTTTTAGACGACAAGGAACAATTCCCGACCGAGGAGATCATATTCTCGCATATCGGGGAATCCGGAATTCATTGGAAAACGATTTTCGGGCACATCCACAACCATCATCCGGATTTCATAAGTACGTGGAGATATTATAATGATGGGAAAAGCTGGCTGCTGAAAACGGCCAGAAAGTCGAAAACCATATTCTGGCTTTCCGTCATGAAAGATGCTTTCACAATCACCTTCTATTTCGGCGATAAAACCGAACCCGCGATCATGGCCGGGGATATTTCAGATTCACTCAAGGATTCCTTCAAGAACGGAAAAAGATACGGGAAAATCCGCGGCATAACGGTCCAAATTCAGAGTGAGGATGACGTGGAGAATGTAAAATCGCTCATCGAGATCAAATTAAGCACAAAATAGGAACCGATCGAGGAATAAACGGATGAAGGTCCTTTTAATGTCCATCGGAACCCGCGGGGACATGGAGCCTTTTTTGGCGATTGGAGAACTCCTGAAGGAAAAAGGACATGGCGTGATCTGCGCTTTCCCGGAACAGTTCAGGGAGCTTGCGAAAAATTCAAACCTGGAATTCGCTTCATTGGGGAAAAAGTTTATTGAGATGTTGGACAGCGATGACGGAAAAGCGGCGCTGGGCGGCGGCTCGGGATTCAAAAAATTCCTCGCCAATGTGAAGCTGGCAAAAAACTCCAAGGCGGTCAACAAGGAATTAGTCCACCGGCAGTATGAGCTGATCGAAAGTGAAAACCCCGACAGAATCGTGCACAACGGGAAGGCGTTTTGCCCCATAATCTGGGGAGTCGAAAACAGAGGGAAGACGACTTTGATCAGCCCTCTGCCTTACATGCACTATGTGAAACATCATACCCATGTCGCGTTCAACAGCAATTTCGGCTCTTTTCTCAATAAACTGACCTTTTCCCTCGCGAATTTCGGAACCGTCACGACGCTGATGATATCGATAAAATGGCTGAATCTCAAAGGCCAAATCACCCGCAAACAAATAAAGGACGCCTATTTTTCGAACAAGGCGATCTACACCATTTCCCCTTCGCTTTTTTCCAGACCGGCCGAATGGAATGAGAGCCTTAAAGTCCTGGGATTTCTCGAAAGGGAAAAATCCGTCAGCCTGCGGCCCGACATAGAATTGGATGTTTTTTTAGAAAAACACAGTCGAATTCTTTTCATCACCTTCGGCAGCATGTTGAATCCCGACCCGGAGGAAAAAACGCGGATCATCCTTGAAATACTGGAAAGAAACAACATTCCCGCGATCATCAACACCGCAGCCGGCGGATTGATCAAGCCGGATCGATTCGACGCGGAACGACTGCATTTCGTTTCCCGGATCCCTTATGACCGGATCTTCCCTAAAATATACGGAGTCATTCATCATGGAGGCGCGGGGACGACGCACCTGGCCTTGAAACATGGATGCGCCACACTGATCATCCCGCACATCATCGACCAATTCGTATGGGATAAAATTATTTATGCCATGGGGGCTGGACCAAAAGGGGTAAAAATAGGTAAAATTACCACGAAAAATCTCGAGCCGAAAATTCTGGAGCTGCTGAATCATCGTTCCTTTAAAGAGAAAGCGAAGCAGATAGCCGGCCGGATGGAAAAAGAAGATTTCAGAGAAGATGTTTACAGATCGATCATCTCGGATTGAATACGGAAACTCAAAACGGCTGAAAAAACCCTTGGCGCCCCTCGGGAAGACGGCGCTTTTCAGCCGGAATATCGAGAGCATCACAATTAAGGCAAAGCGAGGCAGTCATGGCGGAATTTAAAACCAGCGGGCCGGATGAAGCCGGAAAAGAAAAACTGGACACGATCCTTCACCCCAGCACCCAAGCGAAGCAATTCAAGATCACGCTGGAATTCGGCTTCAAAACGTCTCCCAACTATGAGAAAGCCGTGGACCTTGCCCGGAGAAATCCTTCATATACGGAAAAAGGCGACGGCGAATGGATCCGCCACACCGCAACCTACACGTCAAAAGAGGTCGAAGAGCTGTTCGCCCTCTTCAATCTGGTCCACGACTGGGACACGACCGAAGTCCTGGTCAACCACAAGAAGATCCCCTACGGCCACCAGCTCTGGCTGCCCTTGATGTGGTTTTCCCGCATCAAGTAAAAAACATCAAACCTCTTCCAGGCGCGCGGTGAAATGCCGCAGATGCGGCGCCTGGGATACGATACGAAGCCCCTTGACCCGCCCGGAGTCCTTGTGAAGCGCCGCCAGCGCTTCGGCGACATAGAGCAGGTGTGAAACCGTGTACACGCGGCGGGGTATCGCCAGGCGAACCAGCTCGAGAGGCGGGAATATTTCTTTCCCGGTCTTCTCATCCTTTTGGCCGAACATGACGCCTCCGATCTCGACCGCCCGGATCCCGGCTTCACGGTACAACGCCACGGTCAGAGCCCATCCGGGATATTGGTCACGGGGGATATCCGGAAGGAACTCATCCGCCAGGATGTAAACCGCATGCCCGCCCACCGGCTGATAGATCGGAACCCCGGCCTGCGTCAGCAGCTCTCCCAGGTAGCGGGTCTGCCCGAGACGGTGCTCGAGGTAGGATTCTTCCACCACCTCTTCCAGTCCCCGGGCGACGGCTTCGAGATCCCGGCCCGCCAGACCGCCGTAGGTGGGAAAACCTTCACCGACGATCAGCAGATTGCGAAGATTATCCCGAAGCGTTTCGTCATTCAGTCCGATGAAACCTCCTATATTGGCGAGGGCGTCTTTCTTGGCGCTCATGGTGGCGCCGTCGGCATAGGAAAACATTTCGCGGGCGATCTGCGGGATCGTTCTCTCGGCGTAACCCTCTTCGCGGCTCTTTATGAAATAGGCGTTCTCCGCAAAGCGGCAGGCATCCAGGAAAAAGGGGATCTTATGATTCCGGCAGACTTCGCTGACGCGGCGGATGTTGGCCATCGAGACCGGCTGTCCTCCGCCGCTGTTATTGGTTACGGTCAGCATGACCAAGGGGATTTTATCCACCCCTTTTTCCGCTATAAAAGCCTCGAGTTTATCCACATCCATATCCCCCTTGAAGGGTGCGACGGTTTTGGGGTCGTACGCGGGATCGGCAGCCAGGTTGACGGGATGGGCTCCGCGAACCGCGATGTTGGCGTGGGTGGTGTCGAAATGGATGTTGCTGGGAACGTAATCCCCCTCCTTCAACGCCGCCTGGAACAGGATGCGCTCCGAAGCCCGCCCCTGATGGGTGGGGATCACGTATTTGAATCCGAAGATGTTCTTCACGGCGCTTTCGAAACGGAAGAAACTGCGCGCGCCGGCGTAGGACTCGTCTCCCCGGACCAACCCGGACCACTGACGATCGCTCATGGCGGAAGTCCCACTGTCCGTGAGAAGATCGATGAAGACTTTCTCCGCCGGGATGTTGAAAATATTGAATCCGGCCTCCGTTAGGATCCGAACCCGCTCCTCGCGCGGGATCAGGCTGATCCGTTCGACGACTTTGATCCGATATGGCTCAACCGGGATTCTCACATCATTCATTCATATCTCCTTCATAGGTGCCGGGACACCTTCTTCTCTAAAATGAGACAAATTTCTTAAAAAACGACAACCGCTTTTCCATTTCATGCTCTGAAAGGAATCGGAACGGTTCCATACCGAAATCTTCGATCACGAACGAAGCCGCGACCGTACCGATGGCGGCCGCTTTCCTGATATCAGACTCCTCGAATGAATCCACTTTATCAAGATATCCCAGAAAGGCGCCGCCGAAGCTGTCTCCTGCTCCGGTGGGATCGAAAACCCTTTCGGAAGGAAAGGCCGGAAGCCCGAACATGAAGTCCTTCGTCATCAGGAGGGCACCGTGCTCACCCTTCTTGATGACCACCAGCGAAAGACCTTTGTCCAGCAGGGTCCGCCCCGCCGTGATCAGATTGTTCTCTCCGGCCAGCATCTTGACTTCTTCATCGTTGGCGAAAAAGACATCCACCCGCCGCATCACTTCATGCAGAGCTTCGGGTTTCGTTTGGATCCAGAGATTCATGGAATCCATGGCAACCAGGCGTGGACTTTCGACCTGGTTCAAGATATCCACCTGAAGATCGGGATCGATATTGCCCAGGAACACGATGTCCGCCTTCCGGTAAGCCGGCAGGAGGCGGGGTTTGAAATCCTGAAAAACATTCAACTCCGTTTTGATGGTCGTCCTTTGGTTGGGATCCTTGCCGTAACGGCCTTCCCAATGGAAGGTTTTTCCCGCTTCGACCTGGATGCCGTCGACATCCACGCCTTTCTCCTTGAAGAAGGCAATCATTTCTTCGGGAAAATCCTGTCCGACGGCCGCGACGATCGCAGGTTGTGTAAACAGCGAAGCCGCCAGCGCCGCGTAGGTGCACGAACCGCCGACGATCCGTTCCCGCCTGTCCCGGGGAGTTTCAATCGTATCAAATGCCAAAGAACCGACAATAACCATGCTCATGTGTGCCTCTCTATTCATACCGGGACGTATTTCCCGATGATATCCCGTAATTTTTCCTTGGTGGCCCGGGGAATAACCTCTTCCCGGGTGACGATGCAGTTGGCGAGAGCGCTCCCGCAGCCGCATTCTTTTTCCCGGCCGGAACCCAGCGCTTTTACGGCCGCCTTCAGAACGGCCTTGGCATTCCGGATGTTGGCGTTCATATTCCCCATGATCATCTCCACCGAAACCGCTTCTTCGGATTCGTGCCAAACATCATAATCCGTCACCAGATTCATGGGCGCGTAACAGATCTCCGCCTCCCGGCACAACTTGGCTTCGGTGGCGGCGGTCATCCCGATCACATCACATCCCCAAGAGCGGTAGATGTTCGATTCCGCCTTGGTCGAAAAAGCGGGGCCTTCGATGCAGATATACGTTCCGCCCCTATGGACGGGGATATCCAATCCCCGGGAGGCTTCCGCCAGCACTCCGGCCAATTGATCGCAAACGGGCCGGGCAAGGCTGACGTGAGCGGCGGCGCCCTCTCCGAAGAAACTGTTTTTTCGATGCGTGCGATCAAAGAACTGATCCGGAATGACCATATCCCGGGGAGGAAAATCTTCCCTGAGGGATCCGACGGAGTTGACGGAGATCAGCCGCTCAACCCCCAGCATCTTGAATCCGTAGATATTGGCCCGGTAATTGATCTCAGCGGGCAGGATGTGGTGCCCTTTTCCGTGACGGCTGAGAAAAGCCACCCGAATCCCCTCAAAATTTCCGATGATGAAGGAGTCCGAAGCTTTTCCGAAGGGTGTATCCAGATCGATCTTCTCGATAACCTCGAGGCCGTCGATCCGATAAAGGCCGGTACCGCCGAGGATTCCGATCCCTGCCTGAGGAAGATTTTGCGCTTTATCCGTCATGATTTCTCCTGATATAAAATTCGCCCGGGAATAAAAGAGCGACCGTATCCGTAATAAACCGCCCCTATTATAGGCGACTCGCTTCCGACACGCAAGGAAACGCCCATAGAGAGCCCGCGGTCCCTCGATATTCATTTTGCCTTTTGACTCTATTTTGGTTATCCTAAGGATTCAAGGAAATCCAATGGATAACAGCAAGGATATCAATCAGTTAATCCATCTGTTGGCCCGCGCCCGAAACGTATCTTTTCTCACCGGCGCCGGGATCTCCGCCGAATCGGAAATCCCCACGTTCCGCGGCGAGGGAGGATTATGGAAGCAATTCAAGGCCGAAGAACTGGCCACCATGACGGCGTTCCAAAGTGACCCCAAACTGGTTTGGGAATGGTATGACTGGCGCCGTGAATTGATGGCCAAAAAATCGCCTAATCCCGGGCACCTCGTCATTGCCAAATGGGAGAAGCTGTTTCCCGATTTCACTCTGGTAACGCAGAACATCGACGGCCTTCATCAAAAAGCCGGTTCCCGGGGCATCGTCGAACTGCACGGAAATATCTGGAAAATGCGCTGTACCGCCGAGGGGACGGTGACCGATCAGCATGAGTCTCCGCTTAAACGGATCCCCCCGCTCTGCGCGGCCTGCGGCGCCCTTCTCCGGCCGCACGTAGTCTGGTTCGGAGAATCGCTGGACATGAAAGTACTGGAGGAAGCCTCCACAGCCTGTTCGAACTGTGAGGTGCTGTTTGTCGTGGGGACCTCCGCCGTGGTCCAGCCCGCGGCCTCGCTTCCCCTGGCCGCCGCCCATGCCGGCGCGACCCTGGTCGAGATCAATCCGCAAACGACGCCCCTGAGTGATTTCGTCGATTATTCCTTTCGAGGAAAAGCGGGAGAGATTCTCCCCATCCTCGACCGCCGGCTGGAACAATACTTCGCTGAAACCGAGGATTAATCATGATGAATTTCCTTTACTTCGACACGTCCGTCGGCATCAGCGGCGACATGATCCTGGGGGCGCTGCTGGACCTGGGCGTTGCACCCGACCGGTTTAAAGAGCGGATCTCGAAGCTGAAACTGCCGGTAGAGATCGACATACACGATGTCCAACGCTCGTCGCTGCGCGGACTGAAGGTCGATGTTCACGTAAAACATACGCGGCACCACATCCACCGGCGCTGGACGGATATCGAACAGCTTATTTCCGGAAGTTCCTTCTCACCGAAGGTTCGTGAAAAAGCCCTGGCGATATTCAAACGCCTGTTCACCGCCGAATCCCACGTCCATGGAAAGGAATTTCACGAAACGCATCTGCATGAAGCCGGGGCCGACGACGCCATCGTCGATATCGTCGGCAGCTGCTATCTTGCCGAAGAGCTGGGTGTTTCCACCGTGGCGGCCGCCCCCATGAACCTGGGTCGGGGCTGGGTGAAAGCCGCTCATGGGACCCTGCCCGTTCCTCCACCCGCGGTCGCAGAGCTGTTGAAGGGCGTCCCGGTTTACGCCGCCTGGGCCGAAGAGGAACTGGTTACGCCCACGGGAGCCGCCATTATCTCGACCCTGGCGGAACGATTCGTCTCCTTTCCCGAGATCACATACGATCGGATCGGATACGGCGCCGGGGGGCGCGAGATCGAGAATTTCCCCAATATTCTGCGCGCCTTCCTGGGACGGATGGATAGCTCCGTACCGGAAAGACAAATCTATCAGATCGAAGCCAACATAGATGACGCCAATCCTCAGGTTCTGGGACATCTTTTCGAACAGGTCCTGGCATTGGGCGCCCTGGATATCTTTTTAACGCCGATTGTCATGAAGAAAAACCGGCTGGCCACAAAATTGACCGTGCTGGCCGAGACTGCTACAATAGACAGCCTGGTCGATAAGATATTCCGCGAAACGACGTCCATCGGAGTTCGTGTTTTTCCCGTGGGCCGCCGTGTCCTGGATCGAAAGATGGAAACGGTCGAGGTCATGGGAGAATCCGTGAACGTAAAAGTGGCTTTTTTAAACGGCGTTCCCGTTAACATCCAGCCCGAATTTCGCGACTGCCGGCGTCTGGCTGAAAAAATGAAGATGCCGGTTAAAAACATCATCGAACTGGTTAACCAATCGTTTTCGAAACGAAACCGGTAACACCGACCAAGCGCGCGGCTTCATGTGTGCCCTCATGAAAAGAACACACAGCGTTGAATGCCCGGAGGAGAAGAAAGTGGACTACGCAAAAATAGAGAAGGGGGTCAGGCTCATTCTGGAAGGAATCGGAGACGATCCGGGGCGGCCGGGGTTGAAAAGAACCCCTACCCGCGTCGCCTGCATGTATAAAGAGATCCTGGGAGGAACGCTGGAAGATCCGGCAAAACACCTCAAGGTCATCGAAGGCGAGTACCATGACGAGATGGTGCTCATCAAGAATATTCCCCTGTATTCGGTCTGTGAACATCACCTGCTCCCCTTTGCCGGAGTAGCTCATGTCGCCTACATTCCGAAAGACGGCCGCATCGTCGGCCTCAGCAAAATCGCCAGCGTCGTGGAAGTCTATGCGCGCCGGCTCCAGGTTCAGGAACGCCTGACCAAACAGATCGCCGATACGATCGCCCAGGAGCTCGATCCCCTGGGCGTCATGGTGGTCATCGAAGCGGAGCACATGTGCATGTCCATGATCGGCGTCAAAAAAGCCAAATCCCTGACCGTCACATCCGCGGTTCGAGGGTCTTTCCGCACCAGCAGCGCCACGCGCACCGAAGCCATGATTTTGATCAGAGGAGGATTATCCGGTGGCCGAGAACTCTAAACCCCATTTTTACATCACCACGCCGATATACTATGTCAACGACATTCCCCATATAGGGCACGCGTACACCACGATCATCGCCGACGCCCTCAGCCGGTTCAAGAAGCTGAACGGCTGCGACGTTTTCTTTCTGACCGGAACCGATGAGCACGGGCAGAAAGTGGAAAAATCAGCGGCCGAAAAAAACATGCAGCCGATCGAGCTGGCGGACAAGGTCGTGCTCCGATTCAAGCACCTCTGGGAAAAACTGAACATCGACTACGATTATTTCATCCGCACGACCGAATCCGTTCATGAAAAAGGCGTACGGAAGATATTCCAAATCCTGAAGGACAAAGGCGATATCTATAAAGATATCTACAAGGGTTATTACTGCGTCTCCTGCGAAAATTTCCTCTCGGAGGACGTGCCGCTGGAAGCGGAAGGATACAAGATCTGCCCGGATTGTGAGAACCACGCTCACGAAGTATCGGAAGAATGCTATTTCTTCCGGCTTTCTTCCTACCAACAGCGCCTTCTCGATTTCTACCGGGACAATCCGGAATTCGTACGCCCCGTCAGCCGGATGAATGAAGTCGTCAGTTTCGTAAAAGGCGGCCTCAAAGACCTGAGCATCACGCGCACAACGGTTAAATGGGGCATCACCGTCCCCGACGATCCCGATCATTCCATTTACGTCTGGTTCGATGCCCTGCACAATTACCTGACCGCCATCGGCTACGGCTGGAATGAGGAGCGCATGCGGAGATTCTGGCCGCCGACCGTCCAACTCATCGGCAAGGACATCCTTCGTTTCCATGCCGTGTATTGGCCGGCCTTTCTTTTGGCGGCCGGTCTGGAGCTTCCCCGGACCGTATACGGTCACGGATGGTGGCTCAAAGACAAAACCAAAATGTCAAAATCCCGGGGAAACGTCCTCGATCCGCACGTCATCCTCAACACATTCGGCACCGATCCCCTGCGCTATTTCCTGCTGCGCGAGATCCCCATCGGACTGGACGGAAATTTTTCGCACGAAGGCTTCATTCACCGCGTCAATTCGGATCTGGCCAACGATCTGGGAAACCTTGCCCAAAGAACCCTGACGATGATCGGGAATTATTTCGACGGACGCATCGAAACGCCCGGGGAAGAGCTGGAGAAGGACCGGGAGCTGCGTCTGGCCTTCCATCCGCTCAAGGAAAAGGTTTTCGCTCACTATGAGGGATACGCCGTCAATCGGGCGCTGGAAGATATCTGGGGATATATAAGACGAGTGAACAGGTACCTGACCGAAAATGAGCCCTGGAAGATCGCCAAAGATCCCGCGCAGCGCCCGCGCCTGGGACGGATCCTTGCTCAGGCCGCCGCCGCCCTCCGGGCCGCCGCTTACCTGATCTATCCCGTCATGCCGGAGTCGTGCGAGACGCTCTGGAGTAATCTGGGAGAAACCGAGCCTCTGACCGCGACCGCATACGGCGAGCTGCGATTCGAGGATTACGATCCGAACCGCAAAGTACGGGTCCCCGCGCCTCTTTTTCCCCGGGTTTCTCTGAAAGAGTTCCTCAAAGAGGAAGCGGAAAGCCGCCCCGCGGCGATCAAGAAGGAGGAGAAAATGGAACAGATCACATTCGATGAATTCAAGCGGCTCGACCTCAGAGTCGCCGAAATCCTGAAGGCCGAAAAAGTGGAAGGCGCCGACAAGCTGCTCCGGCTCGAGGTCGATCTCGGCACGGAAAAAAGACAGCTGGTCGCGGGAATCGCCCAGGAATATGATCCACAAAACCTGGTCGGGAAGAAACTGACCATCATCGCCAATCTCAAACCGGCGGTGATCCGGGGGGTCGAATCCCAGGGCATGATACTGGCCGCCGATATAAACGGCCGAGCGGTGATCCCGTTTTACAGCGAAGACCTTCCTCCCGGCTCAAAGGTCCGCTGAGGATTAAAGAACCGGCAGGTAGGTTTCGATTTCATAATCGCTGACCTGCTTTTCAAACTCGCTCGATACTCGTTTTTTATATTCTTCGATTTCCCACTTCTTATTATCGAGGAATTTCGCAAACACATGTTCCCCCAGGGTTTCTTGGAGGAGCGAACTCTTCCGCATGCTATTGAGGGCTTTTTCAAGGCTTGAAGGAAGGGTGCGGATGTTGAGCTTCCTTTGCCGTGAATTGCTCATGGCATAAATGTTTTCTTCCGTCGGCGGAGGAAGCGCCGTGCGGTTTTTGATCCCCTCCAACCCCGCCGTAAACATGACCGCAAAGGCCAGGTAGAGATTGCAGGCCGGGTCCGGAGACCGGATTTCAATCCGTGTGGCATGCTCCCTGCCCGGAAGATACTCCGGTACCCTTACGTAAGCGGAGCGGTTTTTCTGGCCCCATGCGATATACACCGGAGCTTCATAGCCTTCGATCAGACGTTTGTACGAATTGACCCATTGGCAGAGCACGGCCGATATCTCCTGAGCATGCTGCAAAAGTCCGGCGATGTAATGCCGGGCTTCCGCCGAGAGGTGATAGGGGTCGTTTTTATCGAAAAACACGTTCTTACCCTGCTTCCAAAGCGATTGGTGAACATGCATGCCGCTGCCGTTGTGACCGTTGAGCGGTTTGGGCATGAACGTGGCGTGCAGGCCGTGCATACGCCCTACTTTACGAACCATGTAGCGAAAGATCATCCCGATATCCGCCATTTCGAGCGCATCCAGGTACTTGAGATCGATCTCGTGCTGCCCAGAAGCCACTTCATGATGATCATACTCGGACTCGATCCCCATTTTTCTCAAGAGCAGCTGGATCTCTTTTCTGATCTCCCCGTGCCTCCCTCCGAAAAAATACCCTCCTTCATCCAAGGGAACGGCTTCCCGCGCGCCCGGAAAAAGAAAAAACTCCAGCTCCGGGCCGACTTTGATGTCATCAATCCCGAAATCACGGCGCCCCCGCTGCAGTATCCGTTTGAGGATATAGCGGGAATCGCCCTCATAAGGCGATTCGTCGGGCATCAAGATATCTCCGAACATGACGCCTTCTCTCCAGGAGACATGGTCTTCAAACCCATGGTATATCCACGGCAGAAGCCGAAAGGTTTTCGCTTCGGGCTTAATGACCAGGTCGCTCTCTTCGATCCGCACAAACCCTTCCACCGACGAGCCGTCGAATCCTTTGCCGTCACGGAAGGCATGCCTGAGTTCGCTTCCGGGAATGGTGAAATCCATCTGTCGGCCCAAGATATCCGGAAACAGGATGCGGATGAATTCGATGCCGTTCTCAGGATTGTTGACCGCATCCAAAACCTCATTCTCCTCGGAATACCCAAATGCCTTTACCGCCGCCGGGCCATCGGAAAACATGCCTCCTCCTTCGATGCCGTATTTATCCATCAGATATTTTCCGCATGCACGCGAAAAACCCATATTGCCTTTTATCATATAATTATCTATAATATATGACATATGTCAACTATTTCACTGCTTTAAAGTGAATTTACATCTAAAAGGGAGCTTTTATATGACAATAAGGGGGAACACGACGGACGATATAGACCGGGCCATCCTACGGGTTTTGAACCGGAATGCCCGCAAAAGCTTTCGCGAGGTCGCCAAAGAGACGGGGGCTTCGGTAACCGGCGTGATCCAGCGGATCAAAAAACTTGAAGAATCCGGTATTATCAAAGGGTATATTCCGGTCGTCGATCCGGAAGCTTTCGATGTCCATCTGATCGCCGTTATCGAGCTGCGTATCTCTCAGGGGAAGCTCCTGGAAACCCAGGAAAGGATCGCGAAGGATTCCAGGGTGATCGCGGTCTACGACCTCACCGGCGAGTGGGATTCCCTGCTTGTCGGGTATTTCAAAGACCGAGACGACCTCAACCAGTTCATCAAAACCGTTCTTTCGATGAAGAATGTGGCCCGGTCGGTAACCCACGTCGTCCTCAATGTCGTCAAGGAGGAGCGCCGCATCCTGGTTTGAATCCGTCTCGGAAGGTCTCGAACTCCTGCTTTGATCCCTGACGGAAAACCCGGACCTCGTTTGACCTCTCCCCCAAAAAAATGATATAAATCTGAAAAATCCGGAGATTTTTCGATATCCGCGGATGTGGATTCGAGTTTAGGATGGAAAGAAAGACCCGCACGCCGTAAGTGGATCAGGAGGTACTCGGAAAGACCATGCCTTACGAGGTCGATAAATTAAATGCCCGGTTTCTGGAAACGGAAACCCGGGAGATCCTGGAATGGTGCCTCCAGGAATTAGCACCCGATTTGGCGCTCACATCTTCATTTCAAGTATCCGGCGTCGTTCTTCTCGATATCCTGCATCGGCTCAATCCGGACATCCCGGTCTATTTCATAGACACCGGATATCATTTTCCGGAAACGCTGGAATTCAAGGATAAGATCTGCAAGGATTTCAGACTGTCGCTGCGAACGATCCGACCCGATATCAGCCGCAGCGAGGCCGAATCCAAATACGGTCGTCAGCTCTATAAAAAGGACCCCGACCTCTGCTGCCGGATCAACAAGGTCCTCCCGATCAAAACCGCCAAAGAACGAAGCGGCGTCTCCCACTGGATCTCGGCGCTCCGGAGGGATCAAAGCGCTTCCCGAGCCGACCACAAGGTGTTCATGCGGGATGAGAGCGGTCATCTGCGTATCCACCCGCTCATCAACTGGACATGGAAATATGTCTGGAAATACACACTGAAGCATGAGCTCCCCTACCACCCGCTGTACGATCAGGGATACACATCGATCGGCTGTTTTCCCCCCCAGTGTACGTCGAAAAACGATTTTGAAAACGGGGAAAGGGCCGGGCGATGGAAAAGCTCCGACAAGCGCGAGTGCGGTATTCACCTCGGGCTGCATGAAGGAAAGACCGCCCCAAAAAAACAAAAAGGAGAACTCCATGAAAAAAAATAAAAAATTTTATCTGAAGTGTACGCTCTGCGGGTTCAAGGTCGAAAGCTTCGCGCAATGGTTTGAATCGGCCCAGCGCTGTCCGGAGTGCGGGAGCAACCGGGCCGATGTCATATACAACGAAAAAAAATCCCATCTTCGGGATCTGATCGACAGCAAATTCTCCCAACCGGTCGGATTGTGGTATTACTTCGACTTCCTGCCCCTCAATAAAAAAGACAACATCATAACGGCCGGCGAGGGGATCGTCCCCATCGACCGCTGGCACTTCATGGAGCGCTACGCCCGGGATCGACACAACATCGATTGTCAGGTTTACGCGCATCGACATGACGACAATTATGCGACCGGCACTTTTAAGGATCTGGCCGGGTCCGTGGTCGCCAGCGTCTTAAAAGAGACCGGCATACGGAACTACGTGGTTTCCAGCACGGGAAACATCGGAGTAGCCTATTCCCGGTACCTCACGGCCGCCGGAGCTTCGCTCTACGCTTTCATCCCCCAGAACTCTTCCCATTCTCAAGAGGCGGAGATCGGGTGTTTCGGGCAGAAGGTTTTTCGTGTTGCCGGCGATTACACCCGAGCCAAGGAAATGGCGCTGGAATTCTCTCAGAAATTCGATTTTCCCCTGGCCGCCGGCAACTTCGATCCGATGCGGATCGAAGCCAAGAAGACCATGGTCTACGAGTGGCTGCGCCTATTGAAAGACTTTCCTACGGTATACATCCAAGCGCTCAGCGGAGGCACGGGACCGCTGGGGATCGTGAAAGGATGCAATGAGTTGGATAAGCTGGATCTTTTCAAATCCATTCCCCGGTTCATCATGGTTCAGTCGGGAAAGTGCCGCCCCATGGCCGATGCGTGGCGGACCGCCAAAGCCAATGAGTTCCCCGAAGGCTGGGAAAAATCATACCCGATCTATCATGATCCAGAGACCATGATCCCCACGTTGGCCACCGGATACCCCAAAACCTATCCGGTCCTGGCCCCGCTGGTTCGAGAAAGCGGTGGAGAGATCATCTCTTATGAGGAATCCAAAACCCCCAATGTCGCCCGCCTGGTCGCCTACGAATCGTCGGTTCGCATCGGACCGGCGGCCGCCATCGCGGTGGGAGGATATTTCAAATCCCTGGAAGAAGGCCACATCAGGAACGGCGACATCGTTCTGTTGAACATCGGAGAAGGCATCCGGCGTTCTCCGGATTTTCTTGAACGCTTGATCTATACCACGACCAGCGTTTCCTCTATCGATGAATGTATGACCTTCGATCGGAAGAAGCTCCGCGAACAGGACTGGTTCACGGTCTGATCCCGGGGAGAAGGTTTGAGAACGCGTCCGTTCCGTCAGGGTGACTTCAGGTAGGGTTTCAGCAGCTCGGCGGGCAGCGCCCCCGCACGCAGGATCTTCGGTAGGGGGGATGTACATTCCAATACCGTCGAAGAGAGTCCTCCTCTGGTGTCTCCCCCATCCAGGATAAGATCGACCTTCCCGGAAAAATATTCCACGGCACGATCGGCCCGGCGGATGTTTTCCCCGCCGGCGGCATTGGCGCTGGTGGCCGTGACCGGAAAACCGGCTTGCCGCACCAGATCCCGGGTTTCCGGATGATCGGGTAGTCGCACCCCGACGGCTTGCGATCCCCCCATAAGTTCCCGGGGGATACGGGGGGATGCCGGCAGGACCAGCGTCAGCGGCCCCGGCCAGAATGCATCCATAAGAGCCTCGGCCGCGGCGGGTCTTTTCTCCGTGATCTCATCCATCATTTCCCGGGAGGAGACCAGAACAAGAAGCGGTTTTTGGAATTCCCGACCCTTGATGCGGTAGATCCCGCGGATCGCTTCTCGGGAATAACAACAGGCGCCCAATCCATAAAAGGTGTCGGTGGGATAGACGATAATCCCGTCCCGCCGCAGCACCGCGGCGGCGGTCGAAAGAGCATTTCCGGTGCGGCCCGCTTCAAGTTTCAAAATTTCAGTCTTCATGTTTCCATAAAAAAAGGGCCGCTCTTGGAGGAGCGGCCCCGCCGAATCCTATACGGATCAGAACCAGTAATTGATTCCGATTGATATCTGATAGCCGCTGAGATCGAATGGTTCGAAGCCTTCGAATCCGGCATATTCGTCATCCGAAAAAGTCCCTTTGACCACGTTGTACTTGAATTCCCCTTCGATGCTGATACGATTCCCGACAGGAACCATCACGCCGCCGATAAAATGATATCCGAAAGCGAACTTGCCTTCCTGGCGCGCGTCAACATAATCGATGGGATACACGGAAACGTCTTCGACCGGATCGTACCACTCGTCGGCGAAATCGATCAAGTCTCCCTCAAGCCTGACGTTCCAGAGATACACCCCGACGCCGCCGCCGATAAACGGGATGATCGTGCCCTTCCTTCCCAGCGGCATGATCTTCAGCGAAAGCTGCAGCGGAGTGGAAGAGATGCTGAACGAGTGACTGGGATCGAATTCCCCCTGGTATTCAACCGGATAGGCCCAATCACCATCCGTATCGGCATATCCCACCCAATCACGATAATAACCAAGCTTCCTTTTCTGGAAGGATTCCAGGTTGACCTGAAGGCCGATGTTGTTGGTGATGAAGTACTCGTAGGAAAAACTGAAATTGGAGTTTTGAAAGTTGGATTTCGTGAAGCTCATATTTTCGAATTCGATATCCCAGAGATCGCTGTTCGCCCGGGGAACAAAATACCCCACCCTGAAACTGACGATATCGGCGAAGATAAGCCCGGGGGCGAAAAACGCCAGGGCCATTAAGATCCGTATTGTTTTTTTCATGTCCGTTCACCTCACCCTGAATTTATGCAAAAACCATGCCAATCACAAATCATATCCAAATCAGGTTTACATCCCCTACCGAGATGTGACCAAAAAAGGTCAATTGTCCACCTATCCGAGACCAAGAAAACCATGACGCCCTGTTTCCCCTCTGTAAGAGGATAGCATAAAACGCGGCCGGGGAAAATCAGTTTTTATTCCGCCGAAGCCGCTTGATCAAATCATCAGCGACCATCTTTCCGGAAAGCAGCATCCCTCCAAAAATCGGTCCCATCCTCGGCCCACCGAAGACGGCATTGGCGGCCATCCCGCAAACGTAAAGATGCGGGAAGATCTCTTTGGTGTTCGTCATCAGGATGCGTTCCCCTTTATCCGCCCACATGGGTTTCTCTCCGATTACTCCGCCGGTCGACGTCAGCAGCTTCGCGCCTGATTTTCGGGCGACGACATGAGCGATCTCGGCGGCATGTCCTGTAGCGTCCAGGACGAACCGGCTTCTCATGGTCAAAGGATCGACATGCATGCCGGCGATCTCCGCCGACGACCAGTTGATGACGACCCCGCAAACCCGATTGTCATAGATCATGACATCCTCGGCCGATATGCAGTTGAAGATATGCGTTCCGCTTTTTATACTCTGCGCCAGCAGAACACCCAGGGTTTCCAGGGCGGAAGCCACATAATAATTTTCCTGATAATGCCGGGTTTCAATCCCCCACTCATCCATGAGCGGTTTGGATTCTTCCTGAATGACGATTTTATTGTACATCATCGCGCCGCCGGGCAGCCCCCCTCCCGGGCGCAGGGTGCGCTCCAGGAGCACGACCCGAAAACCTTCCCGGCTCAGGTAGTAGGCGGCACACAGGCCGGAAGGCCCGCCGCCGCAGATGATGACGTCCGATTCCAGATTCTCGACAAATTCTTTTTGATACGACTCGATTATCGCTTTTGATATGACGATTTCGTCTAACATAATTCACCTCTTAAAAGCTGTATTATAATGAGCCTAATGCATGAGGTCAATCTTATTCGGGAAGCCGCTCCCCGGCGCGAGCGGCGGTCACATCGCGCAAAAGCGCCGAATATTTCTCCGCCTCCGCCGACTTGCCCCGATTCCGGAATCCCGTGATCAGGATCCGGCATTTTTTCATGATCTCTTCCCGTACCAGACGATCCTGTTCCGGACTCAGATCGAGAGTCAGAGCCCGGCATAAAGCTTTAATCCTGAACCTGTCCATCCCCCAATATCGGTGCGACAGCTGATCGGGATGCCCACCTCGCTTCACGATCAAAGGTTTATCGATCAAATAGAACGGATATCTGTGAGCGATCCGAATTCCGAGGTCATAATCTTCACAGGCGGGCAGATCGACATCGAAGACGCCGACCGCGTCGAACACTTCCCGCCTGAAAATCGCCGATGAAAGACTCAGCAGACATAAGGGAAGAACCTTGTCGAAGATCCAGCCGGAATGTTTTTGGTGCTTCTTCCGGGGATTCACACGAACCCCCCGCCGAATCCAGGTTTCCTCGGTATAGCAGACGGCCGCTCCCGGAATCGTTTCCAACAGGTTGACCTGCGCGCTGATCTTGTCCGTTTCCCAGAGGTCGTCCGAATCGAGAAACGCGATCAGGCCCCCCCGTGCTTTCTCCAGTCCAAGGTTGCGGGCGGCGCTCACTCCGGCATGAGCCCGACGGATGGAGCGTATCGGTCCCTCAAGAGCTTCAACCCATTCAGCGGTGCCGTCGGTTGAGCCGTCATCGACCACAAGCAGTTCCCACTCCCCGGGGCGGCGGTGGAAATAATCCTGCTTCATAACGGACGCCACCGCTTCCTTCAGGAAAGCGAGACGGTTGTAGGTGGGGATTATGACGCTTATCATCGATTTTGACCGATTCCGGACTCAGGAAGCGCTCTGGATCGGGATCTGCCCGTTCTCGTCAAAAGGAATGACGATAGGTCCCCAGACAGTCGTGACTTCGAACTCGCCGACAATTCTGCAGGGGACATTTTTCCCTTGAAGGATTCCATGCACATCCTTTCCGACTTCAAAAAAATTGAGCAGCAGCGGCAGCGTAAAGAGTTTGCTCCCCCGGGCATCGATATTTTTATCTCCGGCGATGGTCCCCTCGACAACGGGATGGCCGCCGAAAGAAAGGCTGTATCGGATACGGTCTATCATCAATTCGAATCCATTGCCGTTCATCACGCTGAGATTGAAGCTCAGATCCGCCCCCCCGATCGTGACGGAATGGGCGATTATTTCCGTAAAGGATATTTCAGGGCCTTTCAAGATAGGGAACTCTCCGGAAAAGGCGACGGGCAGCCGACCTCTTTCCCGACCTCGTTCCGAGATCACGAACTCCCCCATCACGTAGCAGGCGGCCTGCTCCTGAAGACCTTCCACGGTTTCCATCAGCAGATCGTAGGTGACTTTGATCGGAAGCGCCACCATGGTATTTTTTTGAGGCGCGATTTCCAGTTCCGCGTTAAGTGAGGTCTGAAGCCGCAGGTATTCCTGCTGATTCACCATGAAGCGGTAGTGATAGCCGGAAAGGCCGTAGGTTCGAGAGGATGTATTGGTGAGATTGACATAGAACACCATGGTCAGGCCGTCGGGGCTGAGATCCTGTATCTGCTTTTCCTCAAGTGAGATTTTAATATCCTGCTTGACGCCGGCAAAAAGACTGAATCCCGACATCATCACGAAAACGGCCCAACAGGTCCAGAACTTGCTTGATTTCATAGTTTTCCTCTTGATCAGATAAAGACTTAGCATACAATAAAACCCCTCACCGGAACAAGGGAAGGCTTGAGGAACCGGCGCCGTTTGCACCGGAAGATTCGTTTGTGCTTTTTAATCGGGTGTATTATCATTTTTAATATGACATTTTATCATATTCATTGAAGGAGGGCTTCATGAAACCCATCAACCGCTTCCGGATCTGCGGTCTGCTTGCGGCATCCCTGATTTTTCTTTATTCAGGCTGCTCCGCCCCTCAGGAATCCAGCGATCGCGTCATCAAAAAGCAAACGATTCAAATCGGACCGGAAGACATCCGGGACAAAAATCCCGCCTCCTATGAAAAGCGGGAATTCCGCGGGCAGGAGCGCCAATTCCTGACCACGGATTTTTCCTCCGTTCCGATCCCCGCCTCACTGGATGAAGTCACAAAGCATTTCCACACGCCCCCGGTTCGCCAGTGGAGCACCGGGACCTGCTGGTGCTTCGCCGGCACCTCGTTTTTGGAATCGGAGCTTCACCGCATGGGAAAAGGCGAGATCAAGCTCTCGGAGATGTTCACGGTCTACTGGGAATACGTGGAAAAAGCCCGAAGGTACATCCGGGAAAAAGGCGACTCTTCTCTCGGGCAAGGCTCCGAGCCCAACGCGGTCGTGCGCATGATGAAGATGTACGGAGCCGTTCGGGCCGAGGATTATTCCGGACTTCTCCCCGGTCAAACCGAGCACGACCACGGCCCGCTCAACCGGGAGATCCGAAACTATCTGGCCATGTGCAAGGAGAACAAGTATTGGGATGAAGAGAAGGCGGTCGGGTCCGTCAAGCTCATCTTGAACAGGCATCTCGGGACTCCACCGACCGCCATTACGGTGGACGGCAGGGAAATGACTCCGACCGCATACGTGAACGAAGTCCTGGAACTCCCTCTCGACGACTACGTCAGTTTCATGAGCTTCAAGTATATTCCTTTCCACACCCAGGGAAAATTCCGGGTCCCGGACAACTGGTGGCAGTGCACGCAGTATTACAATGTTCCCCTTGAGGAATTCATGGCGGGACTCCGGGGAGCTCTGAGCAGCGGCTTCACCGCGGCCTTCGGCGGCGACACATCGGAAGCGGGCAAGAACGCCGAAGCGGAAATCGCCTTCATCCCCACTTTCGACATCCACCCGAAACTCATCGATCAGGACAGCCGGGAATTCCGCTATTCCAACCGCACGACCACCGACGACCACAGCATCCACTGCGTAGGCTTCTCCGAGTTGGATGATCATATTTATTTTCTGATAAAAGATTCCGGCCGCAGCGCTCAAGCAGGCCCGTTCAAAGGATATTCATTCTTCAGAGACGATTACGTAAAGCTCAAAATGCTGATCTATATGGTCCACAAAGACGCCGTTCCTGAAATACTGGAGAAATTCCAGCCGTAACCGCAATCGTTTTCAGAGAATAAACACGCTTTGCCAAGGCGTTCCGCTCAAGATATAATAGGAGCGCCATGGAAAAGCTGCCCATCGAATTCCGCGACAAGAAATTATTCGTCCGCCTCTTCGGGCCGGACATCTATGTGGTCGGCGGATTCATTCGGGATGCGTTCCTCGACCGGGCATCCGAAAAAACCATCGATTTCCTCATCACTCGGCATTCCGTGGAGGACATCACCGCCCGGATCGAATCCTACGGGAAAGTCGATCTGGTGGGAAAAAGCTTCGGCGTCATTAAATTTACGATCGGAGGACACACCTATGATCTGTCGCTGCCGCGCAAGGATCACGCGCTGAAAGCCCGGCGACGCGGCCATAAGGACTTTTTCATCGACTCCGATCCCGAAATCCCCCTGGAAATCGATCTGAGAAGACGGGATTTCCGCTGCAACAGCATGGCACTCCGCCTGATAGACGACGCTCTCATCGATCCTTTTGACGGACGGGCCGACATTCAAGATCGGCTCATCCGCCTGACGAATCCCGAAGCTTTCCCGGAGGATCCGCTGCGCATCATCCGGGCGGCGCGCTTCGCCTCGGTCCTGGGATTCCATGTCGAACCGAACATCTACCGCATCGCCAAGGATATCGATCTCTCCGGACTGAGCGTGGAAAGGATCACGGAAGAGCTGTACCGGATTCTGCTCGAATCCAAGCTTCCTTCAAGGGGGATGGAAGAGCTGTTCCGGTTGGGAGCCTTGCGTCAGCTCCTCCCTGAGCTTTACCGTCTGACCCTCTCTATCCAGGATTCCATCTTTCACCCGGAAAAGGACGACTACGGACACCATACGGTCTGGCAGCACACGAAACTGACGCTCGATCAAGCGCGACGCCTCGCTCGGAAAACGGATTGGGGGCATCCCCGGACGCTCATCCTTCTTCTGGCCGCGCTTTTTCACGATGTCGGAAAAGCCGCCACCGCGCTTTGGGAATTCAAACAGGAGCGCATGGTGATCACCAATAAGGGCCACGACATCGCCGGAGAAAAGATGACGCGGGATATCTTCGACCGCTTGAAGATTTTCTCTTGGAACGGCACCGACCTGCGCACCCCCGTCCTGGAGCTGATCCGCTGTCATCATCGGGCATCGGAGCTCTGGCAGAACCGCGACATCGTCACCAAGAAAGCCTTCAACCGATTGGCAGCGGATATCCACGGCGAGATCGAGCTGCTGGTTTTTCTGGATGCGGCGGATCGAACAGGGAGGAACGAAATCCCGGCGGAAGGATTGGACGAAGCCGGAGAGTGGCTGCTGGCGAAATTCGAGGAGTTGAACGTCTCTCGCGAGACCATCCGACCGCTGATCATGGGCCGCGACCTCCTCGCAATGGACGTGGCGCCCGGTCCCGGCATGGGAAGGATCCTGAAGAAGATCTACCAGCTCCAGCTGGACAACGAATTCGACAACCGGGAGGACGGCCTGAAGATCGTTCGCCGCCTCATCGACAAGGAGACGCAATGAATGTTCTGGTTGCCGGCGGCGCGGGCTATATCGGCTCCCATACCGTCAAAGAACTTCTCGCTCAGGGGCATAATGTTACCCTATTCGATAATTTTTCCACCGGCAAACGAGAACTCATAACAGGAGGCACGGTTGTCGAAGGGGATCTTATGGACCTCGACCGCCTGCGCTCCGTGTTTCGCTCCGCATCCATACACGCGGTTCTGCATTTCGCTTCGTTGATCCAAGTGGGGGAATCTTTCCGCGATCCCCAAAAATACTACACCCACAACCTCATCAGCAGCCTGAATCTGCTACAGGCCATGCTGGAGGCGGGTGTCAAGCGGTTTATCTTTTCCTCCAGCGCCGCCGTATACGGCGCTCCCCATTCAACACCCATAACCGAGGATCACCCGTGCTTCCCCGTCAATCCCTACGGATGGACGAAAAACATGGTGGAAACCGTCCTGCGGGACTATTCCCGCGCCTACGACCTCAGCTTCATTGCGCTCCGTTACTTCAATGCGGCGGGAGCCGACCCCCAAGGCCGATTGGGCGAAATGCACGATCCCGAGACCCACCTGATCCCCAACATCTGCCTCTCTCTGCTCGGCCGGAAATCCGGATTGGAACTATACGGCAGCGACTTTCCGACACCCGACGGCACCGCGGTGCGGGACTACATCCATGTAACCGACCTGGCGCTGGCCCACACGCTCGCCCTGGATAATCTGGCTGAAAATTCCGAGTCTCATTTTTTGAACCTGGGAGCCAACCACGGCTATTCCGTGCTGGAGGTGATCCGAAAATGCGAGGAGATCACCGGGATGACGGTGGACTTCCGGCGGAAACCCAGACGGCGCGGAGACGTCCCCGAACTGCTGGCATCTAAAACCCGAGCGGAGCATGTCCTGGGCTGGACGCCGCGGCAATCCTCCCTGGACAACATCATTCAAACGGCCTGGCGGTGGCACTCTTCCCGAATATGAATATCGGGGATTCGGAAAAGGCCCCTCGACCGCGGTCCCTCCTCTAAAAGAAAGAAACTCCCGGATATTTGATCATTATCGCGTATTCATGCATCGCATCGGAGCCTCCGCGGGTTATTATGTTGTACCGCGGTTCTTCACTTCGATCCGCGGCGGCGGAAGGAAGCGAGATGCCCCGGCGGCATACCGTTTGTACGGTTTGACTTAAATCCGAAGGCATGCTATAAATACTCCTTTTTAGGAAAGTTGTGTACAGAAAAAAACTCTTATTCGGCACGCTGGCGGTTTTAACCGTCGCTTTCTTTCTGACGGGGTGTTCGTCTCACCGTTCTCCCGGGACAATTCCCGATCCCTTACATCCAAAGACCGAAGATCCTCTCCCGGTACCCTCTGATATCCAAGCCGAAGATACCGTTATCCTTCAAGAACAGCGCGATCCCGCCGAACCGCCGACACAGGAAGCAAAAACCGACACACAGATTGGGGAAGCATCCGTGGATCCTTCGGAAATTCTGGAAAAAGCCCTGGCGGCCTATCAGGAATCCCAGGTTGCATGGGATCAGGGAGATTTGGATTCGGCCATCGCCACCCTGGACGACGCTTACGATTTCATCCTCAAGCTCGATCTCCCTTCGGAATCTCCGCTCATTCAGGAAAAGAACGACCTGCGCCTGCTGATAGCCCAACGGATCCAGCAGGTGTATGCCTCCCGACTCTCGGCGGTGGGGGAAAATCATCAATCCATCCCGCTGATCGAGAACAAGTGGGTTCTCAGGGAGATCAAAAGCTTCCAGAATCAGGAAAGAAAATATTTCGAGGAATCCTACCGCCGATCCGGCCGGTACCGCACCATGATCCTGGAGAAGCTTCGGGAAGCCGGCCTTCCGGAAGAGCTTTCCTGGGTTCCCCAGATCGAAAGCGGATTCAAATTCAACGCCTACTCCAGAGCCCGCGCCCTGGGATTATGGCAGTTCATTTCCTCCACCGGATACCGGTTCGGATTGAAACGCGACCGCTGGATCGATGAACGCATGGATCCCGAAAAGGCGACCGAGGCGGCTTGCAAATATCTGGCCGAGCTCCATTCTTTCTTCGGAGACTGGACGACGGCCCTGGCCTCTTACAACTGCGGGGAATACCGGGTCCAGCGGCTGATCAAGTCCCAGCGCATCAATTACCTGGATAATTTCTGGGACCTTCTCCCCATGCTGCCGCGCGAGACCTCCCGCTTCGTTCCCCGGATCATCGCGACTCTCCTGATCATTCAGGATCCCGCCAAGTACGGCATGAACCTGCCCACTCCGGATCCTCCGCTTCGTTTCGACACGATCCAGATCACAAAACCTCTCCGGCTCTCCGATCTTTCAAATAAAATGGGCTTTAAAGAGGGCACGCTCGCTGATTTGAATCCCGAGCTGCGCCATAAATCCACCCCCGATGCACCCTATTCCTTGAAAATCCCTCCGGACAGCACGGAAAAAACTCTGGCCGCCGTAAACGATCTCTCCCGCTGGATCCCTCCTGAAGCCACCTACGTCATCCATTATGTCCGCCGGGGAGAAACGGTATCCGGGATCGCCGGCCGCTACCGCACTTCGGTTTCCGCCATCGGGCGCCTCAACAGCCTGGGAAGAAGGTATCTCATCCGCCCCGGGCAGCGCCTCAAAGTCCCCTCTCGTTCCGGGGGGAATTATGCCGCTTCCCGGTCGCTCAATCTCACCAAGGAAGGGGACTCGCTGGCCTACACCGTTAAGCGCGGCGATTCTCTCTATGTGATCGCTCAGGCTTTTCGAACGACCATCCATAAAATCAAGAGCCTGAACAACCTGACTTCCGACCGCCTCAACGTAGGACAGAAGCTCATCATTCAATCCGGAACCCCGGATGGAGCCACCTTCTACATCGTCAAGTCCGGTGACACCCCTTACAAGATCGCGGAGAGGTTCGGAATGAGTCTCGGGGTTCTGCTTCAGCTCAACAGTCTCAGCCAACGCTCCAAAATATATCCGGGACAGAAGCTCTGGGTCACCAAGAGTCAATAACCGCCGGATCATATTCTTCTTTATATTTCTCTTTTCAAAAACACCGAAAAAAAGAACCTTTTGCTTCACTTCACCGTCTATGTAAAGGAAGAAGGCGGATTTGCATGTTAAAGAACTATATCAAGATCGCACTCCGTAACTTTCGAAATTCCAAAGGCTATTCCTTCATCAATCTGCTGGGACTTGCCACCGGCATGATCTGCTGCCTGCTGGTATTCTTCTACATCCGGGATGAACTCAGCTACGACCGAGCCCCTGAAAACGCGAATAGGATCTTCCGGATGGTCATGGATTTTGAAACACCGGACCGCGGATTGATCCAAACCGCCCGCACTCCTCCGCCCTGGGCTCCGGCCATGATGGAGGAGATCCCGGAAATCGAGAGCTTCGTCCGCTTCAAAACACCGCTCGTTTCCTGGCTGATCGGAAACGACGCCGCCGACAAGCGATTTCACGAAAGCGGATTCTATTTCGCCGACGCCTCCGTCTTCGAGATGTTCGATTACCGGCTCCTTCAGGGCGATCCCCGGACGGCCTTAAAGGAGCCCAACACGCTGGTGCTTACGGAATCCGCCGCGAAAAAGTATTTCGGGGATAAAAACCCCATGGGGGAAATCCTGCGTGCGGACAACACCTACGATCTGGAAGTTACGGGGGTGATGCAGGATCCCCCTTCCAATTCCCATATCCGGTTCGACATCCTGGCCTCATTCGACACCCTCTCCGTCCTCCCCATCTACGGCGGTGGCGAGTACGCCACCTTCCGCCGTACAGGACTGTTTCCGGACATCTATACCTATATCCGCCTGGCGGAAGGAACGCGTTCCGAAGATATCGAAAGGAAAATGCCGGAATTTATCCAAAAGCATCTGGGCCGGCAGATAGACCGTCTCAATCTCAAGCTCACGCCTGAATTTCAGCCCCTGACCAGGATCCACCTGCATTCCCATCTGGATGCGGAGATGCGAGCCAACAGCGATTTCCGCTACATCTACATCTTTGCCGCGGTCGCCCTGTTTATCCTGCTGATCGCATGCATCAATTTCATGAATCTGGCTACGGCACGCTCAGCCGGGCGCGCCCGGGAAGTCGGCCTGCGCAAGGTCATCGGCGCCACCAAACAGCAGCTGGTATTTCAATTCCTGGGGGAATCGATCCTGATGGCCCTGCTGGCGATGGGACTCGCCCTGGGCCTGACGGCTTTGCTGCTGCCTGCTTTCAACGCCCTTTCAGGGAAAGACCTCGGTTTCACACTTATGAACGGAGGAACCTTTTCGATGATCATCGGGATCGCCTGTTTCGTGGGCTTTCTCTCCGGAAGCTACCCCTCGTTCTATCTCTCCGCTTTTCAGCCCGCGGAAGCGGTCCGGGAGGGGCGCAAAACCAAATCCGCCAACCTCTTTCTGCGCAAGGCCCTGGTCATATTCCAATTTTCCGTCTCCGTTGTCTTCATCATTGGAACCGCTGTCGTATCCCGGCAGCTCCACTATGTGCAGAACACGCGCCTGGGATTCGACAAGCGGAACGTCCTCATCCTGCCCATGGGAGATCCGCGAGCCCGGCAGATCTATCATTCCTTTAAAGACCGGGTTCTGACGAATCCCAATGTGACTGCGGTCACCGGGGCGGACAGCTTGCCGGGGGGCTTGATAAACATCCTGATCTTCCGGCCCGACGGCGTTCCCGCCGGGCAGGAAGTCACCATGGAAAACGTGTTTGTCGATCATGATTTCCTCGAGGTTCTGGGCATCGAGCTTGTCGCAGGCCGCTCTTTTTCCCGCGAATATCCGACGGACGCCGCATCCGCCTTCATCCTCAATGAAAGCGCCGTCAAACAGCTCGGATGGGAGGAGGATCCCTTGGGAAAACGGATCGTGATCCAGGGATTCAAACAGGGAAACGTCATCGGCGTGGTGGAGGATTTTCACATGAAATCCCTGCATCAGCGGATCGAGCCCCTGGTCATCCAGATCGCGCCGGATCCTGATCAGCTGCACTATCTGGCTCTCAGGATCATACCCGGGGACCTCTCCCGGACGCTCGAATCCATTGAAACCTCCTGGCGTGCCGTCTATCCCTATGATCCCTTCAACTATTCTTTCCTGGAACAGGACTTCAACCGCCTATACCGCTCCGAAGAGCTTCGCGGGCGGGTATTCGCCGCTTTCGCCCTGCTCACCATTTTTATCGCATGCCTGGGTCTGCTGGGGCTGGCTTCATTCACGGCGGAACAGCGCACCAAGGAAATCGGAATCCGCAAGGTTCTGGGAGCATCGGTCCCGTCGATCATGCGGCTGCTTTCGCGGGAATTCGTTATCCTGGTGCTGACCGCCACGGTCATCGCCTGGCCCCTCGCTTTCGTCGTCATGCGCCATTGGCTGCGTAACTTCGCCTATCGAACGGGAATGCCGCTCTGGATCTATCCGGCATCGACCGTGATCGCGGTCGGAATCGCCCTGCTTACCGTCGGCTATCAGGCTCTCAAGGCATCCCTCGCCAATCCGGCGGATACGCTGCGAACGGAATAAGCGGAGAAAACGCCCCTTTTCACAACGGGCCTCATCGGGTTTTATATCAAAGGACAAGCGGCCGATCAAATCTCCGTCGCAATAAACGGCGACCGTCCACGTCCCCGCAGGATCGATATCCGGTCTCCAATCCAGCTTGTCATACGCCGTGACGACGGCGAGGTATTTCTCCTCGGGGTTCACCTCCGTGAGGCCTGTGTCCTTGACCAATTCATGCTCGGGAGAATACCACTTCCAGCGCAGCGCTATCCGCTGATCCACCTCTTCCAGGCGCAGGAAACAGAGGATGGCGTTCCGGGCGGGGTCGAACTCCTTGCGCTGTTCTCCGGGCTTCAACAGATCCCCGCTTTCTTCGACGGCGGCACACATAAGAAGGGATTCGACCCGGTTCCCCGGGACCGGCAGCGGACGAATCTTGAAGGAAAAGCATCCGGCGGCCGAGAGCAGGATCACGGCGGCCGCTCCCAACCGAAGCCCGTGTCTCATAGCGGCGTCAGCTCCACAAGAAATTGTTTGGACAGGCTCCGCCAAATGAAGCGGATCTGAAAACGTCCCGCCTCCCGGATGAGATACAGATCCACATTGTTCATTTTTTTCATCAGAAAATCATAGTTCAGGAGCGAATGGAATTTCCAGTTTTTGATCACCTCGATGGAAAGATCGGCGAACGTCTGCCGCCACTGACGGTTTTTGGGATCATAAGACACCGACACCCAGCTGTTGATCTTTTTATCGGGAGCGACCCGCAGCACCAGGCTGAGATCTTGGCTGGTCGTCCCTTCGATCAACCAGCCTTCCGACTTGCGCCGCGACTGCGAGCTGTAGAATCCTTCCAGAAAGAATCCCCTGATAAGCCTCTGACTGGCATTGATAATGAACCCTCCGGAAGTGAAATTCCGGTTTCCCTTTTCCAGGAACTGTTCCGCGGAAAGCGTGAAGTTCACATGCAGGTTCTTCCCGATAAAAATGGGTTGGGTGCTCAGATTCAGGGACGTGTTATTGCTGTAGGTGTACTCCTTCTCCTCTTCCCGACGGAGATGATTGTAGATGAAGACGTTGGCCAGGCTCAGGGTCAGGATGCCGCCGTACATTTTGAAAGGATTGACGGCCAGGCGGAGCTGGGGCTGCGACAGGAGCTGGCTCCCGAAGAGATCGTAGTTCAGATAATAATCGGTCGACAGGTTGAATATCTTGGCGCCGTATCCCAGGCTCACCCCCCCGGAAAGGATCTCCGAATAGTCCCGGCTTCCGGTGATCTTGACCCGGGAGTAGGTCGAGTTCAGCATCAGCGTCATGTGCTTGAAGAAGGTGTTGCCGTAAGAAAAATTCCCCATGATCTGATCCTGAAGCTCATATCTCGCCGCCGCGGAAAGGTTGCCGTATTTCCCGCCGTCGAGCGCCGTCTGCACTCCGAACCAGGCTTCCCCCTCGAAATTGATGGGTTTGTTATAGGCGATATCGAAGCTGGTATTCAGCTTTCCCCAGCGCCGGTTTACCAGCAGATTGGCATTCCAGAGATTGGTGGTATTATAATTTCCGGTCAGGCTGAAGTTCATTTTTTCATTCGCCGTGTAGCTGGTCGACGTCATGACGTCCATCTGGCGCTCGGGCCCGACGAATTCCTTCAGGATCGAACGCTCCTCGTAGCTGATCTGAGTCAGGCTGTTGATCTTGTTCTTCTTTTCGTACAGGTAGCTGCCGCGGGCGATGATACCCTGGGAACGGGTGAACCAGATCTTATCGAGGGCGAATCCCTTCTTTCGCTGCCGGAAACCTTCGGACATCTTGAATTTCTTGAAGCCGAAGGATTCCAGGCCTTCCAGATGCATGGTCACGCTGAAGCCGACAACATCCATCTCCTCACTCACTTCGGCTTTACGGCAGGTGAAATAGATGAACGATTTCCGCAGCTCTTCCAGGTTCACTTCCGGAGGAACCTCGGGCTGCGGTTCGGCTTCCCCGTCCTCCCGCAGCACCGTCTTCGCGATGGTCTGGTCATAACGAAAAAGCGTTCCCCGCCCGTCGAGTGGATTGAAGATAAGTTCCTGCCCTTCAAGACGTGCCTCCTCCCGGGTCAGCGTCACATCTCCGTAGGCGTAAAATATCCGCGCGCCCAGATCGATCTTGATGAACCGGCTGACAACGGCGTAGTCTGCAAAGTCGAAACGAACATTCTCCCCATAGATTTTATTGTAATCATAACTGTAAGCGATATAATCGCCTTCGACGCTCAGAACGATCTTCTCGGCCGCTCCCAGCAGCCCGCAGAAAAACATCGGCAGGATACCGAAAACGATCCGACGCATTAGCATTTTAATTTCGAAACTTCAGCTGATATATTTTTTGATTCCCATCCACGTTCCAGAGGAAGATGCCGTCATAGACCAGCCCGCGCGGGGACTGCCCGGGCGAGAGGAAAGAACGGTAGACCTCCCCGGTGGTGGAGACCTGATAGATGGTGAGGGTGGTGGAATCCGAAAGCCACAGGCGGCTGCCGTCGAACGTCATTCCGTCCACCCGGGTTCCGGGATTGGGAAAGGAAGAGAGGATCTCGGCGGTGTTGGGATCGATCTCGATGACGGTATTGGACAGGGAATCCGCAAGCCAGAGGACACCCGCCCCGGAGCAGATGGCGGTAAAAGATCCCCGCTGCAGATTGAGCCGCTTCAGGATCTCACCGGTGAGAAGATTGATGCGGTAGACATCGACCACGGCTTCACTGCACACCCAGAGATCTCCGGCTTCGTATGCGATCCCCGAAGTCACCTGCAGAGGGGACGTCAGCGCCCGTACCTGGGCTCCGTTCAATCGATTGAGGCTGTAGAGCGTATCGTTGTACCCATCGACATTCCATAAGGTACTTCCATCCCAGGCCAATCCCAAGGGGATGAAAGCCGGCGTCATGATGGTATTGACCACCTCGAAGACGATCTCACCCGATTGGGGGTCAAAGGGATTATCGAACAGCCTGTCCTGACATGCGGAGCCCAGCAGAAGGCTAAAAACAATAACGGAGACTGACAACCAGTTCTTTATCGCCGACATGTTCCAGTTTGAGTTGAAGAGCTTTCTCTTTTATCTCTTTGCGTTTAACGATAACATATATATCGATCAAATTGACAGCCCATATCCCTGCCGTCACCAGCAGGTATTGATTGCGACGGGTATCATATTTCTCGGTCAGTTCCCGGAAAAGCGCTGCAACCTCGACGGAAGCGGCTTCCTGGTATTTCCTGTAATAGCGGTTGCCTTTCCGGTTAAAGGAAAGCACTTGAACCAAACTGAAGACCGCGGCCGAAGCGAAGACCGCGCCTTCCACATAATGTTTCTCGGCAAACTGCCCCCATCCGGGAAGCAATAGGGATTTGTGCAGGGAAGTGAATTCGGTCGGCTGGAGAGTCGTCGGCGGCTCATTTTGAGGAGCCGTGGGCGTTTGCCCGAAGGACAGAACCACCAGGCCGATCAGACCCAGCATAACACCCAAAATATGCCGAAAGCCCATCCGCTTTTGAATCATCCCGTTTTTCCAATTCATTATACGCTCAGGAAGACAACGTTGCATCTCAGTGCCGAAAAACAATCGATTGGATATCAACGCTCCGCCCCCCAAATAACAAAGGCGAAGGATCCGGCCTTCAGAATACCGATCGGCTGGGGAGATGGGGAAAGATAAGCGAAGGGAGGAGAAGTCTTTTTCTCCTCCCCGCCAAATACTTACAATCCTTTGATATCCTTCTCTATTTACGTCCCGAATCGGCATCCCACCGGTTCGCCCGAACCGGAACCGCCACTTCCGTGCGGCCGGCAACGGATGCCGCGGCGCCCGTCCCGATGGTTACGGAAGCGTCGTCGAAATGGATTTCATCGATGTTGGAACTTGTCCAGGCCGCCAATCCGACATACCCGCTCTCGGGAAGATCATTGATGGTCATCTGACCGATCTGGGTGCCGTTCATGAAAAAGGTGACGACTTTTCCGTTGATCTTGACTTCGGAAGTATTCCAACCGGTATTGTTGATGGCGCTGCTGCTGGCCCAGGCCTTCAGATAATAGATATTGTGCACATCGACGATCTTCCATACCGACCATTGCTTTGCACCGGGAATGAAATCCAGATAGTAGAACGAGGTGAAACCGTTCGAACCTCCGAAGGCAACGCCCATGGCACGCTGGGACGATCCTTTGTCGATCATCGACTTCACTTTGAATGTGATATTGTTGCTGAATTTGCCGGCACTGTAATAATTGGTGTTGCGGCTGTTTCCGCCCTGTTTGCACTTGAAAACCTGGTTGGCGGCGATCCACGTCGCCTGGCCTTCACCCTTGGTCCAGAACTGCGCCTGATTGTCATTGAAGTCTTCGGTAAAGGCTCCCGCCGTCATTGTCGCATTGACGGTGGTGGTCTGGCTGCGGTTGATGGTGACCGTCTGCTGCCAGTCGGCAAATCGCTCCTTGGTGAGCTTGAGCGTTCGCTGACCCGCGGGCACTCCGGTGACCGTCTTGTTGGTCATTCCGCGGTTGACGCCGTCGATCCATATCGTGGCGCCGGCGGGCGTTGAATTGACCCGCAGCGACCCGGTGTCGGCGATGGTAAAGGCCGCGCTTTCGCCTGAAACCGAGGAATCCGTGGCGCAGGACACCCGCACC
>Ga0180431_10001393_pt1 | contig 33854 bp, 24 predicted proteins | sample SS_ome_11_FD_132459 | JGI IMG/M metagenome (GOLD analysis project Ga0180431, IMG submission 132459) | Hypersaline lake sediment archaeal communities from the Salton Sea, California, USA - SS_1_MS_1 metaG | ecosystem: Environmental > Aquatic > Non-marine Saline and Alkaline > Hypersaline >... | reverse complement strand
GCTTCAACCTGGTAACCGAGTCGACGGACCGGATGACTATTTCGCCTGTCTCTTCGTCCACTTCAACCTGCACGTTTCCGCCACCACGGACCTCGATTTCGGTGCCATCCAGGCTACCGGTATATCGAAGCGGCTGCATGTCCTTTGGATAACTAAGCGCCGATGCGGAGTCTATATGTGTCAGCTCCGGGCGCTCACCCGCCTCGGTTTCGACGGTGAATGTTTTCCCGCCCCGCTGAACAGTCCACTCGATGATCTGCCCGGGTTCCATGCGGGAAAACCGTTTGCCACCTTTTCTGCTGTCGAGTTTCAAGCCGTCGATCTCGAGGAGAACGTCGTCGATCTGCAGACCCGCTTCATCGGCAGGGCTGTCCGGTAGGACCGACTTGATCAGAGGTGGATCATTGAACCGCCACTCGCAAGGCTCGCCCGGATCCTTTCTCCGTATTTTGCCGCTGAAAGATAATCCGAAGCCGATCCACCCACGGGGGAAATGACCGGAGAGGTCGATATCGAGCTCCGGAATCAGAGCGAATTCAGGAATAAACGGCAGCCCCATATCGTCTATCACCCTGCCGATTTTTGTGGCACTAAGTGATAGTGATTCGATCTTACGGGCGAGCTCCGGCAGACCACTAGCTCTCGGTTGGATGGTCACGGTATTCAAGGGATCGTCCCTGCGGACGGTCAGATCTATCGGAACGGACAGCTTAAGTGCTTCCTGTGGCACGACGGTCACCGAGCGCGTGCGGCCCCAGCGGCGGACTGTTAATTCAACCGGTTCACCGGCGATGAGGTTGGCAAACCGGATGCCGGCCTTCCGCGTCGTGATGAGCATGCCATCGATAGACACTATCACATCCCCCTGCTTTAGTATGCCGTGAGATGGGCCTTTGCGGTCGACGCCATTTATCTTCGGTTCGGCGTGAAACAGCCATAATTGTCCTTCTTTACCCGCGGTGAAAGTGCAGTTGCACTCCATACCGGTGATTCCAAGCATATCGAGCGAGTAACGCGTAGATACCGCGGCCCACTCTCCTATTTTCTCCATCAGCTCAAGACCATGGTTGGTATCGGATTTGGCCGTTTCCTGATCATTGAACGCTAGGGATTGTAAAGGAATCAGTGACAGCACCGCCGCCACGGATGCGCACCATATAATGTATTTTTTGATTCGCTTCATCTTTGTTTCCTCCTCGACTTTCAAAATCTGCAGCAGTGTCAGAACTCCATGACCCTGGTGCCGATGGTGACAGGCCCCGTTCTGTCTATTTTCGATCTCGGGCCAGCGTCGATCGCCAGGAGCAGCTGTCTGGCAAGATCGTCTTTCGGTACCAACCGCGTTAATTGATTGGCGGCGGTATAGAGCGTTGTAAGCGCCACCTCTCGCCCCTGGACGGCCTGATCTCCGTTGACGGAATCGGGCAGCCCGGTGAAGTGTTGGAGCGCCAGCACATATTCCGATCCCGCACGTTGCAGTGTGGCCGCTACGGAGATGTCGCTGATCTCAGGAGTGATGATGTCGTATCCGGTGATCTGTCGTGCACCCGTCCATTGGCCCAGTGCAAAGCCGGTGGCCAGCAATACAATGCAAGCCGCAACGACCGTGGCTATGCGCCGTTTCGTTAGCTCGATCACGCGGCGGTGCTGCGTGAAGAGGATGCCACGGTCATACAGCGCGTCGACGATACGATCCTCCAGCGTAAAGCCCGGCATGAGGTCACGGGGCAGGGTCTCCAGCTCCTTCTTTTCCGCCGGCGTCAGCTCGACTGGCTCCTGATGCATTTCTTCTTTACGTTTTTTTTCTTTGTCGTCCATTGTATCACTCCGTTTTTTCAGATAGTCGTTCTCGAATCAGCCTTCTGGCTCTGAACAGCCGGCTCTTTGTCGTTCCCACCGGGATCTCGAGCCGTTCGGCGATCTCCTGGTGTTTTATTCCCTCCACATCGTGAAGCACCAGCACCAATCGGTTTTCGTCCGGTAGCATGCTGATTGCTCGTTCGATATCGATCCGTATCGCATGGTCCGTGTGTTGTCCCGGCGGATCGAGGGACCGGCCGGTTGGCGCCGACCGGGATCTACTCCTTCGTCGCAAATGGTCGCGAACTACGTTTAGTCCAATCCCCAGCAACCACGTCGAGAACGTTGATCTCCACTGAAACCGATCGAGCCGCTCACTGGCACGGATCCATGTCTCCTGGACTAAATCCTCGCCCTCCGGGTTGCCTCCGGCGATAAGGCGCGATACGAATCCGAGCAGGCGTGGCGTGTGCCTCCGGTATAGCTCGCGGAACGCTTCCTCATTCCCGCTCTCCAAGACGGCAATGACAAGCCCATGATCTGTTACGTTAGTGGATTGCTGGATATTCATCTCATATAGTTGGTCGTACAACAGGGGGAAATGGTTCCCATAATTCGTATGGCAAGCATCCGACCGACGATTATTATTGGGATTGTTTTCTATAGTAATAAGTTACGAGCTAATATCAGAATTGTTGCCCTTCACGCGCTGATGAGGAACGCGGCCAATGGACAGCGCAGCCGGAAGCTGTGCCCGGGAAGCGCAAGGTCATAAGAGGGTTTGGATCGGGGTGAATTACCAGCTTAGCGCATACCGCGACCGTGCCTATTTTCCCCTTCGCCGGCCCACGTATTCTATCCACCCCAGTATCCCCGACAGCACGATGACGGTCGTCAGGAAGCACGCCCCGACACCGATGAAAAGCGATTCACCGAACCACCTCCAAGCCGGGAAGACCGAGAAGACCATCGATCCGAATGCAAGCATCGTGGTAAGCGTCGTCAGGAGGATGGCCTTTCCCGTGCTAGAGAATACGGTCAACAGCTTTCCACTGCCCTCGTGCCGCCACCTGTGCATCACGTGCACACCGTCGTCTATGCCTATTCCGATGATGAGAGGCAGACCCATCATGGTCATGAAGTTCAGCATCTGGCCGCTGAGATGCATGATCCCCACCATCCAGAATGCGCCCAGCGCCAGCGGTAGCATCGCCATCAGGGCATACCAGGGTCTTCCGAAATCCAGCCACAGCAGGGCGAACACTATTACAAGCGTCAGTAGAATGGCGTTGCGGCCGTCACGGCCTGCGATGCGCATCCAGGCCACGGCCACCGGTGGGCTGCCCGTCGTTTTCGGGCTGATCCTTTCCATATCATCGACAAACCGGCTGAGCACCTTGTTGTCCTCGAAGAGATGGCCGTTCGGGTAGACCGTGATCATGAAGTGGTTCCTCCCTGGATTGCTGAACTGATCCAGGACCGAAACGGGAAGATCGTCCAGGCCGATGGATTGCGTGGAGCACATGGTGATCACGCTTTGCCTGTAATACGGCGCGAAATATCTCTGGAGCGTAGAAAATCCGCGCAGGGCGCCTGAAGGCGAACGGTTGATTTCCCCCAAGAGATCTCTGATGAGGTTGTAGGATCCGGGATCCTCCGGGTCGCCCACGATCGCCTTGCACTTGGCGTCCACCTTGTCCTGTCCCCCGAGAAACGCCATGTCCTGCATCTCCATTATGTTCATCTCGAGACGGTCGATCTGCTCGAGCAGAACGGGTATTTCGTTAGGCGAGATCCCCCGTCTAACCTGGGCGGTTTCCATGCGAGCCCTGATGTCCTCAAGGTGCGGAGCCCTCTCCGCCTGCTCGTCCGCGGAGGGGAGGTAGAGTGAGATGTCGCTCGCCATAGCCACGGAGCCGTGATCCCTGTATTTCTCGGCCAGTTCACGCGATTCCTCGACGCTCTCCGCCAGGCACAGGGAGTACTCCATGCTAAGGTCGAACTTCTCGACGACTGTGTCCATCAGAGCGATGGAGGTGAGACCCTCGGGCTCCATGTCCATCCAGTTCTGATTGTACTTTATCTGGAATGCGGACCAGATCATAAGCGCGCTGACCAGCACGGATCCGATGATGGTCCACACGAAATGCCTGCTCAGGAATCCGCCCGCGCGGCCAAGGGACCTGAAGGAGATGTCACGCCGTGTGAACTTCGAGTCTTTCACGTCCCTGCGCCTGTCCAGGCGGCGTTCGCGGAACACCAGCAGAACGGGCAGGAGCAGGAAGGTTGCCAGCATGACGGACAGGAGCCCCGCGGCGGTCACGAGTCCCATCTCCTTCATACCGCGCGACTGGCTGATCAGAAGCGCCAGGAAGGCGCATGCCGTCGTGAGGGCTCCGGTGATGATGCCCTTGCCGCTCTTCTCGTATGTCTTCTCGAGTGCGGTCCTTATGTCGTCACCGCAGGCGCGCCATTCGGAGAATCCCGAGATCAGATGGATCGAGAAGTCTATGCCCAGCCCCAGGAGGACGACCGAGAGCATGGCCGTCATCATGTTGAGCTGCCCTACGGCGATGTACGCCGCCCCCATGCCCCAGATCAGACCTATCATGAGATTGATCATTGCCAGCACGGGCGCCGTCCACATACGGAAGGCGATTATGAGAAGCACGAGTATGGCGGCGAACGCCAGGATCGTGGAGAATCCCAGGCTCTGTGCGGATGCGATCTGCTCGTCGTGCTCGCGCGCGATGTCACCGCTCAGGCCCGCACTCAAATCTGGGTAATCCTTCAAAAGCTCGTCCACCAGGGCCTGTACGCGGTCGGTTCCAAGCATCAGCAGGTCCCGGTCCATCATGGTAAAGGATGGGACCGCATTCAACATGAGTGCCTCTTTGTCATAGGAGAGGATGTAGGGCTCTCCCAGGAGGAACTTATCCGCAAGCGCCTCCACCTCCTCCCTCGACGGCTCCCGCCCCCCGGCCATATCCTCCATCGCGGCCAGTAGTGACTCGATGCCGTCCAGGAACCCGACCGCCCCGTCCTCCTTCTCACGCGTGGAGATGGACTCCTCCTGCCCCACGTACTCCTTCTCCATGGCGTTGTTGATGTTGGTCACGAGCTCCGTCAGGTTCGGATCCGAGAACAGGTCCTTCGTGTTCTCCAGGTCGTTCGCCTCGACGAGCATGAGGGCGTGATTTCTGAGGAATTCCGTTTCCATCCTGTAATCGACGCGGGAGAACAGCTTCTTGTCGATACGGTCCTCGAAATAGGCGATTTCAGCCTTCAGATCCGCTATCCGGTCCTTGCTGTCTATCTTAGCCTGCAGCTTCTCCATGCGCGCCTCGAGAGATGCTATCCGTTCCCGGTGCTCGTCGTTCCGGCTGTCATCGACCAGCTCCAGGATGCGCGGGGCCAGGTCGTCCGCAAAGCTCTTTATCCGATCCTCCTCACCCTGGACGACGATGAAGAGGCTGGTGGCCGAGGAGAATTCGTCTATGATCTGGTTGAACGCATCTACCCGCGGATCGCCCTCGGGGAGCAGATCCTGTGTCCTCATCGTCACCGAAAGCCGGCTCGCGAAGCCTCCGAGGATTACGGTGATAAAGAGGGCGACCAGAAGCATCCTCCATGGATGGTCCGCCTGCAGCCTCGCCAGGATTTTAAGGATCCTTTCTCTCATCGGATGCTCCTTCCTCTACAGCTAGAAGTAAACGCGGGCGCGGAGCAGTCCGCCGTCGCCCATCAGCTTCGAGTAGGCCGTCCCGTCCTCCCCGAAATTCACGTTCGCATAAGCCGTCACATCGACGTTCTCGAACAGGCTCCAGGTCAGAGTGGGGACCAGGGCGAAGCTGCCGTCCGAGATGCTCCAAATCCCCGACACGCCGAATTCGGTGAAATCCGTGACCGGATGCTGCACCAGCGCATAAAGCTGGTCCCTCGATACGGTTTTCTGCTCCATTGCCAGGAAGCGCATCCAGTCGTTGATGTCATAATCGTGATAATCGGATTTCGCGAATGTGTTCTGGTAGAACTCGAGCATCACGTACGTCTGGAAGTCGAATGTGTAGTTCAGCCCAACGGCCCATTCGTGGAAATCTTCGGTGAACTCCATGTCGTTGTATCCGTACTCGGCGTATAGCCCCAGGCTTAGCAGCTCGCCTTCGGCATTGGCACCTATCACGCGGCGCCTTTCGGGGAGCTCTAGAAATCCGTAATCGAGGGTGTCGAGCCTCGTGTAGTCGTGGAAGCGCCAAAGCGTCTCTATGAACAGAAGCGACACGTCGAATCTCGGGATCCGGCCCTTGATCTGCACGAGCTTGCCGGATGATTCCCACGTGTCCTCCGGGGTGTAGAGCGCAGTCAGGTTGAAGGATCCCCAGGGATGGACGTCCACCCGCGCGGCGTTATGACCGGGCTGCTCGTAGGTGGGATCGAGCACATCCTTGACGTTGAACACATCGATCGGATTCCACACATAACCCGAGCCCAGGGAGATCTGCTGTTTCCCCACTGTTATGTCAAAGCTGTTAAACGACAGACGTAAGTTTGCGTTATCAAGGATGTGCTGATCCTCGAAGGGGATCACGTAGAAGGAAGCCATTGGATCTGCTATGCCGGCCTTGACCTGGTTGGACAGAAAGTCGGGCACGTTCCACTGCCTCTTGCCGTGATATGTTACGTCGTTGTAGTTGGCGACCACGGTCACGTGGTCGGAGGGGCTGTACTTCATGTCGAACCGCAATTTATTGGTTTGGACGTGATAAAATGTACTCTTGATCTCCGCGCCCATCAACTGGCTCTCCAGATATCCGAAGAGCTCAAGGTCGTCCTGGCCGGATGCGGCCGATGCCGAGAGCATTATCAGGGCCGCGGGGAGCCAACGTCTCATCGTATCATCCCCCTTTCGGTGAACAGATGGTCGTCAACATCTATGTTGTACTCGATATCCACAACTTCCATCGTGGTCCGGGAGTTGTCCTCCTCGTTTGTCATAACGACCTTCCAGGCCGTCGGGATTTCATCGATGACCCTTATATCGCTCTGAACTAGACGCTTTATCCGGCGCTCGCTGTCATCCTCGTCAAAATATTCGATCACGATGGGGTAGAAGTTCTCCTTAATGACCCACATGATCAACCGCGAGTAGGACATGTCACTGTCCTTCTTCTTGACAAGCTCGACACAGTAGCAGTTTTCCCCTTCGGCCTTTCCGTCATCCAGCCGCTTCGCGGTGAAATCGGTGATGAATGCGTCGCCGCTTCCCATATCCTCGTACGAGAAGTCGCTACCCTGCATCTTCTGCTTCTTGGCATGTGTCGCCAGCTTGCGCACACGCTGCGTCCTCGGGAAATACATCCATATATCATCGGCGTTATTCAGCATCAGAACGGCCTGGTCCTTGACGCGCCGGGGCTCGCTGTAACGGATCAGGTTCTTCTCCCCATCGTTCTTGCTCCAGGATTCCATCACAAAGGTACGCTCTTTCCCGGACGTCGTTATGATCGTCATCTTCGATGTTCCATGGCTCGAACCGGGGCTGAGGATATCGTTCACCTTCTGGATGATATCGTCACCCGTGAGCTCCTGGGCACGAGCCGGGGAGATCGATACCAGGATAAGCATGAATATCAGCACCACCTTCATCAAAGACCTCCTTCTGTAGTTGCCGGGAATTACTGATTTTTCGAGCCTTCTCGTTCATCTTTCGATATCCGGATCCCGGTATCTCCGGCCGACCGCATCAGCTCTCCAAAGTAGAGGCAGTAGAGCTCGTGGCTGCCATCTATGCATACCTTCTGCCTCTCGTGTACCGGAAGACCTTCCAGCTCTTCGGTCACGACGAGCGGCGGCAGTATCAACGCGATGTTCGGTGTTATCTCCAAAGCCCTTTCGAGCAGTTCATCCGATGGCGGCCTGGTATTTGACGGCTTGAAGTGAAAGATGTGCTCGGGGCCCGTGACAGCCCAGTCGGGGTCTAGGAATGCAGCATCTATCGGAGGTCTGCCGTCCAGTATCCCCCTATCGAGCGCATCGCCCAGCACGAATGTTACCCGGTCCGAGAGCCCGGACGTTTCTATATTGCTTTTTGCCTGCGACTGGTGAGCCGGATCGATTTCAACGGTTATTACGTGCTCGGCCTCGCGGGCCAGAGCGATAGTCGTAAAACCCGCCCCCGTGCAGGTCTCTAGCACCCTGAGCGATCTGAATCGCCTCGCTACGATAGATGTGAAGCGGTGATCCATCCCCATGGTGTAGGTCCGCTCGTCGGCTATGTAATCGCTTCCGAATTTCTCGCGGATGGCAAGGGGATCAATCATATCGAAATCGCTTGGACTTCCATTAATCACTTCTCAAATCTATTGCACGTGGATCTTTAGGAATACGGTATTTGAGTAATTGTGCTACCTTATACCAATCTTCCTTTTCTATTGAATCAATCCAATCGATAAGTTGTAAAAGAGCCGTTCCTTCTATTGACAATTGAAATTCAGCAGGTACCAGTTTCTTCCACGAAGTAGGTTCAAGATACCGCCCTTCTGAGTAAAACTCGATAAGAGCTTTTAGATACATCTCAAATGCTTCTTGGAGCAGGGTCATGGCATCTCTGGCATCTTGTTTATTTTTGTGAATGATGTTAAGGGCTTCGCCGGCTTTTAGATCTGAGAATTGATCCGTGTCCCCATGATCCCTATGGGCTATTGCTGCAAGCATGCATATCTGCCGATATGATAGCTCTTCAACTCGACGAATTTGAAGATTTGCATCCTCTTTTGACATGAATGGATGGAATGCTATATTGGCGAACAAGATGCCTAATAATTTCAGCTTCTTTTCTTCATGCTCGGATTTACCGACCAAGAGAATATTCTCGAATAACTCTTCAGCCGTGGATGTTTGTTTCTTTGTGGATGCAAACCATTCCTTCCTTGGAGGGGCTCCTTCGTCAACACGCTTTTTTATAGCTTCTATTGCATAGTATGATGCTGCTCCGATCTTAGCTCTTTCGCGTTTTGAAAGCACTCTGCAGGCTATGTCACCAATTGTTTTAGTGAGTACATATCCTAGCACGCTACCCGCAGCTCCTCCAATGGGTCCGGAGAGGATCCCGGAAAGTGCTCCTCCGACCGCAGCACCGGTGATTTCACTTCCCGCCTTGATCAGTTTGATAGCCTTTTTGAGTTCATCGTTCATTACAGATGGCAGTATTCCCCCAACAGTTTGCCCTGTCCAGTGGAAAAAGGATCTAGGCTGCTTAGGATCCAATGCCAGGGAGGATGAAAAGCACTTCTTGACCTGATGGGATGCCGGTCGTATAGAATTTAGTTGACGATTACAGGGATTACAAGATCTCGGATGAGCATGATGATCAATTGACCCAGGGGGGATGTGCAATGAAAAGAATATTTGAATATTATGAGTTCGGGATTCTTATGATTGCCTTATGCTGCGCTTTTGCCGTAACGGCTTTCGAGGTTGCATGTGCGGATACGCAAGAGGCCATTTCCACATTCTCGATCGTGGCCAGGGATTCGGTGACGGGCGAGCTCGGGGTGGCCGTTGCTTCGCGGTTCTTCGGTGTCGGGACGGTCGTGCCCTGGGCCAGGGCCGATATCGGCGCAGTAGCTACGCAGTCGTTCGCCAATACGACCTTCGGATGGCGGGGCCTCGAGCTGCTGGAGGGAGGGGCGACACCGGAGGAGGCGGTGGATATACTCATCAGATCAGACTCTGATCCCGGGAGAAGGCAGCTCGGGATAGTATCGGCCGACGGCAGGTCCGCGACCTATACCGGGGATGGATGCATGGCCTGGGCCGGAGGCTGGAGCGGTCCTAACTACGCCGTTCAGGGCAACATACTCGCGGGCGAGGCGGTAGTCGAGTCCATGGAGAGGGTGTTCCTGGAGACGGACGGCACGCTTGCGGACAGGCTCTACGCAGCCCTGCTCGCCGGAGAGGAGAACGGCGGTGACGCGAGGGGGAAGCAGTCGGCAGCGATGCTCGTGGTCAAGAAGGGCGCGGGATACGGGGGGTACACGGACCGCGCTATAGATATCAGGGTGGATGATCATGAGGAGCCGTTCAAGGAGCTGGGCAGGCTGCTCGACTATGCGCAGATGAACTACTCCTGGAACGAGGGGTGGACGCTGTTTACGAAGAAACGCTACGCGGAGGCGCTACCGCACATGGAGAGGGCCAGAAGGCTGGCGCCTGACAATCCCGAGGTGCTTTACGATTTCGCGGTGATAAACCTCGCCGCCGGGAGGAAGGATGAGGCGCTGCGGGCGCTCGAGATGGCGTTCGACCTGAATCCGAACCTGATAAAGCAGGCGACCGGGGACACCGATCTGGACGTGCTGAGCGAGAATCCGGAATTCAAGATACTGATCGGTGTGGGCGGGAAGTGACGCGCATGACTGCATCGTGATGGACGGCGGTGGTTCTTCAAATCAGGCCGTCCGTGGAGCGAGCTCTGCCCGGGCTCGTGACCGGATTGCGGTTGATCAAAATCCTATAAAAACATAAGGGCGTTACGCTTATCTGCCGATAATCCTTACACCGTGGTTGTACTGTGCCCGGTGGTCCGCCGCACTTTCGTGTTTCGGCATTCGGAGGGAATTGTATATGAGTACAATGAAAGACGAGAGAACAAAGGAGCAGATGTACGGGAAGCACCTGGAGCGGGTGAGGGGGATCGTTGAAGACAGAGGCACAAAGGAGTTGAAGCTCAAGACGATCTGCGAGCTGCTGTACAACGAGATCGACTACTACGACTGGGTGGGGTTCTACCTGGCTCACGAGTTCAAGAGGATCCTCAACCTGGGCCCCTACGTCGGGGAGAGCACGATTCACACGATGATACCGTTCGGCGAGGGTATCTGCGGGCAGGCGGCGGAGAAGGAGAGGACCATCATAGTGCAGGACGTGAGCAGGGAGACCAACTATCTCTCCTGCGCGCCGGATGTCAAATCTGAGATCGTCGTTCCGATCTTCAAGGACGGCAGGATCGCGGGCGAGCTCGATATCGATTCTCACCTGATCTCGCCCTTCACGTGGGAGGACAGGAAGTTCCTCGAGAGCATATGCGGTCTGATCGAACCACTAATGTGATACGAATCATAGACATTCGATGGTATCGTTGCTCGCCGTTATGAGAACCGGTGGTCGGCAGTGCCGGCCTGTGAGCCCCCTGCGGTTGGAGACTGCCTGAACGACAGTGCATTTCAAGCGGGAAGTGAATCCAGGTGATCACCTCATCAGCGCCATCTTCCTCGTCTGCCGGAAATCACCGGCGGTCAGTCGGTAGAAGTAGATGCCGCTCGACACCTTACGCCCATGTTTATCCCTCGCGTCCCAGGTGACCTCCTTGCTTCCCCTCTTCATGCGCCGGTCGACTATCTTGGCGATGAGCTCTCCCTTCACGTTGAATATGCACAGCCTCACCTCGGCATCCTCCGGGAGGTCGAACCGTATCACCGTCGTCGGATTGAACGGGTTGGGCGCATTCTGGTAGAGGGCGTAAGATCCCGGGATCGCCGGCAGATCGTCTCCCGTCACCTGCCCGGGGGAGGCCGCCGTGCTCTCGTTGCCCGTGTGGTCGACCGCCGCTATCTTGTAGTGATACATCCAGCCCTCCTCGACCGTGTCGAGCCATGAGGATTCGATCGTTATGTGAACGAGGTTCTCCGGGGACGGTACGAAGTCCTCTGTCTCCGATCTGTATATCCTGAAATTACAGAAGTCCTCGTCCTCGCATTCGTTCCACGTGAGCTGGTTTCCGCCGCCCGCGTTGTAGGCCACGGCGAAGCCGAGCGGCACGGCGGGGGCGAGGTTGTCGACCGAGTAGCCGCTGTCTATCGGGGAGTCGTAGTACACGTAGGCCGTCTCAGTTTGCGCCGACACCATGAAGTACTGCCAGCCGGGATCCGAATCGAGCGAATCGTAGAGGCTCTCCACGGTCAGCGCGTAGGTCTCGAAGTACCTCGCGGGGACGTTCTCCAGCCATTCCCAGGCGTACCCGTCTGAGAGCATGCGGACGGCGTGGCCCTCGAAATCGGCCGTAATCTTGGGCTGCTCCGTCTGTTCATCTGATGCGTACAGCATGCCTTCGGCGAGCGGCGGCAGCCGCCTCCATACGCTGTAGTGGGTGATCTCGGTGTTCGGGATCGTATCCAGATAGCTTCTCGCCCACCTCAGCTGAATCTTGCCGCCCTGATCGTTTGGCACATCCTGCACCGATTCGATAACGGGCATAGGGTAGTATCCCAGGTAGCCATTCAACTCGATCCGTTGTGCGTATATATCTAAGTCACCGGCGAGCTCGTCCTCCCATGCTACGACCACGCCCGAAATGCCGTTCGGCATCATACGGATCGACTCGTAAGTTGTTGAAGAAGTTATTTCGATGCCCTCCGGATCCCACTGTACGATCCCGCTCGAATCTACTCTCTGGGCGAAGATGCCATCGGTGTATCCAAAGACGATAACAGCGCCTCCTCCAGCGTCCGGGACTATCTGGAGCCTATCAATCGAAACACTTCCCAGATTATTGACTTCTATTCCGTTGTCACCCCAGATGCGGTTGCCCGAATCATCTATCCTCTGCACGCGGATAGTTTTGTCCGCAGAACTCGGTATTTTAAAGTATGCTAATATGGCGCCTCCGGAACCGTCCGGGATCAGCCTGGGGAACGTGTACCACGATGTCACATCGGTGTTTATATGGATACCGTCCTCGGTCCACACCGCATTCCCCGTCGAGTCGATCTTCTGGGCGTAGATATTGAAAGCCGAACCGCGCCAATCCACCCAGGTTGTTATCACGCCCCCTTCCCCGTCCGGAACCGAATAAGGTGAAAGCTCGGGTGTGTAGTCGGCAAAAGCCGATCCGTCCACGATGCAGATACCGTTCTCGACCCATAACGTGTCACCTGTGGGATCCACCCTCTGGGCGTATATCGATGCCTGGCTCCCCCCGCGATTGTCTACCCAGGCTATTATCGCCCCTTCGGCCCCATCGGGGACGAGCATCGTGTTATACTCGCTGCTGACCGTCTCGTCGCAGATCAATATCCCCTCCGGATCCCAAAGCCTGGCGCCCGCGGATGTTATCCTCTGGGCGCGTATATCATCGTCATCAAATCCTTCAAACCATGCGATGAATGCGCCTCCGAAACCGTCCTCCAACGCGCATGGCTCTGCCTGGAGTGAAGACGTAGTGCAGACGGGAATTCCATGCCCGCCCCACAGGGTGTCACCGTCCGGATCGATCCTCTGCGCGTATATATCCCATTCCGGAAGAGTTCCAACACTAAACGCTATTATGGCACCGCCCGAATCATCGGGTACGATGGAATTAATAAGGCTATGTGTATCAGAGACGCCTTCACCGTCCGTGCCCCACTGGAACTCGCCGTACTTGTTCAACCTCTGGGCATAGATGTGGTGATCGACGCGATCGTCATCCCATGCAATAATGCTTCCCCCGGAGCCGTCGGAGATTATCAGCGGTTCCGTCTGATCGTTCACCGCCGTGCAGACGCCGATCCCACCAGCTGTCCACTGTGCCTCGAGCAGCGATATCACGGATACGATGAGCAGGAGAAAGAAGCCGAGCACCTTGACATAGCCTCGCATAACGGACCTCCCCGTGTCTGATCAAATCTTGTAGTTAATTATCACCCGATCCCTTGAATGGATGCGCACAAACACAGAACATCACATTATACCATATCTTAATCATATCTTCAATGATTATCGTGTATTACGGCGGCAGAGCATTCATTTCGGCTACACTTTGCGTCTGATTCGGGTTCAGTCTAGCACTGCGTTACAGCCTGAACACTCTCTCAATTGACTGCCCGGCGTCCATGAATTCGATATTGAATGTCGAGGCGGCACGGCTCGTGTCGAATGCCCTGAGCTGCTTCAGGCCCAATAGGCTCTCGGTCGTGAACGGGAGCTCGATCCCGATTAGCTCGAGAGCGCTCAACACTGCATGGACGGGACCGAACGGGACGGGGATGTAAACCGGCCTCAGACGGAGCTTCTCCGATATGAGATCGTATAGTTCCCTTATCGGCCTGGGGTCCCGCTCGGCGAGCGCATAGCTGCCCGCTATGCCGTCTTGGTAAGCTCGGTGGATGACCTCGCACAGGTCCGATACGGCCAGTGTCTGTATGGGCTGCTTACCCCCGCCGATCAGCGGTATGAGCCTGGACCTTCTGATCGCGCCGGCCATGTCCATGAACAGCCCGCCCCCCTTTCCTATAACGAGCCCCAGCTTCAGAACGAGGTCTGTCGAGGGATCGAAGAGCCTCTCGAGCTCGAGCTTGTGTCTCCCGTAGTGCGAGAGGGCCGATTCGTGCGCCGACATCGTGGAGAGGAACACTAGCTTTGTGCTGTGTTGCCTGCAGATCTCTATAAGCCTGCATGTACCTGCCCTGTTCACCTCGTCGGCGTCACGTCTCCTCCTGCTGTACGGCTGGTAGGCGCAGTGTACAAGCATGTCCGCGGCAGTCAGCGCCCCCCCGGGAACATCATCGGGGAGCGAGAACCTGTGATACCGGACCGATGGCGTCTCCTCCGACGGAGGGCGTCTCTGGAGGGCCAGCACCTGCCAGCCCTTGACCGCAAAGTATTCGGCCAGCGAGCTGCCTATGAAGCCGTTGGAGCCCGTTATGGCGACCGTTCCACCGTGATTCGCTTCGTCTATCATCGATTCTCCAATGCCCTCTTGGCCACGAGGTGCGCGTTCGCCATGAGCGTCAGTGTGATCCCCTTGGCCGGCAGGTACCTGAATCCGGAGCCGTCGGCCACGAATACGCTCCTTGTCCCATTCATCCTACCGCCGGGTGACAGTGTCAACGGCTCGTCCCTCTCGCTGAAGGGAAGGGCTCCGCCGTAGTGTATGCTCGAGCCGTGCGCCGGGTATATTATCTTAAGCGGCAGGCATCCGAGCCTCATAAGCGCCCCGATGTACGCCCTGTCCATCCGCCGCAGCTCGTTCTGTTCCTCCTTTGACAGCCTGTAGGACGCCCGGAGCCTGTCACCGGTAGGTGATCCGCCATCCCTCACAAGCTCGACGAACTTCCCGCTCCCCCCGCGCTCCGGATGGAATATCCCCGCGATCGTTATGGAGGGCAGCAGGAATCTCATCAGCCTGAGCGCGTCAACCTGCGCCAGCGGCACCTCCTTGACGAGCTTGAACATCAGCAGCGACCTGTAGGTGAACAGCGAAGCGGCTCCGACATCGAGGTTATCGTGATTCCTGTCGTAGAAGATATAGAGCTGTGCGAGGCTCGTCTTCGATTCCGGTATCGTGGAGGCGAGCATCTTGAATCTGACACAGGGGACGTAGCAGTACGGATTGCTGATGATGGGAAGACGCTCCTTGCGGTAGCCGAACGACCGGATGGCGATCCTGGCAGTTCCGAGCACTCCGGATGCGATTATCAGCTTCCTGCATGTGAACCTAACAGATTCGCCGTTATCGACGTTGACCGCATGCACCGTCACGCCGCCGCCTTCCTCGCTGAACCTGGTGACGAGCACCCTGTCCCTGTACTGGAAGTTGCGTGCCTTTGAAAGAGCATCAACGGTCATCCATGCCCTGTATGTCGATCCGCCCGGATCGGACCAGAATTCCATGTCGGTGTACGACGTCTTCCTGCGGTCCCCGAGGTTCTCGGTGAGCAGCGCAAGGGATGAGCGTCCGACGTAGAATCCGCGGTCGTTGAGCCTCTTTCGTTTCCTCTTGTACATACTGTACACGTCCGCAATCTGTGGATCTATATCTATAGGTCCCTGTATATCGTTGAGGCCGTCGACGCAGTAGCGGGCACCGTCGTCCCGGGCTCCCGAGACGCCTATGCGGCCGGCGGCGATGTTGTAGGCATCGGTCAGTCCTTCCTGCGCTAGTCCTATCGCCTCGAGCTCGGGCTTCGAGAAGACGAAGCAGCCGGCCCCCCAGCCGGCCCCGAGCCCACCTCGGGCCAGGCTCTCGAGTGGCTCGAAATCACCGGAGTCCATGCGCAACCACATCTCGGTGTCCTTGGAGATGAAGGCTCGCGGCGGGGTCAGCTGGGCTCCTACCCCGGTGCTTCCCCAGGGGATGCCGCAGAAATCGTCTCCCAGGAAGTACCGGTGCTGGTTCTCGTCGTTCTTCCTTATCTCGAGGAAATTCAGATCCGGGATCATGTCGGCGTACTTCAGATCCCTGTTTCCGACATCGAGCATCAGCACCTTCGCACCCGCCTCCACCAGGGTCTGGGCGGCATGGGCGCCCGAGATGCCGGAGCCCACGACTATGTGATCCACCTGCTCCATTCCGTTATCCACCGTACCTTATCAAGAGCAACAATCCCGAGGCGGTGCGAAAGACCGTCACTATCATCCTGAGAACCATCTTAATCAAATTGTATGTTTTGAACGGCTCCGGAAGGAAATGACCCGTATGATGCGGACTCGCCTCGAGTATCGAAAGCATGATGAATATCCGCTTTCGGATGGTACTCGAGGGTTTGACAAGGGCCAGGCCCGCATCGATGGCGCCCATGGCGAACCTGCTGCGCAGCATGAGCCGCCAGGTCCTATCCTGGCGGGAGTCGAGGGAGGCGTCGAGCGAGGCCAGCGCCCGGCCGTAGAGGAGCTCCTCTTCCGCTGTAGGCCGTTCACCGATCAGGTATTCCGATACGAGCGCCGCTTCCTCCGGATGAATATCGATATTCTTACGCTCGTTCGACAGATCCGATCACCATCCTCCATAAAATATCGTTATACCTCAGGATCTCGTCCCGCCGGAAGTTCGGGGCCGGCATCATCGACTGGTTCGCAGAAGAGCCGGAGCCCCCCCGTTGAATTCAAACATCTAGCATATCCCGGTTGATTCCACAAGATTTTGTACATTGTCCCGGTCCATGAGCTCCTTCTAAATAGGACGAGCCACATAGCTCCCCGCTGTTGCCGGATGCAATGTACACGATGGATCCGACCGGGCCGCCCGTGAGCCGCCGACCGGGCCGCCCGTGACAGGTGAATAACATGATGCCGCGCCGACTACCGCTCGAAATCACGATGATTTTTATTGAAGTATAACCATCAATAAAATATAATGTTTATTGTTATTGTATATGCGACGATCACTGTCCCTGTTCGTTATCAGTGAAGCCCGCATACCGTATGGATTCAATAATCCGGCTACCTTAATCAAAGTTCGGAGTTTCTGTAATGAAAAAACCCAATGCCTGCTCCAAGTGTGTTCTGCCATCCACAACACCCGGGATTCACTTCGATGAGAACGGTGTTTGCAACTACTGCTCCTCCTACGAACCGATGAAGGTGAAGGGAGAAGAGAAGCTCATAGAGATCTTGAACGGTTACAGGGCACAGAAGAACCGGTACGATTGCATAATATGCATCAGCGGAGGTAGGGACAGCACATACACGCTATGGAAGCTCGTACATGATTACGGTATGAACGTCCTGGCGGTGAACTACAAGAATCCCTTCACATCCGAGCAGGCCAGCGAGAATATAAAGAACGCAGTAGAGACCCTCGGTGTAGATCTATATGAATGGGAGTTCCCGAACGATATACAGCGCAGGACGACAAAGAAGGCCCTGAAGGTCTGGAGCCACCATCCTTCCTCGCTCATGATACCCATCGTCTGCACTCACTGCAAGCTGGGCGGCCCAACGCATTTCAATATAGCTCGCGATCACGGAACCTCGTTGATGGTGCTTGGTTCCAACCCACTGGAGACGGCTTCATTCAAGAGAGCGGGCCTCGGCGGAGCGAGAGACTACCACAAGCTGTCCAAGCTGCCTCGGGTGCTCTGGCTCTCTCTGCGTGAGCTTGCGTCGAATCCGCGGTATCTGACGAACTGCTCGTGGGGCATGGTGCTCAAGCTGTACCTCTATACGGGTAACACACCGTACCTTCGAATGCGATACAGTGACATGACGGTCCTTGCGCTATTCGATTACCTGAAGTGGGATGAGCAGGAGGTGGTCTCGACGATAAGCGAGAATCTCGGTTGGCGAAAGTCCCCCGAGGTCGCCTCCTCGTGGAGATTCGATTGCCGGCTGGACTACGTGAGGCGTCTCATGTACTCGTCTACAGTCGGAGTGACCGAGCTTAGAGATCTCTTCAGCAAGATGATCCGTGAGGGGATGATGACAAGGGAGGAGGCCCTTGCAAGGCTCGAAACAGAAGATGTCATCCCGCCCGAAGTGGCCAACAGCGTTTTGAGCGAACTGGACATGAAGCTGTCCGATCTGAACCTGCCGTCGTTTGATTCCGGTTAGGTTACGTAATTCCAGTTATATGTCTTGTATTCACGGATTCTTTGCAATAGAATCGCCGGGATTCGTTCTTTTTTTAAAGCATCTTGAGGAGTTGGCATCTTTGAGTTTCCCTCCCGATCATCGATACGGTATTAACGCAAACAGCCTGCAAGGAGCATCTTTTTATGGAAGAGGGGCTTGGTAACCGCAGCATGCGGAAAGGGGACGGGATGGAAGGGCGGGGGGGCGCTGACTGCGGGAACGGCGGCTGTGAGGCCGGAGCCTCGAGCGGTCGTATTGCACCCACCGCGGCGGACGCAGCCGGAAGCGGTAATCTCGTCGAGGGACGATACTCGATCAAGGATCTCGTCGATATCGACAGGTTGCGGCAGCTGTTCGATAGGTTCTCCGAGATGACCGGATTTTCCGTTGGGCTCAATTCATGTCCGGATCAGGAGGTTCTCATAGCCACAGGTTGGACCGATATCTGCGCCAAATTCCACAGGATCTGCCCTGAAGCCCGCAAGCTATGTATAGAATGCGATACCAGGCTGACCGAGAAGCTCAAAAGGCTCAAGGAATTCAGCATGAATCACTGCGTTAACGGTTTGGTGAACGCAGCAACGCCTGTGATCATCAAGGGGAAACATATCGCGGACCTGCATGTAGGCCAGGTCTTGTTCGACAAGCCCGATATGGGGCGCTTCATAGATCAGGCTCAGACCTACGGTTTCGACACGGAGCGGTACCTCGAAGCAGCGGCGAGGATCCCCGTGGTTAGCGAGGAGACGATAAGGAAGACAGTATCCTTCATGGGCGAGATCGCCTATATGATAGCCGAGCAAGGATTGCACAAGCTGATGATCGAGGAGGGCAAGAAGGAACTGGAAAGGGAGATGGAGGAGAGCAGGAACCTGGAGATGCAGGTACAGTACGCACAGAAGCTGGAGAGCCTGGGCGTGCTGGCCGGTGGGATAGCACATGATTTCAATAATCTTATTATGGCCGTGATGGGGAACGCCAGTCTTGCGCTCGAGGAGCTCGATCCTTCGTCGCCGGCCATGATGAGCGTGATGGAGATCGAGAGGGCCTCGGCCCGCGCAGCCGATCTTTGCGAGCAGATGCTGGCTTACTCGGGCAGGGGCAGCTTCTCGATAAAGGAGCTGGATCTGGCGGAGATCATAAAGGAAATGACTCATATGCTTATCGTGTCGATCTCGAAGAGTATCGACCTGGAGTATCATTTCGGGGAAGGACTCCTGCCGGTAGAGGCCGATGCAACACAGATGCGGCAGGTAATCATGAACTTGATGACCAATGCCTCGGAGGCTATTGGAGACAAAGACGGCATGATCGTGATCCGGGCGGAAACGAGGCGTTTCGATTCGAGCCGTCTCAGAAGGATGTATTTGGGGGAAGAGCTTTCCGGGGGGATGTATTCATTCATAGAGGTCAGCGACGACGGCTGCGGCATGGACGAGAAGACACAGAGCAGGATCTTCGATCCATTCTTTACGACCAAGTTTGTGGGGCGCGGGCTGGGCATGGCTGCGGTCCTGGGTATTGTACGGGGGCACGGCGGGGCTATAGAGGTTCAGAGCGAGATAGGAAAGGGAACGACCGTTAGAGTGTTGTTCCCCGCCCTGGGTGAAGGCCGGTCCAAGGAGATCGAGAAGGCTCCCGAAAGGAGCGATGCGGTGGGAGGGTGGCGCGGGAGCGGTACGGTGCTGTTCGTCGACGACGAGGAGCCGGTACGTGATGTAAGCAGGCGCATGTTGGAGCTGGCCGGCTTTGATGTATTGACGGCAGCGGACGGTTTCGAGGCGATCGAGCTGTTCAAGAAGAACCATGGTAGAATCGTATGCACGGTGCTTGATCTGACCATGCCGCACATGGACAGCGGGCAGGTCTTCAGGGAACTGAAGAGCATAAAGTCGGAAGTGCCCATAATAATATCGAGCGGATACGATGAGCTGGAGGTAGTAAAGCGTTTCTCCGGAAAGGTTCTGGCCGGCTTCATACACAAGCCCTACAGGATGCGGAACCTCGTATCGAAGCTGAGGGAGGTGCTTGGGGAATGATGCATCTGATACTCCGGTCATTCGTCCGGGGATTCCGTATTATGGATCACTCGCCTGCCGGATCTGCACCCGAATACCGGTAGGGTGCCGAAAGGCACAGGGGCGCTCGGTCTCTCTATTCAAATTCCCTCATCGCCTCGAGAAGAGCCCTCTCTATCGGCTTCTGATTCTGGGAGTGCCCCGCCATTTCAGCGATCACAAGCTTGGATCCGGGCAGCTCCCCGTGCAGCCGGTAGGCCGCCACGGGTGGACAGATCATGTCGTAGCGGCCGTTCACGATCGTGACCGGGATGTCCCTTATCCTGTCGGCGTTATCGAGGAGCTGTCCCTCTTCGAGGAAACAGTCGTTGGCCATGTAGTAGTTCTCCAGCACACCCATGTTGACTATCAGGTTTCTCCATATCTCCGATGTCTTCCACAAGCTCTCGATGTTGTTCTTGGTGGCCTCTATGGATGCGATATCCGACTCGTATTTGACCCAGGCTATGCTGAATTTTTTTCTGATCTCCGGCACGTCGCTCTGTATGAGCTCGATCAGAGCCTGCGGCGAAGCTTCCTTGCCCTGATCGGCGAGCGCGTCCTCGAATTCCTCGTAGACCTCCGGGAAGAAGTATCTGACCCCCCCGCGGTAGTAGTGATCGATCTCGTCCTCGGTAGCCAGGAAGATGCCCCTTAGCACCATCCCGCTGACATTATCGGGATATGTTTCCGCATATGCGAGCGCAAGGGTCGATCCCCAGGAGCCTCCGAAGAGGATTATCCTCCCGAGCCCGAGCCGTTTTCTGAGCCTCTCTATGTCCTCGACGAGGTTCTGGGTGGTGTTCTCCCGTGTCTCGGCGGCCGGTTTCGACTTGCCGCACCCCCGCTGGTCGTGCAGGACGATGTTGAATCTCTTGGGATTGAAGAACCGGCGGTAGTAAGGATAGCAGCCCGCTCCGGGCCCGCCGTGGAGCACGAAGACCGGCTTGCCCGCCGGGCTCCCGCATTGCTCGTAGTATATCTCGTGCAGGTCGGAGACCTTCAGGTAGCCCGTAGAGTATGGCTCTATCTCGGGCCAGAGCTCTATCGACTCATCCTGGCTCCACGCGGAGCAGAGCGGAATTGCGAGAGCGAGCATCACGAGGACCGATACACAGAGGATGTGTCTTTTCAAGGGAGAACCTCCTTCCGTATCGACCACCGGCCCGCACCGGACCGGGATCAGACGGGTGTAGTAGCTGCCGATCAGGATAACAATTTTGATATTTATTATGTAATATAATAAGAAACAGCGTGTTATGGAACCGAAAATCTCTTTGAGGCGTCGTTTACATGTCGCCTTCGGGCCTGCGGAATCTCGCCCTAGGATCTGAAAATGGAAGCGCCCCTTCCATGAAAAGGGGCGCTTCATAGCGGCTTGCATTTACAACGTGATCCTGTTACTTCACGGTGATCAGCTCGGTCGTTACCGTGCCGCCTCCCATCTGGGCCGGGAGCTGCTGTGTCGATCGAATGACGATATGGGGCGCTTCACTGTTTATGAACATCGTCCCGCCGCCGAGCTCGCCGTCGAGGGGTTTGAGCTCCAGCTTGTAGGTATTGAACGAACCCGCAGGAACGCTCACCTCTTCCATGCCGGTAACCTCGAGGAACAGCGGGCGCGATTTCTGCGATTGCAGATCGAAGACGCGAAGGGTCGTTTTGTAGCCCTCCTCGAGCGGCATCGCGCTTATCGCTATCTCCACATTGGTGTCACTGCCGAATACTGGAGCCGGAAGCTCGATATCCACGGGAATCTCGTTCGCTCCCGTGTTTATCATGCCCTTGACCGAACTTTCGGTGAATTCGACATCGACGGTCACGGGGCCCTGTATGACCTTTCTTTGAAGGGGCAGAAGGGTCTTCCTGTCGATTATCAACGTGTCCAGGGCGCTGCCCATAGGCAGTTGCTGTGTCGAGGAGCAGCACCATACCTGCTTGCCGTCCATCTTCATACCGCTGGTTTCCGCCGTGATATCGATCGGGATCTCCTGGCCTCCAACCATGGCGGTTGCCTTGTAGGTACAAGCGACCGGTTTGACGAGGGCTGGATCCATGGCCGGCAGGGGCGCCGTTTTAGCCTTCTCGGGATCGGCTTCGGGTTTCTCCAGGGTGACCGACGCCACATCGATCGTTATATCATCGAGTTTCTTGCGTGTTTCCTCGCTCATCGCCTGCTGGTAACGGCCGCCTATGTGCTTGGAGAAGAACTTCTCCATGGCGGTGACCATGGCCATGCGGTTGTCGACGCCGCTGAAGCCGTGCCCCTCGTCGGGGGCGACCATGTACTCCACGTCACGGCCCAGATCGCGCATCGCGATCACGATCTGGTCCGATTCCGCCTTCTTGACCCTCGGATCGTTCGCACCCTGCACGACTAGCAGAGGGGCCGTGATCTTGTCCGCCGCGAACAGCGGGGATTGGCGCTTCAATCTCTCGACATCCTCCGGATTCTCGAGGTCGCCCACCTGGTCGTTGAGGAACTTGCGGGCCGTCTCCCAATACGGGGGGATCGAATTGAGGAATGTCAGCAGATTGGATACACCGACGTAGTCCACACCGCAGCAGTAGATATCCGGCGTGAATGCAAGGCCCGCCAGGGTGGCGTAGCCGCCGTAGGATCCACCGAAGATCGCGACCTTTTCAGGATCGGCTATGCCCTTGTCTATCAGGTAGTTGACTCCATCGGTTATGTCGTTCTGCATAGCATCGCCCCACTGGCGCTTCCCGGCGTTGAAGAACGCCTTTCCGAAACCGGTCGAGGCGCGGAAGTTGGGCTGGAATACCGCGTATCCGCGGTTCGCGAGAAACTGTGCGTACGGATCGTATCCCCAGTAGTCACGGGCCCACGGGCCTCCGTGCGGCAGGGCTATGACCGGGAGCTTCTTGGCCTTGACACCCTTCGGGACGGTTAGGTAGCCGGAAACCTCGAGCCCGTCCCTCGTCTTGTACCTTATGGGCTTCATCTTCGCGAGGTGCTCCACCGGCAGCTTCGGACGCGGCCTGTAGAGGAACTCGACTTCACCGGTCTCCATGTTGTACAGGTATCTCGCGCCCGGATCGGTGTCCTTCGTGACCGTTACCATCCAGAGGCGGTCATCGAGTGTCGATGAGCCGAAGTAGATGTCACCGTCTGGCAGTTCCTTCTGCAGTTTCTTGTAGGCCTTCTTGAACTTATCGTCCTTGAAATAGACACGTAGGCGGTCACCCACGTAGTAGGTGGCCACGAGCTCGTCGGTCGCAGACGAGAACTCGGCCCCGCCGAAATCCACCTGCTTCTTGGGATCGGATTCGATGACCTCTTCCTCGAGCGTCTCGGGATTGAAAATGGTCAAGCGGCTTAGATCTATATCCTCACCCTTGTTCGTGCTCAGGTAGACTCTCTTGCCGTCCTTATGGAAGCGGACAACACCCACCTGCTCCTCGTTGCTGCATACGTATATTTGTGTGAGCTCGTCACCGTCTATGCGCAGAATCTCGGTGCCGCCGTCGTCGGTGACCCTGGAGGCGAGTCTGAGGTTACCGTCGAGATCGAATATCCATCCGGAGATGTTCTCGTTGTTCTCGCGGATAAGCGTCCTCTCGCCCGTCGATATCCTGAGCTTGTAGAGGTCGTGATACCGCTCGTCGCGGTCGTTCAGGCCTATGTATACGATATCCGGGGTCTTCTTAGGTCCTGCGTAGAACGCGACCCTTATGCCGTCGATGGGTGTCAGGTCGACCGCCTCGGGCACATCCTGGCCGGGCTCGAGCTCGGCGTATGGATCCACCCTGTAGGCGTGGAAGTTCTCGTCCCCGCCCTTGTCCTGTATGTAGATTATGTACCTGCTGTCGAAGGTCCAGTAGTAGCCTCTCACCGGCCGCGTCGTGTCGGATGTCACAGGCCTGGCCGCGTCGAACGGTTCGTCGAACGACTTGACCCAGATGTTCAGGACATCCTTGTACGGTTTCAGGAAAGAGATGAATTTACCGTCGGGAGAGATCTGTCCGCCTGCGATCTCGGGATCGCCGAAGAAGACCTCCCTGTCGATTATCGGCGGCAGCTTTTCGAGGTAATCAAGCTCCTTCGCCGCCGTCCCGGCCACCATCAGACAAACGAGGGCCAGGGCCAACAAAGCGCGTTTCATTTAGAATCCTCCTTTGGTTCTAAATGGCGGGTTACGTGAAATCGGCTCGAATGAACAGTAATATAACGGGGTAAAGGTATTTTATGTTCCAAAAAAAAGCAAACAATATCGGATGCCCGCCCGTTTCGACGATGACTCTCTGTTGCCTGGAAAGCATACGGGGTGGTAAGATGATGTATCGTCTTTAATAGTTAACAGAGGTTGGGAGTATCATATCTATTTCCCCGTTTGCAGGGTGCAAGATGCAGAAAAATAATAAGTTGCTGGGGATCATCGGGGGGATGGGCGCGGAGGCGGGCGCGGCGTTTTACGCCCGTCTGGTCGATATGACCCCCGCCGAGGCCGACCGGGATCACATCAGGACGATACTGTATTCGAATACGGCGATCCCCGACAGGACATTGAGTATCCTGGGCGAGGGGGAGGATCCCCTGCCTGCGCTCCTCGAATCGGCGAAGCTGCTCGAGGGCTGCGGTGTCGATCTTATCGTTATGGCGTGTGTTGCCGCCCATCACTACATCCGGACCCTGAGGGAGAGCGTATCCTGCGATTTCTTGAGCGCCGTGGAAACGGCTGTCTGGAAGCTGGATTCGGATCACCCGGAAGCTAGGACCGTGGGGATACTTGCCACTACCGGCACGCTGCGTTCGGGCATGTTTCAGGATGCGCTGCGTGCGGTTGGCCGCGAGACCCTCGTGCTTCCCGGGGATCTTCAGGAATCGCTCGTAATGGGTGCCGTTTACGGCCCGGACGGGATCAAGGCCGGCAGGCATTCATCAGCCAGGAAGAAGGTCCTTGAGGCTCTGGCGGTTCTCGATGAAGCGGGTGCCGATGCGATCATCCTGGGCTGCTCGGAACTACCGCTGGTCGTGGGGACGAGCGACTGGGGAAAGCCCCTGATAGACGCCGTCGGCACGCTTCTGGAAGAGGTTTTGAGTAGGTTTAAGTGACTCTATGATAAAGAGTCACGTTGATTTCGCGTTGGATGTGTAAACCGGGTTTGTGTAAATCCCGCCCGATTGGACAGCGACCTGAAGGCCTGCCGCTTTTATTTTTATGGCCATCATTTTTTGTTGAGCACGTTGTACTTCCCGCAGATCCTTAGGACCTCATCGACCGGTATGGCACATGCCGTATGCCCCCTGTAACCCTTCACGGTCGTCGCGGCGAGAAGCGAGTTGTAAACCGCCTCGCGTGTCGCGTCGGCCACCGCGACGAAGAGGGGTGTCATGTCGTTATCACGAAGCAGGCGGGGCATGTCGAGCGGTTTTGCGACTTCGTGAGGGATAGTGTAAGCGGTGGAGAACGCTATGACATAGTCGCCGGAGCCGTTGCTCATGTAGGAGCCCGTTCTTGCCATCCCCGCGATGGCCCTCGAGGCCAACCTCTCGAGGTTCCTGGGGCAGAGGGGGGCGTCCGTTGCAACGACTATCATGCAGGAACCATCACCGCCGTCCCGGGAGTTTCCGCTGCCGGCCTTCTCGAGCTCCAACCCGACGGGGGCCCCGTTTATATCGAGCATGCCGCCGAAGTTCGACTGCACCAGCACGCCTATCGTATGATGTCCTCCGCTGCTTCCGGGAACGAGCCTCGACGCGGTCCCTATGCCCCCCTTGAAGCCGAACGCGACCGTGCCGGTGCCGGCTCCGACGGATCCTTCCCCGACGGGGCCCGAATCCGCGGTTTCTATTGCAAGCAAAACATCCTCCACACCGACGTGCATGCCTCGTATGTCGTTTAGATATCCGTCGTTCGTTTCTCCCACGACCGCGTTCACGCTGCGAACGTCCTCGTTTCCGGCTGCGTCCAGGGCGTACCTCGTCACCGCGGTCACGGCAGTACCCACGCTCAGTGTATTCGTAAGCACGATAGGGGTTTCCAGGTTGCCGAGCTCTCTGACCTGAGTGAATCCGGCGAGCTTTCCGAATCCGTTTGCGACGAAGACGGCGGCCGGGACCTTTTCCCGGAATATGTTGCCTCGGTGCGGCAGCACGGCTGTCACGCCTGTTCTGACACTGTCACCGCGAACGATCGTCCTGTGCCCGACAATCACTCCGCTGACATCCGTGATCGCGTTCCACTCACCGGGCTCCATCGTCCCGACCTCGATACCGATATCGGCCGCACGCACACTCCTGGAACCGTCATCCGCCCCGGTGGCAGCGTTGACAATCACTGCTGACAATAGGACCGATACGGCCGCGGCCGAGCGAAGCGAGATATGCATCTGCCCCCTCCTTTCCTGCCTTAGGTGCATGTGTTATCGATCCGGCCGGCGATGGGGTAAAACGGCCTTCCGCGGACTACCGCTCGTGGCCCGCCGGGAAGTCCAGGTTATGACGGAGCAGCCCGCTCCCCGAGCTCGAGGCGGCCCCGATGGCTCTGGATATGTAATCTGTGGCGGAACCGACCGCCCTGCCGATGTCCTCGCCCCTGGAAAGGGAGGCTGTGATTGCGGCCGAAAGCGTGCAGCCCGTCCCCCGAAAAACCTCCCCCCCGATCCTGTCTCTTTTGTAGAACGTGAATCGGCGGCCGTCGAAAAGCGTATCCATGCATTCGGCATCCGGAAGATGCCCACCCTTGACGAGAACGCATTGGGCACCTTTCCCCTGTATTGCCCGTGCCGCCCGGTTCACATCCTCACCGCCCGCTATGTCTATGCCGCTCAGCAGCTCCGCCTCTTGTATATTCGGTGTTACGAGCAGCGCAAGCGGGAGCAGCTCTTCGATCAGCTTCTCGATCGCGCCGGGATTCGACAGTTCGTCGCCGCTCGTAGAGAGCACCACCGGATCAACCACGAGTTTCACAATCCCGTATCTCCTCATCCTCTCGGCCACGGCCAGCACGGACCCGGGATCCGGAAGCATCCCGGTCTTCACGGCATCCGGCACGGTATCCTCGAACACCATGTCGATCTGGTCGGCTACAGCCGAGGGCGGCACGTCGTGTCTGGATCTGACCCCGTATCTGTTCTGAGCTGTTACCGATGTAACGACAGACATACCGAATATGTTGAAGGCCTCGAACGTCTTGATATCGGCCTGTATTCCGGCTCCACCGCTTGGGTCGGAGCCTGCGATCGTAAGCGCTGTCCCGTCGTAAGTCATCGCCGTTGTTCCCGCCGCTCAGGCGCGGCTGCATCGGTCGTCGGGTGATCGGGAAATACAATCAGTAAATATGGTTCGATAATAACATAGTGGAGGTGGGAGTGTCACTGGTGACTTTGTGTCCGCCCGAAAGCTCGAATGCGGCTTGCCGTGCAGGCGATGGCACGGCCGCCCTCACAGCGGATGTTGACACGACCGGTCTTCTGCTCTAATCTCGAATCCACAGTGCTGTATCGTTCGGATCGTCCATGCCCCTCATAATCCATTGATAACAGCGGATAAGGGGGATTATGCATGGAGCCGCGTGAGAGGAGGAGACTGCCCTATCGAGCCGTGGATGAGTGATAACCTTTTCTGCCACGATCTACCCACCGAGCCGGATGCCGGGATCGGCACGATCCTCGTCACCGGAGCCAGCGGATACGTCGGAGGCAGGCTGGTCCCGGAGCTCGTGGCGAGAGGGTACCGGGTCAGGATCATGGTCAGGTATCCGTCTTCCAAGCTCGAGGCTCAATGGCCCGGGGTGGAGATAGCAGTGGCGGACGCGCTAAAACCCGCGACCCTAGATGGGGCGATGAAGGGTGTAGACACGGCATACTACCTCATACACTCCATGCTGCTCGGCCCGGAGGAGTTCGAACGGGCGGATATACTTGCCGCAAAGAATTTCAGGGAGTGCGCCGAGAGAAACGGTCTCAAGAGGATCATCTACCTCGGAGGGCTGGGTGATATCAGGGGTCGGCTCTCTGATCATCTTCGAAGCAGGATCGAGGTGGCCGAGGAGCTCGAACGTGGAGAGGTGCCGGTTACGATCCTGCGCGCGGCCATAATCGTCGGATCGGGCAGCGCGGCCTATGAGATAATCAAGAATATTGTACGCAAGCTATTCATCATACCGGTGCCGACACTGGCGAGGAACTCGTGCCAGCCGGTCTCGATCCGGGATGTTGTCAAGTATCTGGTGGGTGTGCTCGAGATCTCCGAAACATCGGGGGAGACATTTGATATCGGCGGCACCGAAGTGCTTACGTACTGGGATACTGTGAGGATCACAGCAGGCGTGCTCGGCAAGAGAAGGTTCTTTTTCAGGATCCCCTTCAATAACATCCCTCTCATCTCCTATGTGGCAAGCCTGCTCACACCCGTCCCCGCCTCTATAACCAGGTGTCTCATGGAGGGTCTCAAGAGCGACGTTGTCTGCCAGGAGGATGCCATAAAGAGGCACCTTCCGTTCGAGCCTATCAGCTTCAAGGAGTCGATCGTAAGGGCGGTGGTTCGCGAGGAGCAGGACAAGGTGAGTACGAGATGGTCTGACGCATACCCACCGTCTCATGAGCTCGCGACGAGGCTCGGGGAGCTGGAGCACCCTCCGGCATTCGAGGTTTCGTATTCCATCTCGACAAGTAAGGACAGCGCAAAGCTTTTCAGATCGATTTGCAGGATAGGGGGCAGGGAGGGTTGGTTCCACGGCAACTGGATGTGGAGGTTGAGGGGGATGATCGACAGGTTGATGCTCGGTGTGGGTGTTTCTCGGGGGAGAAGGGAATACACGCACCTCGAGATAGACGATGTTGTGGATTTCTGGCGCGTGGAGGACCTCAAGAAGAATAAAAGGCTTCTTCTGAGATCGGAGATGAGGCTGCCGGGCAGCGCATGGCTGGAGTTCGTGATCGACGAGGAAGAGAACGGCAACAGGCTGGCGATCACGGCCTTCTACGAAACGAGTGGACTGTTCGGAAAGGTCTACTGGTATATTTTCCTTCCCTTCCATGATTTCATATTCAAGGGATTGATAAAGCAGATAGAGAGAAGAAGCTGAGCTGCGGGAAGTGACCGGTTATGAGGGATCGGAGAGACGGATTCGATGCATCACGGGGGTAGCAAGAAACGCGGCACCGGTGTCTGGTCACCGGAACGGGTGATAGCGCATATAGACATGGACGCCTTCTATGCCTCGGTCGAGGTAATGGACGATCCGCGGCTGGAGGGTAAGCCCGTGGTCGTCGGCGGCCGGTCCCGTCGGAGCGTCGTGTCCGCGGCGAACTACGAAGCCAGAAGCTACGGAGTGCATTCGGCCATGCCGGTCTTTCAGGCCAAAAAGCTGTGTCCGCACGCGGTCTTTTTGCCGGGGAGGATGAAGCGTTACGCCGAGGTCTCCCGCTTGGTCATAGGCTGTCTCGAGGAGTTCTCGCCGCTCGTGGAGCAGGTTTCGGTCGATGAGGCGTTCGTGGATCTAACCGGCACGGAGCACCTGTTCGGCGGCCCGAAGCAGACAGCTCTATCGATAAAGAAAAGGATAATCGAACGCACTTCACTGACATGCTCGATTGGAGTGTCGACTCGTAAATTCATAGCGAAGATCGCTTCCGATCTGAATAAGCCCGATGGCATATGCATAATACCACCCGGTGATGTGAGAGGATTTCTGGACCGGCTTCCCGTAGGCGATGTTCCCGGGGTCGGCCGAAAGAGCGAGGAGAGCCTCAAGGGCTTCGGAATAGAGAGGTTGGGCGACGTCGGTAAATTCACGAGGGAATGGATCATCGAGAGGTTCGGAAGGTTCGGTGAACGGCTCATCGAGATGGCGGAGGGCGGGGGCGGTTCCCCGGTTGTGCCCTACACGCCGCCCAAGTCGGTCAGCACCGAGGAGACGCTCGAAGAGGATACAGGTGATATCGAGGTGCTCGAGAGATACCTTGTTAGGCAATCCGAACGGGTGGGCCGGAGGCTACGAAGACAGGGGCGCCTTGGCAGAACCGTAACGGTCAAGATCAAGTACTCCGATTTCGAGCAGGTCACACGCAGCGTATCGCTGGAGAGGCCGACTCAGCTCGGAAGGGCGATATACAGAGAGGCCTCGAAGCTGCTCAGGGCAAAGCGTCTGGTTCGTAAGGTGAGGCTCATCGGTGTGGGAGTATCAGGGCTGGAGACCTCGGGCCCGGGCGGGCAGCTTCATCTCTTCGACGGAAAGAATCCCGCCCTTGCGAAGTGGGAGAAGGCGGAAAGGGCGATGGACGAGATCATAAGGAGGTTCGGGGAGGGTAAGGTGAGGCACGGGGGGGCGATCGAGTGAATCAACAGGATCAGATCGCGCGTGGATGCTGTAGAGTGATACACCTCGATGAAACGGGCAATCGGCACCGGCACGGGTCGGCCGCTCTGTTCTGCGGGAGGTTCGCCATATGCTCGAGGTTCTCAGACATTCAGTAATGATCACCGGCTTCGTTTTCGTCATGATGCTGGTCATCGAGTATCTAAACGTCCTGACCAGCGGGGCCTGGCAGAAGGAGCTGGCAAAGAACAGATGGAGCCAGTATATACTCGCCGCGGGTCTCGGCGCCGTACCCGGTTGCCTCGGGGCGTTCGCCGTGGTCGCCATGTACTCGCACGGGCTGCTGGGCCTCGGAGCCGTTGTGGCCGCAATGGTGGCGACCAGCGGAGACGAGGCTTTTCTGATGATAGCCATGATACCGAGACAGGCCGTGTTGATAACGGCCGCTCTATTCGTTGCCGGCGTGGCGGCGGGAATGATCACGGACGTTGTGTCGTCGAGGCTCAAGCTTGGCCGCCTCCGGATAGGCTGTGAGCTCGAGCTGCACGATGAGTTCAGCGATTGCGGCTGCTTCCCGAGGGGGGAGATCCTGCGCCAGTGGAAGGAGTGCTCGGCAGCGAGGGGCATACTCGTATTTCTGCTGGTAGCGATCATCGTGGCCATCGCGACGGGGCAGATAGGACCCGGTGTGTGGAACTGGATAAGGGTGACGCTGCTCGTCGCCTCGATCATAGCACTTTTCATAGTGAGCACGGTTCACGACCATTTCCTCGAGGAGCATCTCTGGAGCCATATCGCAAAGAAGCATATCCCCAGGATCTTTCTGTGGACGCTCGGTGTTCTCGTATTCATCCACATGATCACCGACTACCTGCACTACGACCTGGCGGCCGACGCCGGCGGGGGCAGATGGATCGTTCTCGTGTTCGCGTGCCTGCTGGGGCTTATACCGCAGTCCGGACCTCACCTGGTATTTCTCACCCTCTATGCCAAGGGTGCCCTGCCGCTCGGCATACTTCTGGCCAATTCCGTCGTGCAGGACGGGCACGGCATGCTGCCGCTGCTGGCGCAGTCGAGGCACGCCTTCATAGTTATAAAACTGATCAACCTTGCCGCGGGCCTTCTGATAGGCGCGGCGGTTCTTTCGGCGGGACGCTGAGGGAAAGGGGGATCCCCGGGCATGGAATACGAGCGGATCGTTACACATGGTGATTTCGACGGCCTCGTATCCGCCGCGATATGCTCGCATGTATTCGGGTGCGAAAAGGTGATATTCACCGGTCCGAACGCCATATTGCGGACCGAGGTGTCGATCGACAGGCGTGACGTGGTGACCGACCTTCCCTACCCGCTCGAATGCGGTCTCTGGTTCGATCATCATCCGGGCAACAGGGAGGCTGTCAAGCTCAGGGGGATAGATCCCGCCGGCATCCCGGGCAGGTTCGAGGAAAAGCCGTCGTGTGCGAGGGTTGTACTCGATTATTTCACCGAGCTGGGCGAGGAGCTCCCGGGGCATTTCCACGGCACCGTCGACGAGGCCGATATCATAGATTCGTTCGATTACCGCTCGGTCGAGGAGTGGCGCAGGGATACTCCGGGAAAGCTGGTCGACATGAGCCTCAAGTCCGCCTTTCGCGGTTACCGGGAAAAGACCAGGTACTTCGAGGATCTCACGGCTATGATAAGGGATAGGTCCCTCGCCGACATCCTGGAGGAGCCCTCAGTGAACTCAAGGATCGAACGGTACCGTGAGGAGGAGAGGAGGATGATAAAGTTCGTCGAGGAATCGGTGGCCTTTCTCCCCGGGGATGACGGCGGGGAGCTCGTGATACTCGATTTCACGCACCACAAGAGACCGCCGAGGATCACGAGGAACCTCGCCTTCCTGATCCATCCGGGGGCCCTCGGGGTTCTCACGATGAACGCGATATTCAGGGGCGGACGCAAGACGAACGACCTCTCGGTTTCGATGTCGCTCTCGATGAATATGACAGGGCGCGAACACGACAAGGACATCGGCGAGATAATGCGCTCGCTGGGTATAGGCGACGGTCACAGGGGAGCCGCCGCCGGAACCGTGAACTGCGAATCGAAGGACGAGATGCTGCGTTCGAAGAAGAAGATCCTGGCCCGTATCTGGGAGCTCTGGAGGTCCATGAGCCCGGGGATGCCCTAGTGATGCATCGAGGCCGTCTTCGAATGATGCATATCTTTTGAATTCGCATCCCGGGGCGGTAGGATAAACCGTTGTTCGGCGAATCGTTCCCTGCAACATTGATCCCGTACGGAGTTTTTTAGCAGTGCCGATTAGAGGAAAGGGATTGAGCATGAAAGTCGATTATCTGCCTGTCGTGTTTATGCTGGCGGCCGGTCTCGCGCTGGCCGGTTGCGCCGGAGACGGCGCCCAGGGACCCGCCGGTCCCCGGGGTGAGGCGGGGAGCCCGCAGCCCGTGAAGGTTCTGATCGCCGGAGCGCATGAGGAAACTGTCCTTAAAAGCTGTGCCGCGAAGCTCGTCGGTTACGGGCTCTATCCAATGGGGACCGAGGTCAACTACGTAAACGTCGGTGATTCCGTCCCACCACTGGATGTCTTCAGTCGTTACGATGCCGTGCTTCTCTACTCCAATGACTTTTTCACCCACGCGGATTCGGTGGGGGACATCCTCGCCGACTACGTGGATGGGGGAGGAGGGGTCGTTGTATGCTTGGCGTGTCTTTACACGTCGGGGCTGCCCGATGATTTTGCGATCAAGGGCCGGATCATGGAGGAGGGATACTGCCCGTTCGAGCCGGCGGGTGCTTCCCTGACCGCGGCGGGGAGGATCGATGCGGAATCGGTGGACGTCCCGCTTCATCCGATATTCAACGGTGTCGATATCTTCAACCTGACATACGCGTATAATCCCATCGATCCCGATCCTCCGCTGAACGCTTGGGGTGTGCTGCTTGCATCGGATATCAACGGGAATAACCGGGTGGCGGTGAATACGGCCGGAAACGTCGCCGGTGTGGTGATCTTCCCGCCCAATCAGTTTCTGGATGCAACGACGTATCCGGAGGCGCAGCAGCTTCTCGCGAACGCCACGCTCTTTGTGGCCGGCGCATACTAGATCATCGCGATGCTTGCCTTAATGTACGGGAATATCGTTTATGAGGATCCTCGTGCTGAGAGCCCTCTATCCCTCGCCGGTTGCCGTATCCCCCCATTTCTTGACAGCATCGATTACTACGTGATAGCTTTTGTCGTCCGGTCCCGCCGCCGAGGGGGCACGGAGCCTTGGATGTGTGTCCTCGATGAGGCGTGGAGCCTTGGATGTGCGTCCTCGATGAGGCGTGGAGCCTTGGATGTGTATCCTCGATGAGGCGTGGAGCCTTGGATGTG
>Ga0180431_10001387_pt1 | contig 33934 bp, 29 predicted proteins | sample SS_ome_11_FD_132459 | JGI IMG/M metagenome (GOLD analysis project Ga0180431, IMG submission 132459) | Hypersaline lake sediment archaeal communities from the Salton Sea, California, USA - SS_1_MS_1 metaG | ecosystem: Environmental > Aquatic > Non-marine Saline and Alkaline > Hypersaline >... | reverse complement strand
GACATAGATACCCTCCTCGATAATAATCTATTCCGCCTTGATCTGTTTTACAGGATCAACGCCCTCACCATATCTGTACCCCCTCTCAGGGAAAAAAAGGACGATCTTCCTTTGCTCACCCAGCACTTTATTGAAGAATTCAATCGAAAATACCATGTCAAATTCAAAGGGGTCACAGATGAAGTCATGGAGAAATTTAGATCCCATGACTGGCCTGGCAACGTGCGGGAACTTCAAAACGAGATAGGCCGGGCCTGCAGCTTTTCAAACACTGAATTGCTGGGCCTGGAAGACTTTTCATCCAGGCTGAAGAATGCCCGCAGAATCAGGGGATCCCGTGTAAAAGGCAAGTATTCCCGCAAGGTCGTGCTGGAGACTACGGAGAGAGATCTTATCCTTGAGGCCCTGAAGAAGACCCGGGGAAATAAGGCCAAGGCCGCGACCCTCCTCGGCCTATCCAGGACAATGCTTTACAAGAAGATGAAGAATTTGAAGATCGACCTTTCTTATCCCAAGGGAAATCCCTAATCAATGGATCCATAGCCACTCATTGAGGCAATTGATTTGGGTGACCCCTGCCGTGGCGTGGGCATTAGGTACTGGGTATCGGGTATTTGGGTATTAGAATCTGATTCCGATACCGGCGGGTGCGCTGACCCGCCCTACTGATCACCTATCCGACCCATATCAAAATGCTTTTGACACAAATGTTCTTCTGGTAAGCTTTTATCTGATTGGATAAGGAGAAAAGGATGATCAAGATTATAGGTATCTGTGGGAGCCCTGTTGCAGACTCAAATACAGAGCTCATTCTGAAAGAGGCCCTCAAATCAATTGAACAAGAGGGCGTACACACCGAGATAGTGACCCTCCATGACAAAAGCATAGAAGATTGTCGGCATTGTAACTGGTGCATGGCCAAACAGGTTGAAGGACAATTCTGCATGGTCAAAGATGACATGCAGCCCCTATACCCCAAAGTGATTGAAAGCGATGCCCTCTTGGTAGCTTCTCCGGTCTATCTGGCCAGGCTGTCGGGCCATGTGGCCGCCTTCCTTGATCGGATCCGATGTATCCATTACGGAAAATACTATGCGGGGGGCATGAAGCATAAAGTGGGTTCTGGAATTGCCCTAAGCTGGTTCAGGAATTCCGGGATTGAGACCACCCTCACCAGTATTCACTGGGCCTTTTTGACGTATCAAATGGTTATCGGAGTCCCCGGTTCTGTCTCTACTTTCGGAGGGGCGGCCTTCACCAGCCTTGGCGGTACCGGAGCCTTCGATCCCGCTGACAAGCATCAGGTTCTCAAGGATGAATACGGGCTTAAAACAGCCAAGGCCACCGCCAAGAGCATGTTGGAACTCGCCCGGATTATCAAGTCCGGAAAGCTTAAAAATGCAGGATAAGGGACCTAGGCCGGGTAGCGGATTGCACGGACGATCTGAAAGGCCCCGCCCTTAGGTTGACGCATCCAGGGCTTCAAAGAAACGATTGATATCGCCTTCTGTATTGTAAAAATGGGGAGAAAGGCGAATAATATCTTTTCTCAAAGAGACCATCACATTTCTTGCTGTCAAGGAACGGAAAAGGGCGTGACCGTCACGAGGGGGGATAAAACTGAAGATCCCCGAGCGCTCCCCCTTGCCCATGGGGGTGGAGATCCGGATATGGCGTCCCTGGAGCCCTTGGTACAAAAGATCATTTAAGTGGAGCACCCGTTTATGAATCTTCTCTATCCCCACTTCCATCAACAACTCGAGGGCCGCCCCTAGGCCGTAGATACCTGCCACATTCATGGTCCCCGGTTCGAAGCGCCGGGCGTCGGTCTTTAAATCAAAATGGACCTGAAAGAAGTTTTCTTCGTCCACCACGCTCTTCCAACCCACTTGTTCCGGATGAAGGAGGGAATCCACTTCCCTTGAAACAAAGAGGGCCCCGCATCCCATGGGTCCCAAAAGCCATTTGTGAGAGCCGGCGGCCAGGAAATGTATTTTGAAGCGCCTCACGTCCATGGGGATGGCACCCAGGCTTTGAATGGCATCCACACAGAAAAGGAGCCCTTCGGCCTGACAGAGATCACCCAGGCCCGCCAGATCGCACAGAAACCCGCTTGCAAAATCCACGGAACTCACGGAAAGAACGCGGGTCCCCGGGACCAAGGCCTTTTTGACCTCTTCCATCCCGAAGCGGCCGGCCTTTCTTTTGATAAAATGGACCTTCACCCCGTACCTTTCCAGATTCATCCAGGGATAAATATTGGCGGGGAAATCCGGTTCCGGTACCAGAACCGCTTCCCCCTTTTTCCATTGAAGACCCGTGGCCACGGCACTCAGCCCTTCTGAAGTGTTTCCCACAAAAGCGATCTCGGAGGGGTGCCCGTTGATCAGCCTGGCAAAGAGGCTGCGAACCTCCCCTGTTCTCTTCATCCACTCCCCGTAGCGGGCTATCCCACAATCACCGAATTCATGGACCAAGGATTCAAGCGTCCTGGTAACCGGCAGGGGGAGGGGAGCCACGGCCGCGTGATTCATAAACACGTAACGCTCGGTTATGGGGAATGCGGATCGATCTACGTGAAAGTCTCTCAAAGCCGTCTCCTTAAAACCTCGCCCTCACAGCCTCTCAGCGCATACGGGACCACACCCTCTTGAGGCGGAGGGAATTACTCACCACCGACACGGAACTCATGGCCATGGCCGCCGCTGCAAATACAGGACTTAAAAGAATACCGAAAAACGGATACAGTATTCCTGCTGCAATGGGAATACCCATGGTGTTGTAAAAAAAGGCCCAAAACAGATTTTGCTTGATCACCCTCATGGTCTGAAAAGAGAGTTTGATGGCCTGGGGCACGGCGCGTAAATCGTCTTTGATCAGGGTGATGTCACTGGCCTCCATAGCCACATCCGTTCCGGCCCCTATGGCCACACCGATGTCTGCTGCTGCGAGCGCCGGCGCATCATTGATTCCGTCGCCCACCATGGCCACCACGTGGCCTTTTGATTGAAGCCGCCGGATCTCTTGCACCTTATCACCGGGAAGCACCTCGGCAAGGATGTTCTTGATGCCCAGGGCGGTCCCCACGGAACGGGCCGTGTTTGCATTGTCCCCCGTGATCATGGCCGTACCCAACCCCATGGCCTTAAGGGTTTCCACCGCTTCCCGGGCAAAATCTTTGGGTACATCCGAGAGGGCGATCACCCCCAGGACCCGGTCGTCCTGGGCCACAAAAACGCATGTCTTCCCCTCCCCGGTAAGCCTCAGTGCCCCCCGGTCCAGGCCGTTGATGGCCATACCTTCTTTTTCCATAAGTCGAAGGCTGCCCACCAGAGACCTCTTACCCTCAACCAGGCCTCTGGCGCCCAAACCGGTGATGGACTCGAAGTCCCGGACCTCTGGGAGTGTAACCCCCCTGGCCCGGCCTTCTGCGGTAATGGCCTGGGCCAGGGGATGCTCCGAAACCGACTCCAGGGAAACGCCCACCTTTAAGACGGTTTCCTCACTCGTACCCCCCGCGCTTAAAAGGTCCGTCACCAAAGGCTTTCCCCGGGTAAGGGTCCCGGTCTTGTCAAAAACCACCATGGTCAGTTTATAGGCCTTCTCCAGGCTCTCTCCCCCTTTTATCAAGATCCCGTTTTCAGCCCCCAACCCGGTCCCGACCATGACCGCTGTGGGTGTTGCCAGTCCCATGGCGCAAGGACATGCAATGATCAGCACCGATACAAAGTTGAGAAGGGCCCGGCTGAAAAGAGGCTCCGGGACAAAAAAATACCAGATAACAAAAGTGATGACAGCAATGCCGAAGACCACGGGGACAAAAACGGAAGCCACCTTGTCTGCAAGCCGCTGGATGGGTGCCTTGGATCCCTGAGCCTCCTCCACCAGGCCTATGATGGCGGCCAGGGCCGTTTCAGCCCCCACTTTTGTGGCCCTGAAGGTAAGGCTCCCGGTCTTATTAAGGGTCGCGCCGAAGACCTCACTTCCCGGGCCCTTGGTTACAGGCACGCTTTCCCCTGTGAGCATGGACTCGTCGATGGTGGATGCGCCCGCAACCACCACGCCGTCGGTGGGGACCTTTTCCCCGGGCCTTACCAGGATCACATCCCCTTTTATGAGATCTTCTACGGGAATATCTCTTTCCCGGCCCTCCCTTTTAACACGGGCTGTCTTGGGCCTCAGTCCCATCAATCGCTTAATGGCCAAGGAGGTCTTCCCCTTTGTCTTGGCCTCCAGGTAACGGCCCAGAAGAATCAGGGTGACAATCATGGCCGCCCCGTCAAAGTATACATGGGGCGTTACCCCGGCCCGTCCGAAGAGCCAGGGGAAAAAGGTGGCTCCTATGGAATACACATACGCGGACAGGGCGCCCACGGCCACCAGGGTATTCATATCCGTTGTATGCTGCCTTGCCGCCTTAACCGCTCCAATAAGAAAAGGGCTGCCCACCCAAAAGACCACGGGAGTGGTTAATAGGAAAAGGCAAATGAGCACCAGTTCTCTGGGGATCTCCCTCAAAAAGGGAAACCATGCCTGCATGGACCCCGAGAAAATGACGGCACTCAGAACAACGCCCACAATAAACTTGACTCTGAGTTCCCTCGTTTCCCTTGCCCGGGCCGCTTCTATGGGATCTCCAATCCCTGGGGCTGCATCGGAGCCAACGGGCTTTTCCAAATCAATCACGTCGTAGCCAAGGTCCCTGACCTTTCGGGCCATCCCCTCAAGGTGAATGCGTGAGGGGTCATATTCCACAGAGGCCTTCTCAGAGGCGAAATTCACTGATGCGGATTCCACGCCTTCCAGGCTCCTCAAGCCGTTTTCAACCCGTCGCACGCAGGCCGCACAGGTCATTCCCCTTATGTTCAGAACCGCTCTTTCAGACAACCTCGTAACCCGCCTTCCTGATTGCCTCTCTTACAAGGCTCATATCTAAAGCGCCCTCTTCCTCAAAGGTGGCCTCACCACTGGAGAGGTCGACCCGGACGTTCTTTATTCCCTTAATACCCTCCAAGGCCTCGGAAACGGCCTTGACACAGTGCTCACAGGACATACCCTTTATCTTGATGGTGCTCATAGAAGCCTCCTTTTGCCTTTGTTGGGGTTCTGCATGCCAAGTTCCCCGCCTGCCTGCCCCGCCTGCCCCGAGCGTAGTCGAGGGGAGCGTAGTGGCCGGGCCTGTCATATTGAATATAAAATAATGCCCCTTAAAGGGTTTTCAATGGCAAGGGTGTCAGCACGGCCCGGGAGGGACCACAGGGAAGGGCTGTATCTTTGAGCGCCAAAGGAGAGGGCCCAATAGAAAGGCACAAAGCGGTGGCAGGAAGTGGGGGTGGAAGCCCTTTTCTAATCCGGGAAAGGGATCATTTTGGAGCTATTGAGCCCTTTCAGGCCTGTCCTTCAATACTTTGTTTCAATTCCTCTTCAAATTCCTTGAAGAACTTGTCCCTTTCCTTCCAGTCCGGACCGAATCGTTTGTTGAAATAGCCGCCCAATCTGTCAAAAAGCCTTTTCCAGGCCCCTTTTCCGCCCTCTGTGATCACATACTCGAGAAATTCCCTGAGCTCAGATATCTTCTCCTTGGGCAGGAAAGAAACAGCACCCAACTTAATGGACTTTTTCAAGGCCTCTGGGGTAAGGGCATGGGCCGTGAGCATGACCGTTGGAAAACCCCTGGAAACAGCGTTCTGCAGGAGTTCAAAACCATTTACACCCATAATGTCAAGGATAACAACATCATAGGTATAACTCAGGAGGTATTGGAGGGCCGTATCATAGTCGGTTGCCTTTTGAATCAGGCACATATCCAACTCCTCTTCCACGGTTGCAAGCACGTCAGGCTCATCATCAACCACCAGAATGTGTTTGTCTTTCAAGAGGCTTTCCGTACTCATCGCTCCCTTAACCTCCTTTCGTGATCTCTTTCCCTGTTTACAGGCAATCAGGGTTATACCAGAGATTTCCTACCCCGTCAAAACCAATAGCCTTTTCCTGGATACCTTCTTGGGGATCAGTAATTCAGGATCTCATCATGGACCCTGAATATATAGGCAATCAGGGCCGCTCTCGTCCACATCCCGTTACGTTCCTGCCTCCAGTACATGGCCCGGGGATCAGGGTCTATGGCCACATCAATTTCATCTCTCCTCGGGAAGGGGTGCATAATCACTGCGTTGGGTCTTACTTTGGACATGGCTGAAAGGCGTAATTTGAATTTAGAGGTGTCTATCTTGCTGGATTCCCCCGCCACCGTATCAAGTTCATCCTGAATTCTGGTCATATACACCGCATCGGCGTCAGGCAGCACTTTTTCCAGAGACCCGGTTTCTATCCGGTAGGGGATGTTCTGCCTTTCCAGAAAATCACGCACATCCTGCTCCATCTGAAAGGCCTCGGGAGACGCATAAATGATCTTAACACCCTCAAAGTTTTTCATGAGATAGCTCAAGGATCTAACGGTCCTTCCCCTTTTTAGGTCCCCACACATAAGTATCGTCTTGCCCTCAAGGCCCCCCTGACTGTCAAAAGAGCGTTGCAGTGTGTACACATCAAGAATGGCCTGGGTGGGGTGCTGGTCATGTCCTGAGCCCCCATTTATAACGGGAACAGCCCGGTTACTATAAGTATTGAGAAGCCATGCCGCCCGTTCGGACATATCCTTTTCCCGGTGTCTCATAATGATGAGATCCGTGTAGGAGGAAAAGGTGCGCAGGCTGTCATCGTTGCTCTCCCCCTTCACCTCGGAGGAGACCCGGGTGTCACGAATCTCGGAGGTCCGCATACCCAGGATATGGCAGGCGTTTTCAAAGGAAAGATATGTCCTGGAGGAGGGCTGGGCAAAAAAGAGCATGGCCCGTTTATAACGCAGGGTTTCCTGGAGAAAAAGGGCCCCGGCCCTGGTCTTGGATATGTGCCTCAGCTGATTGGTGATCTTGTAGATATCGTCCAGGATTTCCCGATTCAACTGCTGGGAGATGATCATGTCGAAAAGATGGCCTTCCCTCTGAAAACATAAGATCTTCGCCTCTACAGGCATTTTCTGGAACTCACCAAATTTCTCATCCAGGATATTCATAGGACCTCCCCGGAAAACAGATGGTTAATTTTTCCCGCCCTTAACGGCCAAGAGCCCCCAAATGCCTGAACATCTTACGCCCTTTGGATCATTGGGCCAAGCCCTAAGTCTGACCATATTCCCTATTGATACTTCACCTGGGCACCCTCGAGGTAAACCTCTACGTCCCTCGCGGCCAACTCGTCGATTTCCTGGATCACCTTGAGTTCCTCTTCGTAGAGTTCACGACTCAGGGGCCGTTCCCTGAGTTCTCTCAGTTTACGCGCCTTTTCCCTCATCTTTGTCTTGCTGATAATCCCATCCAAGAGCACCGAATAGGGAACCTTCACATTTCGCACTCGATCATGGGCGAGACGGTAAAAGATGTTCTTGCCATAGACAATATCCAGGTAATTCTCGGTCTGAAAGTAGACGGCGAAAGGATATTGCTGATGCCTTCCCGTCTTATTGGGCTCCAACCTGACCACCTCCGTGCTGAATACAAAGGTGACCTTCTTCTTGGTGGAAAGGGTCTCCTCCCGCGAAGAGAGATCTTCCACCTCTTTCATGGCATTAATAATATGTAATTCCGTTTCTGGCTTTTCAAAGAGGAGAAAATTGAAAAAAGTGGTGAGAGGGCCGGCTTGGTTGGTATAAACCAGGGTACGGCTGAAATCCTTTTTGCGCTGATCCTCCCAAAACTTGACCAGGCCTTCCCCATAGTCAAAACGCACCTTCATACCGGTTTGATTCTTATAGGCCTTTTCTTCAGGGAGGACCTCCCGGAATATTTCCGTCATGAACCGCCCGGTTTCCAGGCGAAATGTTTCCTCAAACCGCGTCTCAATCCCTTTGACCATTTCCTTGTATTCTGCGGTGTGCCTCCCATACACAAACAGGGCGAATCGGCTCCACAGATCTTTGCCCACGGGCTCTGTGAGACTGAACCCGGAGGTATAGCCTGGTCCGACCCTTCTCATCTCCAGGGTCACCCGCATCCTTGCTTTAACATAACCCCGCAAGTCCATGTGCACGTCGTAGAGAAGGATAATGGAAGCGATTTTGGAGACGGGCTTGGCTGCTAATTGCTTGAGAAAGGCTCCCGCCTCTTTTTGGGCCTCCTCCTTTTCCGCGTCCACCGCCTCCGGGGTAACCGGGATGGAGACGCCCTCCTCCGCCTTTAAAACCAGGGGGGCATTCACCAAGAAAAAGACCAACAAGGCTGCGAGTCTTGCCCCTCGGCTTGGGCGGATACAGCGGCAAATGTCCCTTCTTCCCCGACTCATGGGGGCTATTCTATGTGAGAAGAATCTAGGTGTCAAATCGGTGGTCATTCCCCAGGGTACCTTTCCTGGCACCTCTACACCCCCCCTGGGAGCCGCTTCGGTTCAGCCGGGCCTTTCATTGGGAACCGATCCTTTTCCCTCTTGACGGGGAAAGACCGCCTGGCCTATTATGTAGTATACAAGGTATTTTTCCATGGCTTCATATAACGAATGTATCATATTCCTCCTGGCCAAGGCCTATCAGAAGGCCCACGGAAACTTCAAAAGGCGCCTTCAGGACTACGGCCTTACACCCATCCAATATTTGATCCTTGAAGTGCTATGGGACAAGGAAGGGGTCACAGCCGGAGATATCGGCAAAAAGCTGGTCCTGGACAGCGCCACCCTTTCCGGGGTGCTTGACCGCCTGGCCGAAAAAAAATGGATACTCAAAGAGGCGGATCACCACGACAAAAGGGCCTTGCGCATCCACCTTTCGGAACGGGCGAACGGCTTGCAAAGGACCCTGTTGAAGATAAAAGAAGAGGCCGATGAAGACCTCCTTAAGAAATTTACACTCGAGGAAAAGGTCCTCCTGAAACGGCTGCTCAGGGACCTTAAAGAATAAAAGAATGGCTAAAGGATGGCTCCCTTGAGGCCGTTTCTCCGGAAAAGGCCAGGCAACGTCTCAAGGCCATGCCTTCGGAGATGAGGGGCTTGTATGAGGAGATATAGTCCAAGATGCAGCCCCTGTCCCCCTTTTTATAAAGCGATGAATCATTTCAAGAAAGGAGATGCCCATGTTAAAGACAAGAGTGACGGAACTTCTAGGCGTTGAATATCCCATTCAGTGCGGCACCATGCAGTGGTTGAGCCGGGCGGAATTTGTTGCGGCTGTAGCCAACGCAGGTGGATTCGCCTGCTTGGCAGCTGCATCCTTTCCCACCCAGGAGGAGCTGGAGGAGGAGATACGCAAGACCCGGGACCTTACAGACAAACCCTTTGGCGTAAATGTATCCCTTTTTCCGGCCCTTATGCCCAGACCCCCAGAAGAGATGATAGAGACGGTGATCAATGCCGGAGTGAAAATCCTGGAAACAGCGGGTAGAAACCCTGAACCCTTCAGGAAAATGATCAGTGACGCGGGCCTGACCCACATCCACAAATGCGCCCGAGTAAGGGATGCGGCCAAGGTGGACCGCTTGGGAGTGGATATCGTATCCATTGTGGGCACTGAATGCGGAGGACACCCCAGCATGGAAAAGGTCACCACTCTGGTCCTGATCCCTGAAGCAGCCGACGCCATCAAAGCCCCGCTGATTGCCGGTGGTGGATTCAGCGACGGGCGCTCTTTGGTGGTGGCCCTGGCCCTGGGCGCGGAGGGTGTGAATATGGGAACCCGGTTTATCGCCACCAAGGAATGTCCTGTTCACGAGTCCTTTAAGGAGAAGTTTGTCGAGGCCCGGGAAACAGACACGGTTCTGGTCATGGAATCCCTCCAGAATCCGGCCCGGGTACTCAAGAACCCCTGGGCCGAAAAGGTCCTGGATATGGAAGGGGAAGGGGCCTCTCTTGAGGAATTGATTCCTTTGATCAAGGGAGACTTGAGCCGTACAGGCTGGGTGGAAGGGTCTTTCGAAAAGGGCCTTTACCCCGCAGGGCAATCGGTGGGACGCATCCGCAACATCCCCAGTGTTTCGGACCTTATTCAAAACATTGTGAACGAGGCCATGGCAGTCAAAGAGAAGTTGAACAAGGTTATCCAGGGGTAAAATCTTGGTCAGAGCCCTTGGACCGTTTTCACACGCTCTCCCATAGAGCAACGGCTATGGGAGAGTCCAGAAAGAGGTATGGATGGACAGAAAGGGCCTGCGGGCGGCCCTGAAGGCGGGTAAGGCATGATGCCGGAGAAAGGGCTTAAGGATCAAGGCGGACCCTGGTCAAGACAAGACCTCGGTAAAAGACCTCATGATATCCTGTTCCCCGATCTCCCCCTTCATTGCCGCCTTGGATACCTTGTGACGGGTGATAAGGAAGTCCTTTCGCTGTCTCGGGCTCAGGCTTAGCAGGGCGTTCAGGTTGTCACCCCTATAGACGGGGCAGGAGTTTGAGAGTTCCAGAAAAGCCGCACGGACATGCTCCACTGCCCGATCGGAATCCATGCTTCTGTGTCTCCATTGCCGCAGGTACCCGTTCAGTCCATATTGCCTTCTCTTTTCCACTTCATATATGGGGCTCAAAGGATAAAGGCTGAAAGGAAATAAACTCCAGGACAGGGTCCCTTCGAGCTCGCTGTGTTCCAGCCCATGGATAAAGGCCCGGGTCCTGAGGGCCGTCTCATCTGTTTCACCCGGGAAACCAAAAATAAAATAGCAAGAGCAATTGATCCCGACCTCAAGTACGCGCCGGACCACCTCGGCATAAAGGGCGGGACCGGCCTTTTTGTTCATGGCTTTGAGTATTTGTGGATCCGCAGATTCCAATCCCAGCTGCACCTCCACACAACCCGATTCGCGGAGCAGTGTCATATCCACTGCCTCTAAGGTATCGGCCCGGACCATGGTCATCCATCGAAGATCCATACCCTCATCTATGATATACCGGCAAAAGGTGTTGAGATCCTTGCTCCCATGGCGAAAATTATCGTCCACAAACCAGACATACCGGGCACCCCGGCGGTTGACCGTTCTCAGCTCCTCCATGAGATTTTCCAGGGGTTTTACAAACAACAGCCTGCGATCCTTTACAAAATTACAGAAAGCGCATTTGTGTGGACATCCTCTGCTGGCTTGAAGGGGCATCACCCCTGAGTTGAACAGACGCCCGGGAAGGGAATTCCAGTCGATCTCCGCTCTCCCGCCCTTTGCGACGTCATTGATCCGCTTGGTGAAATGGTATCCATCTTCCTCCAGACGGGCCGAATTGGGCAAATCTCCTGTGGACCGGTCACTCTTAATCCGGGCCAAGGCCTCGCCCAGGATCTCTTCACCCATGAGGCTCACAATGTAGAGGTCCGCGCGCGGATCGTCTTGGTTGAAAAAGAGGAAATCGTCTTCGACCCCGTCGGTGGAATATCCTTTCTCAGTGGAGCGCTGAAGCACCAGGTAGGAGTAATATATGAAAGGCCCTCCGACGATAATGAAGACATCCGGGGCCAAAGAGCGGATGTCATCTATAAGCTCGGCAAGGGCGTGTCTGCTTCGGATAAAGGAGGTGGATATGATGATGGCTCGGGGGTTGGCCTTTAGGAGCTCAGAAAATTCCTCCCTTTCCGGATAATACTTATTGATCAGGGCCACATTGAAATCACGACGGCTCAGGTAGCTGAAAAGGAAGATCCCGTTCAGTTTGGGAGCCGACCACCAGTTCATCACCCCGTCACCGGCAATCGGGGGAATGACCTGACCGTCATGCCTGATGCCGTTTAAAACCACCTGGATACTGCAAGGCCTGCCCCCTACGGTCAATCTTTCCGGGATGATGCCGGTCAGGCCATGCTTGCCGGATTCAGATATGATGATGGCATCCAGTTCCACCCTTGTCCCCTGTGTTTCAAAACCTTAAGCCTCTTCCGGCCGATGCCGGCAAGCCCCTCAATGCTGCAAATAAAGGATATTTTCATAAATGGTCTTACAGATCAAGGCTATTCTCCTGCGCCTCATTGAATCCCTACCCCAAACCAAAGGGGCCTCTAAAAAAACACTTTGACACGGTGAAAAATCCTGGCATAATCTGCATATTCTCAAAATAATAGGCTCTTAGGCTCCTCATAATCACGATCAGGCCCTATCCAGTCACCTCTTCACGTAAAAAAAGACCGGCCGTGGACCCTCACTACCTTCGAAAGTTTTCCTTTTCCTATCTCTTAAAAAGCAGCGAACACACCATTATGGTGGTCCTGGCCCTTGTTGTGGGCCTTGCCGGTGGATACGGGGCGGTGGTCTTCCGCTATCTCATCAACCTTTTCCAGTCCCTGTCCTACGGCTCGGACGGCAACCTTATTGAGCTGCTTCAGGCCACCCCCTGGTACATAAAGGCCTGGATCCCCATACTGGGCGGGCTGGTGGTGGGGCCCCTGGTCTTTTTTGTGGCCGGAGAGGCCAAAGGACACGGGGTCCCTGAAGTCATGGAAGCTGTAGCCCTGAAAGGGGGTATCATACGAAAGCGGATTGTTCTGATCAAGACCTTCGCCTCGGCCGTCTGTATCGGCACCGGGGGCTCGGTAGGGCGGGAAGGACCCATCGTCCAGATCGGTGCGGCGATCGGTTCCACCCTGGGACAAGCTTTAAAGGTCTCGGCAGACCGGATGCGCACCCTTGTGGGATGTGGAGCCGCTGCGGGCATAGCAGCCACCTTCAACGCCCCCATTGCAGGGTGTATGTTTGCCCTGGAAATCATCTTGGGTGACTTTGCCCTGGCCACCTTCAGCCCTATTGTTATCTCCTCGGTGACGGCTACAGCGGTCTCGCGCTATTTGCTCGGCAATAATCCCGCCTTTATCGTCCCGGAATACAAGCTCATCAGTGTCTGGGAATTTCCCATGTATTTTGTACTGGGCCTCTTTTGTGCCTTGGTGGGTGTGTTTTTCACCCGTTCCCTGTATCGTACGGAGGACTTTTTCGAGGCCCTGAAATTCCCGGAGTACTTCAAGGCCGGTCTGGGAGGGGCGGCCTTGGGCTTGATGGGCCTCCTCTTCCCCCATGTCCTCGGAGTGGGTTATGAGGCCATTGAGCTGGCCCTGGACCATACTCTGGCGTGGTGGTTTATGCTCCTCTTGATCCTGTTTAAGACCCTGGGCACCTCTATTACGATTGGTTCCGGCGGATCGGGGGGCATTTTTGCCCCTTCCCTGTTTTTGGGAGCCATGGCCGGGGGGTTTTTTGGGGTTGTTGTCCACACCCTCTTCCCGGAAATCGCCGCTTTTCCCGGCGCCTACAGCATTGTGGGCATGGGCGCCGTGGTCAGTGCCACCACCCACGGCCCTTTGACCGCCATCCTTATGCTTTTCGAAATGACCGGGAACTACAGGATCATCCTTCCCCTCATGGTGACCTGTATCGTGAGTTCCCTGGCGGCGCGTCAATTGTACAGGGAATCCATTTATACCTTGAAGCTCTCACGCCGGGGTGTGGACATCTGGGCCGGAAGAGAGGTAAACATACTCAAATCCATCCGGGTAAAGGATGTCATGAATCCCAATGTGGAGACCATACCTGAATTTCTGAGCCTGGAAAAGCTGGCGGGTAAAATATCTCAAAGCAAATATAACACCTTTCCAGTGGTCAACAACCAAGGCAAGATGACGGGCATTCTCTCCTTTATGGACTATTCAGACGTGATGATGGATGAGAATATCAAGGATCTCGTCATCGCACAGGATCTGGCCACCACCGAGGTGGTCACCGTATCTCTTGATGACAACCTTTTCGAAGCCCTTGAGAAGATAACCTTCAAAGATTTTTCGATCCTGCCCGTCGTCTCGCCGGACGACCCTTCTGAACTGGTGGGGGTTTTGACCCGCCGGGATATCATCGGCGCCTATGACAAGGCGGTCATCAAGAAGTCCCTGTTCCAAGGGACCTAGCTCCGATGCCCGCCCTTGAACCTCCTTGGTCCGTCTTCTCAGCCCTGTTGTGCCTTCATTCGGGACCGAGCCCTTATGACAAGAAAAGTGGCCAAACAGCACGACGCGACAAAGCATAAAGCCATGGCGTAAAAGACGGCTTTAAGGCCGAATCGATCGGCCAGATACCCCGAAACGGCAGCCGCTGTAGAACCCACTCCAAAGGTGAGAAAAAAATGAATGCCATAGCCAAGCCCCTGCCTTCGCTTGGGGAGATACACGGAAATCAGGTAATTCTGCATGGGCTGGGTGGAAAAATAAAAGAAGGCATAAATCACCGCCGAAATCACCAGCCACAAATCAGAGGCCATGGCCATAAAAAGGACAAAAAGGGTCCCCATGACCAAGGCCCCCAAATAAAGGACCTCCGGCATATGCTCTTCCACCATGCGCCCCGCAATATACTGGCCCACCGCCCCTGATAGAAGGGCGACGGTGGCCACCGTCCCCCCGAGGGCCACTGTGTCGATATTGAGGAAGGGAAGATGGACATTCTCTCCCATATAGGTGGGCAGGAACGTCATAATCCCCTTATAGGTCAGCCCGAGGGCTGTGGCGGACAAAAAGAATACCACCAAATTCAAATAAGACACCTGGACCGGGCCGGGACCGGCTCCCCCCTTTGTGGGGGAAACCCCTCTGGTAATGGTCGGCCTGGGAACGGTCAATGAAAAAAGGCCCACCCCGATTCCCAAGAACCCAAATATGACATGGGGCGCCTTCCAACCGAGGGCCCACCCTATCCACGCGGAAAGGACGGGCACGACAGCCACCCCCACGCTCCCCGCAATCCCGTGAATACCGAAGCCCTTCCCCCTTTCCCTCACCGAAAGGGCGATCAACGCGTTGGACGCCGGGTGATAGGTACTGCAAAAAAGCCCCACCAACCCCATGATTATCCCGTAGGTCCAAAGGTGTGTCACCGGCCAGATAAGGACGGACAACACCCCCGCACCAAAGAGATACAGGGTCACAAGGCGGCGGGGACCGATTTTGTCCGAAAAAATGCCCGCAGGGAGCGAACCCAGGCCAAAGGCGTAGGAAAAGACCGTGACCACCATACCAAGCTGAAAGTAATCGCTGTTAAACTCTTCGATGAGAAGAGGAATGAGAGGGGGAAGAACACCTTCAAAAAGATGGACAAGGCCGTGAGACGTGGTGGTCAGGCCCATAATCTTTTTTTCATCCCGGTTCACATGGTCTCCTGTTAATCTTTTCTTTTCCTAACCCTCTGCTCGATCCTGAAGGGTTTATTTGTCTGATATTCATTTTCATCCGGTCAATTTAGGACGTTATCGTCTCAAAAAGATGAGGCATTATCAACCCGTTTGTAGCAGCCCCCACCCCGTGGACATCTTAAAGGATTCCAAGGGCTGAGGAAGGGCATTGACAAATGAAGAGAGAAGTTATTCAAATGAAAGGATGAAATCTCTCCTTATTGTGCCAAAAAGGATGTCACATGATGGAAAGAAAAAGGCCCAGGCTGTTTTATGGCTATGTGGTGGTGGCAACGTGTTTTTGCATCCAGGCCATAGGCTGGGGCATCCACAATAGCTTCGGGGTATTTTTCACACCCCTCCTTACGGAGTTCGGCTGGTCCAGGGCCGTCATTTCCGGCGCCGCCTCTATGAGCATTCTCCTACATGGATTTGGAAGCATCTTTATGGGGGGACTCAATGATCGGTTCGGCCCCAGGCTCATCATGACAGGGTGCGGCCTTTTGATGGGCGTAGGCTACCTGTTGATGTCCCGCCTCAATACCGTATGGGAGATCTATTTATTCTACGGCCTTATCATAGGAATCGGGGTAAGCGGCACAGACGTGGTCCTCTTATCCACCATCGCCAGGTGGTTTATCAAGATGCGGGGCACCATGAGCGGCATTATCAAGGTGGGCACCGGCCTGGGTATGCTTATCATGCCCCTCTTTCTTAAAGAACTCATTGTCGCCTATGGTTGGCGCGCCTCTTTCTTCATTCTGGGGGTTATTATCCTGGTGTGCTTCGTGTCTCTGGCCCAATTCCTGGTCAGGGACCCGTCCAAAAAGGGGCAGTTCCCGGACACCAAAAGACCCGTGGATACGGGGTTTACGGCCCAAAAGGATGAAGGGTCATCTTTTGTGGACTCGGTGAAGACCCCCCAATTTTGGACCATCTGCCTGGTGAACTGGATTCTTCTCTTCTGTGTTTACACCATCCTCATGCACATCGTCACCCATGCCATCGACCTGGGAATCTCCCAGGCAAACGCGGCCAATGTCCTGGCCACTATCGGTGGGGTCAGCATTGCCGGTCGCTTTATTATGGGCGGAGCCGCGGACAGGATCGGGACCAAGCAGGCCTTAATGCTTTGCTTCGCTTTACTCTTTGTCGGCCTTTGCTGGCTGCAATGGGCAGACCACCTGTGGATGCTTTATTTGTTCGCCACCATACACGGTTTTGCCCACGGCGGCTTTTTTGCCCTCATCTCACCGGTGGTGGCCACCCTCTTCGGCACTTCAGCCCACGGGCTCATCTTCGGCATCGTCATTTTTAGCGGGACTATCGGAGGGGCATTGGGGCCTGTGGTGGCGGGATACCTCTTTGACGTGACCCAGACCTATAAGATCCTTTTCGGGGCCTTGGCGGGCCTGAGCCTGGCAGGCCTGGTCTTGACAGGCACTTTAAAACCCACAATCTATCAAGCCCGCACCGCTAAACCCGCAAGGCCCGCCTAGCCCATTTACCATCCCCCCGGAAATATTTTTGGCTCCACATAGGAGCTAAAGAAAGGAGTCAGGGACTTTTCTATGCAGGGGCCAAGGTGTTCTTCTCGGGCTGGAATCAAGGAGAAGCCCTGTATTTCAAAACCAGGAGGGTAATATCATCGGATTGCATTGTGCCGGCGGCAAAGGACTTTACCTCTTCAAAGACAGCCAGGCTTACCTCTCGAGAAGCACCGTGATCAAGCTTTCTCAAAGCCGCTTCCAGGCGTTTCTCCGTAAAGAGATTTCCTTCCTTGTCCATGGCCTCTGTAACGCCGTCTGTATAGAGGACAAGGCTGTCCCCGTATTCGAGGGCGATGCTGCCCTGGTGGTAAGGGACATCCTCCATGGCCCCCAGGGCGATGTCCCCTGTCCCGGGGAGCATTTCTACGGCCCCATTCCTGTGGAAGACATAGGGTGGATTATGACCGCCGTTGCAGAAGAGGATCCTGCCCTTTCTAATATCCAGCATACCCAAAAATATGGTCACGAACATGCACGACTCATTGTCCCGACTCAGTTCATTGTTGACGCTGAAAAGGATTTCAGCGGGATCGGTATGATCTTTGCCCGCCTCTGCCTTGATGAGCGTCTTGGTGACGGCCATGAAAAGAGAAGAAGGCACACCCTTGCCCGAGACATCACCGATGACAAAATAGAGGAGGTGATCGTGGAAAAGAAAAAAATCGTATAAATCCCCGCCCACCTCCTTTGCCGGTTCCAGCAAGGCATGAATGTCAAATTCAGGCCTGTCGGGAAAGGCCGGAAAAATTTTGGGTACAATACCCATCTGGATCTCCCGGGCCACCCTTAATTCGCTCTCTATAGTTTCCTTGGCGGCCTTTGTCTCCCGCTCCCGGATGAGATTGGATACCATAAAGGCAAAAACCCCCATTCCCAGGGAGTTGGCCACAATCATGGGGACACTTACCTGTTTCACAATGGCCATCGCCTGGTCATGGGGACTGCTCAGGAGAAGGGCCAGGACCATATGAAACACCTCCATCAAGGCGGCGAACACCATGGCGGTGGGGACCCCCACGAAACGGTCTTTTTTGAGCAGAAATATAGCACCTCCGGCCAGACCTGCAATTACGGTGGAAACAGCGCAGGGAAGCGCGGTGATCCCGCCCAGGGCATAACGGTGGATCGCTCCAATAAAGCCCGCCCCAAGACCGGCCACAGGCCCGGCATACAGGCCCGCTATGGCCGGTCCAAGATCTCTTATGTTGGCTACGGCGCCCAAAAGCTCCATACCGCTCAGGGTCCCGTAAATGGAGAAAAGTCCAAAAAGAATCATCAAGAAAAACCGGTGCCGAAAAGAGATTTTTTTATCCAGCACTTCGGAAAAGATACGGGTCCTCGTGAGCACATAGGCCAGGACAATGACCACACACATGTTCTTGGCCAATACGATCAAGAGGTTGGTGATGGAACCAAGCATGCTCTCCTCGTAAAAATCAACGCCCCCTAAGGTACTTCAGGGCCAAGGCATGATACCCAGGGAGCCATTTTTCGGGTGCTGGAATCGGTGATAAAGTGGTTTTTGATAGGATACCTCGCATGAGGACTCTAGAAGGAGAATTCGGCCTCTGCCCTTTCAGGAAATCCTATACTCCACAGGCCTTACCATGGCAACAAAAAACTTGCCCCCGTGTCAGCTCTCCGGTTTTAGAAAAGTGCTTACTTCAAAACGATTCGCTCCCACACGACACTGGATCGCACCAGCCTGATCGGTCCTGATCACCCTGCAATTGAGGGATTCCAGCCTTTCGAGGGTTTGGGCATGGGGGAATCCAAAGCGGTTCCCTTTTCCGGCAGAGATCACGCAGATGCTGGGACTCACCAGCTTGAGAAAGGCCTTGGTACTCGAGCTTTGGCTCCCGTGATGGGGTGAGAGGAGCACATCGCTCCTGAGCGACTCTCTTTGATTCTTGACCAGAATCCCTTCGCCCGGCGCCTCCAGATCCCCGGTGAAGAGAAATGATCTTCCCCTGTAGGTGATTTTCAAAACCAGTGAGTTGTCGTTCAATCCTCTCACCTTATATGGGCCTTTACCTGATCCACCAGGCAGAGGGTGTAACGCCTTGACCTCCACTCCGTTCATCTCCCTTCCCATTTTGAGATAAGAAGGGAGGCGTTTGCTGATCCCTCTTGAGGCTGTAATGGCCATGAGCTCTTTGAAAGGCACCTTGTCAACCCGGTCACCGTTGTACCAAAACTCCTGTGGGCCAAAGGTCCTGGCGATAAACCGGAGCCCATTCATATGGTCCGCCTGGGGATGGCTCATGACCAGGTAATGAACTTTCCATATCTTTGAATACCACAGATAAGGGGCCACAACCATCCGACCCACATCAAATTGGTCCCGCCCAAAGCCACCCCCGTCAATAAGCATCCTTTTGCCTCCGGGGAATTCTACCAAGGCGGCGTTTCCCTGGCCCACATCCAGGAAGGTCACCCTCAGGTCCCCGTTGAATTGGTTTCTCCAGGACCAGTAGGCCACATCCACGGCCACGGCCATTACCACCATGACGAGAGCCATCTTCACCCACGACCAGCGTCTCACAAAAAAGAGGCAAAAGACCAATCCGTAGTACATAGAGATCTCTATAAGATTGGGGCGTATCACCCAGAAACTGGACCAGTCCGGGCTGGACCAGAAATGGACCATCTCCATCACCCCCTGGAGACCCCAGGAGGCCAGGTGAAGAAAAAATGCGGCCCCCTGGGGAAACAGGGGCAGAAAGAGGGCACTCATCAACCCCGAAGGGATCACCCAAAGCCCGAGAACCGGGACCACCGTGATGTTGGCCAAAAGGGTAACACAAGAAATCCGGTGAAAGGTATAAGCGATGAGGGGAAGAAGCATGATCACAGCCCCGAAGCTCACCACCACCAGGCCCACGAAATAGGAAGAAAAGGCCTTCAAAAGCCGCAAGCCCCGGTCTGCGGAGGCCGGGGAAAAAGAAAGTGCCTTGAGGAGGGGAGGGGTCAGCCAAAGGATCCCGATGACCGCGGCAAAAGAGAATTGAAAGGAAATGGTGAACAAGGATCGAGGATCTATGGCCAAGATAATCAAACCGGCCAGGGCCAGGGTGGACCACACCTCCTTTTCTCGACCCAGGATTAAAGACCACAGAAAGGCGAAGACCATGATCATGGCCCGCTGACAGGAGACCTGGAATCCCGCCATGAAGGCATAGCAAAATACCGGGACACAAGTTAACAGGGCTGCCCATTTGATAATGTCCGTCTTGAGGGTCAGGGTATAAAACCGGGAGAGAATCCATTTGAAAAGAAAAAACGAAACCCAGGCCACCAGCCCGATATGGAGGCCCGACACGGCCAGCACATGGCCGAGACCCGTCCGGTTAAAGGGCTCCCGCAGGTCCCAGGTTATGCCCTGACGCTCCCCCAGGATGAGGGCCCGAAACAAGGCGGCCTTTTCGGGGGTGAGGTTGTTTTGAAAGAAGGCCCTCACGGGCCGCTGGACCCTCTCCATCAGGGCCTTGACGAGGCCAAGCTCTCCGGGACCCATAGGCACAATGCTTCTACCGTCTGACACAGAGGCTCCACAGGTAAATCCTCTGAGCTTCATGGCCTCCTCAAAGTCGAACCTGCCTGGATTGTTGAAATTCCTGAAGGTTTTTAATCGGGCAGGAAAGCGGATCTTTTCTCCCACCCTCAAGAAAGGGCTGTGATCATACACGGTCACAAGGAGGTGATCCTTTACGGGAATGGCTTTAGAACCTGTCAATATCCATTGGGCCCTCACCCTGAACCTCGCTCCCTCATCGAGGAGTTTCATGGGCTCAACCACGGTTCCTTCCACGGTCACCCTTTCTCCCCGTTGGGCCGGTCCCAAGAGCGTGGAAGGGGCGTCCCTGTTTAGGTCGAGGAGGATGCCGGCCAAAAAAAAGCCCACAAAGAGTAAGGCGGGTCTGAAACGGGGAGAGGCCAAAAGCAGCGCGAGGAGGCAAAGGGTGATGGTAAAAGCCGAAGGAATGAGAAAGGATGGGGAAGAGTGAAGGACCTTATGTCCGACGAGTATTCCCCCGGTGAGTAAAAGAAGGAGCGGCAGGAGGGGACGATGGAACATGGCATGTCCCTCTAAGTAAGAGCGTTTGACCTCGGGCCCACCTCCGACTCGCTACAATCCTTTTTCGTCTTTCTCCCGCCATATGGCGGCGCCCAGGGCCTTGAATTTCTCCTCCAGGGCCTCATAGCCCCTGTCAAGGTGATAGATCCTGAGCACCTCTGTTCTTCCGCCCTCGGCCACTAGACCTGCCAGGATAAGGGAGGCACTTGCCCTGAGATCAGTGGCCATCACCGGTGCGGATAAAAGATGCTCCTTTCCCCTGACCAGGGCCTGGTTCCCGCTGACCTCAATATCGGCCCCCATTCTTTTGAGTTCACTTACATGAATGAAGCGATTCTCAAACACGGTTTCTTTTATAATGCTCGAGCCCTCGGCAATACACATGAGGGCCATGAACTGGGCTTGAAGGTCCGTAGGGAATCCAGGAAAAGGCATGGTCTTGATGTCAATGCTCTTGATCGTCTCAGGTCCTTTGACAGATATACCCGCCGAGCCGGCCTTTATCTCCACCCCCGCCGATTCCAGTTTCTCGGTAAGGGCCTGCAGATGATCGGGCCGGCATCCTTGTATCTCTATTCGCCCCCGGCTTATGGCGGCCCCGATCATAAAGGTACCGGCCTCGATGCGATCCGGGATAATTGAATGCCGAGCCGGCTTTAAGGCCGCCACCCCGTCAACAGTAATGGTGTCCGTCCCCTCTCCTTTGATATGGGCGCCCATGGTGCGGAGCATCCTGGCGAGATCCTGAACTTCAGGCTCCTTGGCGGCGTTTCTCAATACGGTCCGCCCCTTGGCGATGGCTGCAGCCATCATAATGTTTTCCGTACCCGTCACCGTGGGGATGTCAAAAAATACATCTGCTCCTCTCAACCGATCGGCCCGGGCATGGACATAACCGTGGTCCAGATACATGTCCACCCCCATGGCGGCCAGGGCCTTGAGATGCAAATTCACCGGCCTGGCCCCGATGGCACAGCCTCCCGGGAGGGATATCCTGGCTCTCCCATAACGGGCCAGGAGGGGACCCAGAAGCAGAACAGAGGCCCTCATGGTCTTGACCAACGCATAAGGGGCCTCAAACCCCGTGAGGTCATCGGAGTTGACCTCCAGGTTTCCCGGTCCAGGACTCCTGAAGGAAACCCCCAGTTTGGACATGATGCGCTTGATGGTCTCCACATCCTTGAGGCGGGGGATGTTTTGAAGACGGTGCCAGCCGCCGCACAGAAGACAGGAGGCGATGATAGGCAGAGCAGCATTCTTGGCCCCGCTTATCTTGACGCTGCCTATGAGCGGTCTGCCGCCCTCGATGACCATTTTATCCATTCTCGCACCTTCCCCATACTCCAGTGTGCACCAGGAATCTAACCGCCTTGGCTCCTTGCCCGGGATAGCGCCTTGCAACGCACGACCCCGACAGGCATTCCTTTATCTCACGAATCATGCTATTTTTCAATAGGGATGGACAATCCAAAATCCACCATCAAAATTCTCGATAGACAATGATAATAAATGATTTTGGGCACTGCCTGGGCACCAGCAAGGTGTTAGATGCAAGGCGCCAAGGAGCGCCGACTGAGGCGTATAAACAATACGCCGCAAGGAGAAGCGACCGCAGGCAACGCAGCAGATGACATCTTGATGGTGGATCAGAGACAATGATCACGCACCCTCACGGCCCGGATATTTGGACATCTCGGATTCCCCCAAGAGGCTGGCCGGGTCGATGTCAAGAGGATGGAACGATGGCGGCGAGCAATTTTCAACAAGAGCGGTTTGTGGCCGATTCAATGATGGGAAAGCTGGCCAAGTGGCTCAGGATCATGGGGTATGACACCCTGTATCAGAGCTATTACAGGCCGGGCGCTCTTGACCAGCTTTTGAAGGAAGGACGGCGCCTCTTGACCCGCCATGAAAAGCGGGCGGATCATTACAGAGAGGCGATTCTGCTTCGCCCTAACAGGGTTGCGGAGCAGTTGGCTGAGCTGAAAAAAAGACTCCCCCTTAGGCCCGATCCATCAAGGTGGTTTAGCCGCTGTTTGATCTGTAACGCGCTCTTAAAACACGCGGCCCTTGAGGAAGCCAGAGAAAACGTACCTGAATACGTCTTCTATAGGAACATTCACTCCATCCGCGTCTGTCCCCGGTGTGGGAGATACTATTGGCCGGGAACTCACCGCATGAGGATGATCCAACAGTTGGAGCAGTGGGGGTTTTCCTCCTTAACTCACCCGGAGGCCTTCAGGGAATAAACGGACCTTCCGGCAGGAGTATTCCCTCCCAGTTTGTGCTGTCCCTTCAGATACGAAAAAGACCTACTTCTTCTTAGCCGTCTTTTTCTTGGCCGGAGATCTCTTTGCGGCGGTTTTCTTCTTGGCAGCAGGTTTCTTCCTGGCCGCAGGTTTTGCCTTCTTCGCTTTCTTGGCCTTTTCAGCAGCCTTAGCCTTTTTGAGCTCCGCCTCTAACTTTTTGACCCTGCTTCTTGTAGCTGTTACATCTTTGTTAAGTCTCGCTAATGTTTTCTTCGCAAGCCGCAATCTAAATTGAATTTGCTTAACAGTAGCCATACGTCCCCCTTTCATTTATCGTTAATAAAAACGCTTTTGGAAGGTGAGAATAAGTAATAAATAAATATAAGTCAAGAGAATATGTAGACTCAATGAAAGATTAATTTTAATACTTGATTGTGTAAACATCAGGTTAAAGACAAGGGGACAGGGCCAGAATAACCAGCGAAAGGCCCATGGCCATCCAGGCCGATGACCTTATTATTTCCACTATGCTACAGATCTGCGTCGGCCCGGGATCCTTTCCTTCGGCGCCCAACCAGGGCTTCTTATGCCACCCGTCAGGGTATTTGACGGGTCCACCCAAGCGGATATGGAGAGCCCCGGCCACAAAGCTTTCCGGATGACCGGCATTGGGTGAGTCGTGCATCAAGCGATCCCTCAAGGCGACTCTGAAACCATCGAGGGCATGCCCTCTGGTGACTAGGGCACCCAAAAAGAGGATCATAATAGAGAGCCGGGCAGGTACAAAATTCAGGATGTCATCCAGTCTTGCCGCACCCCATCCAAGATGCTTATAGGGGGCCCTCTTATATCCCACCATGGAATCCATGGTACTTGCGATCTTAAAGACGAGCATGAAACACAGGGCGGTCCTGAGCGGAGAAAGGCCTGTGACACACCCCAGAATACCCCCTGCGACACAATAGAAGAGGGGGGAGAGGAATCCGTCTACAAAATTCTCCGCCAGGGTCTCAACACCACCCCGGCATACGCCGGCATCATCGAGGGCCTCCACGTCCCTCCCCACCATCATGGCCAGGTGCCCTCTGGCCTCGTGTAAACGGCCGGCCTCGACCGCCCTGATGACCGGAATAATGTGACCGAAGAGATCCCCCAAGGCCAGAAAGGAATAGCAGAGGAAGAGGTCGAAAAGGAGACCGAGGATTGAGAACACATGGTGAAGGAGCATATCTACAAAAAGAAAACACGCCAGGGACAACGCCTGGATAGCCAGCACGAGAAGGCACCCGGCTCCTCTGCCGTGAAGACCGGAGGTACGCAACCACTGCTCGCCCTTTAAGATGGATTGGCCGATGAGCCTGATGGGATGACATTCATAGCGAGGATCACCCAAGAAAAGATCGAGGACAAAGGCAATGAGGAGGATGGCAACCAGTTCAACCATGCCTTGCGTTACCCGGCGGACAGCCTTGGGGCCAGGGATGCCCGTGTTTATTTAGTGAAACGAAGAAAGCAATGAAATCAATTGATCATTCTGGGCTGGAATCCTCAGACCTATTCGAAAAAAATTGTCTTCCAGGCCGGGGAAATTCCGACAATCTCTCACATAGGCCCCTTTCTCAAGGAGATACCCTAACAGGTCATCGAGATTCCGGGTTCGGGTCCATTGGCAGAGAATAAAGTTGGCCGACCCCGGAAAGGGCTTCACCCCTTCCACACCTTGAAGGAGATCCAACATTCTTTTCCCCTCATTGAGGAGCACGCTCCGGGTCTTTTCCTCATAGGCCCTACAATCGAGGAGGAGGGGCGCGATACTATCGGCTATGCCATTGACGGTCCAGGGCTCTTTGGCCTGTTTAAGTCTTGAAATCGCTTTACAGTCCCCGGCAGCACCGCCCAGTCTGAGTCCCGGGATGGCATAAAATTTTGTCAAGGAGTGAATGCATAGGATGTTGGGTTTGCCTGACTCCCGGATCAGGGTTTCCTCCCACCAGTCATCAATAAACTGGATGAAGGCCTCATCAATGATAAACCAGTGCTCGGGAAAACGCTCTGCGAGTTCAAGAATAGTTTGCTTGCGAATAAGGCCTCCGGTGGGATTATTAGGGCGGCCGAGCCAAAGGCCCTCTGTCTGCCTGAGGGCGTCCACCAATTGTTCCACATTGCCTGGGGCAAAGTTCTCCTCCCTGGATAAGGGATACCTCACTGCCTTTGTCCCGGCCAGGAGGCATGCCCGTTCATAGTCATGATAGGACGGGGATAGGATCAAGGCGCTTTTCAAGCGTGCCACCCTTGCTGCAAGATAGATCATTTCCGTGGACCCGTTTCCGGACAAAAAGCATCCTCTCGGTATACTGAATTTCTCCCGGTAAAAAAGATCCAGTCCTTCCCCGTCAACAGATGGATAGGCCTCAATGCTTTCCAGGGTTTCCATCCATCTCTCCCTGATAATGTCCGGGACCCCCAGGGGATTTATATTGACGCTGAAATCAATGACAGGCCGGTGGGGCAGGTTCAACCGAACCAGGTCCTGAGCCGGATGCCCGCCGTGTTGGTATGTGGACTGTACCCTTTCCATGCCTCCTTGCCTCCGTAAATTCCCCTCACAGGAGCCTGGGACATAAAAGTCCTGTGGCCTCAAAAGGAATTCGTGCTCTCATATCATCATCCCCTATCCCGCGGGTGCAGAGCCCTTGATTTGTCCACTCCAACGATAGTAACGAACTAAACGATCCTAACGCTCTAAGCCCACATCCCACATCACAACGCTCTCGACGCAAACATTCTTATAATTGGCCCAACTGCAATGCCCAGGTCCATCCTGTATAGCAGAGAACCCTCTCCCCGGGCAAGGCACATATCATCAAAAGCCCCACCTCCACCATTTCATTGGCTGTCCCTAGAAGATCCCCGGTAATCCCTCCATACTGCCGCCGCCCATAAGCCCCGAAACCCCTGATTCCCACCCATGCCAAGGCCAGGAATAAAAGCCCAAGGGGACCGAAAGGCAGGCAGAAGAGTAAAGAGAGGGCGTGGGAGAGGAATCGGTGTCTGCTTTGTGCCCGGCCGAAAAAGGGTCCGGCCATTCCCTCGCCTTTTCTGGCATAGGGCCGCGTGGTAATGAGTTCCACCATCATGGCGCGGGATAGAACAAACACAGGAAGCACCCAGATCAATGACCCCGAAGAGAAGAGCCTTTCAAAGGCGGCCCACTTGAGAAAGCAGTCCATGATAAGCGCCACACAGCCAAAGGCCCCAAGGGAGGCGTCCTTCATTACCATGAGCCGTCTTTCCCTGTTGTTGGAGGCACCGATGGAATCAGCCCAATCGGCCAGCCCGTCCAGATGCAACCCCCGGGTCACCAAGGCTTCAAGTAAAACGCACATGATGGCAGCCCCGGCCGGCCACGGCACAAAGGGAAGGCATATCCAGAGCAGGGCTGTGCCGTAGACCAGGGCACCCAGAAAAAGGCCCACAACGGGAAACCAGGGGAGCGAGGCGCTCAAGTCTTTGCTCTCTTCCCACGGCCATGGAAGCAGCGTAAGGGTCCGCAGGGCGGTTCCCAGCCCTTTTGCATGGGTCTTGTTGACCAATCGTTTCATGGATGACCCCGTCTATCAGGCCCCGGGCGTTATGCCCACCTCTTCAAAGGTAGCCATTTCATTGTATATCCTCACGGCCCCTTCTATGAGCTGCATGGCCAGGGCCGCTCCCGTGCCTTCGCCCAGGCGGAGTCCAAAATCCATCATGGGCCTTATCCCTTCTTTTTCAAACAAAACCCCGTGTCCCTTTTCCGATGACTTGTGGGAGAAAAACAGATAGTCCTTAACAGTCGGGTTCAGACGCATGGCCGCGAGTGCCCCTGCACTTGATATGAACCCGTCCACCACGACCACCATGCGGCGGGCTGCCCCACCCAGACAGAGTCCGCAAATTCCCGCAATTTCAAGGCCTCCTACTGCGGCAAGCGTTGAGATGGGATCACCCATGGCGGCCCTGTTTATTTCCAGGGCTTGCTTGATGACCTCAATCTTGTGCTTCAATCCCTTTTCGTCGATGCCCGTCCCTGTGCCTGTCACCTCCTCCACTTGGGCCGGGAGAAGGGCGGCCAGTATCGCGGAGGAAGGGGTGGTGTTACCTATTCCCATCTCGCCGGTTGCAATCACGCCAGCTCCCCGCTTAAAGGCCTCCTCCGCCATTTCAATGCCCACATCGATGGCCCTTTCCGCCTCCTCCCCGGTCATTGCTGCACCCTTTGCAATGTTACCCGCAGCCCTTTTCACATTCCTTTTGATAAGCCCCTGCTCACCGCCAATATCCCGTTTCATGCCCACATCCACCACTGAGACCCGGCTCTGTGCAAACCGGGCCAGCACGTTTATGGCCGCTCCTCCCCTTAAAAAATTTCCCACCATCAATGCGGTCACCTCTTGAGGATAGGCACTGACGCCTTCTTGGACCACCTCGTGGTCTCCCACGAATACAAAGACCTCCTTTTTGCCCGTACTGGGTCTTAACTCCTGTCGGACAGCCACCACCCGGGCCGCCATCTCCTCCAACCTTCCGAGACTCCCCCGGGGTTTGGTTAGGGTGTCAAGGCGGTTTATGGCCCTTTCCATCCACTCCGTGGATATGGGCTGAATCTCTTTCAGCACTTGCTGCCACATGTCTTCCTCTCCTTTCAAAAAAAATAACCCCATCTTGGCAAAACTTAGCTCCAAGATGGGGTTATGGCACATCCATCGGTAAATGCCCGGCAGGTCTTCTGGCTTGCCCCCTCCTGACTCGCCTTCCCACCCTGTCCTTCAGGGCAGTGACTTTTCATCCGGCCTTAAAGCCATCCGGAACTTTATCAGGAGTTCCACTTTCAGCGAAATCGCATAAAAAACAGGGCTCACAGCACCGGCCACTGTGCGGCGGATTTTCACCGCCTTCCCTTTTCATCTTCCTGAAACAAGGAAAAGATACCGGACATTTTCTTCAGATTTTTCACTTTCCGCCTGTCTTTGCCTGTTTAATATCCTATCCCACTGGCCCTTGTCAACCCATCTCCGGAAGTTATCCTTTTGGGGATTTCCTTCCATGCTCTTTTGATCTCCTTTAATAATATGCATTTGCAAACCAGCCTTTCCTCTGATAAACTCGATGATGAATGTTGCCGGTTAAAATGCGCAACGGCTGGAGGGGAGATGATACCTTTTACCAGACCCGAGCATTGGCCATAACCCTATGTACAAAAGAGGAGGATGGACATGGCTGGAAGCACTTACAAAATCATTGAACTGGTTGGCACAAGTGATCAATCTTGGGACGAAGCGGCCAAAAACGCCGTCGAAACCGCTTCGACGAGCCTAAAAGATTTGAGAATTGCCGAAGTAACCAAATTAGATATGACCATTGAAAATGGCAAGGTCACCTCTTATCGTTCGAGGGTAAATGTCTCCTTCAAGTACGTAAAAGACTAACCTTCTGATCATCCTCCTGCCCTGACCCGCTCTGAAATTATGACATGGGTGGCGAAACAGGTTCAGGGACCTACACGTTCGGAGACTTTTCCGTGTAGGGTCAGGGCATTATCCTTCTTTCCTCTTCCTGAAAAAAAGGACGTGTCTTCTTGAGTCCTTCCCGGGCAAGGTATAGGGAAGGACCCGCTCAAGAAGCAGTGAATGTGCTTTTATTGGGTCGTCACCCTTCTTGAGGTTCTTTTCAAATTCCTGGCCCTGATAGGTGACAAGCAACCCGCCGGATCTGAGATGGGGGGCACACCACCCAAGGGTGCGGCCCAGGGGGGCCAAGGCCCGGGCAGTGACCACGACATAGCCTTTGGGTAAAAGGAGGCTTCCCAATTCTTCGATTCGCCCCCTGGTCACCTCTACAGAGGCCATGCCCGTAATCCTGATAATCTCCCTCAGGAAACTCACCTTTTTTGAATTCGCCTCTATGAGACGGACCGTGAGCTTCGGTTTGCTGATTTTTATAGGAATGGCGGGGAATCCGGCACCAGAGCCTACATCCAGTAGGTCTCCTTGATCCGGGAGAAAGGGACAGGCAATCAGGGAGTCCAGGAGTAGTTCTTCTACCACGGCCTTTTTAGAGGATAGGCCGGTCAGGTTTAACTTCTTGTTCCACTCCCATAATTCGTTCGCATAGAGGAGGCACTGGTCAACCTGGGCAGGGGAGAGACTGATGCCCCAACGGCGGGCCCATGCGCGGATGGTGTCCTTCTCCGTCCTTTTCAAGTCAGACGATCACCCTCCGCTTTATGATGCCCACGGCCTCCTCGGGTGTATCGACCACCCTGAAGATTTCCAGGTCTTCTTTGGAAATGGTGCCTTCCTTAAGGAGTGTGGCCTTGAACCAATCCAGGAGGCCCTGCCAATAAGCGGATTCCATAAGAATAACCGGGAAAAACCTGATCCTGTGCGTTTGGATCAAGGTAAGAGCCTCAAAGAGCTCATCAAGGGTCCCGAAGCCCCCGGGCATAATTATATAGGCCACCGCGTACTTGACGAACATGACCTTCCTGATAAAAAAATAGTTGAAGTTTAGGCGAACGTTGGCATACTCATTGGGTTTCTGCTCTTCCGGCAGTTGAATGTGCAGGCCTACGGATTTCCCCCCGGCCATGGCGGCCCCTCTGTTGGCCGCCTCCATGACACCGGGGCCGCCTCCTGAAATCACGTTGAAGCCGTCTTCAACAAGCAGACGCGCCACCTTGGCTGCACTTTTGTAAAAAGGACTCTGAGGTTTAACCCGGGATGAACCGAATATGGTGACCGCCGGGTACACTTCGGGGAGCATGTCAAAACCCTCAACAAACTCCGCCATGATCTGAAACATCCGCCAGGAATCCTTCAGAGTGAGGTCATCCACGATATATTGTCTTTCATGCATCCCTTCACATCCTTTCCGAACCCTTCCCGATCGGCCCGGGCTTCGACCCCCTGGAGGTGGTCGGGGAAAAATTCATTGATTTTTCCGAATAAATTGTTTAGGTTTCAGACAAAATTGGGTAGCATACTAATTTTACGGCTATAGGGTGTCAAGGAATAGTCCATTGATTCACCCTGGAGCCCGTGGGAAATCCGAAGCACCATATACCCGGGGACCTTTCAAAAGCGGGTCCGGCCAAGGAACTCACCATGCTTCAGGGTGAGTTTTTTTAGACGACCGATAAAGACATGAACCTCCTGAGCATCACAAAAGAGAATTTCTTCTCCCGCCTGGAGGGCAAGGACAAGCCGTGGCAGAAGAATTACCTTGCCATGTATTCCAGCCAGTGGGATGGAGTGACCCATGACCCGGACTTGATGATGATTCCCGTGGATGACCACCTGGTCCATCGCGGGGACGGCGTATTCGACGTCATGCGATGCATCAGGGGCAAGATCTACCAATTGAAGGCCCATCTCGACCGCCTGGAGCGATCAGCGAGCGCTATTTCCCTTGCATTGCCTTTAGACCGCGAAAGGATCGGGGATTTGATCAAAGATGTGGTCTTGGCGGGAGGGGAAAAGGATTGCCTGGTGCGGGTCATTGTCTCCCGGGGACCGGGCAGTTTCAGCACCAACCCCTTTGATTGTCCTGCCAGTCATATCTATGTCAACGCTATACGGATCAAGACCCTCCCTGAGGCCTATTACAGGGACGGTGTCCCCCTTGTCACCAGTCAGGTTCCCATTAAACAATCCTTTTTTGCCAACATCAAATCGTGCAATTACCTGCCCAATGTGCTCATGAAAATGGAGGCCGTTCAAGAGGGTTGTGAGTATTCCGTGGCCCTGGACGAGGAGGGTTATCTCGCAGAGGGCTCTATAGAAAACGTGGCGGTTTTGGACCAAGACGATATCTTCAGGCTTCCAGGATTTGAAAGGACCCTGTCAGGTATTACGGCGAACCGGATTTTTCAACTGGCCGCCGACCTGGTCAAGAAAGGGGCCATCCGGGATGTTCACTTCGCCAAGATAACACCCCAAGAGGCCTATCAGGCGAAAGAGATGTTTTTGACCGGGACTTCCATAAACATCCTCCCTGTCATCAGCTATGACGGGAGGCCCATTGGGGAGGGATGCCCGGGTCCTGTTTATCGGCAGTTAAGGGAGCTCTTGTGGCAGGATATGACAGAGAATGAGGATCTGCTTACCGAGATTGAATGGTCGATCTAGAGGGTTTTTTTTGGGACTGAGGAACCCGAGGGATACTGGGAGGGCATCCTGGCAAGGTTTTACGACCTTTGACAAGGAGGTTATAGGAGATGGACCGCGTAGCAAGGGTTACGGAGATAATCGGGGCCTCTCCCATAAGTTTTGAGGAGGCCATAAAGGTGGGTTTTGAGCGGGCCAACAAGACCTTAAGGGGAATTACAGGCCTGAGAATTATAGAACAGAGGGTCTCCGTTTTGGACGGCCGGATCGAGGAGTATCGGGTCAGGATGGAGGTTATCTTCGTCCTTGAGGCCTAGGACCTTTGCCTCAAACATCAGGATGACTAAAAGAAGGGGAGCGAAAGAATCCGAACGAACGGTTCTAATGTGAAATTATGGCGGCTATAAAATTCAGGAAAGAACGATGTAAGGGATGCGGGTTGTGCGTGTTGGCCTGCCCGAAAGGGATTATAAAGGTGAGTTCCAAGATAAACCGGTCAGGTTACCCCGTGGCCCGGGTCGAGGACATGGAGTCATGCACTGGATGTGCACTTTGTGCGGAGATGTGTCCGGATGTGGTAATCACCGTATTTAAATGAGACTGAGAGGAGATAAAGGTTGGCAGAAACAGTATTTGTAAAGGGAAACGAAGCCATTGCCATGGGGGCCATTGAGGCGGGATGCCGGTTTTACTTCGGTTATCCCATCACCCCCCAAAACGACATCCCCGAGTATATGTCCAAAAATCTCCCTGAGGTGGGGGGGACTTTCATTCAGGCGGAAAGCGAAATCGCTTCTATTAACATGCTCCTCGGGGCGAGTTCAACAGGCGCCAGGGCCATGACTTCTTCCTCCAGTCCCGGGATTTCTCTTAAGCAGGAGGGCATTTCCTATCTATGCGGCAGTGAAATTCCGGGGGTTATTGTCAATATGAGTCGGAGCGGACCGGGCCTGGGTGGGATTTCCCCCTCCCAAGGGGACTATTTTCAGGCCACCCGTGGGGGCGGTCACGGAGACTATCGAACGATCGTCCTGGCCCCTTATGCCGTCCAGGAGAACTATGACCTTACCATGAAGGCCTTTGATCTGGCCGATAAATACAGAAATCCAGTGGTGATCCTGGGAGATGCTCTTCTGGGTCAGATGAAAGAGCCCCTGAAAAGACGGCCTTATAAAAAGAAGACCGTTCAGAAAGACTGGATCATGACCGGGTGCAGGGGCAGAAAGCCAAGGCTCCTCAAGTCCCTCTATCTTTCGGAAGGAGAGCTCACAGAGCACAACTGGAAGCTCTTCAAAAAGTATCAACGCATGAAGTGTGAAATCATGTACCAGACTTATCTCCTTGAGGGGGCGAAGCTGGTGGTGGTGGCCTTTGGCTCTGTAGCAAGAATCCTGAGGACTTCCATCCAGATGGCAAGAGAAAAAGGGATGAAGATCGGGCTTTTCCGTGCCGTTACCCTCTACCCCTTTCCTTATGCCGCCCTGGAGAAAGTCTCTCTGAAGGTGAAAAATTTTATGGCGGTGGAATTGAACACAGGCCAAATGGTGGAGGACCTCAAACTGGCGGTGGGTCATAAAAAGAAACAGGTCGATTTCTATGGAAGACCTCCAGGGTCAATTCCATCTCCTGACGAGCTTTTTCGAGAAATCAAAAAGGTTTATAAAAAAAGGATCGGATAAATGAAACAGATTTTCAAAAGGCCTAAATCCTTGGTGGATGTGCCCTTTCATTTCTGTCCAGGATGTCACCACGGGATTATACATAGATTGGCAGCCGAGGCAATGGACCATTACAGGGTGAGGGAAAAGACCATCGGTGTCGCCTCAGTGGGCTGTTCTGTCTTTCTCTATGACTATATTAATGCGGATGTGGTAGAGGCCCCTCACGGAAGGGCGGCCGCTGTGGCCACGGGAATAAAAAGGGCGCGACCTGAGAGTTTCGTGTTCACTTATCAAGGCGACGGCGACCTGGCCGCTATTGGCACGGCCGAAATCGTTCACGCCGCAAACCGCGGCGAGCATGTCACCGTGGTCTTCGTGAACAATACGGTCTTTGGCATGACCGGGGGGCAAATGGCACCTACCACCATGCCCGGACAGGAGACCACAACCACACCCTTTGGCAGGGCTCTGGATATAAACGGCTTCCCCATAAGAATGGCGGAACTCTTGGCAAACCTCTCCGGGACAACCTTTGTGGCCAGGGTAGCTGTGAACAACCCCAAGCATCTTATGAGAGCCAAAAAGGTCCTGAGGCGGGCCTTTGAGGTACAGATCAATGATGACGGCTTCGGCTTTGTGGAGTTTCTCTCAGCCTGTCCCACCAACTGGAAAATGACGCCCCAGGAGGCCGTAAAACGGGTGGAGGAAGAAATGATTCCCTACTTTCCTCTGGGCGTCTTCAAAGGAGAGGTGTAAGGTCATGTATTTTGATGCGATCATAGCTGGCTTCGGGGGCCAGGGGGTTATGCTCATGGGCAATATTCTTGCCTATGCAGCGATGAATGAAAAAAAGAAAGTCACTTACATGCCTGTTTACGGGGTGGAAATGAGAGGGGGCACGGCCAACTGCACGGTGGTTGTCTCCGATGAGCAGATCGGTTCCCCTATCATCCAGCGTCCAGTATCAGCGATTGTCATGAACCTTCCTTCCTTAGAGAAATTCGGGCCAAGGGTCAAAAAGGGAGGTCTCCTGGTGGTCAACACTTCCCTTGTTGAGGAAAAGGAAGTGCGTTTTAAGGGTGTTGAAAGCCTT
>Ga0180431_10001386_pt1 | contig 33943 bp, 32 predicted proteins | sample SS_ome_11_FD_132459 | JGI IMG/M metagenome (GOLD analysis project Ga0180431, IMG submission 132459) | Hypersaline lake sediment archaeal communities from the Salton Sea, California, USA - SS_1_MS_1 metaG | ecosystem: Environmental > Aquatic > Non-marine Saline and Alkaline > Hypersaline >... | reverse complement strand
CTTATCGAGCGGTTAATCACTGTAGACAAGGTGAATGTTGTTTTCTCCGCATACAGTTCAGGCCTCACTCTTGCCGGAGCCCCCGTGGCTGAAAGATACGGCATGCTCTATATGGATCACGGCGGTGCGAGTGATCGAATTTTTCAGCAGGGATTTCAGTATATCGTCCAAACAATCGGACCGGGAAGCAAGTATCATGAGGGCACCCTTAACATGTTGGACCATTTTGACCCTGAAGCCAAAAATATTGCATTGGCCTATGAAGACTCGGAGTTCGCACGAATGACCATGGGAGGTGCGGAAAAATATGCCAAAAAACTGGGCAAAAACATCGTTTTTAAGAGGACCTACCCCAAAGGTGTCACCGATTTGACCCCCCTGCTCTCGGACATGAAAGCAAAAAAACCCGATATAGTGCTCGGCGGCGGCCATTACGAGGACGGCCAGCTTTTTGCCAGGCAGATGTCGGACCTGGATATCAATGTCAAGGGGCTGTCGCTCGTGGCGTCTGCAACCTTGCCCGCCTACTATAGTGCCCTGGGCGGTCGCATAGGAGAAGGCGTGATGGGCCCTTCTCACTGGGAATACGGTGTGACCTACTCTCCTCAGGGAGCGATAAAGGTGGGCTTGGAGTGGATCGGCCCGGGTCAAGATGAATTTGTGGCTCTTTTCCAAAAGGGCCTGGGCAAAGATATGATACCGGATTATCATGCCGCAGAGGCCGGCGCGCAGGTTTTGGCCTATACAAAGGCTGTGGAGAAAATTAACTCCATCGACCAGGACAAAGTGCGGGCCGCCCTCGGGAAGCTGAAATTCATGTCCTTCTATGGGGGATGGGAAATTGACGACACAGGTCTCCAGATTGGCCACGCCATGGTGGATGTACAATGGCAGGAAGGCAAAAGGGTTATTGTATGGCCTCTGGAGGCGGCGACAGGCAAGCTTATCTACCCGAAGCCCAAATTTTAAAAAGAAAACGGACCCACTTCGCCTATCGGTTGTCCACTGACGAGGATCAAGGATCCACTAAAGTCTCCTCCCCTTGGAAGAGGTCTTTGTCAAGGGGAGGAGACTTTATATCCCAACCTTTTTCGATCGCAAATGGGAAAAGCATGACCTTTACACTATTGGGAAATTTGACTCACGGGCTGCTCCTTGGAGGCGTCTACGGCCTGGCTACAATGGGATTGAGCCTCATATTCGGGGTAATCAATGTGGTTAATGTGGGCCACGGCCAGTTTATCATGGTTGGAGCATTTATCACGCTCACGATGTTTACGCTCCTGGGGCTATCTCCGGTAGTGGCGATCCCGGTGGCCCTGATTATAGGCATGGCATTGGGATTTTTTTTCTTTTACACCGTAATACGTCGATTAATCAGAGCCCCGGAACTTACCTCCCTCCTTGCCACCTTTGCGATGGGCATCCTCCTGGAGGAGGTTGCTAAGCTTATTTTTGGCGCCGATTTCAGAGGATACAATTGGGCTGTCGGTAAAATAACTCTTCCTATAACCACCATACCTTTGAGCAAAGTTTATGCATTCCTGGGCAGCATAGCTATCGCCTTGTTTCTATATTTTTGGTTCAGCCGGACAAGGATAGGGACTGCCATAAGAGCCGTTATTGAAGATAACGAAGGCGCCAGGGTGTGCGGGGTTAACGTCGGTTGGATCTACGCCCTGAGTTTTGCCATCGGCATCGGCCTCACTGTAATGAGCGGTGTGTTGCTGACCATGTTTATCCCGGTCGGGATCAATCCTTACATGGGAGGTGTTTATACACTAAAGGCTTTTGTTATCGCCGTGCTGGGTGGGCTTACCTCTCCGTATGGCGCCTTTTTCGCCGGCTTGATATTCGGGCTGATAGAGAACGGGGCTTACACCTTATTTGCGCTGATACCGGGAGTGGCGCCCTTTCCTTTGACCGTATCTTTGGCCTTTTGGATGCTGTTTTTTCTTCTTCTGGTAAAACCTACCGGACTCTTGGGGAAGTAAGTGAAGAAAATATCCAAGTATTATCCGCTTATCCCTGTGTTTGCCGCATACCTGGTCATGTTCTTGATCGGTTTCTTTATACCCGGCATGTGGCAGATGGCCGCACTGCTTGCCTTTTATTGTGCACTGGGCCAGTCCTGGAATATATTTATGGGGATGACAGGTTACGTGGATTTCGGCTATGTAACCTTCATAGCCTTGGGCACCTACGGGATGTCACTGGGAATAACATACTTCTCCCAGTATGAATGGCTTGGCATCGGTATCATCGTTATAGGCGTTGTTCTTGCCCTGGTCCTTGCATCATTATCCGCGCTTCTTGAAGCGTTCATCGCCTTACGGCTCAGGGGGGCCTATTTTGCCATTGCATGTATAGGAATCAATGAGGGGCTCCGGTATTTCATAGAAGGAGCAAAGATTTGGGGCGGCTCTGAAGGACTTATATACTTCGGGGCGCTCGTACAGGCATTTGGAAGGGATACCGTTAATCAGCTGACTACATTTTGGTCCGATTTCTCGGTTTTTGTTATAGCGGCCTTGGCCGCATTTCTAAACATGCACTATATGAGAAGCAAAATCGGCTATGCGCTGACCGCCGTGAGGGAAGATGAGGATGCAGCAAAGGTGATGGGCATCAATGCAAACAAATACAAAACAATTGCTTTTTTGACCAGCGGCTGGCTCGGAGCAAGCGTTGGGGCGATGGCCTGGGGGCTGAAACTCGGCCATGTGTACCCGGGCGATGTATTTGTAATACACTACACGGTGGAGTGTATAGTCGTGGTTCTGCTTGGCGGGGCAGGCACCCTTCTTGGTCCGGTGGTAGGAGGACTAATCTATGCCCTTTCCAAATACTGGCTTGCCGTCGTCATGCCGGGATTTCAACTCCTTATATTCGCACCCATTATTCTTGTCATCATTGTGATGGCGCCTGAGGGTGTTGTTGGACTGCTGAAGAGGAAGTTAAAAGGCACAAAGTTGGAAATGTTTATCGAATAGGTGATATTTATGTCCCTATTAAGGCTTGAGAATGTAACAAAACGATTCGGCGGCTTGGTTGCTGTAAACGGGGTGAGCCTGGAAATCGACGCGGGGCAATTCGTGGGAATTGTAGGCCCGAACGGCAGCGGAAAAACCACGCTTTTCAATGTGATCAGCGGGGTCTACTTTCCCGAACAAGGCCGGGTCATTTTTGAAGAAAACGATATCACCCGCCTTCCTTCATACAAGCGCGCCCCTCTGGGAATGGGACGAACGTTTCAGATCCCAAGACCTTTCAGTTCAGCCTCTGTTCGAGAAAATGTGGCCGTGGGGGCCATGTTCGGCACTTTGAGCGGCAAATTGAGCGTTGATGACTCCCTGGAGTTGGCGGATGCGATCATTGCCCGAGTCGGTCTTAAGGGATACAGGGACAAGCAGGCGGGCACGCTTACGCCTGTGGAAAAGAAAATGATGGAAATCGCCAGGGCCCTGGCCATGAAGCCGAAGCTTCTTCTCATGGACGAAGCCATGGCAGGCATGCACCCCACAGACATCGACCAGATGGTGGCTTTCATAAAGATGGTGGCTGTGGAAGACAAGATTGCCGTTGTCGCCATGGTGGAACACATCATGCGGGCTGTGGTCGGAATGGCGGAAAAGGTCATCGTTTTGCACCAGGGAGCCAAACTGGTTGATGCGCCCACCAAGGAAGCCCTCGGGGACCCGAGGGTCGTGGAGGTCTACCTAGGGCGCCCTTTAAAGGAGTAAAGATGCTGAGCGTCCAAGAACTGGAATCCGGGTATGGCCCTATGCAAGTATTGTGGAAACCGAGCCTTCAAGTGGCAAAAGGGAGCATCACCGCTCTTCTCGGCCCCAACGGCGTGGGTAAAAGCACATTTCTCTCTACAGTCTTCGGCTCCGTGGAAGCCTGGGGCGGCACGATCCTTTACGGGGATTCTGACATCACTTATTTACCCACCCACAAAAAAGTGACCATGGGAATTGTTCTCGCGCCCGAAGGGAAACATCTTTTCCCGAACATGCGGGTCTCCGAAAACCTCCAAATGGGAGCCTATGTGAAAAAGGCTCTGGCCCACAGGGGTGAATCCCTTCAGCTTGTTTACAACCTCTTTCCTCGCCTAAAAGAGCGAAGCATGCAGTTTGCCGGTTCTTTGAGCGGAGGTGAACAGCAAATGCTGACCATAGCACGGGCTCTCATGGCCAAGCCCGACCTCATCATGCTGGATGAACCCAGCCAAGGCCTCGCCCCCTTGCTGGTCAGTGAGGTGTTCAGGACCATTTTGAAAATGAAGGCTGAAATCGGTTTGACCATCCTGCTCGTCGAGCAAAATGCGGATGCCTCACTGGGCGCATCGGATTATGTGTATATCATGCACGAGGGCACCATCAAAGCAGAAGGCATGCCGGAGGAAATTAAAGGATCATCAGAAATACGAGAGGCTTACCTCGGAATCTGAAAACCCAGAGCGGACCCGTTTTTCTACCAAACCCTAGGGCTTGATAAGGTCAGGGACCACCATCCAGGCTATTTTCCAGGTTTTCGCTTCCCCTTCCGGTGAAAGGCAGACCACGCCTCCCTGCTGAAACCCGACCAGGGACCTGGATTCGTTTTCCATGGTCAGAAGAGAGGTAAGCCGGTCCAAGTGGGGCAAGTGGCCCACGATCATGGTGTCTGTGGTATCCTTTTTGATCTCCTCCGCGACCATCCTCACATCATCCATGGGGGCGAGTCCATCCTTTTCAAGGGGGTCCTGAAGGGGATGGAGTACCGAGGCCAGGATCTGGGCCGTCTCTCTGGCCCGGGTTTTGCCGCTGTGAAGGATCTTTTCAGGTTTGATGTTCCCCTTGGCGAGAAAGACGGCCACCTCTTCCACATCTCTTTTCCCCTGATCGGAAAGGGGCCTGTCCGGATTCTCCTCTTTGGGGACCGGCTTGCCGTGCTGTACCAGGTAAATGCTCACAGGGCACCTCCTTTTTTGGGTGGGTATTAAAAATATTAATATAAGAATATCAAACCGGCCCTTTAAGGGTCAAACGCATTGTCACTTTTCAGGGCGCAGAAAATGTTTGACAAACCCCTCAAGCCCCTTTATATATCTGCGCCCAACACTTGAGCAAGGAAGTGAAGCCATGCAATACCTCTTTTCACCCTATACCATCAAAGGCTGCCACCTTCCCAATAGAATTGTGATGCCTGCCCTGGCATCCTTCCTCATTGAGGATGACGGCGCGATAACAGAGCGTACTATCGAGCATTACCGGAGGAGGGCCGGTGGAGGGGTTGCCATGGTCATCATGGAGGCCTGCTCGGTATCTCCTGAAGGGGATGTTTCATTTCACCAAGCCCGGATATACGATGATTCCTTTACTGAGGGGCTTTATCAAATCGCAAGGGCCATCAGATCCGAAGGGGCCGTTCCCGCCATTCAAATCCACCATGGTGGCAGACAGACCTCCTATAAAGTCATTCATCAAAGGCCTTTGGCCCCCTCCCCTCTTCGGTGCCCTACCATCAGCGGAGACGTGGAACCTCTGACAAAGGACGGCATTCAGGAACTGGTAAATAAATTTGGAGATGCCGCGGACCGGGCCTCTCAGGCGGGCTTTGAACTGATCGAAATTCACGGGGCCCACGGGTATCTCATCAATCAGTTCCTTTCCCGGTTCTCAAATATCCGGGAAGACGAATACGGGGGCGATGTAGAAGGAAGAACCCGGTTTGCCCGAGAGGTGGTGGAGGAAGTGAGAAAGCGCTTAGGCGATGGCTTTCCCTTGTCCTTCAAGATCAGCGCCCAGGAATTTGTGCCCAAGGGCCTTACCGTGGAAGAGAGCATAGCGATCCTGAAGATCCTGGCGGGAGCTGGCGTCGATATTGTCCAGGTATCCGCGGGCAACGATGCCACCCCGGAATGGATCTGCCAGCCCATGTTCATGGAGCGGGCCTGCCTGGTTGACTCGGCGGCCCGGGTCAAGGAGGCCTTGAATATCCCGGTCATGGCCGTGGGGAGAATCAACGATCCTTTCATGGCGGACAGGGTTATCCAGGAGGGCAAGGCCGATCTGGTGTGCGTGGGTCGAGGACTCCTGGCGGACCCCGAAATGCCCAGGAAGGCCAAAGAAGGCAGGATAGACGAGATAAGGACGTGCATTGCCTGTAACACCTGCATGGAATCCATCTGGCGGAAAGGAAGGGTTGAATGTCTTGTCAATCCTATGCTGGGCCGGGAGAAAGAGATGGCCTTCCATCCGGCAGAGACCCCCAAAAAGGTCATGGTCATCGGAGGGGGACCGGGCGGTATGAATGTGGCGTGGGTTGCCGCAAAGAGGGGCCATGCTGTCCGTCTCTTTGAAAAAGAATCCGTTTTGGGGGGGCAACTCCTTTTTGGAAGTGTGACTGGGTTTAAAAAGGAGGTCCTCAACCTGATTCGGTTTCAAAAGAAACAGCTCGAGAAATACGGGGTGACAAGCCACCTGGGCCAGGAAGTAACGGTGGACACCGTCAAGAAATACGATCCGGATGTGATTATTCTGGCCACAGGCTCCTTACCCTCCTTTCCACCGGTGGAAGGCCTCCATCTTGACCACGTGGTCACTTTTGCTGAGGTGCTGAACGACAAAGAGCCGCCTCCGGAAAACACGGTGGTGGTTGGAGGCGGCCCTACCGGGTGCGAGGTCGCCCTTCATCTGGCGGAGCAGGGTTGTGCAGTGACCCTTGTTGAGTTGCTCCCAAAACTGGCCAATAAGCTTGAATCCATGACCAGAAAGATCTTGCTCAAGAAGCTGAAACAGGCCGGCGTAGAGGCCCTGACCGAGACGAAACTCTCAAGGGTCGAAGAAAAGGGTGCACTTGTTATCGATAAGGAGGGGGAGGAACGCTTCCTGGAGGCGAAGAGAATCGTGATTGTCACCGGGAACGAACCTGACAACAGACTCCATGATCAACTGAAACCCCTGGGATATGAGATCCATCGAATCGGCGACTGCCTGGAGCCAAGGAGTGCCAAGGCGGCCATTTATGAGGGGGCTGTGTTGGGGCGCTCTATCTAGTTTCCATCCATAAATGGCTCTTTTTCACAAACTCGGCGTCAACCTGCGGGATCACTTGTACGGTGTACTATAGTACACCTCCGCGTAATCCCTTGATTTCCTTGACTTTGCAAAAAATATCTCATTTCTGGATTGGAAACGCACTTGTGCCCAGAATTGATTTATGGATGCGCTCTATCTAGGCACGAGCTGTTGGTAGGCCTCTTGGATTTCTTTAAAACGTTTTTCCGCCAGATCCTTGAATTCGTCACCCAAATGGCTGACTTTGTCTGGATGATACTTGCTTGCCAGACGCCTGTAAGCGGCCTTTATTTCTTCCGGAGAGGCGTTTTGCCCTATTCCCAGCACCTTGTAGGGATTGCACCCCCCTGCCCTGTCTCCCATTCCATGGGCTGTTCTGTGCGCTCCCCCCTGTGATGAGCCTTGCCTTCCTCCCGTACCGGCGGAGCGTCCGCCCTGCCGGTAGGCTCCCTCATAGCCCAGCTTTCTCTTTTTATAGACGAAAAAGTACAAAAGGAGTCCTAAAAGGACAAGGTCGTCGCTCCATCCCAGCCCCACCAGAAAGTCTGGGAGCAGGTCGTAGGGGCAAAGGACATAGGCCACGGAAAGTAATATGAGGAAACGCTTCATAATCCTTTAATAAGTTCCTGCCCGTGTTTGTCAAGAAAGAGATCCAGGTCCTCTCCCCAGGGCTGCATGACATTGACATCCTGTTTCTTAAGGTTCCTGTTCTCCAAAACGGCGTTGGCCGGCCTCTTGATGGCGATACCACAATCTTTCATGGGGAAAGGTTTAACTCTGGCCTTCAGGCCCAGTTTGTCCAGCACATGTTTGACCGCTTCAAATCGACTGCAACAGCCTTCTGCTGTTGCGTGATAGGTTCCCCTTCCATTATGGCGCAAGAGTTCCCTGATCTGCAAGGCCAAACGATAGGTCCAGGTGGGGGATCCGAACTCGTCATTGGGAACTCGAAGGGTTTCCTTTTTTTTTGCCAGCCCCCTTCGTAGGACGTCCTTGAGGAAATTCTCCCCAGGAAGTCCATAAAGCCAGCCGGTGCGGACAATCACGTAATTGGGGGAGTTCTCCCGTACGGCCGTCTCACTATCTCGTTTTGTCCTTCCGAATCCTGAGAGAGGATTGGTAGTATCGTCTTCGAAATAGGGCTGGGGGATCACCTTTTGGCCGTCAAAAATATAATCGCAAGAGACGTGGATAAATCTGCATTGAAATCTTGCGGCACCTTGGGCCAGGTTTCTGGGGCCTTCCACGTTTACCTTTCTAATCGCAAAATCTTCACCCTCGCAGGCCTCCAAGTCGGTGACACCTGCACAATTAATGACAACATCCGGCAAAAGCTCCTGAAGGTGTTCTATGACCCCGTCCCAACTGATGATATCCAGTTCTTTTCTGGCAGGCGCTATGACTTCGTGCTCTTCCATAAGGACGTTTTTGCAATCGGTGCCAAGCATTCCACTACCGCCCAAAAGGAGTATCTTCATTTGCCGGTGCCCCCCAAATCCGTTAATTCCAAGTCTTTCTTTCAGAGTATACCCCCAAAAAGCCAAAAAAGTCCACAAAATCTTTAGCTTAGCCCAAATTTTTTCCCTTTGAGCAGCGCCGTTCCATATCTTCTTGCCTAATCCAGGGGTTTCATGTAGTTTAGCTACCGGTATTCACCTCTAACATCCAACGGACGCTTCAGATCTGCTTTAGGACTTTCTCATGCTCACTTCTTGGCAAGGGGCTAAAAGTTGAAAGGATGCGTCCCCCTTAAAACTTTCCTCTTCATATCTCTTTGTTCCATGGTGCTTTCCGCTGTTGTGGCGGCATGTTATCACGTGACCCCGGCGGCCGGTCAAGAAGATGCGCACACCCATGAAAAGGCCGTAAAGGAGGAACTCTTAGAGGGCATAGACCTTCTATACAACTGGGAATTTAAGAAGGCGGAGAGAATTTTCCAAGATATTATCAGGGCCTACCCCCAAAGACCCTGCGGATATTTCTACTCGGCCATGGTCACTTGGTCCAGGCTGGCTTCAGGATACTGGTCCCCTGAGACCGTTCATGAATTCAAGGAACGCATTGACCGCACCATCGAAATAGCCAGAAAACGCGTTGAGGGCAATGAAGCGGACAGCTACGACCACCTCTATTTGGGGGGTGCCCTTGGATTCAAGGGCCGTTTCGAACTCATGAAGGGAGAGTGGTTTTCATCTTTTCTGATAGCCACTGAGGCGCTTGATGCCCTGGAAGCCTGTCTAAATATGGACCCCCGAAACAAAGACGTGCTTTTGGGTCTTGGGACCTTTGATTATTATACAGGCCGTCTCTCGGGGGTACTCAAATTTTTGTCGTACCTGCTTTTCCATCCAGGGGCAAAGGATGAAGGCCTTCGGAAACTCCAAGTTGCGGCAAGGGAAGCCGTGTATTCGGCAACAGAAGCAAAAAGCATGCTTCTTCATATTTATCTGTTCCTCGAAGAGGAATTTGAAAAGGCCCTCCGCTTGGCCGAGGACCTTACTGAGCGCTATGATCAGAATCCGCGCTACAAATTCTTTGAAGGAGTATGTGCCATAAGGCTGGGCATGGATTCCCGATTCCGAAAGATCGTCGAACAGTTTCAGGAAAAGAGCAGGAATGCCTCCTCCCTTCCCATGGCCTGTGTGTGGAAATGGCGCTCGTGGTACCTCGAAGCGGTGTATGATCTCTTCCATGGGCGTTATCCTGAAGCGAGGCGGAAACTGCAAGGGATCCTCAGGGTGGCCGATCCAGACATTGACCCTTCTATGATCGCGTGGCCCCTTTTAAAGGTGGGCATGAGTATCGATCTCGAAGGGGAAAGAGCAAAAGCCAAGGCGTTTTATCGTCAAGTGCTGGAGATGAAGAATGGAGCTGGTGCGCAATTTCTCGCCAAGAAGTATCTTAAAAAGCCCCCCAGGGAAAAAGACCCCTTTCTCGGCTATTAAACGGGGCGGTTCCTTGCGTGGGGCTGCGTTTGTGGTCTGTGTTTTGCTCTCAACCCTTTCTTTGCCCGGGTGTGTGAGATTGGCCTTAGACGCCTTCCCTTCTTTTATCCCCGGTTTGACCCAGGCCTTCTTTGAGGAGTGCGATCCGGACCTGGCCCGCAACTCACTGCCCGCCGAACTTAAGCTTCTCGAAGGGCTGCTCAAGAATGATCCAGGGAACAAACAGGTCCTGACGGCGCTGTGCATGGGGTTCACCGGTTATGCCCTGCTTTTTGTTGAACAGGAGGATCCCCAAAGGGCATCCCGGCTCTATGAGCGGGCCATGGGATATGGATTCAGCGCCCTGGGCCTGGGCTCTCCCTTGAATAGAGGCGGGCTGACGGAGAAAAAGGCGCGGCTCGAACGCCTCCGGGATGCGGGGCCGGAGGACGCGAAAATCCTCTTTTGGTCATCCATGTCCTGGAACGCCTGGATCAACCTGAATCTGGACAGGCCCACGGCCTTGGCCCAGCTCGGAACGGCTGAGGCCTACCTAAAAAGACTTCTGGAGATCAAGCCTGACTATTTCTTTGGCGTCCCCTATGTCCTGATGGGCTCTATCCTGTCGGCCAAACCGGGGTTGCTGGGTGGTGAACCCAAGAGGGCCAAGGCCTGCTTTGAGGAGGCAATCCGCCTGAGCGGAGGAAAATTCTTGCTTGTCCACTATTATTTTGCGAAATACTATGCGGTGAGGGTCCAAAATAAGACCCTGTTTCAAAGGCTGATCAGAGAAGTTGAGGACACCGATCCCTCCGCCCTGAGGCAGGCCTGCCTCATCAACGCCGTGATGAAACAAAGGGTACGGCACTTAAAGGAGAGGGAGGGGGAATTTTTTTTCTAAGGAGTCTATTCGCTCATGAAAAGGTTATGGTTTTCCGTTCTTACACTTTTGCTCCTTTGCCCTGTCTGGATCCTTCCGGCGGCTAGCGCAGGTCCTCCCCGGTACGTGATCAAGTTTGCCACCGTAGCCCCTGAAGGCTCCGCCTGGATGAAGCAAATGAGAAGCCTTGACAAAGAGATCAGGGCGAAGAGTGAGGGCAAACTGGGCTTTGCCTTTTATGCGGGCGGGATTGCCGGGGACGAATTGAATGTCTTAAAAAAGATCAGGATCGGCCAGATTCATTGTGCCGCCTTTTCGGGTGTAGGGTTCGGACAAATCCTCCCCATGGTAAGGGTCTTGGACCTCCCTTTCCTGTTCCGCAACGACCGGGAAACAGATCTGGTCCATCAGCGGCTGTTTCCCTTTTTTGCGGAACAGTTCAGAAAAAAGGGCTTCGAACTCCTGGCATGGGCGGAGGTGGGGGATGTCCATCTCTTCTCGAAGAAGCCCGTTGAAAAGATAGAGGACCTCTCCGGGCTCAAGATCTGGACCTGGTCCGGAGACCCCATAGCCAAGGAAACCTTTGTGGCCATGGGGGTCACTCCCATCCCACTGGCCATTACAGACGTGAGCACCGCCATTAATACAGGCATGATAGACACCGTTTATGCACCTCCCCTGGGGGCCTTGGCCCTTCAGTGGCATACGTCCATGAAATACATGACCGCCCTGCCCCTGGTCCACTCCACCGGGGCGGTGCTTATCTCTTCCAGGTATTTAAAAAGGCTGCCCCCCAAGCTCTCCACCCTGCTTATCCCCCCCTTTCAAAAGGCCATGGCCGATCTCACATCAACGCTGCGGGCACAAAACCTTGAGGCCATCCAGGTCCTCAAAGACGGCGGGCTCACGATTATTCCCCTGCCCACAGGCCCTGACCTGGCGGCCTTTTACCAGATACACAAAAAGGTGGCCCGAGAGCTGAGCGACCGGATCTACCCGGAAGAATTGCTTAATCGCGTCTACGAGATCCTGAAAAGACCTCATTAGAGACTGGGCATTGTGAAGGCCTTAAGACAGATCGATTCCGTACTTGCAAGGGTCGAGGGATGGCTGATTATTGTGCTCCTCTGGGCCATGCTCGGGTTGACTTTTATCCAGGTGTGTTTGCGTGCCTTGTATACCCATGGGCATCTTCAATGGGCCAACACGGTTATGGGACACATGGACTGGTCAGAGCCTTTTGTCCGTCTCCTGGTGTTGTGGCTCACCTTTCTGGGGGCCTCTCTCCTGACCCAGGATAATAAACACATTAAAATAGACCTTTTTTCCAGCCTCCTACCGGAGAGATGGCTTCCTTTCAGGGAGTTCTTTCTCTCTTTGGCCTCGGCCCTCGTCTGCGCCATCATGGTCAAGGTATGCGCCGGTTACGTGGCCCTGGAAATGGATTTCGGGGCCAGAATGTTTCTCCAAATCCCCAGCTGGGTGGGGCAATTAATACTGCCGGGCGGGTTTTCTCTTCTCCTATTGCGTTTTTTGCTCAGGGCGGTTCATCAAGGAGTGGAGGTTTTTACAGGGACAAAGTAATGATTTCACTGTTGGTCATTGCCGTTATCATCCTCGTCATCTTGGGCATGCCCCTTTTTGCGGGCCTCCTGGCGGCCGCCATGTTGGGGCTTTATGTGAGCGGCGTGGAATTCATGGCCATTCCCATTGAGATCGCCCGGCTGGCAAACGCCCCGATTTTACTGGCTATCCCTCTTTTCACCTTTGCGGGCTACCGTTGGCTGAGGGAGGAAGTTCGGCCCGACTGGTCAGGTTTTCAAAAAGCCTATTCGGGTGGATTCCCGGGGGATTGGGTGTGGTAGCCCTGGTTACGTGCGCCTTTTTCACAGCAGTCACAGGGGCTACAGGCATTACCATTATCGCCCTTGGAGGGCTCCTTTTTCCCGCACTTATGTCTGAGAAATATGAAGAAGGCTTCTCGCTGGGCCTGATGACCATCTCCGGCAGCCTGGGTCTCCATTTCCCTCCAAGCCTTCCCATCATTCTTTTCGGGTTTGTCTCAGGGGCGAGTATCGAAAGGCTTTTTATGGCCGGGTTGCTCCCCGGCATCCTTATGGTGGGGATTCCTTGTGTCTTTTCCGTGTATATGGGAAAAAAATGGCGCCTCGAAAGGCCCCCTTTCTCCGTCAAGGAGTTCCTCTCCGCCCTTAGGGAGGCGGCCTGGGAGATCCCCATTCCTTTCCTTATCCTGGCGGGTATCTATTCGGGATTCAGCACGGCCACCGAGGCGGCGGCCCTTACCGCCGTTTATGTCCTCTTTTTGAAAGTCTTGGTATTTCGGGAACTGACCTTGTCCCGTGATGTGCCCCGGATCATGATAGCAAGCATGAAAATGGTAGGGGCCATCATGATCATCCTCGGGGCGGCCCTGGGCTTCACCAATTACCTGGTAGACGCCTTTATCCCAATGAAAATCCTGGCCTTTATGGAAGGCATGGTGGACAGCAGGGTCGGATTCCTGGTGATCCTGAATCTTTTCCTGATTCTTGTCGGGTGCATGATGGACATATTCAGCGCCCTATTGGTGGTGGTTCCCCTTGTCTATCCCCTGGCAACCCGCTTCGGCATTGACCCTATCCATCTGGGGATCATCTTCCTGGCCAATCTGGGGATCGGATACAATACCCCTCCGGTAGGACTTAACCTCTTCATTGCCAGTTCCCGTTTCGAAAAGCCCGTGGTCAAACTCTATAAGGCCACCCTCCCTTTCCTTGTTCTCCTCCTCCTCTCTCTGGTGCTGATCACCTATTGGCCGTCCCTGAGCTTGTTTCTCCCCAACCTGCTTAAACCTTGAACCTGTCTATGAAGGAATCCGGGCAACCTCCCTTTATCTTATAGACTTTTTTCGGGATCCGAGGCCGGTCCATTTTTTGTTTGCAAATCCCTTTTAAGTTCTTATTATATATAATAACGTCATGTTCAGGTCATTAACCGACCCTTTGATAGCATAAGACCCTTTTAGGTTTCCCACCCCGGTGGGAATCACAAGCTGGTTTCGCGAGGGAGTAAAAAATGCCTATTTACGAATTCAAATGCAAGCAGTGCGGTCATGTGTTTGAGCAATTATGCATCCGGAGCACTGATGAAAAAGACGCCCCCTGCCCTTCTTGTGGAAACAGGAAGACTGAAAAACTCCTTTCCACATTTTGCTCAACCGGTTCCAGCAAAGGAGGAAACCTGAATTCGGGACTGTCCTCTTGTGCCCCCTCGGGCGGGTTTTCTTGAGCCTAAGTCCCCGTGCAGCCGGAGGCTGCATCTACCCATGGATGAGGATAAACCCCGTTGTTGCATAAAAGGCGCTTAAGGATTCGGCATTTCCCCTTCTATGACTCCAAATGCCGCTTTTAACACTTTAAATCTGGAATTCACCAATAGTGATATCCAGACCCTGGATATAAAATGACATAAATTTCTGTTTTTACTGTAGTTATATGTCTAGGAGCTCCATGCGTTTGCAACAACGGGGTAAACAAGGAGAAAGGGAAAAAGGAATGAGTCTCTGGATCATCCTAGTGATCATCGCCTGCTGGATCCTGTTGCAGGCCTATATCCTTCCAAAATTCGGTATCTCCACATGACTCAGAAACAGTTGCCAGTTAGGCGACAAAAAGGGACCCGAGCCTTATGGACTGTCATCGGAGGCCGATAAGCAACCGGTAGGCCTTCTTAATACCGGCCCAGAATCCGACGACCTATAATCATTTTTTCGATCTCCTTGGTGCCTTCGTAGATCTCCAAGACCTTTGCCGCCCGGTAAAATCGCTCCACATTATGGTCGTTCATATATCCGTATCCCCCATGGAGCTGGAGTCCTTCATCCACCACCTCCACGGCCGTGCGCGCTGAAAACCATTTTGCCATGGCCACGGTCTTGGTATCCGCCTTGCCCCGGTCCAGGAGCCAACACGCCTTATGGGTCAAAGTCCGGGCCAGCTCCACTTTTGTGGCCATTTCAGCAATTTTGAACTGGGTAATCTGGAAGGAAGCGATCTTTTGCCCGAACTGCTCCCGGCTTTTGACATGCTTGATGGCCAGATCAAGGACTCCTTGGGCCAGACCCACCCCGTGGGATGAAACATAGGCCCGGGAATGGTCGAAAAACTGCATGAGCTGGTAAAAGCCCCGTCCCTTTTCCCCCACCAGGTTCTCCTGGGGCACCCTCACACTGGAGAAATAGATATTGGCCGTGTCAGAGGCCCTTAACCCCATTTTTCCCTCTATTTTGTTGGCCTCATATCCGGGCCTGTCCGTCTCCACCACCAAGATACTATGTCGGCCCGAACGGGAGGCGTGATCCGGGTCTGTGAGACAAAACACGAGGATAAAGTCCGCCACGCTGCCGTTTCCGATCATGACCTTGTTGCCGTCGATCACATAGTCCTGACCGTCGGCGGTGGCCGTGGTGGAGGCTGAGGCCGTATCGCTCCCTGCATCCGGCTCGGTGATGGCAAAGCCCATCACCTTTTTACCCTGGGTAAGGAAAGGCAGGCAGGTCTCTTTCTGGGCTTGGGAACCAAACAAAAGGAATTCCTCGGCGCCGAAAGTCACCGAGCAGAGTTGCTGGCCCAGACCGGGGTCCACCCTCCAGAATTCCTCGAGAATAAGGGCATGCTCCAGGAAGCCGAGACCGGCTCCGCCATAATCTTCATCAATGAACACGCCAATGAATCCCAGAGCCCCGGCCTTTTCCAGCAGAGATCTGGGGAAGGATTCAGTCAGGTCGCATTCCCCGGCGATCTCTGCGATCTCACCCTTGGCGAACTCACGGGCCGCCTTTTGAATGTCCTGTTGTTCGGTGGAGAGTTCAAAATCCATATTTATTTTTCCTCCGCACGCTTCTTGTCCTCAATCGCCTCGCCCACCTCTTTCAGGAGGTTCAGGTCCTTCAGGCCGTGGACCTTCATGCTCTCGCGGTCCCCTATCCTCAAGAAGTGGAGCCTCTTGGTCTTTCTGACGCCCGAGAGGGTGGTCTTGATGGTCCAAGGGGTATGGAGAGGGAACTCAGTATTCCTGAAAGAGAGGACCCCGTAATTGAGACGAATCCCCCCGGGGCATACCTTGACCTCACTGAAACCAAAGAAGGGACTGTTGAAAAACCAAAAAACAATCAAGATCCAAACGGAAAAGACCAGGGCATGCCTAATGTTTTTTTTCCACAGGGCACGGACCAGCAAATAAACCACTATCCCGAGAGACAAAACCATGATAGCATTTTGAACAAAAAGGAATTTTATGGCAAAGGTCTGGCAGTCCATGTCCTGTGGCACGATTACCACATGCGGCGCAAAAGTGTCAATCTGTTAGGGCCTCACCTTTGGGTTGACAGAATAGCGCGCTTTTTGTAGATTTCCCGAATCCTGACTAATCCGGAACCTCATTATCTTAGAAAAGCAGGAGGACTTGAGACTTTGCGCATTTTCAAATGCCTTGTCATATCCATAATCATCCTGGGTGCGCCCCTGTATTTGTCCACCCACGCCTTGGCCGGGCACGGGCCCAAGGGATCCCCTGAAAAACCCCCCATCCCCGGGGGAGACATCATCCATACTTCAGGGACCATCCTTGATCATCATCACGAACCCATCGATGAGGCCCATGTGGTGATCACCGTGGACGGCCAGGAGATGGATCGTCTTATGACGGCCCACAACGGCACATTCGTCTCCACTTTTCCCTTGGAGAAACACAAGATCGATCTCGCCACCATCCAGATAGACATTTACAAGACAAGTTTTAAGGGCCAGACCATCCAAATCCAGGCTGCGGATCTGGCCCACAAGGGGGATCACTATTTTTTTTCCCGGGACATCACTCTTGAGCGGGTTCTTGGACCGGCTTTCTGGATTTCCACTGTGGCCTTTATTCTGGCTTACGGCCTCATCGCCTTTGAGCTTTTGCACCGGACCATCGCCGCCATGCTTGGAGCGGCGGTCATGCTCCTGATTTCCTACACAGTGGGGACCATCCTCCCTGAATATCACATCCTTTCCTTTGAACGGGCCATCAGTGCCATTGATATGAATGTGATTTTCCTCCTTATGGGAATGATGATCGTCGTGGGCGTCTTGAAACACACAGGCGTGTTCCAGTGGTGCGCCTATATATCTTACAAGCTGGCCAAAGGCAAAGTCTTCCTTCTCGCCGTTTATCTCATGATATTTACGGCCGTCTCCTCCGCCTTCCTGGATAATGTGACCACCATGCTCCTTTTAACGGGGGTCGCCATCGAGATCTCCATATCCCTGTCCCTTAACCCCCTGGTCATGTTGATTCCCCTGGTCCTTGCCTCCAATGTAGGAGGGACGGCCACCCTGATCGGAGATCCGCCCAACATCATGATCGGATCTTATGCGGGTCTCACCTTCATGGATTTTGTGGTCGCCCTCGCCCTGCTCTGTGGGATAGGCATGGTCGTCCTGGTGCTTTTCACCAAAATAGTCTGGGGCAAGGCCTATAAAGCGGCCAAGGTTGAAGATGTGGAGGAGTACATCAAGGAACTCAAGGAAAAATACACCATCACGGATCCCACCCTCCTCACTTACGGGCTGGCCGTGCTGGGTTTTGCCATATTCCTCTTTCTCAGCCACGGCTACTGGCACATGGAAGTCAGTGTAGCGGCTCTCACGGGTGCGTCCGTGCTCCTGACCGTGGCCATCCTCACCGAAAAAGTCAATATGCTCGAGTTGATTGAGAAAGATATCGAATGGCCCACCCTCATGTTCTTTATCTTTTTGTTCATCATCGTGGGGGCCGTGGAATCCAGCGGGCTCCTGGCCCTGATTGCAGACTGGATCCTGGACCTCTCCCAGGGGAACTTTGTGGCCGCCTGTACACTGATCATCTGGGTGGCGGCCATTATGTCCGCATTTGTGGACAATATCCCCTTCACCGCCACCATGTTGCCCATTGTGGCCTACCTCAGTTCGGTCATCCCGGGCTCTGAAAACACCTTGTGGTGGGCCCTGGCCCTGGGTGCCTGCTTCGGCGGAAACGGAACCATTATCGGGGCCTCAGCCAATGTGGTGACCATGGGTATTGCGGAATCCAGGGGTTACAGGATCAGTTTCATCGGCTTCATGAAGACCGCCTTCCCTTTTATGGTCATAAGCGTGCTCATCGCCCATGCGTGGCTCCTCCTTTTCAGGCCGGCATAAGGCAATGTTAAAGAGACTCATTCAGAAATCCAGACAAGATCATCAGGAATAAAGACAGGAATTTATTGCGGGCCCAACCAAGGCGGTCTTTTCTACATTCTCATAATGATCTAAACCTTTTCCGCTTCCAGAAGCACAAGCCGCAAGGTGTTCAAACCAATCACCGCACCCCGTTGTTGCAAGGTAAAAAGATCTCCGCTCATCTCCCAGGCAAAGGCCTTCTGAGAGACGCGGCCCACGGCCCCTGCCAGGCCCTGAACGGTGTACCCCCCCGCCTTGCCTTCCTCAGGGAAACCGGCTATCACCAGGCCCACCCCGGCCTCCCCTTTCTCTCGGATCTTGCGGGCAAGGTCCAGGGCCCCTTCAGGACCGGACTCAACAAGCCTTTGTCCCGAAAACCGCTCCAGCCTCTCTCTCCCGGGGATGACCCTGCTTTCCACCAACCGGGTGGAGGGGAGTCCATGAAGTCTCAGGGCTGCGGTGCCCCCCGTAAAGGTCTCAACCAAGGCCAGGGTGGTGTGGTTTTTACAAAGGAGGGATTCGATCACCCCCTCCAGGGTATCCTCATTCTTTCCAAAAATCTTATTGCCCAGCCGGGAGCATATCTCCTCTTCAACAGGTCGGATCAGGGCCTGAGCCTCGTCTTCGTCCCTGGCGTTGGCCGCAATCCTGACCTTGATCTCACCCATGGATGCCAGCAGCCCGATCTCAGGGTTTTGGCCGGGCCTGATAAGATCTCCTATAAGACTGTCCACTTTACTTTCACCAATGCCCACCGTTTTCAGGACCCTGTATATAACCCTGTGGGCATGGAGGGCGAATCTCTGTCTTATCCAAGCCGTCACCTCCTTATCCATGAGGTACTTGAGCTCTCTGGGCACACCGGGAAGACAGATCAAGGGCCGCCCCCTGACTTCAGAAATAAACCCGGGGGCTGTACCCACCGGGTTTGAAATGGCATGGCTGCCAGCCGGAACAAAGGCCTGCCGCCGATTGTTATCCGGCATCTGGTACCCGGCACGGCGGAACATCTCCTCAATCTCCGCCATGAGTTCCGGTCTGAACTCCAGGTCCACTCCGGCCACCTCGGCCGCGGCTTCACGGGTCATATCATCCAGGGTAGGCCCCAAACCTCCGGTGACCAGGACCATGTGACAGCGATCCAGAGCCCGTTTTAGCACCTCCACGATCTCGGTCAGTCGATCACCCACGGCCGTTCGAAAGAGGATGGTTATGCCCGCCCGGCCCAGTTCCCGGGCCAAATAGGTCGTGTTGGTATCCGTGATCTGCCCCAGAAGGAGTTCACTTCCTATGGTAACGATTTCGCACGTGGGTGAAGACAACATGTATCCAGCTCCTTCAGAAGTTCGTGGATAGGCGCCTCAGCCGGTTTCGGCGAACAGCTCCGGGCCACCCCCCGTATGGATGAAAAGGACCCTTTCTTGGGCCAGACGACCCTCATCAAGCCAGGCCATGAGGGCGGAAGCCGCTTTGCCCGTATAGACATGGTCAAGAAAAAGCCCTCCATGGGTGGCAAAGTATTGAATGGCCTCCCGGGCCCCGCGGGTGGGGACGGCGTAACCCGCACCCACAAAGCCGTCATCCACAAACACCGAGTCCCGATTTATCCGTCCCCCTAAAAGGGAAGCCGTGTGGCGGGCCAAGTCAAAGACCTTTTCCTCCAGGCCCTCCCTGGGCATGGCCACGGATATGCCTGCGATTTTCCCCGGCCAAGCGCACAGGCCTTGTCCCACCAACAGACCGGCTTGGGTGCCGCCTGAACCCGAGGCATGGATGATCCGATCAAAGGAGAGCCCTAATCTCTTCTCCTCCTCCAGGATTTCCAGAAATACCGTAACATAGCCCATTACGCCCACAGGCACGGATCCGCCCATGGGGATTCTGAAAACCTTTCGGCCCTCCCGAATCAATCGCTCAGACAGGCGCTCGCTCTCCCTTTCCCAGACACTCCACACGGGGGTGCCCACAAAGATCATTTCTGCGCCCACCAGGCTGTCCAGGAGCAGGTTCCCGGTAAGACGTTCCGGTGCCCTGCCGCCCAGGATCAGATATACATCCATTCCTGCCACTGCCCCTGCAGCGGCCGCCATTCTGCAGAAATTGGACTGTATCCCTCCACAGGTGACCAGGGTGTCGCATCCTTGGGCCAAGGCCTCACCCAGGAGAAATTCAAGCTTGCGGGTCTTGTTCCCCCCAAAGGCAAAACCACTCAGGTCCTCGCGTTTGCAATAGACCTCCACACCAAAGGCTTCCTTCAAAAAGGGAAGAAGATGACAGGGGGTGGGAGCCACAGACAGGGGATATCTGGGGAAAGTCTCGAGCCTTTCCTCCAGATAAGAAATCCGCTCATCCTTCTTGGAATCCTCTTCAGCCATCATTTTCGGGAAAACACAAAGGGCGAGTCCAACACCAGCTTTGCTTCACCTCGGACCTGTAGGCTCTCTCCCAGGGTTTCGCTGCGTACTTGACCTGTCTCGTCAAAAAGCCTTGCCTTGATGCGGGTGATGTAGCCATTGGCAAAGGATTCGGTGCGCACCTCCATAAGGGCCTCTTCAGAGGGTAGTACGATCACGAACCCTCCGGGGACAGGCCTGTGGGTGCACATCCCGGGGTTTTCCCGGATCCGGTTCCACTCCAATTCCAGGAGCAACACCCCCTGGGCATCCAGGAGCCTGGCGCAAATCCGGGGGGTACTCTCCCCGGGCAGCACCAGGTCTGCAAGCAGAAAGAACCCCTTGTCCTCATTGGGCTTCCCTACCACAAATCCCGGCGTAAGCACTCGATTGACCAGATAGTTGTGATGGGCACTGATCCTGCTTTCCTCGTATTCCACCAGGCCTCCCCTCCGATCCCTCATGGCTTTCAGCGCCCCATCAAAGGCGCCTGCGCAGCACGTCCAAAAGCAATGGCAATAGGGTATGGACGTCCCCGACCAAACCCAGGTCGGCCATTCTGAAAATAGGGGCGTGGGGATCACGGTTTATGGCAATGATGGTCTCCGCCCCTTGGATACCCGTGGTGTACTGCAGGGCACCGGAAGTCCCCACCGAAATGAGCAGTGTGGGTTTAACGCTTTTGCCCGTCTGCCCCAGAAGTCTGTCCTCTTCCGCCCAGCCCTCCGCCACGGCGGGCCGGGTGGCCCCAACCTCCCCTTCGAGTAATTCTGCGATTTCGTAGAGCATTTGGAATTCATCTTTGGTGCCCAGGCCCCTGCCCCCTGCGATAACCACACGGGCGTTTTCCAGATTGAGCTTGTGGGACTGCTGACGGCGGCTCCTGATTGTCTTCATGCGTGGAACAGGCAGGGGCCCTATTTCGGGATATATGATACGCCCCAAGGCCTCTGAATTGTGGGCTCTCTCCTGAAAAACCCCGGGGTGCACAGTCGCCATCTGAGGCCTGTGGTGGGGGGTGACCACCTCCGCCAGCAACTCTCCCCCAAAGGCAGGGGTGGTCTGAACAAGGAGTCCCGTATCGGGGTCCACTTCCAGGGCCAAACAATCTGCGCTCAGTCCTGTGTGGAGCCTCTTGGCAAGCCTGGGGAAAAACTCACGGCCAAAGGAAGTGGCACCGGCAAGGAAGATCTCAGGCTCAAAGGCCTTTACCCAGCGGTCAAGGACGGCCGTATAAGTTTCCACCTCGTAATCCTTGAGTTGGGGATGTTGGGCCGCAATGATGATGTCTGCGCCATGGGCCACATATTCCATGACATACTGGTGAATGTCTTGACCCAACACCACCACGGCCGCCTCGGTCTTGAGATCCCTGGCCAGATCCGTGGCCTTGGCAATGAGCTGCAGGGTCACCCGGTTTTGGAAATAATTTCTGTAATCCCCAAAAACCCAAACGCCTCCGAATTTATTGGTCTTCCTCTTCCTCATCCAAAACGCTCAAACCTTCCAGTTTACGAATCAGGTGGTCCACGAGCTCCTGGGGGGAGGCATCAAAGACTCGGCCTTCTCTTCTCGGTGGGGGAGGCCGAAGCCTCCACACCTGTGTTGCAGACCCTGAAAGGCCCACCTCGCTTTCCTCCAGCCCCAGTTGGTCCATAGACCACTGGACAATACTTTTTTCAGAAAAGGCAGCCTCCAGGGCACCCAATGGCAGGTTTCTCACCTCGCATATGTGCTGGGTCACGGTGAGTACCACGGGCATGGTGACCCGGACCGAGTCCAGTGACCCGTCGCTCACCCTCTTGACTACCAGGCATTCCTCGTCCACATGGATCTCGCTGACTCCACAAACCTGCGGCACATCCAGCTCCTCTGCAATCTGGGGGCCCACATGGCCGGTATCGCTGTCTATGGTCTGCATCCCGCACAGGATCAGATCTGGAAAGGGAGTGGTCCTGGAGATAGCCCTGGCAAGGACATGGCTGGTGGCCAGGGTGTCCGCCCCTGCAAAGGCGGGGTCTGTTAACAGGATTCCCTCATCAGCACCGGCTGCAAGGGCCTCTCTGAGGGCCTCTTCGCTTTGAAGGGGGCCCATGGTGAGGGCCACAACCTTGCCCCCGTGCCTGTTCCGCAAGTCCAAGGCCGCTTCCAGGGCCACATAATCCAGGGGATTGATAATACTTTCCACCCCCTCGCGGATGACCGTCATCCGCTCCCTGTCGATTCTGATGTTTGGGACATCAGGGACCTGTTTAATGGCCACAACCATATTCATGAATTTGCTCCCTTAAAAAGGATCCATACTCACACGGATTCATGGATAAGACTCCTGGCGATGATCATGCGTTGAACCTCAGAGGTGCCCTCATAGATCTCACAAACCTTTGAATCCCTGTAGAGTCGCTCAATAGGATAGGCCTTGGTGCACCCGTAGCCTCCGTGGATTTGGATACCGATCCTTGCCGCGTAAACCGCGGCCTCACTGGCGTAAACCTTTGCCATGGCAGACTCCCGGCCATGGTGCCGACCTTTATCTTTCAGGTGACAGGCGCGGAAAACCAGTAACCGGGCCGCATCGATCCGCGTGGCCATATCCGCCAGAAAATGCTTGATGGCCCCGAATTCAGAAAGGGCTTTTCCGAACTGTTGCCGTTCCTTGGCATACCTCAAGGACAGATCCAGGGAGGCCTGGGCAATGCCCAGGGCCTGAGCCGCAATGCCTATCCGACCCCCGTCGAGGATGGATAGGGCAATCTTGAGCCCTTCCCCCTCCTCCCCCAGCCGATTTTTCACCGGAACCCGGCAGTCATGAAGTGAAATGGGGCAGACAGGATTGCCCCGCATACCTATAAGGTCCTCAGGCGGCCCCTTGACCAGGCCCCGGGTCTCAGAGTCCACAATAAAAACGCTGAACCCCCTGTCCTTTTGCCCTCCCTCCAGGGTGGCGAATATGAGGTTGACTCCGGAAACCCCCCCGTTGGTGACAAAGATCTTGTTGCCGTTCAGGACATATTCGTCCCCATGGAGGAACGCCCTTGTCTCAATGGAGGAAGCGTCAGAGCCGGCATTGGGTTCTGTGAGACAAAAGGTCCCGATCTTTTCCCCCCGGGCCAGGGGAATAAGATATTCCCGCCGCTGCCCTTCATCCCCGTAAAGGTAGAGGGGATAGGCGGAAACACTGTTGTGGACGGAGACACAAAGGCCCATGGCTGCACTGACCCTGGCGATCTCTTCGATAACAATAGCGCTGCTCGCCGTATCGAGCCCGGCACCGCCGTAAAGGGCGGGAATTTCCAAACCAAAATACTGGAGGTCCGCCATTTCCCGGGCAATGTCCCAGGGAAAACGGGCGTCTCGATCCATCATACCCGCCGCACTGGAAAGCCTGGTTTCACAGAATTTTCTCGCAGTCCTTCGGAGGACGGCCTGCTTCATGGTAGGTTCTAAATGCATCTCTTCCTTGGGCCCGCGGCCGCCTAATGGCCCCGTTTCCTGGAATAAGGCGTTAAACACTTGGGTCTCAATAGTAAGAAGGCCTGCGTTTCTTCTGTTGCCTCCCTATAAGCAAGCCGATTAACAACCCGCAAAGAAGCACCAAGGCGCCGGTGGCGAACCACCTGTTTCTCTGGGATGAGCTTAACCGGCGGTTTTCGCTGTTGAGGATTTCCACCCTCTTGCGAACCCGTTCCAACTCTTCCCCCATGGCCTGATAGGCCCCTTTCAAATCCAGGTAATCCGCCGCCCCCCTTTGTAGGGTATTATACTTGTCCTGCACCGCGCTCAGGGTTTCAGAACATTCCTCCATTTTCTCGGCAAGGGAATGGACTTGAATGTTTAATGTCTCACGTTCCTGGTTCAAGGCAGTCACCCTTTCCTTGAGCCGTGCATTCTCCTCACTCAAGGCCTTGGCCTGTCTCTCCCAGGGGACACGGGTCACGAGATACCTGCTCAGGACCCACCCTTCCCGGTCCTTATCATCTCCCTCAATCAAACGCACCTGAGACCAGCCGTCCTCAGACCCCAGCACCTCCACGGGTTCCCCTGAAACCAGGAAGGCAATGACCTTGTTTTCAATGCTGGGGCCGCTTCGGAAGGTGATTTTAAAGGAATCCGTGACATAAGCCTTTTCAGCCCAGGCCGGCCGAACCAGCAGGCCCATAACCGAGGCAACCCATAAAACCACAAAAACATGACGCCCTTTCATAAGGTCCTTCCCCCTGCATACAGAATAGCTTTCTGACCTCTCCACCATTCCTTCATCCCCGATCGGCCTTTTCTTTACTCAGCACCCTGATATTGCTGATCCGGGTGGAAGGGTACTGGCCTCGGTCATCCTTTTCCAGATACTTGACCATGTCCCACAAGGTGCACAAGGCCATACAAACGCCCGCCAGGGCCTCCATCTCCACTCCCGTGCGCGCCTGGGCCTTCACAAAACATTGCGCCTCAACACATGTCTCGGAGAGCCGAAAGCGGACCCCGGCCGTGTCCAAAGGGATCTGATGACAGTGAGGGATAAGAAGATGAGTCTGTTTGGCAGCGCTTATTCCTGCTATCTCCGCCACCAGGAAAGGATCCCCTTTCTTGATCCCCCCCCCTTGGATCGCCCGGATGGTTCCGGGAGACAGAAAGATCTCTCCTGCCGCTTCGGCCTGACGTCTAACAGAGGGCTTCTCCCCCACATCAACCATGCCCATAGCCGTCCCCGCGATTAAAGCTCAAAAAACTCTTCCTTTTTCACCGCTTCTTGCTTAATAAGATCAACCGCCTCTGCCAGGGCAGGGAATACATGTTGGCGCGTATCTCCTCCCACCACAACGGCCATAATATCCTCCCCCACTGTGAGACGGCCTTCACGAAGTTCAATCAAAACTTTAATAATACCAGGCAAATTCTCTATTTTACACTTTATATTCTGGATTAAACCAGTATCAAAGTGGACCTGTACTGCGGTGACACGTCTGCCGTCCAAAGAAGTGCCACGAACCACGCCGAGGTGGCCAGCAATCATACCCATGTGGAAATAACGGGGGTGATCCTTTAAGGAGTTGACCAGGCCGTTTAGGTCTATAGGGACCTTATTCTTCGATATCATTTTAAGACCTCTCTCCCTTGTCCCCGTCCAGATTAAAGAGCTTTCTCACCACATCCAAGTAGCTGTTGAGGGTGGGTCTTGACGCCTTGCCTTTAAGATAAAGAATGGGGTCGTTCAGGAGCTTCTCTGCAACAGACCGTGTCAAAACCCGAACCGCCTCTTTTTGTTCCGGGCTGAGCTCTTTCAAGGCCGAACTGCTTTTACCCCACTCCGTGTCGATAATGGTATCCGCCTTTTCCCGCAATGAAACGATGGTGGGTACAACGGCCAGGGTCTCGAGCCATTTCTCGAACTTGACCACTTCCTCTTCAACGATCCGTTGGCCCTTCACGGCTTCCTTTTGCCGCTGTGCCACATTAAGTGCCACCAGGCCTTTAAGGTCATCAATGTCGTAAACATAGACGTTGTCCAGGCTATTGACTTTAGGATCAACATCCCTGGGCACGGCGATGTCGATGAAAAAGAGAGGTCGATTCCTCCTCTTTTTCAGGCAGCGCTTGACCTGGGAGTGGGCTATGACATAGTCGGTAGCCGCCGTTGAGGTCAACACAATGTCCACATCAAGAAGCTGGCCATCCACTTCTTCAAGAGAGACGGGGCGTGCCTTGAAGCTTTTCGCTACCTCCACGGCCCGTTCAAAGGTCCGGTTGGCCACAACCATGGCGCTTACACCCTGACTCATCAAGTGTCGGGCGGCGAGCTCCACCATTTCTCCAGCACCGATGAGGAGGGCCTTTTTCCCCTCAAGGCTATAAAAGATCTTCTTGGCCAATTCCACGGCCGCATAGCTGATGGAGACGGCTGTCTCACAGATCTCGGTTTCTGTTCGTACCCTCTTGGCCACATGGAAGGCCCGGTGCATCACCCGGTTCAGAATGACCCCCGATGTCTTTTGTGTGGTGGCAAGGACATAGGCCTCCTTGATCTGCCCCAGAATCTGGGGTTCCCCAACCACCATGGAGTCCAGGCTTGAAGCGACCTTGAAAATGTGTCGTACCGCACCCTGATCCTCGTGGGTATAGAGGCTTGAGCGGAATTGCTCCTCCGGTATCCTGCCGAGCCTGGACATCAAAGACAGGATCAGCTTCCTTGCCTTTTCCACCTCGTCTGTAGTCAGGAGCGCTTCCACCCTGTTACATGTTGAAAGAAAAAGGCCCTCTTTGATACATTCCTGCTCCCGCATAAAAGCCAGGGCTTCCAATGCATTATTCGGCTCCGTGGCCAAGCGCTCTCTTAGTTCCACGGGCGCTGTTTCATGGTTCATGCCGATGTTCAAAATCTTGATCATAATGCTTCCCGGACTCCCAGGCTGTCAAAACTATGGTAACCCCCAAGCCACAGGCTTGCCCCGATAAAGGTAAAAGCAAGGATACAGAAACAGAGGATGGACATAATGGCAGCCTTCCTGCCCCGCCATCCCACGGCGAGTCTTTCATGGAGAAGGGCCGCGTAAAAGAGCCAGGTAATGAGTGACCACACCTCTTTGGGATCCCACTGCCAGTAGCTTCCCAGGGCGAACTGGGCGTAAATGGAACCTGTAATCATCCCTAAGGTTAGAAAAGGAAAGCCATAAATAAGGGCGTGGTAATTAATGCTGTCCAGGGTGGCCAGAGAGGGAAGCCGACTATAAAAGGTGCCCAATCGCTTCTGCTTGATCTGGTGCTCTTGGATAAGATACATAATTGCCGCCACAAAGGCCATGGCAAAAAGGGCGTTGCCAATAAAGATGGTTCCCACGTGCACGGTCAACCACACGCTCTTAAATATGGGCTTAATCGGCTCCTGGATCCAAGGCATGGCAGAGGAAATGATCATCAAAAAGGCCGCAAATGGCGCCACGAAAGAGCCCAGAACCATGAGCCGGAATTTTGCTTGAAAGAGCAGGTAAACCCCGATGATGGTCCAGGAAAAAAAGGAAAGGGCCGATTTGAGGTTCAGCACTGGTGCCGTGCCTAACAAGTAATACCGATAACCCAGGAAAACAGTATGGCAGAGGAATCCGGCCAGGAGGATCCAATAAGCATACCTGAAGGCCCATTTCTTCTGTTTAATGAGATAGACAATGAACCCCCCGGTGGCAAGCAGTTCAAAAAAAAGGGCCAAGTCAAACCATAAGAAAATCATGGCACTCCCCAGCTCAACGGGTTTTCGTTGAGAATATCATCAATCACCAAACTCCCAGGCAAAATCTGCCTTAGGGTGGATTCCGCCGACTCCGTGTCACCCCGCGACAGGGCCTTCAGGATATCCGAGTGGACTATTCTTTCAAAAATCCGGCTGTTCTCTTTCTGGGTCATCCCCATGGTCAAGATCCTTTTGCGAAGCCGTCCCATTAGGCGTAAAAAAACCTCATATTCCTCTCCAAACTGCCCTTCCAGATCCTTTCTCAATTTTTTTGCCATGGCCGGGCTTTGGCCCGAGGTTGAGATGGAAATCAATAAATCCCCCCTCTTGACGATGGAAGGGACAATGAAATTGCAGTCAGAAGGCTGGTCCACGGCATTGATCAATAACCCCCTTTCACGGGCCTTGTAACTGATTTCGTGGTTCAATGCCTGATCATCCGTGGCGGCGATGACCAGGAATACCCCTTCAAGGTTGCCGGTGGAAAAGGCGTCGCCCCCGTGCTCGATTCGGGCGGAAGAGACCCATTCCTTTAGTTTGGGGGTCAAGGTCTTGCTCACCACTCGGATCGAGGCCCCGCAATCCATCAAGGTCTCGACCTTTCTTTCCGCCACCCCCCCTCCGCCCACCACAAGGGCCGTTTTTCCCTCTAAATCAACAAGAATCGGGTAATAACGCATAGACGGCTTTCTCCTCACCCTTGATACACCCGCAGGCCTTGCGCGTGCCTAATCAGGGTCATTACGGCCCGGCAAGGGGTCATAAATACTGATCCACCATATCACCTATGAACTTCTCCACGCCTTCGCGACCCTCTCTTTGCTCAATGTCTTGGACGAGATTCTTGAGCTTGGTATAGGTGGCGGGATCACGGACAAGATCATCCGTCGACCGATAAGCCCCTCCCCTGCGGCCCAACCTGTAGATGAGCCTCTTTGTTTCGGGGAGCTCCTGGTAAGTTTCAATTACAGAGAGCATTTTTTGCTTATCTTCAGGCAACTTGCCGGAGACTTCTTCCAGGAGGTTCATGATATGGTCGCTGGTCAGAGTGCTGGTAATCCCCTCCAAGGTCTCAACAAAAAGCTTAATCTCCTCCGCCAGCATATCATCTGTTTGAGGGGTAAAAGTCCCCTTCTTCAACAGCTCATAGAGGGGGACGCGATCAGGCACCCTGAGACTTCTGAGGCGAATGAAGTGGGGGTTTATGCGGTTGAGCACCCTGGCCGTCTCAAGGGCGTGTTCCTGCCACATCTCCTGACCTCCCAGCCCGGGCATGACGTATTCTGAAAGCTCAAGTCCAGCTTTAACCACATTCTGTCCCGCCTCAACATGTTGTGCGGACTTGACCCCTTTCCTCATGAGTTTCAAAAGCGGGTCGTATCCGCTTTCCAGGCCGATATGGATCCTGTCAAGTCCCGCCGCCCGAATCTGCTTCAAGGAATCCAAGGATTTGCGAACAACGGTGCGGGATCTGGAATAGGTGGTGACCCGTGTAATCTCCGGGAAGGTCTCCCGAAGAAACCTCAGCACTTCAACCAAATCTCTGGTTTTCATGACGAGGTTGTCCGCATCCTGGAGAAAACACGCCCCCGTGCCATAATAGAGCCATACGGCCATGCTCCTGTAAGCTTCACTGTATCCCCCTTTTCCGAAAACCTCGCTAATGACCCGGTCATCCACCCTGCCTGCGCCGCCCAACTGCCAGGACAAGGCCTTGATGTCGGCTGCGATATCTCTCGCGGTCTGAATGTCCTTCTTGATTTCCTCCACGGTGCGCAAAGAGAATTTTCTACCCTTATAGACCGGACAGAACAGGCACTGATTCCATGGACAGTTTCTGGTGAGCCTTAATAGCAAGCTGCGCGCCTCGTTGGGGGGTCTGATCGGCCCCTGTTCAAAACTCATTTCCTCTTCCCTCATATTATTGACCTCGTATAACCTTGGACTATGGCCTGATAAATCCCATGATGGATTACCCTCCAGTGTACCTTCGTGGCAAACTGTTACTTCTCATTTCTATGATAGAAAGAGAGAAATATCAACCCTGTGAACATCGGGCACCCGCCAGCCCCGGTCTCGTCAGAAGCTCCAAGGCCTGGAGGAGGAACCAATTAAACGGGGTATAGCAAATTTCCTTTGCCACCGTGCCCTCCCTCATGTATATTCTCCCCATCTTTTCCCGGTCCCCGGAATCACGCTTTCTCTCACGCTTTATGAAACCCCTGGGAACCGGTAAATCCCCTTGTCGTAGAACAGGGATCAGAAAACCAGGAGACCGGCTCCCGAATATGGCGATGGAGAACAAGGCTTACTTAATGGAGGACCAGGAAGAAGGGCTCCGCCTTGAGATCAAGACCGATCCAGAGGCCCTCCGAAAACAGGCCGCGTGGTGCGGTGTGGTGCCCGGGCTTCGTGTTCTGGATGTAGGGTGCGGGCCCGGCAAAACGAGTACCATCCTTTACGACCTGGTCCAGCCCGGGGGCGAAGTGGTGGGCATTGATTTTTCCGAACAAAGAATTTCCCGGGCCCGGGAACGCTATGGAAGCAGATCGGGTCTCTCCTTCGATGTCCATGACTTTACAAAACCGATTGAATATAAAGGTCATTTTGATTTAATCTGGGTTCGGTTTGTCCTTGAATACCACCTTTTGCAAAGCCGCAACATCGTCCGGATTTTGACGGAGGGTCTCAGGCCCGGTGGACTCCTCTGTCTTATAGATCTGGACTGTAACTGTCTCAACCACTATGAGCTGCCCTCAGGTCTGGAAAAAATACTCTTCAAGCTCATGGACAAGTTGCAGGCGGAATTCGACTTTGACCCCTATGCAGGTCGAAAGCTCTACTCCCACCTCTATGACCTGGGCTACCAGGACATCCAAGTAGATCTCACGGCCCACCACCTCTTCTATGGAGAGATAGGGGCCCAAGACGTCTTTAACTGGATCAAAAAGGTGGAGATCACCACCCGTAAAGCAGGTGAGCTATTTGAAGACTATCCGGGTGGCGGCGAGGCCTTTTTTCAAGACTTCAGAACCTTCTTTCTGGATCCCAGGCGTTTCACTTACAGCCCCTTGATTCTCTGCAAGGGAAGAAAACCCTCTCGCCCGGGGGCCGGGGGAGAAACCTGAGCATTCCATGGGCTATACCCGAAGGCCTCTAAGAGATCCTTTTTCCCCCGGATGTTCTGCTTGCCCAGGTTCTTGATCCTCGAGTGGCAGGGATGCCCCTCCAGCTTTTTCCACGCATCTCGACTCATAATCAGGGGAAAGCCACTAAAGATCTTGGTGAACTCTTGAAGTCGCGCGGTGGTATTGACCATATCACCCACGGCAGTATACTCAATTTTGGTTTGGGATCCGATATTGCCAAGCACCGCCCGACCTGTGTGAAGCCCAATCCCAATCTCCATGGGCTTCCCTCCCAGACTGAAGGAGCTACAGACCTTCAGGATGTCGCAGGCCGCATCAAAGGCCAGTTTGGTGTGGGCTTCCAAGGTTTCAGGGGCACCGAATATGGCCAAAAAACCGTCTCCCGTGTACTTGTTGATATGCCCCTTTTTTTGGCTGATGATCAAGGAGCACTTCTCAAAGCAGAGGTTTAAAAAAGACACCACGGCCCGCGCCCCCATGGCCTCCGAGCTGGAAGTAAAGCCCCTGATATCCAGGAACATGGCCGTGATGGTTGCTTCCTCCCCCCTAAAAAGGTCCATTTCCCGTGAATCCAGATACCGCCTTATAATAGGTGCGGGGACATACTTCTCGAAGAGTTTTCTAAGGTTTTGTTCGCGCTCTTTGCTTTCTTGAAGTCTTTGATAGGACATGGCATTGTGAATACTTATCCCTATTTGAGGCGCAATTCCCATCAAGAGAGACATGTCGCTCTGGCTCAAGGGTTTTTTGGAACGCACATTGTCCACGAGCAAGACACCCAGAGACGCTCCTTCATAGACAATGGGGACGCAAATAAAGGACTGAGACCCGATCCGCCTCACAAATTCCTGGCTTTTCCGGGTCAAATCCTTTTCGATCATGGTTACGTCGTTGACCAAAAAAGGCCTTTGCTTGTGGAAAGACAACACGGCCACCCCTTTTGATTCAGGATTGTTCAGATTGAATTCCGTCTCACGTAGAAAGGTTTCCAACGCTTCATTATAACCGTAGCCCACATTGTAAATGAGACGGTCTTTGGTGCTGTTTACCAGCCAGATCCCCCCCCGATCGAATTCAAGGCGTTTTTCCATGGCTTCAAGTACGGATGCAAGGACCTTCTGGATATCTGAGAGGACGGACGTGGCCTGCCCGATTTCTTTGACAAGGAGGGCGTCGTTGTATCGGATGTTGATCTGGTCCAGGAGCTCATTTGCCGCATTTCCTTGGCTCTCGATGTTCCTTTCCAATTCCTTGTTTTCCAGGCGTTCCGCGTAAAAAGAAACCCCCAGGACCAGGGAAAGGCAAAGGAAAACAAGGGGAACCAGCAAGGAAGAAGGGGTTACCAAACCCAGGGTGATACAGCCACCTATACTGACGAGGGCCAGGTAGTTGCGAAGGCGTTTCAACACCAAGGAAGGCGTTCTTTCCCAGGTAATAATATAGCGACCTACCTTGTCACCCCGATGCAAACAGGCGGGATGCTCCACACTGGCGAACTTGTGGGTAAAAAGCTTTGCCAGGGCCTCAAACATGCCCAGCCGATTTTCACATTGGTAGGGCTTTTCACTAACCCCCGGTTTGGGGGTGACCGTCACCTCCACTTTCTCCGGACCAATCCGTTGTGTCTTGATGGTAAAGGCACGGCTCATGTTGGAGGCGATTTTCTCCAGCATCCAGTACGCAGATGCCGGATTGACAAAACCCAATGCATACTGTCTCAAGGCCCCAGAACCCTGGGAGGAGGCGGCATAACGCCCAGCCTCGCGGGCGATGTCCGGGTTTTGGGTCTTCTGGAGGAGAAAATCATAGAACCGGTCCACCTGAGCCTGGCTGAACCAGTGGCCCTGGTCTGCCAGCTCATAATTGGTCATGCCCGCATACTTGAGGAGCTCCTCAATATCCACTTCCGGGTACCGGGCCTCAATATAACTCAGAAAGACCCGGATAATCCGGCTGTTGTACAGGGCGTCATCACCGTGATCAATGGCTCCTGCGAAGGCGGTCAATGCTAAACCCTCCAAGAGAAAAGGGGGTTGTTTATTTATATTAATTAATATACAGATAAGTTTATTTTTTACATAAAGAAAACAATATGTCAATAATTAAACTTACCCGTGGGGCCGCGCCTACCGGGCCATTCTGAATCTCCTGTGCATATATTCCAGGTATTCCCGCCCATATCGGACACTCAAAATCCAGAGCTGATATTGCTTCTCGTAGGGGATGCCTTTGGCCTTCACATATTGAAAGGGATAAAAGAGGATGGGAACCTTGTCCATTTTGTATATGCCCGTGAGCCGGGATATGGCGGTGGAGAGGACGTGCCAGGGCAGGGCTTTCGAATTTACCACCAAGATTTTGATCCCGTTGAGCAGCTCGGAGAGGTTGAAACCCAGTTCCGACTGATCGGCCAAAAGGACGGCATGGAGTTCTTCGTGGTGCTTGAGGGAATAGGCCTGCCATTTGCGTAAAAAACCTGACCGTGTGTAGATCTCTTCCAGCGGGTCAGGATCTTCACAGTTTCGGCCCACGCCGACGGCGTCCAAAAAAAGGCCCCCTGATTGGTCATCATAGAACCGGCTCAGTTCCCACAAGTCCTCGGACACACACCTTTCCATGGACCAGCCCTGAGGCAATCTGGTGGCCAGAGAGAGACTGGTGTGGGGCAGATAGGCAAAAAGGTCCATGGAACAGCCCTTGGCTTGTCCCAGGGCCCTGGCAAAGCCGCCGAAGACGCGGTCAGGAAATTTGTTTTCCGGTCGGAAATAGCTCATCACATAGTCCAGGTTGGCCGACGGGAGACGGCGCATGTCATTCAAGTAATGCATGATCTGGCGCAGGACCAAAAAGCCCGCCCGTTTCTTGTCCATGGCCCTGGCCGCATGGTGATGGATCATCCAGGCCTTTTCGTAGGCCCTTACCATGGATATGTGGCCATAAATGCGGCCGTTTTTCTGATATGTAAAATGGCTGGCGATCTCCGGGTTCTCCTGGTAAAGCCTCTGATAGGTCCTCTTGAATTCCTCCTTATGAGACTGGAGGAGTCCGTATTTTTTGGGATAGATGAAGCCCGTAT
>Ga0180431_10001383_pt1 | contig 33983 bp, 33 predicted proteins | sample SS_ome_11_FD_132459 | JGI IMG/M metagenome (GOLD analysis project Ga0180431, IMG submission 132459) | Hypersaline lake sediment archaeal communities from the Salton Sea, California, USA - SS_1_MS_1 metaG | ecosystem: Environmental > Aquatic > Non-marine Saline and Alkaline > Hypersaline >... | reverse complement strand
TTCGCCGAAGCGGCGATTCAGGTGATGGGCGGCGCCGGGGACCACCAGGTGCCAGGGGCCCGCAAGGCGCTCGGGCACGCCTACGGCGGCGGTTCGCAGTACTTCTCGATGTGGGTGGTGGGACGCGATAAACCCGGCGGCGGCTAACCGCTAATCAGCCGCACCGAGGCCGGCGATATAACGCTGCGCGAGGTCCCGGTAAGCCTGCGGGTTGGTCTGCACCCACGCCTCCGCGCGAATCCCGGCCAATGCGCTCTTGACCTTTGCTGGCGCACCGGTGACGAGAACCTCGGCAGGGATCTGGGTGCCCCCCACGACCAGCGAGTGCGCCGCGATGAGGCTGCGGGCGCCGATCACGGCCCCGTCCAGGACGGTGCAGTGGTTGGCGATCAGCGCCTCGGCACCGATGTGAGCTCCGTGAACGGTACACATGTGGGCGATAGTGGCCCCGGGCCCGACGTCGACCGGGATTCCGGGCGGGGCATGTAGCACCGAACCATCCTGCACATTGGCGCCCTCCCGGATGACGACCGGAGCGTAATCGGCCCGCAGCACCACGTTGAACCAAACCGACGCGCCCGCCTCCACGGTGACATCTCCCACAAGAACGGCGGTCGGGGCGATAAAGGCGGTGGGATCCACCTTTGGCGATCGGCCCTCGAAGGAGAACATCGGCATCGTCCACATATACCCGATCAGGGCACGCCACGGCAGCTGATTGTTGCGGGACTGGACGGCAAAACTGTAACGTGTTCTAGTTAGAGCATAAGGATCCGGAGGCGCACAATGACCACCGAAATAAAGACCACAGAAATACAATGACCACCGAAATACGGGAGATCGACACCGGGACCCTGCCCGACCGGTACGCCCGAGGCTGGCACTGCCTGGGTCCGGTCACCGAATTCATGGACGGCCGGCCGCACTCTGTCCACGCGTTCGGTACCAAACTGGTCATATTCGCCGATGCGGATGGTCAGCTGAATGTTCTGGACGCGTACTGCCGCCACATGGGCGGCGATCTGTCGCAGGGCAGCATCAAAGGTAACGAGATCGCCTGCCCGTTCCACGATTGGCGCTGGGGCGGGGACGGCCGCTGCAAACTGGTGCCCTACGCCAAACGAACCCCGAAGCTGGCCAAGACCCGTTCTTGGCACACCGATGTCCGGGCCGGATTGTTGTTCGTCTGGTACGACCATGAAGGCAACCCGCCCCAACCCGAGGTGCGCATCCCCGAGATTCCGGAGCAGGCCAGCGCCGAGTGGACCGACTGGAACTGGAATACCATGCTCATCGAGGGTTCCAACTGTCGCGAGATCGTCGACAACGTCACCGATATGGCCCACTTCTATTACATCCACTTCGGGCTGCCGACGTACTTCAAGAACGTCTTCGAAGGCCATATCGCCACCCAGTACCTGCACAATGTCGGCCGTCCCGATATCGGCGGCATGGGTACCGCCTACGGTGAATCGCATCTGGATTCCGAGGCCAGCTACTTCGGGCCGTCATTCATGATCAACTGGCTGCACAACACCTACGGCGACTTCAAGGCCGAGTCGATTCTGATCAACTGTCACTACCCGGTCAGCCAAGATGCGTTCGTGCTGCAGTGGGGGGTCATCATCGAGAAGCCAAAAGGCCTCGACGAGACGACGACAGAACGGATTTCGGCGGCGTTCACCAAAGGTGTGAGCAAGGGCTTCCTGCAGGATGTCGAGATCTGGAAACACAAGACCCGTATCGAGAATCCGCTGCTGGTCGAGGAGGACGGTGCGGTGTACCAGATGCGCCGCTGGTATCAGCAGTTCTATGTCGACGTCGCCGATATCAGCCCGGATATGACGGACCGATTCGAGCTTGAGGTGGACACCACCAAGGCCAACGAGAAGTGGCAGGTCGAGGTCGAGGAAAACTTGCGCCGCCAGGCGGGCGAGGTCGATCAGGCCACCGAGGCACGCCAGTCATGACATCCTCGCAGCTGCCCGACACCGACCAGATCGTGCGTTCGATGCTGCTGCTGCACGGAGTTCATGATGAGGAGCACAACGCCGGCGATGAGAACGACGTGCTCTCGTGGGCAAAGTCCCCTGACTTCGCCAATGATCCCGACCGGGCGGCCGCCGTCCACGAGGCCACCCGCCGGGATCGAGAACGCTATCTCACATCCGGACTGGCCGAAGTCGCCTGCCGGTTCTGCCACGCATCGGTAAAGGTGAAGAAACTCGGAGCCCCGCACACCGCGGTGCAGTGGAACACCGACGCCCAGCAGCGTTGCGCTGTTTTCGCTGAAGTTCGGGCCACCGGCGGCAACAGTGCCCGCGTACCGTCCTGTTCACGATTGTCCGACAGCATCTCCCACGCCGTAGCCGAGGGCTGCCTGGAGGAATACTCGAGTGCGCCCGCGCCGGGCGACGGCTGACCGATCCGCGGTCACAGGCCGCGGAAACGTTCCTTGACCTGCTCCTCGGTGAGACCGTAGTCGGCCAGCGCGTAACGATGCTTGGGCGCACGCGGACCCTGCTTACTCTCCTCGTCGGTCTGCTGGATCGACGCGCGCGCAGTACCGGTCATCTCGATGCCAAAGTGCGTGTAGATGCCATCCATACAGCTCAGCGGGTCCCGGATCAGTTCGACATAGTCGACATCGCAGAACTGAGCCGGATTATGCTGCGCCCGAACGGTATTGAACCGCTCCAGGCCCCGTGACCAGGTCTCGAACGCGTCGGCACCGATCGTCGCGCCGACGAAGCTGTTTGACCACCCGGCCGTGGTGTGCTCGGACAGCGAGCACATCGAGGCCATGATGGTCTCGGGCGGCCGGTGGCACTGGATCACCAGCGCGTCGGGATAGGTCGCCAACAGCGCGTCGAGAGCGAACAGGTGGCTGGGATTCTTCAGCACCCAGCGCTTCTCGGTGTCGTTCAGGCCGATCAGCTGCAGGTTCCTGCGATGCCGCCGGTAGGGCCGGGTCCAATCCTGACCGGCCAGCCACCGGGAGTAGGTGGGCACGTGGGCCAGGGTCTCGTAGGACACCGAATGGACCGACTGCCGCAGCAGTTGCCAGCACTCCTCCACCTCGTCGGCGGTCATGAAGTGCAGACCGGTGTAGTCCGGGTTCTCCTCATGCGCCTTGGCGAACCGATTCTGCAATTCGGTGAACACCGGGTTCTGCGGCCAGGTCTCGCGTGCCGGGCGAGGTTGCGGGAACTCGGCGAGCCACAGTTCAAGGCCCTGATGGCGCGGATCGCCGCACAGCAAGCGGTGCAGCGCCGTGGTCCCGGTCCGGGGCAGCCCGGTGACGAATATCGGCGCGGTGATCGGCACATCGACATGCTGCGGATACTGCTTCCAGGATGCCTCGCTGAGCAGCCTGGCCACCAGCGCGTTGCGCAGGAAGAAGCGGGACATCTTGCTGCCGATCTCGGTGAAGTCGGCGTCGCGCCGGTAGGAGTCCAGCAGCACCGAGAGGGCCTCGAGATAGTTATCGTCGTCGGTGCCGAAGTCGTCGAGGCCGACGGCCCTGACAGCCGAGGACTTCAGATCCTCGACGGTGCCGACGTCGGTCCGAGCCGTCACGCCTTGTACTCCCCGCAGTTGACGTCCAGGGTCGCCCCGGTGATGCCGCTGGACAGATCACTGGCCATGAAGAGGACGGCCGAGGCCACCTCCTCCTCGGTGGGCAATCGCTTGAGGTCGGACTGGGCCGCCGTCGCGGCGTAGATCTGTTCGACGGTGGTTCCGTACTTGCCGGCCTGATGATTGAAGTAGCTCTTGAGAGTGTCGCCCCAGATATAACCCGGGGCCACGGAGTTGACCCGGATGCCCGCCTCACCGAGTTCACTTGCCAGCGACTGCGACATCGCCAGCAGCGCGGATTTGGCCATTTTGTAGGCGCCGTATTTCGGTTGAGAGTGCCGGATCACCATCGAGTTCACGTTGACCACCGACCCACAGGCTTCGGCCAGCGCCGGAGTGAAACCCTGGATGAGCCGTAGCGCGCCGAGCACGGTCAGTTCGATGGCGTCGCGGATATGCTGAAACCCGGTGTCGGCCAGCGGTTTCATCGACGGCACCCGAAAAGCGTTATTGATGAGGACGTCGACTCGGCCATAGGCCTCCATGCTGCGCGCGACGAGGTTGTCGACCTGCTCGTCGTCGGTGATATCGGTGGTCACCGACTCCGCCCGGCGGCCCAGTGCGATGGCCTGCCCGGCGACTGCCTCGAGTCGTTCAGCGGTGCGGGCAGCGAGCACCAGGTCGGCGCCGGCCTCGGCGCACCGGCGCGCCAAGGTGGTGCCCAGCGCCGGTCCGACACCGCTGATCACCACGACTTTGTCGGCCAGCATCCCGGTCATCGGCTATCCCACCATTCTGTTCTGAATCTGCTTTTGGCGCAGCGCGATCCGGTCACGCCACTTCTGCTCGGAAATCCTGTTGTCCTGGTAGAAGGGCAACTGTTCCGGCACGGTATCGATGTGGACCAGGTCGACCGCCGGTCCGTCGGCCTCGCCGAGATCCCGCGATACCCGCTGCCACCGGAACTGCAGGAACCCCTTGCGATGCCCGGTAGTCTCGACCCAGTTGGTGATACCCGGATTCCGCTCGGAGACGACCATGCGGATCTTGCCGTCCGGATCGGCTTGGGCCTGTGTCCCATTCAGCGAGGTTTGGTGGTTGATGTAGTCCAGTGAGATGTACCAGAGGCTGCCGAGCTGGAATCCCAGATAGGGTGCGTCGGTGACCGGCAGGGTGATCACCAACGCCTGGTCGTCGGCAAGATCGAAGTGCCCCGCCGAGGAGAACTGGGTCGCCAGGCCGCCCGGGGTCAGCCGGGGGGCGACCATGGTGTTGACCGGAAGGTTGGTGTAAAACCACTGCGGGAACTGCAGCCAGGTCCTGATCCGCTGGACGAGTTGTTTTCCCGCTGTGGCCCAACGCTTTTCGATGATCTCATTCGTCAGCGGCGGGGGGGCCGTGCCCGTGGTATCCGCCCTCGCGATGGCCACATTTCCCCGCTGGGCGGACCAGTCGTTGTAGACCTCGCGGATCACCAACTGGGCGTTTCCAGCCGGGGTGAAGCACCATTCGAAACTGCCGTCGGGGGCGATGTCCAGTCGACGGTCGTCGAACGCGGTCTCACTGTCGGGCACGTTCGCGTCGGTGTACTCCCCGCCGAGTAACTGAAAGCTGAGGTCGGTAGTCGTGCCCCGGGTTCCGGTCACGACGTACTCGTGGCCGGCCCGCACCCGGGTACCGAAGTACAGGGTGTCCGGATTGTCCAGGCCGATCTTGGTGAACGGTCCGGTCCCCGACTGCAGGAAGGGATGATCCCGGTCGTAGTCGAACGCCAGGTGCACACATGCCGCGATACCGCCGGCGAGGTACTGCAGCCCTTCGAGCAGGTCGGCTTCGGACTCGATGTGCGGGGCGTCGCGGACCAGTTTCTCCGCCTCTGCAATGGCGTCCAGCAGGGGCTGTGCGTACATCGTCGAGGGGCCTCCGCGTTTCGTCACCGGACCGCATCGGTAGCCATCCTGGGCCCAAATCTAGAACGTGTTCTAGTACTGCGTCAACCGCCGGATTTCCGGCTTAGTTGACACTGGCGAGGGCGAACGGCAGCACCTCGGACGCCCCGGCCCGGCGCAGCACCCTCGACGCCATCGTCATGGTCCAGCCCGTGTCGGTGACATCGTCGATCAGCAGCACCGGACCGTCCGTGCCCGCGAGTTGGGGCACTTCCCAGCAATCATTCAGCGCGGCAACACGATAGGCGGAGTTGGCTGCCGCCACCGGCTGGTGACCGGGGCGGTAGCGCAATATGCCCAGGTTTCTCAGCCGGCCCAGTTCGCCCAGCCCGTCCACCAATGAGCCGATCAGCAGGGGGTGGGCACGTGAGTCCACTCCCATCACCGCCGCCGGACGAGACTCCCACGGCCAAGCGGCCAGGACGTCGACGGCGGCGTTGAGCACCCTCACGGGCACCGGGGCGTCGGGCGCTTCGAGCAGTCGACGCAGCTGTATTCCCCACCCCAGGTCGGTGAGTCGCCCGATCGCGCGACCGGAGGCCGGACCGTCGGTGATGCGCCCGCTCAACGTGATACCGAGCTTCGCCATGCCGGTGGGCCACTGCTTGCGGGGCGCGAGTTCGACGCCGGGTTGGGCCAACCGCCGCTCGGCTGCCTCGACGGCCGCGGACCCGATCTCCGCGGAGTAGTTGCCGCCGGTGCAGTTGTCGCAGCGGCCGCAACGCGCACCGGTGGAGAGTTCGGGGTCGTCCAACTGTGCCCGGAGGAAAGCCATCCGACAGTCACCGGTTACCTGGTAGTCCAGCATCGCCCGCTGTTCTGCCCGCCGGGCCTCGTCGAGTTTGCGGTAACGAGCCTCGTCGTAGTGCCAGGGAGCACCCGTGCCGATCCACCCACCTCGGACCCGCTTGACCGCGCCGTCGACGTCGAGCACCTTGAGCACCATGTCCAGGCGGGAGCGACCCAGGTCGACATACGGCTCCAGCGCCGCGGTCGACCGCGGCCGATCGGGGTCCAGGGCGCCAATCACATGGCGCACCATGGCCTCCGACGGGAAGGCCACCGAGGCGAAGTAGCTCCAGATATCCCGATCCTCGGCCCCCGGCAGAAGGATCACCCGGGCATCGTCGGTCGCGCGGCCCGCGCGGCCGACCTGCTGATAGTAGGAGATCGGTGAGGCCGGTGCGCCGAGGTGGATGACGAAGCCGAGGTCGGGTTTGTCGAATCCCATACCCAGCGCGGAGGTCGCCACCAGCGCCTTGACCCGGTTGGCGAGCAGGTCCGCTTCGAGCTGTTCCCGTTCAGCCGGATCGGTGGCGCCGGTGTAGGCGGCGACATCGTGACCCGTATCGCGGAGCAGCGTGGCGAGATCGCGGGCTGCGGCGACGGTCAGGGTGTAGATGATGCCCGACCCGTCCAGCGAATCCAGTTGCGCGGCAATCCAGGCCGCACGTTGCGCCGCGGAGGAGATCGTGACGACGGACAGGTGCAGTGATTCACGGTCCAGGCCGCCGCGCAGGACCAGGGTGTCGGCGCCGCCGACGCCCAGCTGGGTGGCGACGTCGTCGACCACGCGGTCGTTCGCCGTCGCGGTGGTGGCGAGAACGGGGACATCCGCCCCCAGTTCGGCGACCAGGGTGCGGATACGGCGGTAGTCGGGCCGGAAGTCGTGGCCCCAGTCGGAGACGCAGTGGGCTTCGTCGACCACCACCAGTCCCGCGTCCGCGGCCAGCGCCGGCAGTACGTGATCGCGAAACTCCGGATTGTTCAGCCGCTCCGGGCTGACCAGCAGCACATCGATTTCCCCCGCGGCGATCCGGCGGTGGATATCGGACCACTCGGTGACATTGCCCGAGTTGATGGTGGCAGCCTGCACCCCTGCGCGTTGGGCGGCGTCGACCTGGTTGCGCATCAGCGCCAGCAGTGGGGACACGATGACGGTGGCACCCCGACCCTGCTGGCGCATCAATTTGGCGGCGATGAAGTAGACCGCCGATTTGCCCCACCCGGTCCGTTGCACCACCAGCGCCCGGCGTCGCCCCACGACCAGCGCCTCGATGGCGGTCCACTGGTCCTCGCGCAGCACGGCGCCCTCGCCCGCGAGCTGTTCGAGGATCGCCTGGGCGCGGACACGGGTATCCATCGTCGGACTCACGGGGGTCATCTCACCGATCGTGCCCGGGATGCCCGACAGCTCCGCACGGCGGGGTCAGGCCCGTTCCTGTTCGCCTTTGATCTCCAGCGCGATATCGATCAGCTGATCCTCCTGGCCGCCGATCAGTTTGCGCTGCCCGGCCCGGTGCAGCAGCTGGTGGGCCGGCACCCCGTAGCGCTCACCCTGACGCACCGCATGTTTGAGGAAGCTGGAATACACCCCGGAGTAGCCCATGATCAGCGCGTTGCGGTCCAGCAGACATTCGGCCGGCATCGCCTTGGACACGACATCCTCGGCGGCGTCGGCGATATCGAAGAAGTCGATGCCGGTCTTCACCCCGATCTTGTCGAACACCCCGATCAGCGCCTCCACCGGGGCGTTACCCGCCCCGGCCCCGAAGCGCCGCACACTGCCATCGATCTGCTTGGCCCCGGCGCGGACCGCCTCCACCGAATTGGCCACCCCCAGACCTAAGTTCTCGTGGCCGTGAAACCCCACCTGGGCGTCATCGCCGAGTTCAGCCACCAAGGCCGAAACCCGATCGGCTACATCGCCGAGGACCAACGCCCCGGCCGAATCCACCACGTAGACGCACTGACATCCCGCATCCGCCATGATCCGGGCCTGGGCGGCTAACTTCTCCGGCGCCAGGGTGTGCGCCATCATTAGGAAACCAACCGTCTCCAGCCCGAGATCACGCGCCAGGCCGAAATGCTGGATGGAGACGTCCGCCTCGGTGCAATGGGTGGCGATCCGGCAGATCGATCCGCCGTTGCCCTGGGCTGCGCGGATATCTTCCTTGGTGCCCACTCCCGGCAGCATCAGGAAGGCGATCCTGGCCTCGTCGACGGTGTCGGCGGCAACCCTGATCAATTCCTGTTCGGGCACCTTCGAGAAGCCGTAGTTGAAGCTGGAGCCGCCAAGTCCGTCGCCGTGGGTCACCTCGATCACCGGCACCCCGGCCGCATCGAGGGCAGCGACGATGGCCCGGACCTCATCGACGGTGAACTGATGGCGCTTGTGGTGCGAGCCGTCACGCAACGAGGTGTCGGTGATCCGGACGTCCCAGACATGGTCGTTCATCGTGTTCCTCCGGCGGTGTTGGTCGGCTCCTCGCGCAAGCGCCCTTCGGTTGCCGCCGCTTGTTTGGCAATCTCCTCGCCCACCTTGGTGGCCGCGGCGGTCATGATGTCCAGGTTGCCCGCATACGGCGGTAGGTAGTCGCCGGCACCCTCCACCTCGATGAAGGTCGTCACCACATGCTGGTGACCGTTGACCACCGACGGCTCCTCGAATTGCGGTTCGTTGAGCAACCGGTAGCCGGGGACGTAAGTCTGCACCTCGGCGACGACCTCATGAATCGACCGGATGATGGCCTCGCGGTCGGCACCCTCAGGTATCGCGCAGAAAATAGTGTCGCGCATGATCATCGGCGGGTCCGCCGGGTTCAGGATGATGATCGCCTTCCCTCGGCGGGCGCCACCGATGACCTCCACCCCGCGGCTGGTGGTCTTGGTGAACTCGTCGATATTGGCCCGGGTGCCGGGGCCGGCCGACACCGACGAAACCGACGCCACGATCTCGGCGTACGGCACCTCGGTCACCCGGGACACCGCGTAGACGATCGGGATGGTGGCCTGACCCCCGCAGGTGACCATGTTGACGTTCGGCGCGTGCAGATGGGCCGTCAGGTTGGCCGGCGGCACCACTCCCGGGCCGACGGCGGCCGGGGTGAGGTCGACGGCGGTGATACCCGCCTCCGCGTAGCGCGACGCGGCCGCCTTGTGGACATAGGCCGAAGTTGCCTCGAAAACCAGATCGGGCAACTCGGGCTGCGCGAGCAGCCAGTCGACCCCCTGATGGCTGGTCTGCAGTCCGAGTTTGCGGGCCCGGGCAAGACCCTCACTGGCCGGGTCGATGCCGATCATCCAGCGTGGCTCGAGCCACTCGGAGCGCAGCAGTTTGTAGAGCAGATCGGTGCTGATATTGCCGGAGCCGACGATGGCCACCGATTTCCTGGCTGACATGGCCCTCCCTTTTCGAAACCTAACTCCTGCGGTGACTCCTCGTCGATGGCCCCAACCCGATGGCCCCTACTCGAAGGACAACCGGACCGAGCCCAGCCCGGTGAAGTCGGCGACGAACTCGTCGCCCGGCCCGACGTCGATGGCGCGCGTACACGATCCGGGCAGGACGATATCGCCGGCCCGCAACCGGACCCCGAAACTATCGACCTTGCGGGCCAGCCAGGCCACCGCGGTGACCGGGTTTCCCAGTACGGCGTCACTGCGGCCCTGCGCCACCACCTCACCGTTTCGGGTCAGCACGGCATCGATGGCAGTGATGTCGACATCCTTCGGGGACACCCGCTGCTTACCCAGGACGAACCCGGCCGAGGACGCGTTATCAGCGATGGTGTCGCACAGCGCGATCTTCCAGTCGCTGATCCGGGTGTCGATGAGTTCGATCGACGGAGCGAACGCCGCGGTCGCGGCGATCACGTCGTCCTCGGTGCACCCGGCCCCGGGGAGGTCGTCGGCCAGGATGAAACCGACCTCGACCTCGACTCGCGGACAGAGATAGTCGGCCGCCGGCACCGGCACACCCTCGAAAACCTCCATATCGGCAAGCAGGTGGCCGTAATCGGGTTCGTCAACACCCATCATCTGCTGCATCGCCTTCGACGAGAGCCCCACCTTGTGACCCCGCACCACCGCCCCCTCAGCGACACGCCGGCGGATATTGATGAGTTGGATCTCGTAGGCGTCCACGACGTCGATATCGGGGTGAGCCGCCGTCAACGGCGCCATCGACACCCGCATCCGTTCGGCCTCGGCCAGGTCGGCGGCGAGTGCGGTGCGGGTCTGGCCGCTCAGCATTGCCTCACATCCCGTCGCTCGATGTCACGCGAACGTCAGTAGCGCCCGCAGGGGCCAATTCTATAACGTGTTCTAGTATGACAGCCCAGGAGTTCGACGTGGTCGTGGTCGGAAGCGGCGCAGCCGGCATGGTCGCCGCCTTGACAGCAGCCCATCAGGGACTTTCAGCGATCCTCATCGAGAAGGCCCCGCACTTCGGCGGCTCGACAGCCCGCTCGGGCGGCGGGGTGTGGATCCCCAACAACGAGATCCTCAAGCGAGATGGGGTAACCGACACCGCAGAGGCCGCGCGCACCTATCTGCACACCATCGTCGGCGATGTCGTGGCACCGGAGAAGATCGACACCTACCTCGAACACGGCCCCGAGATGCTGTCCTTCGTGCTGGCCAACACTCCCCTGAAAATGTGCTGGGTGCCGGGATACTCCGACTACTACCCGGAGACGCCCGGGGGGCGACCGGCGGGCCGATCGGTCGAACCGAAGCCGTTCGATGCCAAGAAACTCGGTGACGATATGTCCGGCCTGGAACCGGCCTACGGCAAAGTTCCGCTCAACGTCGTTGTCATGCAACAGGATTACGTCAGGCTGAATCAGCTCAAGCGACACCCCCGCGGCATGCTGCGGAGCCTGAAGGTGGGTGCCCGTTCGATGTGGGCCGGCGTCCGCGGCAAGAACCTGGTCGGCATGGGGCGGGCGCTCATCGCCCCACTGCGCATCGGGCTGCGCGAGGCCGGAGTCCCGGTGCTGCTGAACACCGCGCTCACCGACCTCTACGTCGAGGGCGGTGCGGTGCGCGGTGTCTACGTCCGCGACACCGACGCCCCGGAAGCCGACGAGCCGCGGCTGATCCGGGTGCGCCGGGCCGTCATCCTCGGATGCGGCGGTTTCGAGCACAATGAACAGATGCGGCGCAAATATCAGCGAGCACCGATCGGCACCGATTGGACCGTCGGAGCGGTGGCCAACACCGGTGACGGCATCAGCGCGGCCGAGAAACTCGGCGCGGCACTCGACGTCATGGAGGACGCGTGGTGGGGGCCGACGGTCCCACTGGAGGGAGCGCCGTGGTTTGCCCTGTCCGAACGAAACTCCCCGGGCTCGATGATCGTCAACATGGCGGCCCAGAGGTTCATGAACGAGTCGATGCCCTATGTCGAGGCCTGCCACCGGATGTACGGCGGGGAATTCGGACAGGGCGAAGGTCCCGGCGAGAACGTACCGGCGTGGCTGGTCTTCGACCAGCGCTACCGCGACCGCTATATTTTCGCAGGACTGTCTCCCGGACAGCGCATTCCGAAGAAATGGCTGGAGTCCGGGGTGATCGTCAAGGCCGACACCATCGAGGGTCTGGCGCTCCAGACCGGCCTACCGGGCGAGGCCCTGCAATCCACGATCGACCGGTTCAACGGGTTCGCCCGATCAGGCGTCGACGCCGACTTCCACCGCGGCGAGAGTGCGTATGACCGCTACTACGGCGACCCCACCAACGCCCCCAACCCCAACCTCGGCGAGATCGCCAACCCGCCCTACTACGCGGCCAAGTTGGTTCCCGGCGACCTCGGAACCAAGGGCGGCATCCGCACCGACATCAATGCCCGAGCACTCCGGGACGACGGCACGGTGATCGAAGGGTTGTACGCGGCAGGCAATGTCAGCGCGCCAGTCATGGGACACACCTATCCCGGGCCGGGCGGGACCATCGGACCGGCGATGACATTCGGCTACCTCGCCGCGCGGCATATCGCCGAGACGAGTCGGCCGGTTCCGCATGCCCATTGACGTTGACGTCGCGCTCGGCGCCCAACTGGAACCCGTCGAGTTCTCCTGGACCAGCAATGACGTGCAGCTCTACCAGCTCGCCCTCGGGGCGGGATCGGATCCGATGGATTCCGGTGAGCTGCGCTACCTCACCGATGACACCCCCCAGGTGCTGCCGACGTTCAGCAGCGTGGCCGCCACCTTCCATATGACCGAGCCGCCCAAGGTCAACTATCCAGGCATCGACATCGAGTTGAGCAAGGTGCTGCACGGCAGCGAGGCGGTCACCGTTTCCGGACCGCTGCCCGCCAGCGGAACGGCCTCCGCAGTCACCCGCTTCACCGATATCTGGGACAAGGGCAAGGCTGCGGTTCTTGTCAACGAGACGACGGTGACCGACCCGGCCGGCACCGTGTTATGGACGACCAGGCGGTCGATCTTCGCCCGCGACGAAGGCGGCTTCGGCGGCGAGCGCGGTCCATCCACATCCACGGACTCCCCCAGCCGCGCCCCCGATATCGAGATCGACATTCCGGTGCTGCCCCAACAGGCGTTGCTCTACCGGATGTGCGGTGATCGCAACCCGCTGCACTCCGATCCCGGATTCGCCGCTGCCGCGGGTTTTCCCCGGCCGATCCTGCACGGGCTGTGCACCTACGGGATGGTGTGCAAGGCCCTGGTGGATACCGTGCTCGACGCGGACGCCACCCGCGTGAACACTTACGGCGCCCGATTCGCCGGCGTGGTGTTCCCCGGGGAGACCATCCGCGCCAATGTGTGGCGCGACGGAGCCCGATACGTCGGGGTCGTCACCGTCCCGGCCCGGGACAACGTGACAGTGCTCTCTGGCTTGGAGTTGATCCCGCTGTAGCCGATATCGACAACTCGGCCCACGGTTACCACCCGGTCGGATACTCTGCGCTCAGGTTTTTATCAGGAATTTCTCATCGGCAGAAGTTGCCTGTCAGCAGAGATTGGGGGATGTCGTGAACGCCACGAAATGCGTAGGCCGGGTGGGTGGACTCGCGGTCGCCCTGGGAGTGGGTGCCGCCGCGTTCAATTACTCGGCAGTGGCATGGGCGGAAACCCCTCCGACGGCTTCGGACAGTGCGTCAACCACCTCCGAATCCCCGGCCGCACAGCGGCCTGCGTCCAACAGGCGCGGTCACGTCGGGGCGCCGTCCCGGGCCGTCGGCCGGATCGGATCCACTCCGGCGTTTGACCGGTCAGCCGTGAACCCGCCGACGGGCGCCGCAGCGCAACCTCGGGTCAAGATCCCCAAGGTCAACGATCAGCGCACGATCGTCTCGAAAGCGTCTGCTCCGAACGACATCCCGAGTCCCACACCCACGCCGGCTGCGGCTGCAGCGGTGCCCACAGTGCCCACAGTGCCCACGAGGGCCACAGTGCCCACAGCGCCCACAGTTCCCACAGCGGTAGAACGCGCCGCACCCGCCACCCTCGCCGCCATCACTGTCGCCAAACCGCCCGCGGCAGCCGCGACCCCACCACAGGCGGCGCCGGTAGCGGGCTCCCTGACCGCGCCGGCCGACCCCACCGCCGACCCATTCGCGGGTGACAACCCCATCGCACCGGTCGGTTCGCCGCTCGAGTGGACGATGCTGGCGTACTCGAGACGCGACGGGGCGAATACCAGAGCGCTGGCGGCGACATCTGCTGCCGCGGTCCAACCGGCGGCCGCCACCCAACCGCTCATCCTCGGACCCAGCGGCGTACCGATCCCCTCGACGGACTACGTCGACACCGTCATGGACTTCTACATCCTGCCCAACAGCCCGGACGGCGCCGAGACACCGCAGGTGGTGTTCACCCCGGAAGGTCTCTACCCCATCACCGGCGTGAAGAGCCTGCCGCTGGACACGTCAGTGGATCAGGGACTGACCATTCTGTCGAACACGTTGGCGCTACTGCCCGACGACACCACCACGACGGTGTTCGGCTACTCGCAAAGTTCGATCATCTCGTCGCTGCTGCAGGACGGATTCGTGCCGCCGAACTCCCCCTATCCCGATCCGACCATCCCCGCCGGCCTGGAGGACTCGATCAACTTCGTCCTCGTCGCCAACGAGATGAACCCCAACGGAGGGTTCCTGTCCCGGTTCCCCGGATTCGACCTGCCGAGCCTGGGCATCCCGTTCTACGGTGCGATACCCGAAGACGCCTATCCCACAGTGAGTTACGCGCGTGAATACGACGGTTTCGCCGACTTCCCCCGTTACCCGCTGAACTTCTTGTCGGTGCTCAATGCCGGGCTCGGGATCGTGCTGGTGCATACCGAATACGTGCCGCGACCAGATTGCACCGGCAGCTTCTGTCTGACGAAACAGCAAGTCGAAGAGGCGATTGCGCTGCCCACCACGTCACCGACCCAGCAGTACTTCTTCATGCCGACCGAGAACCTGCCGCTACTGGAGCCGGTGCGGGCGATCCCGCTGATCGGAAATCCGATCGCCGATCTGATCCAGCCGGTCCTGAAGGTCATCGTCGACCTCGGTTACGGCGATCCGGCCCACGGGTTCCTGACCGGCACCCAACCGGATGCCAATGTGCTGATGCCCTTCGGGCTGTTCCCCGACGTCAGCCCCCTGGAGGTCCTCGAACGCCTAGCAGACGGGGTCGTGCAGGGAATCAACGACTTCATCGCCGACTTCGGCCCCAACGGCTCCATAGCGCGGGAACTCTCGTCGATCTCGCTGCCGCCGCTGTCGTTCGCACTGCCGACTTCGGACAGTCTCATCTCCGCCGTACAGGATGTCGTCACCGCCGTCGCGGATCGGATCTCAGCCTCGGCCGCCGGACTCTACGCGGCCCTGCTGCCGACGGCGGACATCATCAACGCCATCGTGACCGTGCTGCCGGCTTACAACATCGACCTGTTCCTCGACGGAATCCAGCAGATACTCGGTGGCGATCTGATCGGGGGTCTGATCAACGCGATCGGCCTACCCATTGCCGCCAACGTCGGGCTTATCACCACCGCCGGCCTTGTCGCCGTCCTGGCCTGGGCTCAGGCCGCAGTGGCGGTCATCGCTCCGAACAGCACGCTCGGCACTTAACGAAGGCGACGAGGGCGGGCGCGGCGCTTGATACCGCGGCACGTCGGCTTTCCGTCGATGTACCGCCGGCAGGCCGGGCGGGGTCAGCCCAGGATCAGCCCCGAGGTCGGCACACCGGTACCGGCGGTGACGAGCACGTGCTCGACACCGTCGACCTGGTTGACCGAGGTGCCGCGCAGCTGCCGCACCCCCTCGGCGATCCCGTTCATCCCGTGAATGTAGGCCTCGCCCAACTGTCCGCCGTGGGTGTTGATCGGCAGCCGACCGCCGATCTCGATCGCGCCGTCGGCGATGAAATCCTTGGCCTCGCCGCGGGCGCAGAATCCCAGTTCCTCCAACTGAATCAGCGTGAACGGGGTGAAGTGGTCATAGAGCACCGCGGTCTGGATATCGGTGGGCGTGAGCCCGGACTGCGCCCACAGCTGCCGGCCGACCAGACCCATTTCCGGCAGGCCGTCTAGCTCCGGCCGGTAATAACTGACCATCGAATACTGGTCTGGGCTGGAGCCCTGCGCGGCGGCCTCGATGACCGCCGGCCGGTGGGTGAGATCGCGGGCGCGCTCGGCGGAGGTCACCACGATCGCGACCCCGCCGTCGGTCTCCTGACAGCAGTCCAGCAGCCGCAGCGGCTCGGCGATCCACCGCGAGCTTTGGTGGTCCTCGATGGTGATCGGCTTACCGTAGAAGTAGGCGTTGGGGTTGTTGGCCGCATGCCGGCGGTCGGCCACCGAGATAGCCCCGAAGTCGCGGCTGGTAGCACCCGAAAGATGCATGTAGCGGCGGGCGATCATGGCCACCTGCGCGGCCGGTGTGGTCAAACCATGCGGATAAGAATACGAATTATCGACGCTGGTGGAGTCCGCACCCTGGATCAGCCGCATCTGGACCTGGCCGAAACGCATCCCGGATCGCTCGTTGAAAGCCCGATACGCCACAACGCATTCCGCAACCCCGGTTGCCACCGCGAGGGCCGCCTGCGCGACGGTGGCGCAGGCCGCTCCGCCACCGTGGTGGATTTTGGAGAAGAACTTCAGCTCGCCGATCCCGGTGGCACGCGCGACGGCTACCTCGGTATTGGAGTCCATGGTGAAGGTCACCATGCCGTCGACATCGGCCGGGGTCAGCCCGGCGTCCTCGAGGGCGGACTGCACCGCTTCGGCAGCCAGCCGGAGCTCGCTGCGTCCGGAGTTCTTGGAGAAGTCGGTGGCACCGATGCCGACGATCGCGGCCTTGCCGGAGAGTCCGCCGGCCATCAGCAGGCCCCTCCCATAGTCAGACTCGCAGTGGCGATGACATGGTCGCCGAGGCTATTGCTGCCAACGACTTTCACGGTGACCACACCATCCTCGACTGCCGTCACCTCACCGGTGAAGGTGACGGTGTCATAGGCGTACCAGGGCACCCCAAGCCGCAGACCGATGCTCTTCACGACCGCGCTCGGACCGGCCCAGTCGGTGAGGTAGCGCTGGACCAGCCCGGTATCGGTGAGGATGTTGACGAAGATGTCCTTCGACCCCTTGGCATGGGCCTTGTCCCGATCGTGGTGAACGTCCTGATAATCGCGGGTGGCGATCGCCGTCGACACGATGAAAGTGGGATCCCCGTAGAGGGCCAACTCCGGCAGTTTGGTTCCTACGGCGGGGTTGCTCACTGCGCGGGCTCCCAGGCGTACAGCGTCCACGCGGGCCCGTCTTCGCCAGCCGGAAAGTCGAGATAGGTTGCGCGGACCGGCATTCCGATCTCGACGACGTCGGGATCGACATTGCGGAGCTCACCCAGCATGCGCACGCCCTCTTCGAGTTCGACCAGCGCGATGACGAACGGGAGAGTGCGGCCCGGCACCCGGGGCGCGTGATGCACCACGAAGCTGAAGACGGTGCCGCGACCCGTCGCCACGACGTAATCGACGGGCGCATCCTTGTCCTGCCAGAGGGCCGGCACCGGCGGATGCTGTAGCGAACCGTCCGGGCGCTGCTGGATCCGCAATTCGTGGGCGTTCACGCCCTCCCAGAAGAACTGAGTGTCCCGGGATGCCGCTGGTCGGATCATCAACTCCGCATCGAGATCGTCGGGCACCGCCGTGGCGGCGGGGGCGTCCTGATCGCGGGGACGGAACTTCATCATCCGCCACATCATGTCGGCGACCGGTTCGTCGGCGCCGGCGTCACCGACGGACCAGGTGATCTTCTGGGTGATGAAGAATCCTTCGCCCAGCGCGGTCTGTTTGGGGCCGACGACATCGGTCAACTCGGCGGTGACGCTGACCTGTTCACCGGGACGCAGGTAGCGGTGGTAGGTCTGCTCGCAGTTGGTGGCGACGACACCGACGTAGCCCGCCTCATCGAAGAGCCCGAGGATCCTGCCCAGCGGGTCGTCGTCGGCGCGAACACCGCCGAGACCCGCCATGGTCCAAACCTGGATCATCGCCGGCGGCGCCACGACCCCCGGGTGGCCGGCGGCTTTCGCGGCCGCCTCATCGACATAGATCGGGTTGCGGTCGCCGATGGCGTCCAGCCAATGGTCGATCATGGGCTGGTTGACGACGTGACGGCCCCTGCGGGGCTTGCTCTTTCCCTCGGCCTTGATCCGCTGCGCCGCCTGCTGGATTTCCTGCACTCCCATTACCGCGGCACCCGCGGCACGCCCAGCCCGGCAGCGGCCACCTGCTCGCGCATCACCTCGTTGACCCCGCCGCCGAACGTGATCACCAGGCTGCGCTTGGTCTGCGAATCCAGCCAGTCGAGCAATTCGGCGGTCTCGTCCTCGGCCGGATTGCCGTAGGCGCCGACGATCTCCTCGGCGAGCCGACCGATCCGTTGAATCCGCTCGGTGGAGAACACCTTGGTAGCGGCGGCATCGGCGATGTCGACGGTCTCCCCGGCCGCCGCGACCTGCCAGTTGAACAGTTCGTTGATCCGCCACACCGCCTTGATCTCACCGAGGGCTCGCCGGACATCGTCCCGGTCGATCGGGGTGACGCCGTCGCCACCCGGCTTGGAGGCCCACGCATGCACCCGGTCGTACAAGCCGGCGATCTTGCCGGCCGGACCGAGCATGACCCGCTCGTGGTTGAGTTGGGTGGTGATCAGCCGCCAGCCCGCGTTCTCCTCGCCTACCAGCATCTCAGCCGGAACGCGTACGTCGTTGTAGTAGGTCGCATTCGTGTGGTGCGCGCCATCGGAGAGGATGATCGGCGTCCACGAATAGCCGGGATCGGTGGTATCGACGATCAGGATCGAAATCCCCTTGTGCTTGGCAGCGTCCGGGTCGGTGCGGCAAGCCAGCCACACATAGTCGGCGTCGTGGCCGCCGGTGGTCCAGATCTTCTGGCCGTTCACGATGTACTCGTCCCCATGGCGGACCGCGGAGGTGCGCAGCGAGGCGAGGTCGGTACCGGCCTCCGGTTCGGAATAGCCGATCGCGAAGTGCACCTCACCCGCGAGGATCGCCGGCAGGAATTTCTTCTTCTGCTCCTCGGTGCCGTACACCTGAAGCGTCGGCCCCACGGTCTGCAGCGTGACAGCGGGCAACGGTACGTCGGCGCGGGCCGCCTCGTTGACGAAGATCTGCTGCTCGATGGGCCCAAAGCCGAGGCCTCCGTACTCAGTGGGCCAGCCCACCCCGAGCTTGCCGTCGGAGCCCATCCGCTTGATCACCGCCCGGTAGGCCTTGCCATGCCGGTCGACCTCCATCTCCTTGGCCTCGTCGGCCGAGATGAGGGTGGAGAAGTACTGCCGCATCTCCGCCTGCAGATGCCGCTGTTCGGGGGTCAGTTCTACATACATTGCGCTCCAACAAGATCGAGCCGATGAGCCGGGCCACCCAGAAGGCGGGTCACATCCTTGATAGACGAGTAGTAGCGGTGCATCGGATAGGTGACATCCATCCCCATGCCGCCGTGCAGGTGGTGACAAGTCTGCATGGCGGGGGGTGCCTGCGATGTCAGCCAATAGGCCAGCACGTCAAGATCGTCGTCAGCATCGCGTCCCTCCGCGATCCGCCAGATCACCGACGTCGACGCCAGAGCCAGGGTGCGCGAGGTGATGTAGACATCGGCGAGTTGCGACGCCACTGCCTGGAAGGTCGCCAGCGGCCGGCCGAACTGGTGCCGGTTGGTGACGTAGTCGGCCGTGAGCCGGACCGCCCCGGCCACCAGGCCGGCGGCGAAGGCCCCGACGGCCGCCAGGACCAACTGGTTGAGCCGTCGGACGTTTCCGTCTTTCAGGATCGCGGCGGGGTCGACTTCGACATCGCTGAAGGTGACGGCGTACTCGTCACCGCCCGCCGAGTTCGGCGTCTTGGTGAGCCGCACCCCTTCGGCCTCCGGAGAGACCACCGCGATACCGCTGTCGGTGCTGACCAGCATCCAGATCGCCTGCCCGGCGTAAGGGACGGCGATCTTGGTGCCGTTGAGGCGGCCACCGGAGAGCCTGGTTGCGGGCCGCTCGGGCAGCGCACCGCCCGGCTCGTTCAGTGCCGCAGTCAGAATCGCGCCCGTGGCGACGCCGTCGAGGTAGCGGTTTTGCTGGTCGGCATCGGCCATATCCAGAAATGGGACCAGACCAAGGCCCAGGGTGGCCAGGGCCGGGGAAACGGTTGCGTGCCGGCCGATCTCGACGAGCGCGGTGGCGATCTCCGGCAGCCCCACACCGTCGCCGCCCAGGCGATCCGGAACGCCGAGTGCGGTGACGCCGCCGGAAACCAGAGCCGCCCAGGTATTCTCGCGGTTCAGAGCCGAGTTCACGACATCGGCTACAGCCTGCTGTTCGGGGGCCGGAGTGAAGTCCACCGGATGTCTCCTCCTGGTGTGGTTCGTTAGTCGGAAGCGGTGGACGATCCGGTGTAGTCGACCTGCCAGTGCTTGATGCCGTTGAGCCAGCCCGACCGGAGCCGCTCAGGTTCGCCGATCGGCGAGAGATCCGGCATATGGTCGGCGATGGCGTTGAAGATCAGGTCGATGGTCATCCGGGCCAGGTTGGCGCCGAGGCAGTAGTGCACCCCGGTGCCGCCGAAACCGACATGCGGGTTGGGGTCGCGAAGGATGTTGAAGGTGTTCGGATCGTCGAACACATCCTCGTCGAAGTTGGCCGAACGGTAGAACATGACCACCCGTTGGCCCTTCTTGATCGGTACGCCGGACAGCTCGGTGTCCTGCACGGCGGTGCGCTGGAAGGCGGTAACCGGCGTGGCCCAGCGCACGATCTCGTCGGCGGCCGTGGCCGGGCGCTCGCGCCGGTAGAGCTCCCACTGGTCCGGATTGTCGAGGAATGCGATCATCCCGTGGGTGATCGAGTTACGGGTGGTCTCGCTGCCGGCGACGGCGAGCATCAGGACGAAGAAGGCGAACTCGTCATCGGTCAGCTTCTCACCGCCGAGATCGGCGTTGATCAGCGCGGTCACGATATCCTCGCCGGGATCCTCGGCCTTCGTGGCGGCCATCTCCATGGCGTAGCCCAGCAGTTCCATCGAGGACTGCCGACCGTCCACGTGGGCGAATTCCGGGTCCTCGTTCCCGGTCATCTCGTTGGTCCAACGGAACAGCTTGTCCCGTTCGTCCTGGGGGACCCCGAGAAGCCCGGCGATCACCTGCAACGGGAGCTCGGAAGCCACCTGTTCAACGAAATCGCCGTAACCCTGCGATGCCGCGGTCTTGACGATGGTGTGGGCTCGATCGGTGAGCTCGTCGCGCAGCCGCACCACGGCCCGGGGGGTGAAACCGCGGGAGATGATGCGGCGCAGCCGGTCGTGGCGCTCACCGTCCATGTTGAGCAGGACGACACTCTGCATGTCGATGTCCTCACGAACCATGTCATCGGCGAACTGCGGGAGCGCGGTGTTGGGGCCGCTGTGGAAGACGTCACTGCGCCGGGAGACCTCTTTGACGTCCTTGTGTTTGCTGAGCACCCAGTAGCCGCCGTCGTTGAACCCGCCCTTGCCGATCTGCTGCTCGCACCACCAGATCGGAGCCACCGCGCGCAGCTCGGCCAGCTCCGGTAGCGGCAATCGCTTGACGTTGCGGTCAGGGTCGAGGAAATCGAAACCGAGCGGCACGTTCGGACTCTGCGTGGGGCTCGGCGTGGGGCTTGCCATTTACGGTGCACTCCTCATATGACGTGATCTAGTGCCAGTAAAACACGGCTCCACCACGAACAAAAGGCATCGGGCCGTCCTCGCTTGTCATCGTACTGAAACGTGTTCTAGCCTTCACCGCATGGGCAATCCCGTCATCGTCGAAGCCACCCGCAGCCCGATCGGGAAGCGTAACGGCTGGCTGTCCGGACTACACGCCACCGAATTGCTCGGCGCCGTCCAGAAGGCGGTGGTGGACCGGGCCGGCATCGACGCCACCCTGGTGGAACAAGCCATCGGCGGTTGCGTCACCCAGTACGGCGAGCAGTCCAACAACATCACCCGGGTGGCCTGGCTGACGGCAGGACTTCCCGAACAGGTGGGTGCCACCACCATCGACTGCCAATGCGGCAGCGCCCAGCAGGCCAACCACCTCATCGCCGGGCTGATCGCCGCGGGCGCGATCGACGTCGGTATCGCCTGCGGCATTGAGGCGATGAGCCGGGTGGGCCTGGGCGCCAACGCCGGGCCGGACCGCTCGCGAATCCGGGCCGAGTCCTGGGATATCGACATGCCCGATCAGTTCACCGCGGCCGAACGCATCGCCAAGCGGCGCGGTACCACCCGCGCCGACCTCGACCATCTCGGCCTGATCTCCCAGCAGAAGGCCAAACGCGCCTGGGACGAACACCGCTTCGACCGGGAAGTCTCCCCGATCGAGGCACCGATGCTGGATGAGAACAAGCAGCCGACTGTCGACCGTCACATGGTCAGCCGGGATCAGGGTCTGCGCGACACCACCGCCGAGGGTCTGGCCGCCCTCAAGCCGGTCATGGACGGTGGCATGCACACCGCGGGCACCTCGTCGCAGATCTCCGACGGGGCGGCCGCGGTGCTGTGGATGGACGAAGACAAGGCGCAGGCTCTCGGACTGACGCCGCGGGCCCGGATCGTGGCCCAGGCCCTGGTTGGGGCAGAACCGTACTACCACCTCGACGGCCCGGTGCAGTCCACCGCGAGGGTGCTGGAGAAGGCCAGCATGACGCTGGGCGATATCGACCTGGTCGAGATCAACGAGGCGTTCGCCTCGGTGGTGCTCAGTTGGGCACAGGTGCACAACGCGGATATGGACAAGGTCAACGTCAACGGCGGCGCCATCGCCCTAGGCCATCCAGTCGGCAGCACCGGCAGCCGGCTGATCACCACCGCATTGCACGAGCTGGAGCGGACCGGAAAGAGCACCGCGCTGATCACCATGTGCGCCGGCGGGGCGCTGTCGACCGGCACCATCATCGAGCGGATCTGACCCTGGCCGCTCCGCCGTCCGACCGTATCGCCGTGGCCCAGGCCTATATCGATGCACTGGTCAGCCATGACGGCGCCTCGGTGCCTTTCGCGCCGGCCTGCACCCGCATCGAACAGGGCCTCAAAACCGGATTCTCCGGTAAGCATCTGCGCCGCAGCCTCTCTCGCGGGCCGCAGTACCGGATGATCGCCGCCACCACGGCCCCGGAGTACACCGCCGCCGGGGACGAGGTGCAAGCCCGCTACGCGGTGTTGACGAGGTTCGGGTTGCGCGGGCGTCGTGTCGCAGCGCGGGTTGAGGAGACCTTCGTGATCCCGGCCGAGTGCCGGATTCACCACATCAGGGTTAGATTTCATCCGTTCATCCACCGAGACTGAGGAGGCGCCGCCATGGCCGCCAACCGACCGCGCGGGCTGGACTCGCCGCAGAGCAACACGATCATCAAGTGGATGTCACGGGCCCAGACCTGGCTCTACAAGAAGACCGACGGCAAACTCGGCGGCAAGTTCCTGCAGGGCGCGCCGGTCGCACTGCTGACGACCACCGGCCGTAAGACCGGCGAACCCCGGGTAAGCCCGCTGCTGTATCTGCGAGACGGCGACCGGGTGGTGCTGGTGGCCTCCAAGGGCGGATCAGCCACTCACCCGATGTGGTATCTCAACCTCAAGGCGAACCCGGCAGTGGCGATCCAGATCAAAGACGAGGTCCTGAAACTGACCGCGCGGGACGCCACCGACACCGAGCGGGCGCGGTACTGGCCACAGCTGACTGAGATGTACACCAGCTTCGACGACTACCAGTCCTGGACCGATCGAGTGATCCCGGTCGTCATCTGCGACCCGGGATAACGCGCTCGGCCCCGACCGCGCCGACCGAGAGCGAGTTACACCCAGATGGCGAGTACAGCCATGAGAATGAGGCCGAGGGTGGCCCAGAGCCACCTGACGCGCCGGTCGTCTCGGGCGGGGATGAACTCTTCACGAATGATGTCCAAGCTGGCGATATAGATGAAGGCGCCGGCAGCAAGGGCATCGAACAGCGCCTCGAACAGTTGCTCGCCCGTGGAATCCAGCAGCGCCGAGATGCCGGTCCCCAGCACGATGCCCACTGGGGTCATGATGGAGAATCCGGCAACGAGCGCTCGCGCGCGGGAACGGTCCGTTCCGATGCGATGCAGACTCACGCCCAGCGCGAAGCCCGCCGCACTTTTGTGCGCCAAAACTGCGAGCATTATCACCAGGAACCCCGCAAGGCTCGACTGAGCGCCCAACGCCATACCGGTGATGACGGAATGCACGGACAGGGCCGCCAGCAGCAGGTAAGGGTATCGGTCGGAACCTTCGGATGCCTGAACAATTGAGTCCGACTCCGGATCACTGCCCAAAGCGGCTGAGCCAGCGGGGACCCGGGAAACGGACGGCACCACTCGCTCGATACCCAAGATGAGCAGGAAGGCTCCGGCGGCAATGGTGAAGGCCCAGGGATAGTCAGCCGCGGGCCACAGGTCCGCGAATCCTTCGGCGGCGTCGCCCAACAGATGGATGAGTCCAGCTGCAAGAAGCACGCCTCCGGCGAATGCGTTGCCCCAACCCAGGTAGACATCGTTTCTGCCAGTGCCCGTCACCCGCCAGGGGAGCAGCCCACCGAGCATGCCCGCCCCGAAGATCACGATGATTGCGAGGAGCTTCAGCCCGAGGAGTTCGCCCACGCCCAGACTATAACTTATTGAAAATGATTATCATCAATCTGCATTGGGGCAACCGGCCCGGATGAGGCAGCCCCTGTTTGCGGTTGGCGCCCAAGGGCGAAACCTTCTGCTGCGCTTCAGGTTTTGGGACCTCGCACCTTGCGGCGCGCCGCCGACGACTCAGGCCCCATAGACCGGTACCGGCGTCTCGGCGTCGGCGAGTAGTCCCCGCACCACCGGCCCGAGCTCGCCCGGTTCCCAGCGGGCGCCCTTATCGACCTCCGGCCCGTGCCGCCAGCCTTCCGCCGCCCGGATGATACCACCTTCCACCTCGAACACCCGTCCGGTGACGTCGGCGGACTCCGCGCTGCCGAGCCACACCACCAGCGGAGAGATGTTCTCCGGCGCCATGGCATCGAAGCCGGACTCGGGTCTGGCCATCATCTGGGCGAACACGGTCTCGGTCATCCGGGTGCGTGCCGCCGGGGCAATCGCGTTGACGGTCACGCCATAGCGGCCCATCTCGGCCGCGCCGACCAGGGTCAATGCGGCAATCCCGGCCTTGGCAGCGCTGTAATTACCCTGCCCAACGCTGCCCTGCAGTCCCGCCCCGGACGTGGTGTTGATGATCCGGGCATCGACGCGGTTGCCCGCCTTCGCCAGGCCACGCCAGTAGGCCGCCGCATGCCGGATGGCGGCGAAGTGCCCCTTGAGATGCACCGCGACGACAGCGTCGAACTCCTGCTCGCTGGTGGTGGCGATCATCCGGTCCCGCACGATCCCGGCGTTGTTCACCAGCACGTCCAGACCACCGAAGGCGTCAACCGCGGTCTGGATTAGTCCGGCCGCCGCGGACCAGTCCGCGACGTCCGAGCCGTTTGCGACGGCCTGTCCACCATGGGCGGTGATCTCGTCGACGACCTGCTGGGCCGCGCTCCCCCCGCCGGCCGGCGATCCGTCGAGGCCGACCCCGATGTCATTGACCACCACCCGCGCGCCCGCAGCGGCCAATGCCAGGGCATGGGCGCGGCCGATACCACCGCCGGCACCGGTGACGATGGCGACGCGACCGTCAAGCAAACCCATTTCCACGTCTCCTCAGTTCTTGGCGTTGGTGGTCGGCATTAGTTGGTGGCGTTCGACACCGATAGATAGGGCGGCGGTTCGCCCCCGCCGTGGACCTCCAGCGTGGCACCGCTGATGTACGACGCGGCATCTGATACCAGAAATGCTGCAGCCCAACCTATTTCGGTCGGATCCGCCAACCGGCCCAGGGGCACCGTTGAGGCCACCGCAGCTTGCGAGACGCTATCGCCGTAGAAGAGTTCAGCCTGCTCGGTCGCGACCATACCGGCCACCACGGCGTTCACTCGGACCTTTGGCGCCCATTCGACGGCCAACGATGTGGTGAGACTGTCCACACCCGCCTTGGCGGCGCCGTAGGCGGCCGTGCCCGGGGACGGGCGGCGCCCACTGACGCTGGAGATCGACACGATCGCTCCGCCGCGAGACTGCTTCTGCATGACGGCATTCACTGCCTGCGAGACGTGCAGCATGCCGAGCAGATTCAGTTCGATCACTTTCTGGTGGAATCGCGGTGAGGCATCGGCGGCCGGCACGTGCGGTGACCCGCCGGCGTTGTTGACCACGACGTCGAGTCGGCCGTGCCGTTCGACGATGGCCTCGATCAGCGACCCCACTGCATCAGGGTCGCGAATATCGCAGCTGTGGAACTCGTACGGCAGACCCTCGACCGGGCGCCGGGCGCAGGTGATGACGGTCGCGGCCTGACCGGCGAAGACGGCGCTGATTCCGGCGCCCACCCCGCGTACCCCGCCGGTCACCAGCACCACGCGGTCCGCAAGCCCGAGGTCGAAGTGGTCCGGCACTGTGCTAGCGTAACCTACCAAGCAAGTGCTTGCTTAGGGCGCCAGGAGCTGTATGCCAATCACATCCTCCACCGTTGAGCCCGGGATCGTCGCTGTGACAGTCGACTACCCGCCGGTCAACGCCATCCCGTCGCGCGGCTGGTTTGACCTGGCCGATGCCATCACCACAGCCGGGAACGAGGAGATCACCCGCGTGGTCGTCCTGCGCGCCGAGGGCCGCGGTTTCAACGCCGGTGTGGACATCAAGGAAATGCAGCGGAGCAAAGGGTTCGGTGCGCTGATCGAGGCCAACCGCGGCTGCTTCGCGGCGTTCAAGGCGGTCTATGAGTGCGCGGTCCCGGTCGTCGCAGCGGTCAACGGATTCTGTGTCGGCGGCGGAATCGGGCTGGTGGGCAACGCCGACGTGATCGTGGCCTCAGATGATGCGACGTTCGGTCTGCCGGAAGTCGAGCGCGGAGCCCTGGGCGCGGCCACCCATCTGTCCCGGCTGGTGCCGCAGCACATGATGCGCAGGTTGTTCTTCACCGCGTCGACCGTCGATGCGGCGACGCTGCACCACTTCGGCTCGGTGCACGAGGTGGTGCCTCGCGCGGACCTCACCGAGGCGGCACTGCGAGTGGCCCGAGACATCGCCGATAAGGACACGAGAGTGATCCGGGCGGCCAAGGAGGCGCTGAACCTCATCGACACCCAGCGGGTCAACTCCAGCTACCGGATGGAACAGGGCTTCACCTTCGAACTGAACCTGTCCGGGGTTTCCGACGAGCTGCGCGATGATTTCGCCGGCACCACGAAGTCGGACCAAAAATGAGAGATAAGCGCACCAATCTCGACGACGCGGTCAGCCACATCGAAAGCGGGATGACCATCGGCATCGGCGGCTGGGGATCGCGGCGTAAACCGATGGCATTCGTCCGGGCGCTGCTCCGGAGCGATGTCACCGACCTGACCGTGGTGGCCTACGGCGGACCCGATATCGGACTGCTGTGCTCAGCAGGCAAGGTCCGCAAGGTCTACTACGGGTTCGTCTCGCTGGATTCCCCGCCTTTCTACGACCCGTGGTTCTCCCGGGCCCGCACCAGCGGCTCGATCATCGCCCGCGAAATGGACGAGGGCATGTTGCGCTGCGGGTTACAGGCCGCCGCCAGTCGACTGCCGTTTCTGCCGATCCGGGCCGGGCTGGGCAGTTCGGTACCCGACTTCTGGGACGGTGAGCTCAAGACCGTCCGCTCGCCCTATCGCACCGGCACGGCAGCATTTCACTCCCACGAGGAACTCATCGCCATGCCCGCGCTGCGGCTCGATGCCGCACTCGTCCACCTGAACCTGGGCGACCGGTTCGGCAACGCCGCCTACACCGGCATCGACCCGTACTTCGATGACTTGTTCCTGATGGCCGCCGAGCGGCGCTTGGTGTCGTTGGAACGGATAGTGTCGACCGCCGAGCTCGTCGAGGAGGTTGCGCCACAGGCCCTTCTGGTCAACCGGATGATGGTCGACCACATTGTCGAGGCACCGGGTGGCGCGCATTTCACCAGCGCCGCAGACGATTACGATCGCGACGAGAAGTTCCAGCGGCATTACGCCGCAGCCGCCGGCGACGACACCAGCTGGGCGGAATTCGTCACGACCTATCTCTCCGGCACTGAGACCGACTACCAGGCGGCGGTACGTGGCTTCACCGGGCAGCAGGGGGCGTCATGATCGAGGTGAGTCGCGCCGAGGTCTGTGTGGTCGCGTGCGCGGAGCTGTTCCGCGACGCCGGCGAGATCATGATCAGCCCGATGACCACTGTCGTCTCGATCGGTGCCCGGTTGGCCCGGCTGACGTTCTCCCCCGATATCCTGCTCACCGATGGGGAAGCCCGGCTGTTGGCCGAGACACCGGCGATCGGCGTGGGGGGCGCCGTCGAAGGGTGGATGCCGTTCGGCCGGGTTTTCGACACCCTGGCCTCTGGACGGCGGCATGTGGTGATGGGGGCCAACCAGATCGACCGGTACGGCAACCAGAATCTCTCGGCGTTCGGCCCGCTGCAACATCCGACCCGGCAGATGTTCGGGGTGCGCGGGGCTCCCGGCAACACCATCAATCACGCCACGAGCTACTTCGTCGGAAACCACACCAAACGAGTCTTCAGCGACGCCGTCGATGTGGTGTGCGGTATCGGCTGGGACAAGGTCGATCCGGACAACCCGGCCTACCGCTTCGTCGACGTTCACCGGGTGGTGAGCAACCTCGGCGTCTTCGACTTCGACGGACCCGGGCATACGATGCGCGCCATATCGGTGCACCCCGGTGTGGATCGGGCACAGATTCAAGCCAATACATCCTTCGAGGTGCATGGTCTCGATGATGCGCCGCACACCCGGCTGGCCACCGGGGCCGAACTTGAGCTGATCCGCCGAATCGATCCGAATGCGCTGCGCGACAGGGAAGTGAAGGTATGAGAATCCAGACCGCGCTGACCCGCCTGGTCGGCATCGAACACCCGGTCGTCCAGACCGGGATGGGCTGGGTGGCCGGCGCACGGTTGGTCTCAGCCACTGCGAATGCCGGCGGACTCGGCATTCTTGCGGCCGCGACGATGACCATCGACGAACTGGCCACAGCGATCGGTAAGGTGAAATCGGCCACCGACCTGCCGTTCGGGGTCAATATCCGCGCCGATGCCGGCGATGCCGGCGATCGCGTCGAACTGATGATCCGCGAAGGTGTCAAGGTGGCCTCGTTCGCGCTGGCCCCCAATCCCGAAATGATCGCATCTCTCAAAGAGGCCGGGGCCGTGGTTATTCCGTCGGTCGGCGCCGCTAAACACGCCCGGAAGGTGGCCGGATGGGGTGCCGACGCCGTCATCGTCCAGGGCGGCGAGGGCGGCGGTCACACCGGGCCGGTCGCCACCACCCTGCTGCTGCCCTCAGTGCTCGACGCCGTCGCCGGCAATGACATTCCGGTGATCGCTGCGGGCGGCTTCTTCGACGGCCGCGGCCTGGCCGCGGCGCTGTCCTACGGTGCGGCCGGGGTGGCAATGGGAACCAGGTTCCTGCTGACTTCGGACTCCACGGTCCCCGAGGCGGTCAAGAAGCAGTATCTGCAGGCCTCCCTGAACGGCACCGTCGTCTCCACTCGGGTCGATGGCATGCCGCACCGGGTGCTGCGAACCGGACTTGTCGAAAAGCTGGAAAGCGGTTCGCGGGCGCGGGGTTTCGCCGCGGCTGTACTCAACGCGGCGAAGTTCAAGAAAATGTCCGGGATGACGTGGGCGTCGATGGTCCGCGACGGTCTGGCCATGCGGCGCGGCAAAGAGCTGACCTGGTCCCAGGTGGTGATGGCGGCGAACACGCCGATGCTGCTCAAGGCCGGCCTGGTCGAGGGCAACACCGGTGCGGGCGTGCTGGCCTCGGGTCAGGTGGCCGGCATCATCGAGGATCTGCCCTCGTGCGCCGAACTGATCGATGAGGTGGTCGGCGAGGCGATCAAGCACCTCCAGTCCGCCGCCGCCCTCATCGACTGAGATCATCGTTTCGACTCCACCGCCTGCCCTTGCCGGCGAACAGCCGATGCCAGGCTGGCGTGCGTTCAGAGTCGCTCGATGATCGTCACGTTCGCGGTGCCGCCGCCCTCGCACATGGTCTGCAGGCCGTAGCGGCCGCCGGTGCGTTCGAGTTCATTGAGCATGGTCGCGAACAGTTTCGCGCCGGTCGCACCGAGTGGGTGCCCGAGTGCGATGGCGCCGCCGTTGGGGTTCACCTTGGCCAGCTCGGCCCCGGTTTCCTTGATCCAAGCCAGCACCACCGGGGCGAAAGCCTCGTTGATCTCAACGACGTCGATATCGTCGATCGACAGCCCGGCCCTGTCCAGCGCGTAGCGGGTCGCCGGAATGGGGCCGGTCAGCATCAGTACCGGATCGGCGCCGCGGCAACTGATGTGGTGGATCCTTGCCCGTGGTGTGAGGTTGTGGTCGGCGACCGCCTGCTCGGAGGCCAACAGCACCGCACTGGCGCCGTCGCAGATCTGGCTGGCGACCGCCGCGGTCATCCGGCCGCCGTCGCTGAGCGTAGGCAGGCCGGCCATCTTCTCCAGCGAGGTCTGCCTGGGGGTTTCGTCGACGGAGAAGCCATCGACCGCGACGATCTCGTTGTCGAAGTTGCCGCCACGGATCGCCGCGAGGGCCCGTTCGTGGCTGGCCAGGGCGAACCGCTCCATATCCTCCCGGGAGATGTCCCAACGCTGCGCGATCATCTCCGCACCGCGGAATTGGGAGATCTCCTGATCCCCGTAGCGCCTCAGCCACATCTGCGATTCGGCCGTCGGGGTGGTGAAACCGAGCTCCCTGCCGACGAGCATCGCCGACGAGATGGGGATCTGGCTCATGTTCTGCATTCCGCCCGCCAGGATCAGCTCTGCGGTGCCGGCCATGATCGCCTGTGCACCGAAGGAGATCGCCTGCTGGCTGGAGCCGCATTGGCGGTCGACGGTGACGCCGGGCACCTCTTCGGGGTAGCCGGCGGCCAGCCAGGTGAGTCGGCCGATATTGCCGGCCTGGCCGCCGATGGCATCGACGCAACCGACGATGGCGTCGTCGACGGCCGCGGGGTCGAGGTCGGTGCGATCGAAGATGGCACGGAAAGCATGCACGCCGAGGTCGATTGGGTGCAACCCGGCCAGCGAACCGTTACGCCTGCCGACCGGGGTGCGTACCGCGTCGATGACATACGCCGTGGCGGCACTAGCCATGCCGGGCCTCCCTGGGCTGTTCGGTGATTCCGTCGAGAACAATCGCGAGGTACTGACGCCCGACCTGCTCGGCAGTCAGCGGGCCCCCGGGGCGATACCAGCGCACCGATACCCAGGTGGTGTCGCGGATGAAGCGGTACACCAGGTCGACGTTGATATCCGGGCTGAAGTAACCCTGCCCGATCCCCTGGACCAGGACGTCGACCCACATGGTGCGCTGGCGAACATTGAGTTCGTCGATGTAGCCGAAACGTGGCTGGTGCGACAGCCGCCTCGCCTCGTCCTGGTAGATCACCACTTCGGCATGATGATGTTCGATGGCGTCGAAGGAGGCCATGAACAGGCCCTCGAGACGCGCAAGTGGGTTGGGCTCGGTGTCGATGATCTGCTGGTAGCGGTCGAACAACCAGGCCAGGAACCCGCGAAGCATCTCGTCGACCATCTCCTCTTTCGAGGAAAAATGATGATAGAGGCTGCCGGAGAGGATGCCGGCGGCGTCGGCGATATCGCGCACCGTGGTGGCCCGCAGACCACGGTCGGCGAACATCGTCGCGGCGAGGCCGAGTAACTCGTCGCGGCGGGTGGCCGGTTGCCCGGTTGTATCGGTCATGGATGCTGGCTCGACACCGAGATCACCTCGCCGGTAAGGTAACTGGCGTAATCGCTGGCCAGGAAGGCGATGGTGGCCGCCACCTCCCACGGCTCGGCGGCTCGGCCGAAGGCCTCGTTGACCGAGAGTCGTTCGAGCAGTTCGGATGAACTTGTTCGCTCCAGAAACTTATGCCGGGCGATACTCGGGGCCACCGCGTTGATCCGCACCCCGTACTCTACGGCTTCGATTGCGCTGCAACGGGTGAACGCCATGACGCCGGCTTTGGCCGCTGCGTAGTGCGACTGGGAATGCTGTGCGCGCCAGCCCAGCACGCTGGCATTGTTGACCACGGCACCGCCGTGGCCATTATCGCGAAAGTAGCCGAGCGCGGCGCGAGTCGAGCGCATCACCGAGGTGAGCGTGACGGCGAGGACACGGTCCCACTCCTCGTCGGTCATGTCGATCACCGGGGTCTGTCCGCCCAGCCCCGCGTTGTTCACCAGCACATCCAGTCGGCCGAACCGGGCTGTGGTCGAGGCGATCAGCGCGTCGATCTGGGTGGCGGAACTGACATCGCACACCACGCTCTCCACCCGGCCCAGCCCCAGTGCCGTCAGCGCATCCCTTGTATCCCCGAGTCGGCGTTCGTGGTGATCGGAGATCATCACGTCGGCGCCTTCCAGCAGCGCACGACGGGCCGTGGCTGATCCGATACCGGTGCCGGCGGCCGCGGTGACCACAACCACCCTGCCCTCGAGCAGTCCGTGTCCGACGGTCTCCTCGGGCGGCGCCGACAGCGCTCGACTAGCTGCAGGCTGGTTCGGGTCTGCCGGGGACATCATCAGCCTCGCGCCTCGCGCGGCAGACCGAGTACGCGCTCTGCGATGATGTTGCGCTGAACTTCGTTGGAACCGCCGTAGATGGTGTCGGCACGCGAGAACAGAAACAACCGCTGCCATTCGTCGAACTCGTTGTTCACCAGGATCATTCCTGTTTTGCCCCTGATATCCATTGCGAGTTCACCGAGATCGCGGTGCCAGTTGGCCCACAGCAACTTTGAGACGCTGTCCTCTCCTGCCACCTCGGCGTCCATGGTGGCTAGCGCGAACGACCGCATGGCCTGTAGGCCGGCCCAGGCACGGGTGAGCCGCTCGCGGATCAGCGGGTCGTCGCAGGCGCCGTTCTTCTTGGCGACATCCACTAAACCCGAAAGCTCGCGGGCGTAACGGATCTGCTGACCCAACGTTGACACACCCCGCTCGAACTGCAGCGTGCCCATGGCCACCCGCCAACCATCGCCGGGATCACCCACCACGAGATCTGCGTCGGTGCGGGCGTCGGTGAAGAACACCTCGTTGAACTCCGAGTCACCGGTCAACTGGACGATCGGGCGAATTTCCACACCCGGTTGATCCAACGGCACCAGGAGATACGACAAACCCGCGTGGCGAGATGAGCCCTTCTCCGACCGGGCCAGCACGAAACACCACTGCGAGAGGTGAGCCAACGAGGTCCACACCTTCTGGCCGTTGATCACCCAGTGGTCGCCTTCGCGATTCGCCGAGGTCGACACCGCCGCCAAGTCGCTACCTGCCCCTGGTTCGGAGTACCCCTGACACCACAGTTCCGTGACTTCCCGGATCGGCGGCAGGAACCGCTGCTGCTGCTCGGCGGTACCGAAGGCGATCAGGGTAGGTCCGACGAGTTCCTCGCCGAGGTGATTGACCTTGTCCGGGGCGTCGGCGTGCGCATACTCCTCGTAGAAGGCCACCCGATGGGCCACCGAAAGACCGCGGCCCCCGTGTTCGACCGGCCAACCCAGACAGGTCAGGCCGGCGCCGGCGAGCAGCCGGTTCCAGGCCAGCCGTTCCTCGAACGCCTCATGCTCGCGACCCGGCCCGCCAAGACCCTTGAGGCCGGCGTAGTCCCCGACCAGGTTGGCGGCCAGCCAGCCGCGGACCTCAGCCCGGAACTCCTCGACCGTGATCACCCCTATAGGCTAACCTAACAAGCACTTGCTTTGTTGGCTTGGGGCCAGGCGGGAGGAGCCATGACCGGGGATCCCGGCGGCAGCGGCCGGCCCATGGCCGCCGAACACCGGCTGACCACACCCGCTGTACTTGACCGGATGGCCTTCGACTACGCCGACCATGCCGCTCTGATCACCGATGACCGCGACTTCACCTTCGCTGAGCTGCACGATGAGGTCCGTCGCACGGCCGCGGCCCTCGCCGGACTCGGCGTGCAGCCCGGCGGACGGGTCGCGATCTGGTCGCCGAACACCTGGCACTGGGTCATCGCCTGCCT
>Ga0180431_10001382_pt1 | contig 33987 bp, 30 predicted proteins | sample SS_ome_11_FD_132459 | JGI IMG/M metagenome (GOLD analysis project Ga0180431, IMG submission 132459) | Hypersaline lake sediment archaeal communities from the Salton Sea, California, USA - SS_1_MS_1 metaG | ecosystem: Environmental > Aquatic > Non-marine Saline and Alkaline > Hypersaline >... | reverse complement strand
CCTCCGATTCGAAAATCGATCGATCCTCAGCTACGAGACCGTCGATCTCGCGGCATATCCGGGGTCAAAAAATTTTTATCGGCACTCTTCACCGGCGAACGCGCCTAATGGCCGCCTAAATGCTATTTTGCGTTCCATTCGCATTGCGGAGTTGGCCAACTGCAACTCGATCGACCTCTGGCGAGCGGTTCGCTGACGAGCAGTGACTTTTGTTTGGACGAGCGAGTTCAGAAGGAGATTCTCGTGCGCCGAGTGCGAAGCGAGTGCAATTCGGCTGAACGACGAGAGCTGTCTCCAGATAGATCACTCGCAATGCGAATGAGAATTCGCATTGTGGGTCGGTCGCCGAGTTGGCGAAATGAGACTTTTTGGTCGGTTGGAATACGATCGGCCGATTGGCGCGTCGTGAGCTACGAGGCCGTCGATCTCGGCGCTCTCGAAAAATCCGCAGGCGATTATCGGACTGCCAGAGCCGCACAATGAGAATGAGAGTTGCAACTCTCATTGTGCGGTTGGCAGTGGTGCACAACACCAACAACAAGATTCTGACAACGATGATGGCCATGGGACCGGTACCGGGGCCGTTCGAGCGCGAGCGCCGCTTTGCGGAGGAGCACTCTACGGCAGCGCAGGCGCCCGAGCGTGCCGAGTTTGCCGATCCGCTGGCGCTGCTCGAGCAAGTCTACGGGCCGCTGCGTTTTTCGCACCAATTTGGCGTTCTGCTGCTGCGCTTGCCGGGCCAGACGACGACGAGTGCGCGCGAAGAGAAAAATTCGCGCGAGGCGCGCGAACGTTTGGCGCGCGCCACACTCGAGATGTTTGGCATTGGCCGGATCGAGAACAAACTGCTGGCGCGGTGCCGCCACACGCTGACGCTCGCGCGACCTCCGCGACCGCCGATCCGCACGCACGTCGGCTGCCGGCGAGCGCGCAGTTCGGAGGACGAGCGCCCGGTCGAGCCGACCGGTCTGCCGTACTGTGACGCCGTCGGCGAGACGCACTTGCGCGAAGCGGTGGCTCTGGCGGCCGAGGTGCGCCCGAATGCCGTCTGGTTCGTGACGCAGCGCCAGTTTGGCCTGTACGGCGCCGCGGTGCGCATCGACGGCACGTGCATCTGCGATCCGCAGGTGTTCTTCACGACCGAGGACCGCGCGAAACGCCACGCGCTGATCCTGGCGCTCGACACGCTGCTCGAGCACGAGTGAGTGAATGCCGGGCGAGTGAATGCCGAGCACTGGAGCGGATTTGTCAATCGCGAACCATGTCTTTGGCCGATCCGGTCGCGCGCAAGCTGAACTCGCTGGGCATCTTCTTGATGGAGCATGGTCACGTGCTGGAGCAGGGCTGCAACATGCACACGTGGACAGACGACGGCGAGTTTCGCATCCGCGTCGGCGGCACCGGCTCTGACGCGCTCGAGGAGACGTCGGTCGACCCCCAGACCGCCATCGACCGCATTATCGCGCGCCTCCGCGACCAGCTTGCGGTCGGCGATTTGATTAAAGCCTGAGCGGCGGAATGCGAAAGACTGCGCCGATGTTTCATTCAACGCAAACGGCGCGCGAGCGCACAACACGCGACGCGCTCAAGAACGATGAGCGAGCACTTGGCGGCGATCGAGGCGGCGCTGGGTGCGCAAGAGTGCAGCGAGGGTACGGCGAGCGGACTGTACGCGGTTCTGGCCCGCGCGGACGCGTCGGTGCACGAAGCCCTGGCGGCGGGCCACTTTGACGCGCCGTCGGCCTGCTTTGTGCTGCCGGTAGGCGGCGGCACGTACCGGCTGAGCGAGCTGGCCAAGAGCGACGCGCCGCTCGCCGCCGACCACTTGGACGCGCTCGACGCGGCGCTCGGCGCCTACGCGCGCACGCTCGACGCCGCAGCGTTGCTCGACACGATTCACTGTCTCGACGCGGCCAAGTTTGGCGTTGCGGCGAGTCCGTTTGTTGAGCGCGCCCACGAGCTGCTGCGCGCCATGGCGGCCGGCGCCGGTATCGAGGCGCTCGGATTGCCGGCCGAGTACGAGAGCGCCGAGTGGCGCGACGGCGGCGCCGACGACGATCTGGTCGCCGCCCAGGCGCGCTTTGCGTTTTCCGACGCGCGGCGCGCGCGCTAGACGCGACCGCGGTAGTGAAATTGGGTCGTGGGTCGGCGTCGCATTTCCCAGAATGTCTTTGGAAACTGATGCTTCACTACTGTACACAGAGCCGGTGCGGTGCGGCGTGCGGCCAGACCGGTTGGTAGTGGTGCGCGGTGGCGGCGGCGTGCGGCCTGTCGGCGTCGCACCAGACGCGCAGAATGTGATCGACGAGCGCCGAGTCGCAGAGCAAGCGCTCGGCCGCGTCGAGAATGGCAGCAGGCAAGCACGACTGGGCGCGCTCGCTGACGAGCGTCTGTTCGAGCGCGGCGAGTGCGGCGCAGACGGCGGCGTGCCTGGTGGGCGCCGGCTCGACGTTGCGGCCGAGCACAATGTGAACGGGTCGGTTGAGCACGAGTCCGCACTGAAATCCGACGGTCGGAACGTAGCGCAGCTGGAGGTCAAAGTAGGCGTGCCGCGGCACTGGCGTGGCGTGCCGCACGACGCACTGCTCGTGCACGCAGTCTAGAGTCATGGTTGGCGGCGGTCGGGTCGGTTCGGTCGGTCGGCCGGTGTTCACGGACCGCGACGCGCACTGCCATTCCGACCGCGCGCTCGGCCGACAATGAGTGCCGAGTGTGGTTTAGTGAGCCGGCTTCTCCGAGCGATCAAGGAAGGACACGGGGTAGCGGCGCGCGCGCTCATTGCTCAGGCCGACCACGACGAGCAAAACAGGTCGAACCACACCTACCAGGCTCTGCGGAGTTTCATCGTGGACGTCATGGAGGCGCCGCAAGAGAGCGTTCGGTGCTGTAGCGGGGTTAAGAGAGAAATGTATTTGGTCCGGGCGACGTTGTTGCGCTGCCTGACGGCGATTGCCAAAATCATCCCGGTCGCGTGCAAGACGTGCAAAGACCGAGGACTTCAGGTTGCCGTTGAGGGAAATCTCATTGGTGTCGTGCAAGATCTGCTCGAAGCGGGAGCTGATCCCAACTCTGAAGTGATGGCGACCACTTTGGAACACACCCTTTTCGTCGGCACAACCGAACTCATCGAATTGCTCATTCGCTATGGGATTGACATACACAGACCGCGTCAGCCCGAGCACAACGAACCTCTGCTGTTCACTGTGATCGAAGACAGGTTCGGAGACGGCGAGTCTAGTGTGGGCAAACAGCTTATCCGCCTCCTCGTTGAGAACGGCGCTGATCCGAACGGCGCCGACGACCGCGGTACCTGTTTGCTGGATGTCGCTTTCCGAGATGGCGTGCACCAGGCAATTCCGACGCTGCTCGAGCTCGGCGCCAATCTGGCCAATGTGAGCGATCAAACGACGGGCGAGCGCCCGTGGTCGGCCGCCTCGACGCAACTGTTTGTCGACTGCGTGCTGGAGCGCGAGCGCCAGCGGCTCGTCGAGATTTGCATTGCGCTGCGCGCGCTCGACCTGCCCAGTCTCCTGGTACTGGCGATCTACGACGCCGATCGCACGTTTCGCCACCACGTGCCGCGCTACGTCGCGTGGCAGATTATCTCGAAAGTGAAACTCGCGTAGACCAACGATGGGCAAAGCGGCAATCAAGGTCGAGGTGTTCCGCGCCAACTTTGCCGGCGCGGCGACGGCGGTGGTCAAGGCGGCCGACGAGTCGCGCAACAACTTTGTGCCGGCAGACGCCGGCGACGCGCTGGCCGGCGTCCGCTACGTGGTCTCGGACGCCGGCATCGGGCTGCACGGCTACGACAATCTGGTGCGCGCCGATCCGCACGACGTCGACGCCGGCTACCGGACGACGGGCGCGACCGGCGCGCAGCTCGCCGGCTACGTGCTCGCGCCGGTGCGGCGCGCGTTCCGCGAGCTGCCGGGCTGCGAGACGTTTGTGCTCGCCATGGACAAGGCGTGCTTCATGCCGCGGCCCAAGGTCTACACGCAGACGGGCCGGACCAGCTCGCTCGTCGACGCGCTCGAGCAGCGCAACATCGAGCCGATTGAGACGCCGGCCGACGGCTCGATGCCGACGCTCGTGGCCGCCGACCTCGAGCTGCCGCCGTGGATGGCGGTGCGCGCCAACCGCACGCTGTACCGGCACGCGACAGCGCAGCTCTTCGATCTCATTGTGGCGACGTACCGGCCGCCGGCCGGCTGTCGTCTCATTATCGACTGTCTCGACACGGCGGCGACGTCGCCCGAGTCGCTCGACGCGTGGATGCGCACCGAGCGCGTCGTGTGCGACGCGTACGCGCGCTCGGTGATTGAGCGCGCGCGCCGTCTGCTGCGCGGCGCGGCCAATTGGCGCACCGAGGCGCGCCGGATTGTGGCGCAGCTCGGCCACGGCGGCCACGTGCGCTCGGTGCCGATCTGCATTGAGACGAGCGCCGACGGCCACACGTACGCGCCGTTTCTGCTCCGCAACGCGGCCAACGTGTGCGGCGAGGCCGACGTCGGCGTGCTCTTCTGGCTCAACGCGCTGCAGGCGCGCCGGCAGCACGTGACGCTGGACGGCGAGCGGCTGGTGGCGCGCGCACTCGACGCGGCCGACGCCGAGTTCTACACCGACGAGCAGCTGGCCGGCCACGCGGCGCTCGCCGACGAGCGCGGCGCGCCGCCAGAGCCGTTTGTCGAGCGGTGTCGCGCGGCGCAAGCGCTGCTCGACGCAATCGACGCGGCGCGCGACGACGTCGAGGCGAACCAGTCGCGCGTCGACGGCGACGCGGCGCGTCTCGGCGCCCGCTCGGAGCGCGCGCGGCGCGCCGCTACGCTCGTAGGCGCGCACCGCTCGGCGCCGCCCGACCAGGTGCCGTGCCGCGGCCTCGTGCTCTCGAGCGACACTGACTTTCTCGCGCTGCTCACGCTCTGGTACGCGTGGCTCACCGCCACCGCCAATGGCGCGCGCACCGCCGACGAGGGCCCCGGCTACGCCTACTTCAACGCGCCGCTGCTCTCGATCGGCCAGTGCGAGGTGCTGCGCACCGGCCGGCTCGGATCGGCGGCCGACTACTACGTGCGGCCGCCGGCCGCCAAGCGGCGGCGCGACGAGGAGGAGCGCGCCGAGATGTCGCCCGAACAGCGCGCCGCGCTGCCGCCCGCGCCGGTGCCGATCAAGGCGCACGAGGTGTGGGACATTGCGCGCCTCTGGGCGCTCGTCAAGAGCCGCATGGAGCTGGCGCTTGACGAGTGCGGCGCGCCGGCCGACGACGACGACGAGACGATCGACGAACCGACGCACGCGATGAACCTGGCCGCGAGCTTTGCCGCGTTCTGCGCGTCGTGCGAGAATGACTATCTGGCCGGCCTGCCGTTCGTCAACCGCCGCTGTATGTTTGACGCGCTGCTCGCGCTCGACGGCCCGCTGGCGCACTACGACGCCGACTCGGGCGTCGGCGTACTCAGCCCGGGCCGCTACGCGACGTACATCAAGCACTGCTACCACAGAGCGCTCACGACGGCGCACGGCAAGGCGAACAAGCCGCCGCGGCCGGCCGCGCAGATGTCGTACGTCGAGATGGCCGCCGCGGTGGCCAAAAAGTACAAGATCACAACCAAGACCGGCCCGCAGAAGCAGATGCCCAGCGCCGACCGGCTCAAGCTCATGTACGAGCGCACCCAGTGGTGGCTCGTCTACGCGCTGTGCGCGTGGCGCGACATCACCGAGCTGCTCGACGACACCCAGTGGGGCTGGCCGCCGGGCTCGACCGACGTCTGGGTGTGAGCGCACACGGGAGGCGAGTGAAGGGTCGAGTTTGGTGCGTTCAATCGTGCGCGTCGTCTACCGCCTTGGCGTCAAACTCGAAGCGCCTGTGCGGTGCGCTCAGCACGCCGGATGAGCGGTCCAGCACGGACCGCGCGATCTTTTCGGCGTCCGTCTTGGTGGGCGTGTCGATCACCTGCCGCGCGCCGTTGACAATCAGCTCAATACGCGACTGGTTGATGACCATCGCGTCGATCGAGTCGATCTTGACGCAGCTCGTGATGCCGGCGAAGGCAACAACCAGAAAACTCATCCTTGCGCTCCGAGCGGTGGGTGTGAATGAAACTGGGATCGGTTCTCTCCGAGTGAAAATGTGATTGGCGATCGCCCAAGCACACACGCGCCAACCATGAACGCCGAGCAGCTCGAGACGGTCGTCCTCGGCGAGCTGCGCACGGCCGTGGGTACCAAGCTGCTCGAGAAGCGTCCATGCGACGAAGAGTACTACGATTGGTTTTGCGCGATTGCCATTCCCATTTTCACTCGCACCGCGGGCCACTTGGTCGATTTCTGGAGCTCCGGACCGAAGGACGACGAGCGCCGTGCAGTCGCGGTCGACATTCTCAAGCGCGGAGGCCTGCTAGAGGCCGGAATCCGCGACGAGTACGTGTGGCAGATTCCTGTTCTGGCGCGCCTGATATCGCTCAAAACAACTCGGTTGTCGTGCGATCTGCTGCGTCTGTATCTCGATCTGGCGGGCAACGCGGCGCTCAAGGAGGTGCACATTATCGATTGTCTCGACGGCGATCACGATTCGGGCGAAGTCCGGTGCCGCTACGCAGAGTCGGCGTGCAACGGCTGGAGCGATGCCGAACGCCAGACCGTTCTCGCGTGGTTCAACATCATCAGAGACCACGGGCGTCTGGAAGAGCTCAGGCTGATGAAGGAACGCGCCGATGAAACGGCCGAAGAATGTGAGCGCATGGCATACTGCGCCGGCATTCTCGGTCAGATTCTACCGCCACCCAAGCCACCCTCAGAGCTGGAGCGCCAAATCTACCAAGCCGAGGACCAGGTCGATTGCGCCGAACTGGAACTCAAGAAAAAGAAGGCCAAGCTCGACGCACTGCGCGCCAAACGCCGCCGAGTGGGCGAGGAGGGCGTAGAGTGAACCAAGGCGCTTGGAAATTGCCATCGGGGATTGGGTGGCCCTATCGCGGATCACCCCACTATGGCCGATCGCGAAGCCTTGGTGAGTGCGTGCCACGCTTGGAATCGGGCAAACATGTTCGGCTGCGAGTTTGCGGTGGTGTGTGAATGCGAGCGCGTGTGCGCGCCCGGCTCGCATTCCGCAGCCGAGAACGCGCACTCGCATTCTGCGTCCGAAAACGCGCACTCGCATTCCGCAGCCGAAAACGCGCACTCGCATTCCGCAGCCGAAAACGCGCACTCGCATTCCGCAGCCGAAAACGCACAACGATGAGCAAGCGACAGTTGGCGGCAGGCAAAATACCGGCGGCGCAGATTGCGGCGCAGATGAAGCAGCTCAAGGTGGTGGTGCGCGTGCGCGTCGGCTATGCGCCCGACGAGCCGGAGCGCATCGAGTACACCGACGATCTGGTGTACGTCGGCAAGACGAAGCGGCTCGATCCGGCGCAGGCCAACGACTCGCGCATCTTTGTGCGCGCCAAGTCGTTTGCCAAGCTGGTGCGCGACGAGGGCCTCGAGCTGCTCGACAACACGGTGTGCTGCACGGTGTTTGTGAGCGCCAACGTGTCGGAGAAGACGCTGCTCGAGCGCTTCGGCGGTGTCGAGCGGACGCTCAACGCGCGCGGCGGTGACGTCGACGAAGACGTCGAGCGCGGCTACAATCACCTCTACGTGTTCTCGGCGCGTCGCGCCGACGGCGGCACCGCCGAGCACGTCAAGCAGCTCAGCGTGCGCGCCGACCACCCGATGTGGCCCGACAAAGGCAACTTTCTCAAGCGCCTCGACCGCTTCGCCGCTGGCAGCACCTACACGATCGTCGGCGCGCCGACCGACGTCACGGAGCTCAAGCAGGTGCCGGCGTCCAAGGAGACCACCGTACCGGTCGGCCGGCTGATCGACAAGCTCGACGAAACCCTGCTCTGGGTCGACTGGGAGGAGGGTCTGTCGGCGTGCGATCGCATCACCGAGCTGCTCGACGCCTACCGCGCCCTGCACGCAAACGAGTCGGCTCTCTCCGAGAATGAGAAAGCGGCCGAGGGTGGCGCCGGAGAATGAAAGTCGAACGAGTTTACCTATCAACAATGAGAGCGGAGCGCAACACAACCCAACAACCAACCGACGATGAACACCGAGAGCTTCCTGACCGAGCTGACCAAGCTGATTGACGCCCGTGTGGCGGAGGCTCTGGAGCAGCGCGACAGCGAGTGGGATCAGAAAATCGAGGAAATGCAAGATGAGATCGGCAATCTGGACGCCCGGCTCGATAATCAGGAGTCGAAGGCTGTGGTCGAGAAAGGCGGCGAGTGGGGTGAGATCATTGAAGCGGTCGACACGATAGGCGCCCTCGTGTATGACGTGGGCGTCGTCCAAGACCTTGCCGACCGTAACGAGGAGGCGATCGAGGGGCTCAAGGTCCGCGTTGACAAAGCCGACGCCGCCGCCGCCGCAGAGACCGAAGACTCTGACGACGCGAGCAATACCGACGAGTCGGGCGACGCGTCGAACAGCAAGGACAGTGCTGAGAACGCCGGCGAATGGCTCGAGGTGAGCGCCAAGCTTCGCGAGCTCGAGCAGCAAGTGGAAAAACTGCAGAGCCGAGGCGGTCCTGACTTTGGACTCCTGCAGTCCAAGAAGCGACGGCGCCGGAAGGAGTGAATTAGACGCGAAGGGGGCGTTTAGTTGACATCGCAGAGTCCGCCGTGCGGCTGGAGGTACATCTGGAAGAGGCTGGTGCCCTCGAGCGCCGGCTCGGTGAGCGCGACGCCGAGCGCGTTCTTGCGCTCCGAGTAGACGGCGACGACGAGCTGCTGGAGCATGTGCGGAAAGTGCGAGATCGAGAGCGAGAGCAGCTTGCCGAGCGCGTCGGTCTTGGGCGCGCCGGTGCCGTTGATGCGCGCCTTGGACGCGTACGTGCCGTTGGCGTTGCGCCGAAAGCCAAACTCGTTGGCGACGTTGTACTTGGCCGACGCCGGGTTGGGCGTCGGCAGCATGCGGTTGCGCAGCGCCAGCTCGATCTTGCGCCACTTGGCGCGTTGCGCGGCGCTGAGCGCGGCCGACGCGCGGCCCTCCTTGAGCAGCGAGAGGTACTCGGCCATGCGCGCCACGGTGTCCTCGGACGCCAGGTCGTCGCCTGGCGCGCCGTCGAGACCCTGGCCGGCGACCGTCTCGAGCACGCCCTCCTTGATGAGCAGGTCGATGCCCATGAGCAGCGCCGTCTTGTACGAGTTGGTGACGGCGGCGCCGATGTTGAGCCACGAGTTGGCCAGCGAGCGGTGGTCCTCGAGCGCCTTCTTGAACTTGGCCGGGTTGTGGTTGACCGCGGCGACAATCGCCTGGATGCGCGCCGCCGACGAGCGCTTGTCGGCGGCGCGCGGCACCAGCTTGATCTTGTTGGCCGCGACGCCCGACGCCACGTTGCCGTACTGGATCGGCTGCTGCAGGTTGGGCACGTCGAAGACGACCTGCGCGCCGGGCACGACGCGCGGCGCGCTCTGGTCGCCAAAGTTGTACGAGCCCGGCGCGCCCATCGGGTGCGTACCGCCGACGCGCAGCGTCACCTGCGGCTCGTTCTTGTCGGTGCGCGCGTCCTCCTCGACCACGCCGAGCGGCTGCACCATCTCGAAGAGCAGCGCGCGCACCAGCTCGGGATTGTCCGGGTACGCTTGCGCGAGGCGCCAGTCGAGCCCGTTGAGCGCCGTGCGCACGCGGTCGCCGCCGCCGGCAATCTTGAACGCCACCTCGCCCTCGAGCAGCCGGAAGCCGCCTTGCGCCGGCCGGCGCGTCAGCGTCGCCACTTCGCCGCTCTCAAAGACCGCCGCCGACTCGCGCAGCGACACCGTGTCGACGCGGTACGCCGACGTGATAGCGCCCTGCGCCACCTTCTTGCCGTCGCCGTAGCCCAGCTGCCGGCCCATGCCGTTCGAGCCAAAGCGCACAGAACGTCCGGTCATCGTTGCCCTCGTTCGGTTGCGCAGTTTGCACACCTGGCCGCCAAACCAATGCGTTTATTCGCGCACCCCGTCTGCGCTCCACCAGGCCCTCCCCCGCGCGCACACGTACGCGCGCTGCGCAAACGCACGCTCGCTCGCCTGGTGTACACCGCACGCCACTTTCATTCTCACCCGCTAGGCCGCGTTCTGGTAGATGTCGATGTGCGGCAGGAGCGCGAGTGCCTTGTGGTCGTAGTGGCCGTTGAGGATGGCGCGCTCGGTGGTGCGGCGCGGCAGCGTGGTCTTGACGGTGCCGACCGGAATGACGGCGCCCGCAATGAGATAGTTTTCGAGCACCAGGTCGGGCACGTTGTTGAGTGCCTCCTGGACGCCCTCGGCGAGGTTGTCGACGAGCCGCATCGAGTCGGTCGCCGGGTCGTACTCGTACTCGCGGTACTCGACAGCGGCGCGCACCTCGCGCTCGCAGTAGAAGCGGTCCTGTGCCTCGGGCTTGAGCGCGTCGAGCTCGGACGTGTCGCCCATGAACTGGCGCGCCTCGCGCGACGACCAGCCGCGGATCTGGACAAACGCGTCCTGCGAGGCGGCGCGCCCCGACATGCCGACGTACGCCGACGAGTCGGCGCCGCCGTAGCCCTTGCGCTTGTACGACGTCGCCGCGGTGTTCGAGTAGCCGCTCGTGGCGCCGAGCGCCGTCAGCTGGTCGCGCGAGAAGCGACCAATCGAAAAGTAGAGCTGGTCGCCCTTCTCGAGCGCCGCGCCAAACATGTTGTGGATCTTGCCGCGCGAGTAGAGCGAGTAGTTGAAGATGCGCTCCGACGACACGTTGGCGTAGGCGTCGCGCGACGAGCGCGAGCCGCTCGAGTCGTAGACCTGCGTGACCGGGCCGAGATAGTCGATCTTGCGGTGCAGGTCGGCGGCGCTCAGGGCGCCAAAGTTGCGCAGCGTGTCGAGGATGCGCGCGTTGGTCGCGCGGTCGGAGCGGCCGCGCGCCACGCGCTGCGCGCTCACGGCGCGCCGCTTGCCGTCGACGCCAATCGCGCTGCCGACGGCGGCGGCGCCAAACAGCTGCGCGTCGCGCTCGGCCTGCACGAGGCGCGCCTGGATGTTGTTGATGATGACCGGCGTCGCGACGGCGTGAAAGCCGGGCGACTTTTGCAGGTGCTCGCCGCGCAGCGAGAAGAGCGGCATGTACTGCTCGATCTGCAGCTCGGCGCGGTCCTCGTACGGCATCGAGAAGATCGGGTTCTCGATCGGCTGGTCGTTGAGCGTGTCCTGCGTCGTCTGCGCGCTCGCGTCGATAAACGCCATCGAGCTGCCGCCGGCGCCGCGAAAGAAGTCGCGGCCGAACAGCTGCTGGATGTCGCTCTGGAACGGCACGGCGCCAGCGCCGCCCTGCGCGCTGATCGAGCCGAGCAGCGCCTGCTGCAACTGCTGCGTCGGCCGGTCGCCGACCGGACCGCCGGCGCTGTTGATCGTCGGCATGCTGACGCCCGTGCGCACCGGCGCATTGGTCGGCAACAGAGCAGCCGTCAGCGCGCCGAGCGTCTGCGTCATCGGGTTGCCGGTGTCGGTCGCAAAACCCACGGCGCTCGACATCGTTGGCCTCGGTTTTTCGTGTGCACACCCGGCCGCGAAACAAAGTCTTTGTAGAATTGCGCGCTAGCGCGCACTCTAGTCAAACACTGGCAGCACCATCTTCACTGGGTGTCGGCAGAGGTGGCACACGAGCGGACCGTGGTCGGCCATCGCGTGAACGCACGAGAGGCAAATCTTGTGGCCGCAGTCGAACATGTGTGTGCGTGGTCGACCCACCATGCACACGCTGCACTCGAACGCATCGACGCCCGCGTACGCCATCCGGTCGGCGGCGGTCAGCTCGGGCAGCACGACTTGCCGGACCGGCGGGAGTGCGGGCGCGGCTTGCGGCAGAGCGGGCGAAGCTGGCGGCGTCATGTGGTAGTCGGTGTCGTCCAGCGACAGTCCGCTCTCCCAGCGCCGGTCCTCGAGCATGGCAATGCGGTGCTGTCGTTCGGCGATCGACACCGGGTGGCTCGGGCACACGAGGTAGTAGCTGGCGAGTCTGATGGCGCCAATCTTCTCGAGAATGCTACGGACCACATGCACGGGGGGGGGGGTATTGAAGTTGGCACACGTCTTGAGGACGTCCGCGCCGCGACGCATGTGGTTCAGCCCCAAGCTACGGATGCGGGGGTCGTCGGAGACACAGAGCTGATCCACAAACCTCTGCCGGAATACTCCGAGGCGCGCGACAAGATCGGCGTTGGCTTCGGCCTTGAACGTGCACTTGCATGAGCCCGTATCGGGGGCCACACGTGGTCATAGTCGGAGTAGGTGAGAGGTGGGTTGGCGTGGTCTGAGAATGGGCTTGCGAGTCTGAGAATGAGAGTGTGGTTCCGATAATGTACGCAAAAACGCGCGGCGCGCGTTTGGGTTCACTGGAACGCGCTCAGGGTGTAGAAGTCCTCCTGTGTGCCGCCGACCTGCGACGTCGACTTGCCGGCGGTGCGCATCGCGTCGCCGCCGCGCTCCATGGTGCCGGCGGCGACGCGCGGGTTGGCGCGCAGCGTGTCGCGCTTGTCGGCGTCGGCAATGGCGGCAGCGAGCTGGTGCATGGCGGCCGTCATGCCGGCCGCGTCGCGGCGCGCCTCGGTCTTGCGCTCAATGAGCTGCGAAAAGGCGCGCTGCTCCTTGAACATGCGCTCGAGCGCCGCGACGGCCTTGGCGTCGACGATGCGGCGCGCCGGGTTGTCCGGGTCGGGCACGAGGCACGCATCGGAGATCTGGCTCGCGAGCCAGCGCGTCGTGCGCAGATTGCGCTGCGCCTCGCGGATCGGATCGAAGACGTGCTCGTTGGCGACGTCAAAGTGCGTCTCGAGCAGCTCGTGCGTCCACACGGTGTACTGCAGGCCGAGCTTGCGCGCCGGCCGCTCGATCAGCGTGCGGTGCAGCAGCACCATGTTGTGGATGATCTCGGCGTCGTTCATCCGGCCGACCATCATGTCCTCGAACAGGAAGATTTTCTTGTACTGGTCCGAGATTGTCGCGCCGTTGGCCACCACGGCGCTCCGGCCGCGCTCCGTGCCGGCGCGGTTGCCGTCGGCGGCGCGCGACGCCGCTTGCGCGCGCTGCATGTTCTGGCTCTCGTGGTAGATGCGAAACGACTCGCGGCACACCGGACACCGCTCGGCCGAGCGCGCCGGCGCGGACGGCCGTACTGGCACGGGCGCACGCGCCGGTACGGGCGCACGCGCTGATCCGGGTGCGCGCGCCGGTACGGGCGCGCGCGGCACGAAGAGCTGCGTGCTGCGCGGGCGCGCCGGTTCGCGCGGCGTACCGCTGCGCTCTCCGCCGCCTGCTTCGCGACGCGCCTCGGCAATCTGGTTGATGATGACGAGCCGCTGCGCCGATGGCAGACCAGGCTCGCGCAGCAGCGCGTTGAGGTGCGCGATGCGCGCCGCGGGCGTCGCCAGCCGGCCGATCTCCGACTCGGGCGGGGTTGGATGTCCGCGCGGCGGCTCATCGTCGTCGTCGTCGACCACAATCGCCTGCGAGGCGCTGATTTCGTCGCGCACAATGCCGTTGGCGATGTCGGACGCTTCGGTCGCCGAGATGTCGAGCGAGCGCAGCGCCTCGCTGGCTGGCGAGAGCGAGGCGCTCGAGAGCGACGGCGAGCGCCGAGCCTGCTGCGAGCGTGTGCCGCCGCTACTCTGCTCGGTCAGCGTGCGATCACGGATGCTGCGCTCGCCGCGCGATTCGCTCTGTTGACGCGAGCGCGCCGGCGCGCTGTGCAGCGACTCGGACGCCGACGACGACGACGAGCGCGCCCGCGCTCGGCTCATCTGCAGCGGCGCCGCGGCGCGCTTGCGTTTGCGCCGCTCCAATTGTTCGCGCAGCGCTTGGCGGCTAGACATGGTTGGCGCGCTAGTTTGGCTGGTTGGCGGCGGCGCGCGCGCGCGTTTGGCGGCGCGCGGCAGTTGAGCACACCCAGTGAATTGGATGCATGTATGAGTGGCCGGCGCCGATCTCGCCGGCGCGCCAATCTGCGCAAGGCGCGCGTCGCGTTTCGCACGTCGATCGCCGAGCACGCCGCGGCCGAGGAGAGCGGCGAGGAAGACGGCGCGCGTCGCATTGAGCGACGCGGCGCGTCGAGCATCCACGTGCGCACGCACAGCACACTCGAGACGCCGTCGATCGAGACGTTTGAGCAGCTGCTGGACCGCGAGGTTCCGCTCGTGACGACGACCGAAGCCGACGACGCGTTTGATTTGGCCGACTATTGCCGGCACGCGCTCGCCATGCTGCGGCGCGTCATCGAGACGCTGAGCGAGGCGCGCGGTGGCGGCGAGTTTCTGAGCGCGGCGGAGCGCGCGGCGCTGCACAAGCTGCGCGCCGTGTGGAACGAGCACCTGCGCTGCCACAAGTACCGGCTGTGGACGCCGCCGCCGGCGTCGGGCGGAATTACGGCCGAGTACTCGCTCGCCGTGCAGCTCTGGCTGCTGGTGGCGCACGCCAACGTCGTGCTGCAGCAGTGCGGCGCGTGCGGCGACCTGTTCGACTTCTACCCGCCCGGCTCGGCCTACCTGTCGCGCAACGCGCTGGTGCTCGACAACGCGCGCGTCATGGAGTATCCGCTGCGCACGCTCATTCTGACGCTGCAAAACTTTGTCGAGCGGCTCGACGCGCTCGACCGGTTCGGGCGCGACTATGCGCGCTTTGCGGCGGCGCTCGAGCACCGCGTCGCGTCGTTCGTCTGCTTTGGCGGCACGCGCGCCGAGCTCAACGCCGGCGAGTGGTGCGTCGAGCTCGACGACGGCGGCGACGGCGGCGCGCGGCGCGTCTCGGAGCGCTTCCTGACGCGCACCATGATCTGGTTTGCGACAATCTACGACTACGCCGAGAACTGGTGCGTGGTGAATGCGCGCGCCGACGAGCGCAGCGGGGTGCGGCGCGTGGTGCGCGTGCCGGCGCACTGTGTGCGCGACGCGCCGTGGCGACCGGCGCTCGCGACCGAGCGCTCGCTGCGCGCCTTTCTGCACCGGTACGCGCTCGAGCTCGTCGACGACGTGTACGTGAGCGGTCTGCGCGACTTTTTGCGCCAATTCCAGCTCGGCGCGTGCGAAATGGACATCTACCGGCAGCGCAACAAGCTCAACGAGGCGCACATCACGTCGGTGCGCACGCACAAGTTTGACGACCGCAGCGACGTGGCGCACGCCTACGTCTACCACGTCTACCTCGATAGGCGGCCGGCCGAGTACGTCGCCGAGGCGCTGCAGTGGAGTGCCGGCGCGGCGCGCGACACGCGCAGCGCGTCGCTCGGCTCGAGTCGCCTGCTGCGCAACGCCGCCGTCCTCTACATCTGGCACCAGTTTCTGCTCAGCAAGTTCAAGCTCAAGTTCAAGCGCAACTTTCTGCTCTTCCACCGCGACCCGGCGTTCATGCGCTCGTACGTGCGCGCCCGCACCCTGCCCTACCCGGTCATTGTGCAGCAGTTTGCGCGCTGGAGCGTTCTGGTGCCGGCGCACGAGCACACCGCGCCGCGCGCCGGCGCGTGTCCCGAGCGCGTCTACGATTGCCGCGACGCGTTCGAGGCGCTCGGCGTCTGGATTGTCTGGCTGATGCACACGACGCGCGGCAAGATCAGCCGCACCATTGACATTCGCAACTTTCTGCACGACGTGTGCGGCGAGCGCGCACTCGAGCGGCGCGTGGCGCGCACCGAAAACTGGTTCATCTGAGTGCACCACCGATGAGTTGGTCGCCGACGCGCGGCGGCTCGTTCGAGCGCATGGACAAGAAGCACGACGACTGGACCGACGTGTGGTCGCCCGCCGCCACGGCGCGCACCATCAAGCGCGTCAAGCCGCGCGTCATTGTCGAGGCCAAGAGCAATCTCAAGCTGGCGCTCGCCCTGCTGATGCTCGACCTCGTGGTGTGCGGCGTCACCGCCTACATCTACTACGAGTGCACCGCGCCGCTCGTGGCGCGCAGCGACCCGGACCGCGCGCCGGCGCTGGTCGGCGGCTCGCTCGTCGGCGCGCTGCTGCTCGGCGTCGTGGTAATGCGCGTGCGCTATGCGCGCCAATCGGTGCGCAAGTCGTGCACCGGCAGCGCGCACTGGCAGCTGCGCCAGGTGGTGCAGCCGCTGCTCGCCATCCCGGCCATTTTCTACGCCTCGTACGTCTGGCTGATCTACCACCCGGTGCACGGCTCGCCGACCTCGATCGCATTCCTCTCGGTGCTCGTCGCCGCCAAGCTGGCCAACGTGTACGCGGCCCACAAGCACCGCCAGACACTCAAGCTGCACATCCTCTCGCTCGAACAGTCGATTGTCGAGTCGCGCGAGCTCGACGACATCGCGTCCGAGGACCGCTACGACCCCGGCGCGCCGTCGTACGCCACCGACGAGCGGCTGTTGGCACAGCGCACCCTGCCGGCAGCGGCGCCTTCGGATGCGCCGACGTACCGCGCACCCGAGTCGCCGCGCCGCTCGCGCAGCCGGTCGCGCGGTGGCGGGCGGCGCAAAAAGTCGTCGACCGCCAAGCGCGACAAGAAGGACCGCAAGCAGACGCTGCGCGGCGACGCCAACGGCGCGGCGGCGTCGCTCACGTCGCTCGACGACGCCGAGCGCTCGATGAGTCGCATTGACGACGAGCAGCCGTGGTAGGCGCGCGGAAGTAAAGCCGCCGGTTTCGCGCGTCAGTCGACAACCATGAGTGCGGCGGCAGCGGCGCTCGATCGCGTGCCGCTCCGCGCACTCTACCCAGAGCGCTTTGCGGCGGTGCGCTACACCGACACGCAGACGCACACGCCCACCATCGCGTGGATTGACGAGCACGCCGACGACGACGACGAGGATGGCTCGCTCGACGACGAGGGCGTGCATCGGGCGGCGGCGGCCAAGCCGAGCGACGAGGCGCGGCGGCTGCGCGCGCTGGCCGTCGGGCCAGACGGCGTCGGGCGCGTGGCGGCGCGGCGCGCCGAGCTGCGGCGGCAGATCCGCGGCGTCAACGCGCGCGTCCTGTACTCGGCCAACGCCGAGCAGTCGGCGACGACCGACCCGACGTTTCTGCACGAGACGAACGAAGTGACGTGGTGGCGCGCGCAAGTCGAGGCGGTCGAGCGGATCTCGACGGCGTCGCCAATGGTCGCGTCGTGTCTGCGGCTGCTGAAGCAGCACGTGCTGCGCGACGGGATCAAGTTTACGCGCGAAAACGTCGAGCTGGTGCCGTCGGCCGACTTTGAGCAGTACGTCGTGAGCCGGCTGCACCCGTTTGTGCACCAGGCGATCGACGCCCTGATGCAGATCGGCATTGTGCCGATCGTCTACGAGCTCGACCCCGAGACGGGCCAGCGCTGGCCGTACGTGCCGGCGATCGGCACCTACGTGATCCGCATGTACCGCGTGCGCGGCGCGACGCGCTACCGCTTCTTCTGGCTCGACGAGCAGACGTACGCGCACGTCTGGCGCCGGCAAGTGGTGCGGACGCGCGACGCGCAGCGCATTGTGCAGTGGACGGCGCGCCGCGAGTGCGACCAGTACTCGGCGCGCCGCGACGACGAAGTCGGTGGCATCGAGGACCCGACGGTCGAGGTGCTGCACAACCTCGGCTACGATCTGGCGAGCGACGGCGCGCTGACGAGCAAGTGCGCCACGGCGCTCAACGTCGTCGTGCAGCGCATGCGCTCGCAGGCGGCGCGCATGACGGCCGAGTCGCTGCAGGCGGCGCCGCCGGTCGCCACCGAGTACAACCACCAGGCCGAGGCACAGCAGTCGCGCAATCTGGCGCAGGGCTACTACGTCAGCGCGTCGACGGCACCCGGCTCGCAGCTGAGCGCCACCGACCTGGCCAACCGCTCGTACGTGCGCGACCGCTCGCAGCAGGCCGAGTTTGCCTCGATGCTGCGCACCTACGAGCAGATGTCGGGTCGCGACGCGTCGGGCGAGTTTGGCGTGCCGCGCGAGCAGTACAGCGAGGATCTGGGCGGCACCGCCGTTGTCCAGCCGGCGACGGCCGCCGACGGCACGCAGGCCCAGTGGGCCAACCAGTACCACGTGACGCAGTCGCGCCAGCTCGTCTCGCTGCCCGCCGCGCACACCCAGACCGACCACGTCACGCTGCTCGACCACCTCGACGACCAAATCTGCTCGGTCTTTGGTGTGCCGCGCACCTACGTGCAGGGCAGCGCGCTGCGCGCCGGCACCGACCTGGTCACCGATAGGCTCGAGCACGAGGTCACCGGCCTCCGGCGCATCATGAGCGACGTGCTCACGCGTGTCTACAACCAGCTCTTCCTCACCGACGACGCGGCGCGTCTCACGCGCTCGATCGAGCGGCGCGCCGTCGCCGCTGCGACCAGCGGAGCGAGCCGCCGACGCCGGCTGTCGGCCGCGGCCGGCACGGCCGAGGCGTCAGTGGGCGCGCTCGTTAACGAGCGCGATCTGTTTGTGAGCGAAGCGATTCGGCGCGTGCGCGTCACGTTCAGCAAGCCGCCGGCGCGCGACATGCAAGAGCTGCTCACCATGTACGGCCTCGGCGCCATCGACCGGCGCATGCTGTGCGGCGAGTTTGCGCGCCGCAACGGCTTTGACCCGGCCCAGATGTGCGACGACGGCGAGTCCGAGCTGCCGACCGAGGCGCGCCGCCATCTCATCCCGCAGCTCGCCGACTACCACAAGTTTCAGCTGGCGCGCGAGCAGGCCAAGGCGCAACAGAAGCAGGCCAAGGAGCAGCTCGCCGCGCAGAAGGACCAGGCCAAGCAGCAGGCCAAGGTCCAGATCGAGCAGGCCAAGGCGCAGGTCGCTATGGGCGGCGCGGCGCCGACCGAGCCGGGCGGCGCTCAAGCGGGCGACAAGCGCAAGGCGACCGACTCGGGTTCGGCGGCTGCCAAGCGCAAGCCGGCGGCGTCGAATGAGAGTGGCGCCAAGAAGGCCAATGCGAGTGCGAGCAAGGCGAATGCGGGCAAACCAACCGCGAAGAAGAACGCATGAGTGAAGAGCCTACGCGTTGTGCCACCGGCCGCCTGCTCAACTTGACTGGTCTCGACATCCTGTTTGAGCGCGCCTCGGGCGTCAGCCACATTCCGGCGGCCGCGTGCGGCCAGGCACGATCCAAAGCCAATCTCGGCGCACATTACCACAACGGTCTCGTGCGCATCGAAACCCTGGTCACCGACAACGGCACCGAGTTTCCGGTGTACGAGCAATCCATGATGACGCTCGAGGTCGCCTGGCCCGACGCGATTCCCGACAGCGTCACGACCGTGATTGTCACGTCCGACGTCGCGCGCGTACTGCGCGGCGCCACCACACCGCCGCCGTTTGACGTCTACATGCTGCACGACCCGGAGATGGACCCTACGACGCGCCAACTGATTACCCGCGCTCTGGTGCGCGTCTTTGTTCACGACAAGTGAATGTGAATGAGATTCGACTGCCAATTGGCACCAATGAGCCGCCTGCGCAAACTGCTGATCGGCGGCGGAGGCGTCGGCTCGGTGCTTGCCGGCAATCTGTTTCTCAACCACAGTCACGCCGATTCGGCCGCGGCGGTCGTCGAGCAGACGTACCGCGAGCATCGCGATCCGGTTGTCGGCAAAGCCTACGAGCGCTCGGACAAACGCTGGCGCGCGTCGCAGCTCCGGCGTATCGACGCGTGGCGCGCTCGTCCGGCGCTCGTCCGTGCCGTCGTGCCGCCGCCGTACCCGAACATGAGCGGAATGCTCGACGGCGAACCAGAGTGAATGAGAGTTTGCCGACCGGCTCACCGCTGGCTGGCTAGCGTGCGCGCGTGCGAGCGACCAGCGATGAGTGAGATCGACCCGCACACGCGCCAGCGGATTGAGCGGCAGCGGCTGATGCGCGTGGTGCGCGAGACGGCGCGCGCGCCGACGCCTCTCGAGCTCGAGCGGTTGGGCGCGCTGATGCGCAAAGTGGAGCCGGCGCTCGGTGCTGGCGAGTACTTTGCCGGCATGCAGGCCAAAGGCTTGACGCACGCCAACCGCGGCGACCTCGACGTGCGCGGCTTTGGCAGCCTCAAGGCCGATGGCGTGCACGCGCACCTGGCGCGCGTGACGACGCGCAGCGCCGCCAGCGAGCGCGAGCGCTACGACACCGTGCTGTGCGTGCTGCGCAACAACGAGGTGCTGGCGTTTGACCACGTGGTGCTGCTCAAGCCGACGGCGCAGCTGGTGCTCGACGGCGAGCTGTGTCTGCGCAAGGAGACGCTGTCCGAGGCCGAGCGCTACCGGATCAACAGCGCCGTGTCGGTGCACACTGGCGACTATCTCGAGTTTCACACGGCGGCCGACGAAGAGGCGGCGGCGAGCGGCACCGACGTGCGCGCGCCGGCCCACCAGCGTCAGTACGACGCGCACTACACGCTGCTCTTTGGCGCGTTCGACGTCCTGTACGCCGGCGCGCGCGTCACCAGCAACACCTATCTCGAGCGCATGAAAATCGCCAAAGAGCTGACCGAGACGCCGCTGGCGCGCCAGACGTCGATCGCATTCAAGCGCGCCGAAGAGGAGCTGCGCGCCCAGATCGAGTACGCCGGCGGCTTCCAGGCGCTCAGCCTCTTTGTCTTTACCAAGCCGATCTGGCCGGTCCAGTTCATCAAGGCGGCGCTGCACACGGTGCCCGAGTGCATGCGCGGCGTCCTCGTCGACGGTGTCATCTTCAACCCGAGCGACGAGCCGTACCGGCGCGGCGTCAATCCGCGCCTGCTCAAGTTCAAGGTGGCGCACCCGGTCGACTTTGACATTGCGCCTGTGCGCGCCGGCGGAGAGCACCACTACGCGCTGCGCCTGCTGAGCCGCGGCCGGCTCATCGAGGTCGAGGGCGCCGAGCTGCGCTGCGACACGCGGCTCGCCACCGAGCTGCTCGACGAAATGTTTGGCGGAGGCCGCGCCAGCGCGATTGTCGAGTGCGAGTTGGTCAACGGCGGCGACGGCGGCGGCGGTGGCATACTCGCCTGGCGGCCGCTGCAGCACCGCGCCGAGAAGCAGCGACCGAACAGCTACGAGGCGTACCAGGACACGTTTGGCACGCTCAAGCACACGCTCGACGAGAGCGCGCTGATTCGCTACGTGCGCGAGCGGTTGCGCGTGGGTGTCAGTGGGCCGGGCGCCGGCGGTCGGCAGTGAATGGGCGCGGTTGGCCGGCGAGCGGGGCCGGTGCATATTGAGCGCGATTTGGCGCGCGTGCGGACAAAGCGAGTGCGGTGGGCGGCCAAAGCGAGTGCGGTGGGCGGCGATGGACAACGATGTTGACGCGGCGCCCGACTGGGCCGAGCCGTACTCGATGGCCAAAGCGTACACGCTGCTGTACAACACGCTGGCGGTGCGCAACTCGCCGTACCTGCCGGCGCAGATGGACGAGGCGGTGTGGCGGCTGGTGTACGGCGTAGCGGCGGCGCGGCCGCGGCACCTGTGCTGGGCGGCGGCGCGCGCCAACAACCGCGAGTCGCGCGCCTTTGCGTACGCTGAGCGGCGCACCACGGCGCGCCGGCGCGCGCACGAGGCAGAGCTGCGCACTCGTATTGCGACGCTGCGCGACAGCGCCGATCTGGGCAGCGCGGTGCGCTCGCGCATGGTCGAGCGCGCGCGCGATGAGCTGCGGCGGCTCGAGCAGCCAGTCGGCGAGCGCTTCCCGCGGCCGCCGCGCACCGAACACCGCGAGCTCGGCGGCCGCTCGTTCGAGGTGCAGCACCACGACGCCTATCTGTGCGGCATGCACTCGCTCAACAACGTCGTCAACCGCGTGCTGCTGTCACCGCCCGATCTGCTGCACGCCGTCGAGCTGCTGCGGCCGCTCGAGCCGCGCTTTGCGTCGTACGAAGAGCTGGCGCTCGCGGCGCTGCGCGAGGGTATCTTCCTCGTGCCGGTCAAGCTGACCGAGCCGGCCGACCTCAATCCGCTCGACTGCGCCGAGCCGGCGCCGCGCACCAAGTTCTTCCTCGAGCTGCTCGAAGAGGCCGGCGGCATGATTGTCTTCCAGCCGTCGGCGCCGCCGGCGCTGGGCCACTTTGTCTCGCTGGTGCACGCGCCGCACGCCGCCGACATCAACGACGAGTGGGCGGTCTACTCGACCGACGCCGTGGTGGCGCGCGGCGCGTGCGCCGCCGACGCGCTCGACCGCTACATTGTCGACGCGATGTTTGGGTCGCGTGCCGCGCGCGCCGCGCGCGGCGCCAACCGCGAGTCGCGGCGCGAGTCGGCCGCCACCGCGGCCGGCGTCGGCGCGCCGCCCGAGCTGCAGTTTGTCGGCCTGCTGCCGCTCTCGCTCGGCGCGCTGGTCGACGACGCGACGCAAGTGCGGCCGCTCGCCGAGCTCGACGAGCGCGCGCGCGAGCGCGTCTTTGTGCTGCGCACGCTGCTGCGTCGCTCGCTCAGCGAGATGCGGCTCGAGTCGGCGGGCGACCTGACGCTGCCGCCGCCGGTCGCGCCCGGCGCGTTTGACACCATGTGCCAGTTTTTCGCGGCCAACCGCGCGCACGCCGACGACGAGCTGCACTTTGACGGCCTCGACGTCGCCAACGTCGCGTCGTTTGTGACGACGCGCGTCACAGTCGACGCCAACATCAACAAGGCGATGAACGCCCTGGCGCACCGCGTCCTGCTCGAGCTCGACTCGGCGGCGCCGTGGGCGGCGGCCGAGGCGCGCGCCGACGCGCTCGCCACGCTCGTAGAGCTGCGCTCCTACCTGCGCTCGCTGCCGGCGCTCGGCCTGCTCTTCTCGATGCGCGAGAGCTTTGGCAAGTTTTCGCGCATGCTCTCGAACCGCCGCTGGTTCCGCTACCTGGTGCTGCAGCTCGCCCTGACGGCCGCCATCGAGACGCTGCGCGTCGGCCGCGCCGACGTCGTGCCGCGCCGCGTCTTTGTGCTGCTCTGCTTTGTCGGCTTTACCAATCTGCAGTCGGCCGGCGTCAAGCTGGCCGCGGCGCCCGCCCTCGTGCGCCTCTACGCGCGCCTCGGCGACGGCACCGACGGTGCGGCGCGCGCCGCACTGCTGCCGCTCGACGACGCGCCGGCCAACATTGCCGAGCTGGCGCGCTCGGCGCCGGCGACGCAGCGCGGCACGCTCGTCTCGCTGCTCGTCAACTGCTCGTACGACGCGTCGCTCTGGCTGCTGCGCGCCATCGAGCGCGCCCGCATGCCGGCGCTGCCGTGCAACGCCGGCCTGGCGCCGCTCTTTGCGCTCGACGACGCGGCGGCGCGGCGGCGCGTCGCCGACCAGCTGCCCGGCGGCCGGCCGCTGGCGGCGCGCGACGACTCGTCGATCGCCTACGACCAGCTGTCGGGCTTTGTCACCCTGCTGCGCATGACGCTGTTTGCCATGCCGTTCGAGTGCAACGACCACGCGCTCGTCGAGCGCTACGCGCCGCCGGTGCGCGCCGCGCGCGCCGTCACGCCCGAGCTCGGCGCCCACTACCACGACGCGGCGTGCCGCTTTGTGCGCGAAGCGACGGCCGCCGGCCACGTCGATGCCGAGCGCGCGCGCCGCGTCGTCGACGCGCTGGCGTTTGACGCGCGCTTTGCCGACGCCGACTGGCCCGAGACGGCCGGCGCGGCGCACAGCAGCGCGCGCTCGCTCGACGACGAGCGCCGACCGCGCTACGCCGAGCGGCTGGCGCAGTTTGGCATCGACGAGGCGTACCGGCAGACGTTTGGCGCGTTTCGCCTCAGCGCAGACCGGCGCGCGCCGATCACCGACAACGCCGAGCGCGTGCCGCTGCCGCGCACCGCCGGCAGCTGGATCGCGACGCGACCGCGCATTCAGGCGGGCAGCCTGCTCGCCACGGCGCCGCTCTCGGCGCTGCCCACGCTGGCGCAGGCCGAGCGCGAGTCGACGCGCTTTGCGCTCGACGACGAGGACCCGGTCGCCTACCACCGCACCGCGGCGCGCAGCAAGCGCGCCTACGAGGCGCCCAAGCTCACGCCGGCCGTCTTTGGCAGCTCGAGCGAGAGCGGCGACGACAGCGCCAGCGGCTCGTTCAAGCGGCGCGCCACTGCCGAACAGCTCTCGACGAGCATGTCGCGCGTCTCGACCGACCTCGGGCTCGATAGGCTAGCAATCGGCGCGCCAGCAGTCAAGTGAATCGGCGCGCCCATGAGCCCGAGCAATGAGTAGCGCGGGGTTTGGCCAAAGCGCGACGCTGCGCACCAGCGAATCTCTGTCCGAGACCGAGAGCGACGAGAGCGGCGCGGCGTTTGTGGTGCGCGCCGCGGCAGTATTGGCGCGCGCCCACGTGTTTGGCGCGCAAACGCGCGATCTGCGCCTGTTCCGGCGCGCCGTGGCGGCCGCCGAGCTGCTCGCCGACGTTGGCGTCGAGGACTACGAGTCGCTCGCCGGCGCTCTGCTCGCCAACGCCGTGCGCGTACCGAGCGTGTCGATCAATGCGCTCCGGGAGCACTTTGGCACCGGCGTGCTCCTGATTGCCGCGCAGGCGGTGCCGAGCGCCAGCCTGGCGCCAGGCTCGGCGCTGCGCGCGCTGACCGACGCCACCGGCGTGATGACGCGGCGCGCCGCAATTGTCGCGCTGGCGCTGCTCGTCGCCGAGCTCGACGGGCTGTACCGCGAGCCGCCCGCCAGTTTCACTTTTGAGCGCTTCCGCTACCACTGCCTGTGGCTGCGCTACATGCACGCCGAGCTCGGCTGCGAGCACGCCGAGCTGAGTGCGCGCATGCGCGCGCGCCTGACCGACCTGGTCATGTGGCGCGGCGCGCCGCGCTACTTGCGCCTCGGAGCGCTCGCTCGCGCGCACGGCGACAAGCTGCGCGCGCTCAACTACTACTTTGACACCTTGGACCGCAGCGGCTCGTTCTGCGACAGCGAGAGCAGCGAGACGACGACGGCCAGCGCGTACAGCACGGCCGAATCGGTCGGCGAAACGGAGAGCGAGCGCGTCGCGGTGCTGCGGTCGAGTAAACTGGCCGTTGGCAGCGGCCAACTGTGAGAGCGCGCGCGCGCAATGCAAGTCGACGATCCGGGCCAATTCATGCGCGCCACGCTGCAGGCGGCGCACTATCTCGTCGCGCTGCGCGGCATGGCGCAGCTGGTGCGCGCCGGCGACACCGATCTGCGCGGCTGGCTGGCGCGCCGCGAGCGCATTGAGCGGCTCGAGGAGCCGCTGTTTGTCGAAGCAGCGCGCCACTTTGTGGCGCTCTGTGTGCGCCACGAGCGGCGCACCGAGTTTGTGCCGCCGGCCAAGCGGCGCGCTGCGGGCCGACGCAAGACGCGCCGCCGCAAGCGCTCGGGTCGCGGTCGACGACCGGCCGTCGTCGACGACGAGAGCGACGACGAGGACGGGGCGGGCGGCGGCGGCGGCGGCGACGAGGATTCAGAGGAGCGCGACGAGCGGCGCGCTCGGGCGTGGGCGGTGCGCAAGTCGGGCTCGGAGAGCGACACGCGGCAGCAGCTGGTGGCGGTCGACGGCCGCCAGTGCCTGATCGAGCGGTTGTGCGATTCGATGCGCGAATTTGTGCCGCGCGTCGAGCCGTTTCTGTTCGGCAGCAATGCGCCGCTCGAGCAGCGCGTGCACGCCGCAGCCGACTACCACCTCGTGGCGCTCATGCACACCGGCTTCTCGAGCGCCGAGACGACGCGCGCGCTGAACCGCGGCATCGAGTTTCTGAACGCGCAGCGCGAGGCGAAGAAGGCGGCGTTTGGCGCGACGGACGCGCGGCACGTGCGTACACACCTTTTCGTTGTGCTCTGGGGCGACATCTTCCACCCGGTGCGCGGCTCGCGCTACCGCCACGTGCAGCGCGAGATGCGCGTGCTCAACGACCGCTACGCCGAGTCGCACGCCATCACGTTCGAGGCGTGGTCGGCCGTCGAGCTCCAGTTCGACGTCACCAAGCACGAGCGCGTGCCGACGCACACCGCGCTCGCCGACCCGACTGCCGATTCACGCGTCGCTAGCATTCCCGTCGAAGACCACCGGCGCCTGCTCGACACCGACCCGCAGGCGCGCGCGCACGGCTTTCGCGCCGGCCAACTCTTGTGCTTTGAGCGCGCCGACATCAAGCTCGCCGGCCGCACCACGGGCTACGCGGCCGTGGTGCGCGACGAACGCGAGTGAACGGCGAACACACACGCACACACGAATGAGAAAACACGCACAATACTTTGCTTACAACAATGACCGACGAGGCCTCTGCCGGCGCGCCGTACGCCTGCACCTCGATGCATGACTGCAGTATGTGCATCAGCACCGGAGATTCTGGCGTGGGAGTCAGCTTCGTATCCATGGACAAGGTGTACGAGTGGGTTCAGGAGGGCGCGCCTGATTACCAAGTTTCTTTCGTCCATGCTCTGGTCTACATCGTGCTGTTCGGTGTAGTTTGGATGTGCGCGGCCCGCGCGATCCGCGCGTACTGTCAGCGAAAGGCAAAGATCGAGTGAACGGCGAAGAATGAGAGTGGTCTGCGCGCTGGCGCTGATTGGCGTATGCGTGGCGCGCGGGCTGGGCGTGGCGCACGAGCTCGCCGCGTGCGGCCAGATCGCGGTGTTGTTCAGCGACGAACGGTGGCTGCCCGAGACCGAGCGGCTGGTCGGCGAGTGGATGCGCGTGGGCGCGCGAGCGGCGGGCCATTGTGCGCTGGTGCACGTGTGGGGCGAACGCAACGCGTCGGTGTGTGAGTGGGAGCGCGTCTGGTGCCGGCCGCTGCGCGGCACGCGCGACTCGCACGCGTGGGGCGGCGCTCGCTACTTTGCTCGCATTGCGCAGCGGTTGCCGCGCGTGCTCCGCCTGCTGCTCGATCTGCCGACGGACGTGACACGCGGTGTACTCGTGCTCGACTCGGATGTGGTGCTGTGGCGCGACGTGGCCGAGCGCGCCGCGCGGCGCACCAATGCGAGTCTGGTGGCGCAGCAAGAGTGGCCGTGCCAGAGCGCGCCGGCCTACCCGTGCGTCAACGGCGGCGTGTGGTGGGCGCGTCGGACGCCCGCCGCGGCGCGCCTGTTGGGCTCGGCGGCACGCCTCATGCGTCAGCTCGGCGTGCCCGACCAGGACGCGCTGCAGGTGGTGGCCGGGCGCGGCAGCGTGAGAGTGTGGCCGCGCGCCACGCACGCCAACGGCTGGGTGGTGCAGCACGACGCCGACTTTGCGGTGCGCGACGCGCACCTGGCGCACGCCAACTGGCTGCGCACGTACGAGTGCAAGCGGCTGGCGCTGGCGCAGTTGCGTGCGCGACGAGTGGTGCGCGTACCGCCCGGCTGCGCTTCAAAGGCGCGCAATTGAGCCGGGGGTGTGCGTAAGCAGCCGGCGCACACGAGCAACGATGGATGTTCCTGCCGAAGAGGCGCACGAGAGCATCGGCCTGCTGGGCGAGTTTTGGGTGACGCTGATTGCGCTCTTCCTGTTCACGGTGCCGAGCTGGGCCAAGATCAGCACGTTTGGCGACTCGGGTGTGCTCCGTCTGCTGCGCTACCGCACCATCCAAGACACGTTTGTGGCCCAAGGCGGCTGCGGCGGCTTTGTGCTGCGCTCGACGTGGTTGCTCGCGCTGCTGCAGCTGGTGCGCAACCTGTCTCTCTGGCTCGCCTGGACATTCTACTTGGTGCGCGGCGCCAGCCTGGCGCCCAACGACACGCTGTTCATCGTCAACAACTCGCTGCTCTTGGCCGGCGTCGTGTTCTACAACCTGGCCGAGGCCACGTTCTGGCAGATCGGCTCGTTTGGCTGGTCGCTCGGCTTTCGCATTGTCGAGGCGATCGTCTTTCTCGCCGCGCTCATTGTCGTCGCGATCGAGCTCGCGTGCCTGCAGGACGGCGAGACGTGCGGCGAGATCATCTTCCTGCTCGTTGTGCTGTCGATCATCTTCCTGCACGAGGCGCTGGTGCTCGTGCCGCGCAACTACTACTTTTGGAAGTACGAGGATGCAGCGCCGCGCCGCTTCGACGCCGACGACATCATTGGCAGCGTCGCGCAGGCCGGCGCCACCGGCGCGCCGCACGCGCTCGCCAAGCCGCTCGCACAGTCGCGCGCCGCGCACGCCGCGTTTGACAAGACGCACTAAACTCGACCGCCGCTACTTTTTTTCGCTCCACTCTGCCTCGGTTTTGCACCACTCGTCGTCGGCGTAGGCCGGCACGGCGGGCGGCGCGGTGCGGCGCTCGGGCGTCGTGTTGGCAAACCGCTCGATGCGCGGCGCGTGCTCGCCGACGTAGAGCAGAAAATCGGCGCCGTCGGGCTCCAGGCGCAGTGGAATGCCGTGACGCAGACGCATGCCGCGCGCGCCCACGTCGTACGCAAATCGGCCTTCGACGCGCAGCCGCTCCGAGGCGTAGCGCAGGTGGGCGCGGCCGTTGACAAAGCGCAGCGAGCCGGTCGCGCCGTAGCGCCGTAGCGCGTAGGTGCAGATCTCGCTCTCGCCGAGCGTGGCAAAGCGCGGCCGCACCCAGCGGTCGAAGCGAATGCCGAGCGCGTCGCACACGGCGCGCATGGCGCACATCTCCGAGTGCTTGACAAACTCGCGCGAGCGGCCAGCGGCGACGCCGGCGCTCGCCTCGGTCAGCGACGAGACGATCGCGTAGACAGCATCGGTATCGAGCTCAAAGCCGCCGTTGAGGTCGACGAGCAGCTCGCCGCCGTCGCTCGCGTGCCGCTTGGCGAGCGCCACAATCGGCGAGCTGCGCTCGAAAATGCCAATGGGAAGCGGCGGGTACTGGACGCGGTGGTGGAGCAGCACGACGCTCGCCTCGAGGTGGCGCGGCGCGAGAGGCTTAGGGCGCGCGGGCGGCGCACGGTGCGCGACGACAGACGCACTCATCGATGATCGGGCTCGGTGGCTTGGTTTCATTGCAGCGCGCAGCTGGCGCCGGCCGAGGCGAGCTGCGGCGCCTCGCCGCGCCGGTACACCTCAAACACCACGGTGCCGCCGTATTCGGTCGCAACGCGCCGCATCACGAGCGGCCGGTCGGCGAGCGCGTCGCGCGCAACGCGTTCGGCGCGGTCCACATGCTCGTCGTCAAACTCGCGCAACCACAAAATGCGCGGCCATGGCTCGCCAGGCCCCTCCGTCCCTTCTTCCTGGTCGAGCCGTTCGAGCAGCGCCACCAAATCGCGCTCATACGATTTCCACGCGCGCTCCTGAGTAGCCTTGCGCCGCGCCACACGCGCCAACTCTGCGGCGCGCAGCTGGTCCAGATGGCGCGCGGTTCGCGGAGACAGCTTTGCGCCGCACTGTTGTTCGCCTTCCTCACTCATGCTTGCCTACGCCCGACGCCCGATTATCGCGCACTTGTGTGCTGTTTTCGCCACCGTTTTGCGGCACAATTGCGCGCCATAGCACACCACCGCGCGCGCACGCGCACGCGCACGCGCACGCGCACGCGCACGCACTCGAGCCCGAGCGCACCCCAAACCCGAGCGCACTCGAGCTCACACACCCAATGGCGCGCCGGCGATCCGAGTCGGGCGCGGCACCGCCGGTGCCGACGAGTCTGCGTGCGATCATGCGCCAAGCGATGAACCGCGAGCGGCGCGCGATGCACTTTGTCGCCATTGTGACGCGCAAGAGTGCCGACCCGCTGGTTACGTGCCTGCCGGTCGACACGTTCTACGAGAACGTGTGCAATCGCATTGGCGCGGCGCGCGTCGCCGACCTGATGGTGCTGACGCTCGACGCGAACGCCGGCTACTACATGCTGTGCAACGCGCTCGCGCACGACGCCAACTGGATGGCTAGTGCGCTGGCGCGCCGGCTCGTGTGCGGTCGCGTCGTTCTGATACGCGCCTACTCGTGGCGGGCCGACGGCATGCAAGACTTTGTCGAGTGCGACTACGGGATGCTCAATGAAGAGCGCCGCGCGCTGCGCACCAAGCTCGAGAAGCGCGTCAGCGCGCCGCAGAGTGCCAAGGTGTGCGAGCCGCTCGACTGCATTGAGCCGGCGCCGGCGCGCCTGCTGCGCGACGTGCTGTGGCGGGCGCAGAGAGAGCAGCGTGGCCGGCGCAAGATTTGCGAAAAACGTAAACAGAGCGCGTAGGTGTTTACTTGTCGGCGCCAAAGACGGCGTCGCGCAGCGCGCGCGTCGGCTGGTAGACGAGCGCCGCGTTGGCGTGCTCGAACCAGCGCTGGACGCGCTCGTCGCAGCACGCGTGGCCGGCGCACGCCGCGTCCGTCGCGCACTCGTCCGCCGCGCGGCACGCGGCGCACGTGAAGTAGCGGTGCGCAAACTCGTACGGCACGCCGCCGCCGGCGCGCGGCGCCACGCTGCACTCGCCGCCGCCGCTAGCGCACTGCGCCGCGCCATCGGTGGCGCCGCACTCGCCGGCGCCACTGTCGACGCCGCCGCGGCAGACGCCCTCGGCGGCGCGCGGGTCCTCGACCAGCGCCACGCCCTCGTCCGACCAGCGCCACGCGGCGCACGCGTCGGCCGGCACGCGCACGGCGAGCGGTACGCGGCCGTCGCGCGTCTCGGGCAGCACCACGGCGGCGCCGCAGTCCTCGTTGCGCAGCACAAAGCGCAGCGAGCGCGCGTCGGCGCCCGCCAAACCCGCCGGCGGCACAATGACCGCCGACGCGCCGTAGCGCGGCTGGACGCGGCGCGTGTTGCGCCGCGTGTTGGTGCTCGCGTCGACCGCCGCGACGCCGCCGTCGAGCGCGTCGAGCGCATCGGCCGCGGCGGCCGGCGGTAGAGCCGAGCGCAGGTCGTCGAAGAGCGCCACGTCGCCGCGCGCCGACGCGCCACAGTAGGCGGGGCCGTCCGCGCCGAGCGTCACGCAGCGCGAGTCGCGCACGCCAACCGGCAGCGCGTGCGCCGCGGCGTCGGCGGCGTCGAGCACGTGGTGGAAGACGCCGACCGACGTGCCGGCGGCAAACTCGGTGCGCGCGCGCAGCTCGGCCGCCACGGCGGCCGGGTCGAACGAGTCGGCGAGCAGTGCGCGGGCGCGCTCCGAGCACGCCGCGTTGGCGCCGCGGTCGACCGACTCGACGCTCGCGCCGCGCACCGACACCGCGTACGACGCACGGTAGCCGCCTCCGCGCGCCAGCGGCACCACGTGCACGTTGACGGCGCGCAGCGCGTCGCCCGTCCACACCTCGACGACGCGCTGCTCGGCCACCCAGTCGTTGGTGTCGCGGTCGCGGTGACCGTCGTCAAACGCCACGCAGTCGGCGCCAAGCGCGGCGCGCCGCACCTCGGCGCCCGCCAGCGACCAGTAGTCGGAGTCGCCGTCGCGCCGGCCGCACCAGTCGGCCAGCGCCGCGTAGTACGTCTGGGCGCAGCACGCCGACTCGAGCGCCGTGCGCGAGCCGGCCGACGCCTGCGCAGCGCGCGCGGCGCGGTCGAGCGAGCGCCACGCACGGTCGAACCACTGGTGGCCGCTGGCCGACGCCGCCGCCGCGCCGTCCAAGCAGCGCGCCGCCACGTCGACCGCCGCGCACTCTGCCGCCGGCGCGTGCCGCGCGGCGCTCACCTCGATCGTGCGCTGCTCGACGTCGGCGTTGCACAGCGGCGCGCGCCGCTCGCCGTTGGCGGCGCGCGCGCCAAACACGTCAAACGCCGCCGCGGTGTACGCCAGCTCGGCCGCGTCGAGCGCCGCCGCCACCGCCTCGGCCGACACCGAGTCGTCGCGCTCCGCCAGCTCGAGCGCGCCGCGCACCAGCGCCGGACCGGCCGCCACCACAGTCTCGTTCGACGGCGGCGGCGCGGCGCGGTGGATGCACACGCCCGTCGCCTGGTCGCAGATGTCGATCGTCGTCGCGTTGCCGTCGTTGCAGTCGAGGTAGTTGTCGCACTGGCGCGGGCACGCGCAGTCGCAGTCGAATCCGCCAGAGCCAACGGCCTCGCACGTGTGGTCGTCGGCGCACTCGCCAATGAAGCACTCGCGGCCGATCGGGTTGAGACCAGTGGCGTCCTCTTCCACCAACAGGCACGGCGCGCCGACCGGCTGGTACGCACAGATTGGCGTCTTCTTGCGCCGACGGCGCGTCGGGCGCTTGGCTGGCGTGTAGTAGCCGTCGGCGTGCGTGTCGTCGTAGCGCGGCGGTCGGTGCGGATCGTCGGTCGGCTCGGCCAGAATGCAGCGACCGTAGTCGGTCGCACACTGGTACTGGCACGGCGCATAGTGGTGCGGATCGGCGTCACAGTCGCGCGGGCCGTGGCACACGTCAAACTCACCGCACAAGTCGATCGAGCACTCGGGCTGCGCCCAGTCGACCGCGATCTTGTAATCGACGCAGCGCAGAGCCTGCCGGTCCTCGAGATCGATCAGCGTGTCGTTGCGCGTAAACTTGAGCTCGACGTACGACACCACGATGATGTAGTAGCCGGCCGACGGCACGCGAATGCGAAACTCTTGCTCGAGCGTCGATCCGCCAGGTCCGTAGCCGTGGCGCACGGGCAGCGCAGACCACTCGCTGCTGTACGACTGCGGTCGGAAGACGTGCGCGTCCTCGCACTTCTTGTCGTTGGCGCGCACGGCGTAGACCAGCGCCTCGAGACCGTCCAGGTTGCGAGCGTCCGCGATCGGCAGCTCGCTCGCGCGCCGCAGGCGCACACTCAGATCGCGCTCGGTCGCGTGCACTCGGTACGTGTCGTAGAGACGCTTGTCGTACGTGGCAGGCGCACACAGCTCGTCGCGGGTCAGGACCGCGTGCGGCTCGACCGACGCGCGGCGGTACGTGTTGCGCTCGAGCGCGCACGACTTGGCGCGCAGCGCGCTGCACAGGTCTTTGTCGATCCCCGTAATCAAAAACAGCTTCTGGGAGAGATCAAAGCCCATCACGAGCCCAAACGCGTCACGCCCCTCGTCGTCGGCCTGCACGCCGCTAAAGTCGGCAGGTAGCGCGGTGTTTGTGTGCGGCTCGAGCTTGAAGTCGCACTCGTCGACGCAGTTGCGGCACGTGCAGTCGAGCCGCGGTCGGCAGTTGCCGCCAAGCGTCGTCTCGTACTCGCCGCACTTGTCGCTCTTGGGCGGGCGCGGTTTGCGCAGACCCCCACCACGGTCCTCGTAGCGGCCGAACGGACCGGCGATGGCCTGCGTCTGGTCGGTAGGCGCATCGAGCAACACATACCACACATTGCCGAGAGCCTGTTCCAGAATGTCGTCGATCGTACCCTCGCCCGTCACGCAGCCCAGCTCGTCCAACGGCATGTCGATGACATCGATCACGCCTCCGAACGGCGGCTCGAGAACCACGATCGCCAGGTACGCCGGCAGCGGAAAGTTCTCCACGCCTGCGGCGAGACAGACCTCGGCCGTGCCGTTGCCGGTCGGCGAGTATGTGTAGCGCACCGACGCGCGACCCTCGCGCTCGACGCCCTCGTCCTTGAGCGCGGGAAACAGTTCGAGCAGACGGTCGTAGCCCGGGCCGTCCATGTTGGCAATGAAGCGCTGCTCGAGGCCAAACGGACAGCACGGCACGATCGCGTGCTCATCCTCGTTGGCAAACTCGTCGTCGTCGCACTCGCGGCACGCCGTGCACTGGTGCTCGCGCAGGTCGTCCTCGTCCTCGTTGCAGTCCTGACACGGCTCGTCGTCGCGGCACGCCTTGTCGAGCGGCACACACTTCCAGCCGCCGACGCAGTCCTCGAGCGAGCGGCACAGCAGACCATCGTGGATGCCGCCGTAGCAGCCTGGTCGCTCGCCGCAGCGCGTCTCGGCCTCGCACTCGAGCGGGCACTCGAGGATGTCGTAGCGCACCTCGCAATCGCCGACGTCACAGCAGTCCGCGCCAACTGTGTGCACACCGCCGAGCGACAAGCACTCGGCCAGCAGAGTCTCTTGCAAACAATCGATCAGAGGATCGTTGCCGACCTCAGCCACGCAACAGCCAGGCCCGCACAAGAGACCTTCCACTTCGAGTGTCGTGTCAACGCCCAGGAAGACCTGCGTCTCGTCGGCCGGACTGCAGTCTTCGGGCGCGGTCAGCTCGGCCGTGCCGTTGCGGCAGCACACGCCCTTGGGGCAATCTTCGGGCTCGACCGTCAGATCGTCGCAACGCTCGACCTCGCAGCAATCCTCCTCGGAGAACCACTCGCTGAAGCCGCCCAGAGCAACGCACTCGTCCATGGTGAGGTTTTGCGTGCACACAAATG
>Ga0180431_10001381_pt1 | contig 34004 bp, 30 predicted proteins | sample SS_ome_11_FD_132459 | JGI IMG/M metagenome (GOLD analysis project Ga0180431, IMG submission 132459) | Hypersaline lake sediment archaeal communities from the Salton Sea, California, USA - SS_1_MS_1 metaG | ecosystem: Environmental > Aquatic > Non-marine Saline and Alkaline > Hypersaline >... | reverse complement strand
TTGGAAGGAAAACATGTTTGGAAAAGTCATAAAAGGCATATTCGGCAGTAAAAACGAAAGGGAACTGAAGCGAATGGAGCCCCTGGTTGAGAGAATTAACCAGCTCGAGCCCGATTTTCAGGCCCTCTCAGATAACCAGCTCCGGCAAAAGACCGACGGGTTCAAGGAACGAATCAGTAAGGGCGAATTCCTGGACGACTTGCTCCCCGAGGCCTTTGCCACTGTGCGGGAGACCTCGGTCCGGGTGCTGGGCATGCGCCACTTTGATGTCCAGCTGATCGGCGGCATCGTACTGCATTGGGGCAGGATCGCGGAGATGAAGACCGGCGAGGGAAAAACCCTGGCGGCCACCCTTCCCCTTTATTTGAACGCCCTCATGGGCAAAGGGGCCCATCTGGTGACGGTAAACGATTACCTGGCCCAACGGGACGCTGAGTGGATGGGCGCCATTTACGAGGCCCTGGGCCTTTCCGTGGGGGTTATCGTCCACGGAATGAACGACACAGAACGTAAAGAGGCCTACAATTGCGATATTACTTACGGCACCAACAATGAGTTCGGTTTTGACTATCTCCGGGACAACATGAAGTTCGACATTAACGATTTTGTCCAGCGGGGCTTTTATTACGGCATTGTTGACGAGGTGGACAGCATCCTCATCGACGAATCGCGGACCCCTCTGATCATAAGTGGACCGGTCGAGCAAAGCCAGAACAAGATCTACGTGGAAGTCAAACCTTTGGTGATCAATCTCAAGAAAAAGCAGGGGAGCATCATCCGTTCCCTCCTAAAAGAGGCCCGCGAGAGGTTGGACAAAGGGGAAACGGACGAGAAGACCATAGAACTCCTCCTCCAGGTCAAAAGGGGAGATCCCAAAAACCCCGTGTTCCTGGATGTCATCTCCCAGAATCAGGCCCTCAAGAAGCAGATCGACAGGACAGAAAGCATGCTCAGCTCGCAAAAACTTTTGCCCGATCTGGACAAGGACCTCTTCTGCACCATTGATGAGCGAAGCCATGCGGTTGAGCTCACTGAAAAGGGGATCAAGCTGGTGGCCTCCGGAGGCCTGGGCGAATTTTTGCTCCCTGATCTGGATGACGAAAGCCATGCCATTCGAGAAAATCCCCACCTGAGCGAACAAGAAAGGGAGGAGCAGCTCAGGGAGCTTGAAGGCCGGTATATGAGGGCCTCCGAGCTCCTTCATGCCACCCAGCAGCTCATCAAGGCCTACTGGCTCTTTGAGAAGGATGTCCATTACGTGATCAAAGACGGTCAAATCATGATTGTGGACGAATTCACAGGACGTATGATGCCGGGGCGGCGCTGGAGCGACGGTCTGCATCAGGCCGTGGAAGCAAAAGAGGGGGTCAGTGTGGCTGAAGAAAACCAGACCCTGGCCACGGTCACGTTTCAAAATTTCTTCCGTATGTATGAAAAACTTGCGGGTATGACCGGTACTGCAGACACAGAGGCGGCCGAGTTCAATAATATTTACAAATTGGACGTGGCCGTCATACCTACCAACAAGAAAATGATCCGGAAGGATTACTCGGATGTCATTTACAGGACGGAGAGAGAGAAGTTTAAGGCCGTCGTGGATGAAATCAAGGGCCTCTATGAAAAGGGCCAACCCGTATTGGTGGGCACCATTTCCATTGAGAAATCGGAAATGCTGAGCAAGATGCTGAAAAGGGCCGGGATCCCCCATTCGGTCTTGAATGCAAAGCACCACCAAAGGGAAGCGGAGATTATCGCCAACGCCGGGCAGGCAAAGACGGTCACCATATCCACCAACATGGCCGGCAGGGGGACCGATATTGTCCTGGGTGAAGGCGTGCGGGAGGTCGGCGGCCTCCACGTGCTGGGTACCGAGAGGCACGAAAGCCGACGCATCGACAACCAGCTCCGGGGCCGCTCCGGCAGACAGGGCGATCCCGGCTCCTCCCGCTTTTACCTCTCGCTTGAAGACGACCTCCTCAGGATATTTGGTTCGGACAGGATTTCTTCGGTCATGGAGCGCCTCGGTATGGAAGAAGGGGAGCCCATTGAACACAATTTGATCTCCAGGGGCATTGAAAACGCCCAGAAAAAGGTGGAAGCCCACAACTTTGATATCCGAAAGCACCTGATCGAGTACGATGATGTCATGAACAAGCACAGGGAAATCATCTATTCCCTGAGGAAGGATATCCTGAACGGTCACGGCATGGGGGAGATCATTGAAAATATGATCACGGACAAGGTGGAGGCCCTGGTGGAGCAGTGGATAGACCCCAAGGCCTTTCCCGATGACTGGAACATACAGGGACTCCAGGAACACGTGGCCAGGCTTTTTGGATGCCGGCTCAAAATAGGTCCCGAGGAAATGGGGGAAGAGGCCTTTGACGCCCTTCAGGTCGGAGACCTGGACGAGCTCATCAGGGAGCAGGTCATGGCCGCCTATCGGGAACGGGAGGACCTCATCGGGAAAGAAGACCTCGAAGAGCTTGAGCGTCTGCTCATGCTCCAGATCATCGATAATCAGTGGATCGCCCATCTCCAGGACATGGAACACATGAAAGAGGGGATCGGCCTCCGGGGCTACGGCCAGTTGGACCCCCTTAAAGAATATCAAAAGGAAGGGTTCGCCCTTTTTGAAGGGATCATGGACCGGATCAGAGAAGAGACCCTGAGTACCCTTTTCCGTATTCAGTTCGCAAAGAAGCGGCCTGAACCGATCCCTGAGAAGAAACGCAGGCCCATGAATCTCATCCACGGCGAGGGCGGGGAAAGGCCCGCCCCGGTACGCCGCAAGGGCAAGAAGATCGGAAGAAACGATCCCTGCCCCTGTGGGAGCGGGAAGAAATATAAGAAGTGTTGCGGGGCCAAGACATAGGTGGGGCGCTGTGGATACAAAACAATACACCATAAGGGGATTTAAGGGCTCGGCGGTCCGGGCCGGTCTCAAAAAAAACCGCGGCCTTGACCTGGCCCTGATCTACTCTGAGAAAGAGGCCGTGGCCGCCGGGGTCTTTACCACCAACAAGGTTAAGGCCGCCCCCGTCATCTATACAAAGCAAACCCTATCAAAAGGCAAGGCACGGGCCATTATCGCCAATTCAGGCAACGCCAATGCCTGCACCGGAGAGCAAGGCCTCAATGACGCCCGGCAAACGGCCCTTCTTGTGGCCCGCGAATTGGGCATCGAAGAAAATGAAGTTCTGGTGGCTTCAACCGGGGTTATCGGCCAGCCCCTGACCATGGAGCTGGTTGCCGCGGCCATACCCGGGTTGGTGAAAGACCTGTCTCCAGGGGGCCTTCCCCGGACGGCCCAGGCCATTTTGACCACCGATTCCTTTCCCAAAATCAGCCGCTTTGACGGTAAGGCAGGAGGATGTGCTTTTGGCATCGTGGGGCTCGCCAAAGGGGCCGGGATGATCATGCCCAACATGGCGACCATGCTCTCTTTTGTAGTCACCGATATCCGAATCGAGGAATCCCAACTCAGAGAGGCCCTCTCCTCTTGCGTGGAAAAGACCTTCAACCGGATCAGTGTAGACGGAGACACCAGCACCAATGACATGGTCCTGGTGCTGGCCAACGGGGCCGCAGGGAATAAACCCTTGACAGGGGCCGAGATGGATGGCTTCAAGGCGGGACTGAATCATGTGGCCCAGGACCTCGCCCACATGATCGTCAAAGATGGAGAAGGCGCCACCAAGGTGGTTCACGTTCGCGTCAGGGGTGCCGCCCATGCCGCCGACGCCCGAAAGGCCTCAAGGACCGTGGCCAATTCAAGCCTCGTAAAGACCGCCTTTTACGGCCAGGACCCCAATTGGGGCAGGATTATGGCCGCCCTGGGACGGGCCCCTATCACCCTGGAGCCGGACCGGGTGGACATCTGGATTGATGACGTATTGATCGTTGAGCGGGGGATGGGAAAGGGGGCCGAGGCGGAAGAAGAGGCCGCCCGAAAGATGCAAAATGCCGAATTCGCCCTCTCCATCGATCTTCACCAGGGGGCCCATGAAGATCACATCCTTACCTGCGACCTCACTCACGAATATGTCAGTATCAATGCGGATTACAGAACCTGAAACCTGGGGGAGGAAGGGATGTTCGCGGTAATCATGACTGGTGGGTCCGGGACCCGGTTCTGGCCCGTGAGCCGAAGGCAAAGGCCGAAACAGTTCCTGAATATCACCGGCAAAGAACCCCTGGTGGTAGAAACCTGTAATAGACTTGCTCCCCTTGCCCGGGATGAAGAAATGATCCTTGTTTTGGGCAGGGAGCACCTGGACCAGGCAAGAGAACTCTTTAAGGGACGCCCGGTCCACCTCCTGGCCGAACCGGCAGGTCGCAACACGGCCCCGTGTATGGGGCTGGGCGCCCTTTATGCGGCCCATCTGGGCTGTACCGGACCGGTGGCCTTTCTTCCCGCAGATCACTTTATCGGAGATCGCCGGGCCTTTGTTCAGGCCCTCCAGGCCGCGGGGGAACTTGCTTCGGAAGGAGGCATCGTCACCCTGGGCATTGTTCCCAACAGGCCTGAAACAGGATACGGCTATATCCGACGGGTGGCCGAGGACCACCGACTCGTGGGCGATTTCAAGGCCTACAGGGTCTCCAGATTTGTGGAGAAGCCGGACTATGATAGGGCATGCCGATATCTGTCAACGGGTGAGTATTTCTGGAATGCAGGCATTTTTGTGGCCACCCCCGGGACCCTCCTTGGGGCTGTGAGGACACACCTCCCGGAGCTCTACAGCGGACTTATGCGCCTCAAAGAGGCCTTCAGCCGGGACCGCTTTGATTCCGAACTGGAAGGGGTTTATCAAGAAATCGAGGCCGTATCTTTTGATTACGGTGTCATGGAAAAGACCACAGAGGAGGTCTTTGTCCTCCCATGCCATTGTGCCTGGAGCGACGTGGGCTCATGGAGGTCCCTCTATGAACTTCGTCAAAAGGACTGTGACGCCCACGGTAACCTGGTGGAAGGCGAAACCACTCTGGTAGGGTGCCGAGAAAGCTTTGTCAGTGCCAAAGGGGGCCGTTTGGTGGCCTGTCTCGGTTTGAAGGATTGCCTGATCGTGGATACACCGGACGCCCTTCTGGTTGCCGACCTGGATCTGTCTCAGGACATTCGAAAAATCGTGGAAGTATTGAAAAAAAGGAGGAAAAAAGAACTCCTATGATGCCCCACATCTTCAGGGAGTATGATATCCGAGGGGTTTTCCCGGACGAACTCAACCGGCAAACCGCCCGAGAACTGGGCCTCGGCCTGGGCACCTATTATCAAGAAAAGGGGATTCATCGTGTTTCACTGGGCCGCGACTGCCGTTTAAGCTCCCCGGAGCTCGCCGAGGCACTCATGGCAGGCCTGATGGAGTCGGGCGTGGGGGTGGTGGATATAGGCATGGTACCCACCCCGCTCCTGTATTTCTCTCTTTATGAACTGAACCTGGATGGCGGGATTCAAATCACAGGCAGCCATAACCCACCGGAATTTAATGGCTTTAAGATCTGTCGTGACAGGATGAGCATTCATGGTGCTGAAATCCAGGAAATCAGGGCAATCTGTGAGTCAGGGCGGTACCACCACGGCCGGGGAGGGGGAGAGGAAAAGGATGTAGCCGGCCCCTATCTTCAATACCTGCGGACGCATATCCAACCGGGGCCTGTTCAGAGGCGCCTTGTGGTGGACGGAGGGAACGGGGTGGGCGGACCCCTGGCGTGCGAGGTTTACAAAGCCCTCGGCTTCGAGGTCATCCCCCTTTTCTGCGAGCCTGATGGGCGCTTTCCCAATCACCATCCTGACCCCACGGTACCGGAATACCTGGAGTCCCTTGTATCCAAAGTCCTTGAAACCTCTGCCGATCTGGGCATCGCCTTTGACGGTGACGCGGATCGCATCGGCGTGGTGGATCAAGAAGGACGTATCATTTGGGGAGACCAGTTGCTTATTGTCTTCTCCCGTGACCTCCTTTCCCGGCGGCCCGGAGCCAAGATCATCGGGGAGGTCAAATGCTCCCAGGTCCTCTATGAGGACATTGCCCGCCACGGAGGAAAGCCCATCATGTGGAAGGCCGGCCACTCGTTGATCAAAAGCAAGATGAAAGAGGAGGGGGCCCTCCTGGCCGGAGAGATGAGCGGGCACCTCTTTTTTGGGGAAGGGTATTTCGGTTATGACGACGCCATTTACGCCGGCGCCAGGCTCCTTGAAATCCTCTCCCACACCCAAGAAGCGCTTGGCGCCCTCCTGGCCGACATCCCGCCCCTGTTCAACACCCCCGAGATCCGTATCGACTGCCCGGACCAAAAAAAGTTCCAGGTAGTGGCGGAACTGGCCGATGAATTCAGAAAGGACCACCAGGTCATCGACGTAGACGGTGCCCGGGTAATCTTTGAACACGGCTGGGGACTGATCCGGGCCTCCAATACCCAGCCCGTTCTGGTGCTCCGCTTCGAGGCCAAGGACAAAGAAAACCTGGAACGCATCAGGGGCCTCTTTATGGACCGGTTGAGACCCAAACTTGCCGCCGATTCATGACAAGGGCCCTGTATTTCGGAACCTCATCCTGCACAGAATAAGGGGGATCTCCTCTTCCCGGGACCGGAGGGTGAGCTTTTGCCCCTTCACCTCAAAAAGGGGTTGCATCTGCCTGAAAAACTCCATGCTGGTCTTCCTGACCCCCTCGACCAGGATGATCTCCCCCTCAGGGACCAGATAGGTATTTAAAAGCCTTTGGATGGGCTGGTAATCCCTCTCACTGTAAATGACCTCTGATCCCACGATGCAATCGAACACTCCTTCCATTTGGGGGTCGTTCCAGTCCAGGGCCACAATTTCAAGGGCCTTCTCAACCCCGTTCAATTCAGCATTCGCCCGGGCGAAATCCAGGGCGTTTTGATCGTACTCGGTCATGGTCACCCGGTGACCAAAAGAGGCGGCTACAATGCCCACCACCCCCAATCCGCAACCGATCTCCAAAAAGCGCCGGGACGTGTCCGCTTCCCTTGCCGCCAGGTAATCGGCCAGAACGACCGAGGCCTTCCAAATCTTGGCCCACAAAGGGAATTCCTGGAATACATCCTCAGGACCGATGAAACGGTCAATGGATTTGGGTACAAAAAATCTGAACACCTTGTCTCTAACGGTCAGGTCAGAGATATCGGTTTCATACTCCTTTTGAAAGGCCTCCAGGGACATGGTATGATACTGATCTCCCCATCAAGATTGAGCGCCCTGAGTTTTTGATCCTTTAGCCCTCTTATTACATAACCTCCCGTCCATGTCCAGCACTATCTATCCCATGCCCCGTCCCCCGTGCCCACTGATGGCTGGTGAGTGCGCGATTTTGGGTTGTCAAGATCTACCAATTCATTTATAGTCATAAATTTTAAATTCTGGGACGTTTGTGTTTCCCCTTTACTGGAGAAAGCGATGGATCTTGACAGAGCCCTGGTCCTGGCCACCCGTAACCCGGGCAAGATCTCCGAGTTTGACACCCTTTTTGCTGGATTTGACATAGATATCAGAACCTTGAACGACTTCGGCCCCATCCCGGAGGTCAAAGAGGAGGGGGAAACCTTTGAAGACAATGCCGTGGAAAAGGCCCGCTTTACGGCCAGGGTCTTGGGGCTGCCAGCCCTGGCGGACGACTCCGGGCTCAGTGTAAAGGCCCTGGGAGGCCTGCCGGGCGTCTATTCCGCCAGGTATGCGGGTGAAGGGGCCACGGATGCAGCAAACAACCACAAGCTTCTAGAGGCCATGAAAGGGGTTGAAGACAGGGAAGCCGCCTTTACATGTATCATTGCCATTGCTGTTCCACGGGGACCGGCCCTGATCTATGAAGGCCGATGCGAGGGAAAAATAACCCGGGAGCCCATAGGCCGGGACGGTTTCGGATACGATCCCCTTTTTTATTACCCCCCCTTGGAAAAGACCTTTGCCCAGATGTCCAGGGAAGAAAAAAACAGGGTCAGCCACCGGGCAAAGGCCATGGAGGAATTGAGGAGTGAATTTCATAAGGTGTTGATATGGCTCAGGCAACGCCTATCGGAGGAACCCTTTTGATAGGGGATGGGAGGGGTTGATTTGACAATGTGCTTTTCGTGCCTATGTTAATAGGAACTTGTGAAAACCAATGAGGAGGACAATATGTTTGAAGTAACGGACAAGGCAAACGACATGATAAAGGAATTCCTCAAGGACAGGGAGGAGATTACCCCTATCAGGATCATGCTTGCAGGCGGAGGCTGATCCGGGCCCTCCCTGGGCATGGCTCTGGATGAGCCAAAGGAAGACGATCATCGGTTCGAGGACAAGGGATTGACCTATGTGATTGAAAAAGAGCTGTTTGACAGGCTCAAACCCATAAAAGTAGACTATGTGACCTCCCCCATGGGTGCAGGATTTCACATCTCTTCCAACCTCCCTGTGGGTTGCGGCGGTTCTTGTAGTTGTTAAGGGGCTGGGTCCCGGCCGCCCTCTCCCGGGTGTTTTGAAAGGCACTCAGGGGTGGGCGGTTTTTTTATGCCAATCAGATGAACTCCCGGGGACCTTTTTTTAAGGCCCTCAAGGGTCCTGCCTTTCTTTCCGCCAGAAAATAGGTCGCCGTACCCACCTTTTCCTCAGGATTCCTCGGATCTCTTGAAGGCCCCAAGCTGGCAGGAGGTTATCTTTATCCCAAGGGCCTCACAGGCCGAGGACACGGCCATTTTGGCCATCCCAAAATCAGCGGCCAGGTCCCAGGCATTCTTGCAGGAAAGACGCCCCCTTTCCAAGGAGTCTCGAATGGCCCGTTCCAGGTCCTGGGGGACATGATCCGCGGGCCTTACCGTCCTTTTTAAGGGTGTATATCCAAAAAGACCCAACTGGCAGCGAATGATCCGCAACTCGAGCCTGTCCAGGGTAAATCCGACTTCCTCAGGGGGGACCTCCAAGGCCCTGGCTATTTCATGGGCCGCGACACAGGAGATCTCTCCCCCTGGGGCCCGTTCCTGCACCGCCGCAACAACTTCCGGCCTGGGGGTACGGCCCGGCGGGTGCTTCTTTGAGTAATGGCCCCGGTCTTCATGGGTCATAGCACATGCCTCCTGCCGTGATCAAGGCCCCCGCCTTGGGGTGACCTCGGCGTTTTTGGGGTTTCTGGAGATCTACGACGGATGGGGGCCTCCTGTCAACGGTCAAGGAGAGATAGATGGGTCGAGATTTCGGATCTCCCGCCCCGATCCGGGAAGGAACCAGGCCCCGTTTTTTTGAATTCCCACCAGCAGAGAGTTGACACCTGCCGGCGGCCCGGCTATAAGAGACAGGGAGCACGGTCAAAAACCGGTAGGGAGGGTTAGCATGATACTCGCCATTACCAATGTAAAAGGCGGTGTGGGCAAAACCACCACTGCGGTTAACCTGGCCGCCGGACTTGCCGAGCGCAACAGAAACACCCTTTTGGTTGACCTGGATGCCCAAGCCCACGCGACCCGCCCCTTTCTCCAGGAAGCGGGCGATAGAGACGCGGGTGATCTTATTATGGAGCGCCCCTCCCAGGCCGCCCGCTCGGTTTCCAAGACGGAAATCCCAAACCTGGATATGGTGCCGGCCACGGCCAGGCTCAACCAGACCGCCGAACTCCTCTCGACACGCATCCGCCGGGAAGAGCGGTTGAAACGGGCCCTGGAACCCCTGCTCGAGACCTACGATGAAATCATTCTGGATTGTCCCCCTTCCCTCAACATCCTCACACACAATGCCATTATTGCGGCCGATCTCCTCCTAATTCCCGTCCAGCCCGGCGTGGGAGCGGTGAAGGGGCTTGACACCTTGCTCGAGGTGTCCCGGGAACTGCGGGATGAAGGCGACGTGCCCTATCGAATCCTCATAACCATGCTCGATCTCCGCACTTCCCTGACCAACGCCCTCTTTAAGGAACTCCTGGAAGATCACCGGCGACGGCTTCTCAAGACCACCATATACAAAAGTGAATCTCTCAACCAGGCCAACCTGGCCGGAAAACCGGTCGATAAATTCCGATGGAATTCGAGGGGCGCCCTTGATTACGCGGCCCTGTGTTCAGAGATATTGAGGCTTCGCCCCCCCTCCCACAAATAGGGCGTAAAGCTCCCCTCTCCTCATAAGCCTCCCTAGGGCTTTACTGTGGTATATAACCAGCCGTTTTTCCGCTTAATCACCCCCTTCTGTAAAAAATTTTCCATAATCTCATGGTATTTCCTCTCATAATCCCCTTTGAAATAGAGATCTACTGTTTCAGGGAACCAGTGGGTGCCTTTGAGCCAGGGTAAAAACGTCTGTTCCCGGACCCGCCGCTTCATCAACAGGGTATAAATGGTAATCCTCTTGAGCAGATCGTTCCCCACCTTTTCCGGGTGGAGCAGGTAATCCTTCACCTTTTTTCGGCTTCGCTCCAGGGCGGCCCGGAAATCTGTAAAGGGCGCCCCATGGCCCGGAAAGACCACTTTCACATCAAGGGGGGCCAGGCGTTCAAGCGAGGCCTCCAGGGCGTGCACGGCGGTACTCCCTTCTACCCGCACGGTAATGGTGGCCACACGCCTTTCCCAGAGCGTATCTGAAGAGATAAGAACCTTTTCTTTCCCTTCGTAAAGAACAATGCCGTCCGAGGCATGGCCCGGGGTGTGAATGACGGTGAATTCATGGGGCCCCAGGGCGATGGCTTCCCCATCCTCCAGCCCCCTGGTACACTGAAAGAAATCCGCCTCCTGTCTGTAGTACCGCCACCAGGTGGACCAGTCATCCTGTATATCCATGAAATACTTGCCTATTTTGTGGAGAGCGATGTCGCAGCCTGACCGTTCCTGGATGATCTTATTGCCACCCATGTGGTCGCAGTGACAATGGGTACTGATGATCAGTCGGACCTGGGAGAGGGCGACCCCCAGCCCGGTGATCAACTGGGCGGTTTTATCAAAGTCACCTACATAGCCCGTATCAATGAGTACAGGCGCTGCCGAGCGGTACACGAAATGATTTCCGTTCAAATGGCCCCTCTCCAAAAAAAAGAGGTCCTCCATAATTTCGAGTGCTGCCAATGGCTTTCTCCCTGAGAATAAGGCAACCCACAAGAATAAAACGAAAAGGGGTCATCTACTGGCAGGGGGCCCCGCAAAAGGGGCAAAATTTGGATCCAGGAGGCACCTCCTTGCCACATCCTGGACACGGAACCCTTTTGTCACGCAATTGAGATTCAATCCGTTCCCTGGCTTCATTCAAGATCTGGGTGAGTTGTACCTGGGTTACCCCTATCTTCTTGGCAAAGGCGAGCACTTCCGGTTTTTCCGCTTTGGAAAGCTCCCTGTCTGAAAGGGCCACAAAGACCATGTCTTCAAGATTTCTGATCCTCTCAGAAAGGCGTCCCACCGGCTTGATCACATGCCCGGTTTGAGCCACCCTTTTGAGGGCCGCCTCCAAATCGCCCTTGCCTGCGCCCAGTTCCTGGCGGACCCCTTCGACGGCCCGGGCCTCAAAGGGGCTAAGGGCCCCATCCTTTGCAGAAATCAAGGCCACATTGGCCAGGTATATTACCCTCTCCTCTTTAGTCATAGGCTCCCCCCTGGTTGGTCGCAAATCCTGGATTTTTCTCTACCATGCTTTTTCCCCTTTGACCAGCCCCTGTTTCCCCGGGCCGGCCCCGGGGAACCGCCTCCACCCCCCCCCGGGACGACGGCAGACTAGAAATTGACAAAACATCCTCCCTTGGATATGTTACCATGATTTTTGTTGGGGCATGATTTTATCCCCTGATGAACACCCTTTCATAACCGGGAGGTTTAACCTTGGCCTCAAGGATAGCCCATGGACTCTTGAATTACGGGCTTGTGCCGTTTGCCTATTATTTTATCCGCGCCTACCTCTCCCTTCTCCGACTGAGGGTGGAAAAGGAGAATCCCGTACTGGACCATATCGCCGCCGGTGGGAAAGTTGTCGCGGCCGTGTGGCACCAGCGTTTCCTCTCCGCCCTGGTCTATGCCTCCAGACACAGGGAATTCAATCCCTGCGTCATGATCAGCCAAAGCAAAGACGGTGATCTCATTGCCCCTGTTGTGGCCCGCCTGGGCCTGGACCCTGTCAGAGGGTCCAGCTCAAGGGGGGGCTCGCAGGCCCTCAAGACCATGGTGAGGGCCCTGGGCAGGAATCCTGCCGCCGTCCACATCGTGGACGGTCCCAGGGGGCCGAAGGGGCATGTCAAAAACGGTGTTATCACCCTGGCCCAGCTTACCGGGGCCGGGATATTCCCCCTCTTTATCTCCACAGAAAAGAACTGGCGTGCCCGGAGCTGGGACCGCTTTATGGTACCCAAACCCTTTACGCGGGTCCTTATCCGCTGGGGAGAGCCTTTCTATGTCCCCCGGAAGAGTGGACCCCAGGCCCTCGAAGAAATTCGCCGCCAGGTGGAACAGGCCCTCAATGAGGGACATGCCCGGGACGACCTGGCATGGGGCTGGGACCGACCTTTGTAAAGATCCCTTAAAATTTAAAGGACGAAAGACCTCAGCCGGTCTTGCCGGCCTCATACACGGGGAGGTGGGCCTCGGGCACCTGACTCAGCAGGGGACTCTTCCCGTCCTTTACCGAAAGAATGGGCGAAGACACGGGCCAGGCAATGCCGATAGAGGGGTCATTCCAAAGAATGCCATATTCGTCGGTGGGATCATAAAAGGCCGCACATTTGTATATGACGTCCACGGTGTCACTCAAGACGCAGAAACCGTGGGCGAAACCCTCGGGCACAAAGACCTGCCGCCTGTTCTGGCCGGACAGGTGCGTGCCCATCCATTCACCAAAGGTTGGGGAGCCCTTTCGAATATCCACGGCCACATCAAATATCTCCCCCTGAATCACGTAGACCAGTTTGGCCTGGGCCTTTTTGAACTGGTAGTGAAGGCCCCGAAGGGTGCCTCGCCGGGAGTGGGAATAGTTGTCCTGGACAAACAGCCGGTCAATACCCCATTGGGCATATCTATCTTGGTGGTAGGTCTCCATGAAAAAGCCGCGGGCGTCTCCAAACACGTCCGGCTCGATCAAGACCACATCCGGGAGGGCGGTTCTAGTACACTTCATGGGCCTTTTGGTCCCTTTCCTCTTCCTTGAGGATGTCCATGAGGTAACGGCCGTATTCGTTTTTGAGCATCTCCCGGGCAAGGTCTCTGAGCCGGTCCCGGTCTATGTAGCCCAACCGGAAGGCGATCTCTTCAATGCAGGCGATCTTCAAGCCCTGACGTTCCTGAATGGCCCGAACAAAATTGGTGGCCTGATGGAGGAATTCATGGGTGCCCGTATCAAGCCACGCAAATCCCCGGCCCAAGAGCTCCACCCTCAATCGGCCCTGGGCGAGGTAGGCAAGGTTGACATCGGTGATCTCGAGTTCTCCCCGTGCTGACGGTACCAAACCTTCCGCAATGGTGACCACATGGTTGTCATAATAGTAGAGGCCGGGTACCGCATATTTGGATCTGGGCCTCCGGGGTTTCTCCTCGATCCCTGTGACCAAGCCCTGATCATTGAACTCTACCACCCCGTAGCGCTCCGGATCCCGGACCGGATATCCGAAAATGAGCCCCCCCTGTTCCAGCCCTGCACACCGTTTTAGGATATCGGGCAGGCCATGGCCGTAGAAGATGTTGTCCCCCAGGACCAGACAGACCGTATCCTGCCCAATAAAGGTCTTGCCTATGAGAAAAGCCTGGGCCAACCCCCCGGGATGGGGTTGTTCCTCATAGGAAAAGGAAAGGCCCACTTGGGAGCCGTCCCCGAGAAGTTGCCTGAACCTGGGAAGATCTTCAGGAGTCGAAATAATCAAGATCTCTCGGATACCGGAGAGCATGAGCACAGAGAGGGGATAATAAATCATGGGCTTATCGTAGACAGGCATGAGTTGCTTGCTCACCGCACGGGTAATGGGGTAAAGCCTTGAACCCGAACCACCGGCCAGAATGATTCCCTTCACGCCTTCTCCTCCTCAGTGCATCCCACTTTACCAGGTTGCATAAACAAAGGTCTTTCCGGGCAGTGGTGGAGCCTTTATCCGTAATGGGCCTTAATCCACGACTGGTATTCCCCGGTCCTGACCCTGTTCACCCAATCTTGATTCTCCATATACCATTGAATGGTCTTGCGTATTCCGGACTCCAGGGATTCTTCCGCCTCCCAGCCCAGTTCCCTCTTAAGCTTGGTACAATCAATGGCGTAACGTCTATCGTGTCCCGGTCTGTCCTGGACAAAAGTGATAAGCCGCCTGCATGACCGCCCCCCCTTCCCTGTCAGGACCTGATCCAGGATGTCGCAAATCATCTCCACGAGGCGGATATTCTGCATCTCACTGGAGCCGCCCACGTTGTAAGTCTCCCCTTCCCTCCCCTGGGTCATTATCATCCAGATGGCCCTGCAATGGTCCCGCACATACAGCCAGTCCCTAACGTTTCGTCCATCTCCATAAACAGGAAGGGGCCTCCCTTCAAGGGCATTGAGGATGAAGAGGGGAATGAGTTTTTCAGGAAACTGGTAGGGGCCGTAGTTGTTGGAACAATTGGAAATGGAGACCGGCAGGCCGTAGGTCTTGTGGTAGGCCCTCACCAGGTGGTCCGAGCCGGCCTTGGTCGCCGAATAGGGGCTGTTGGGGCGATAGGGACTGTCTTCGGAGAAAAACCCCTCTTCGCCAAGACTGCCAAATACCTCATCGGTACTGATGTGGTGGAAGCGCTTCAATCGCCCCTGGTGGGCCCGGGCCAGCTCCAGCAGGGTAAAGGTCCCCAAGACATTGGTCCGGACAAAGGCTTGCGGACCTGCGATGGAGCGGTCCACATGGGATTCAGCGGCAAGATGACAGATGCCGTCTATGGTATAGTCCCTGAATGCGCGGTCCATGGCTTCGGAATCGCAAATATCCGCCTTGACAAAAATATAGCGCTCAGGGAAATCCCGTTCAATATGGGAAAGGTTTTCCGGGTTGCCCGCATAGGTCAGTTTATCCACATTTATGACGCGCCCGGAGAAATCCGATTCCTCCAGGAGATAACGGATAAAACCTGTACCAATAAAGCCACACCCCCCTGTGACCAAAAGATTTTCCATGAACTTAACCTTTTGTTTCTCTTATCAGATCTCGTCCAAAAGAGGCAACAAAACGGTCAATATCCGCCTCCCATGGGACCATGACATGGATCCCCTCCTCTTTGAGACGGCCGTTTTCCAGGATAGCGTTCCTGGGCCTGGGGGCCGGTGTGGGGTAGTCCTCTGTTCCGCAGGGGACCACCCTGTGGGGCACCGCCATCTTTTTCAGGAAATAGGAGGCCACATCATACCAGGAGCAATACCCTTCGGCAGTGGCATGATAGACGCCTCGGCCTCCTGCTTCGATCAGGGCACGGAGCTGTAACGCCAGCCTGTACGACCACGTGGGCGATCCGAACTGGTCATTGACCACACGGATTTCCTTTTCAGGATCTCTCAGGGCAAGGCCCAGCATGGTCTTAAGGAAATTATGCCCCCCCATCCCGTAGAGCCATGCGGTGCGCACAATCATGTAGGGCCCCATGGAGCGGGCCACCTCCCTCTCTCCTTGGAGCTTGGTGATCCCGTAATAAGAAAGGGGCACTGGGGGATCCATCTCCTTATAGGGATCCGGCACCCCTTTGCGCCCGTCAAAGACATAGTCCGTGGAAATATGGATCAACCGGGCACTGTACTTTTCGGCGGTACGGGCGAGATGCCCCGGCCCCTCTGCATTCACTCTCCACGCCTCTTCCCTGGCCGTCTCACAGGCGTCCACCCGGGTGAAGGCGGCGCAGTTGAGGATCACCTCCGGCCCCATATCGTGCACGGCCCGGTCCACGCATCCGGGCTCGGTAATATCCAGTTCCCTGGAATCGCGGGTGACCACCTCATGGGCTTCTCTCAATACCAGGGCCGCGTCCCGACCCAGTTGTCCCTTCCCTCCGCAAATAAGTATCTTCATGGGACCGGGGTCTCAAGGGTTACATATAATAGCCGAAATAGTCCCAAAAACTCTTATCGTGCTTCTGCCAGTCAATGCCGAATTGTTTGTTGTAATAGGACCCCAGCCTCTCCAACCAGCGCCACCAGAGGCTCTTTCCCTTTTCCTCGGCCTCCAAAATATCGTTCAGGTACACGGTAATATTGGACATTTCGTCTTTGGGGACATAGGAAGCCGCCCCTTCCTTGTAGGATTTGACCGTATGTTCAGGGCTCAGGGCGTGGGCGGTCAGCATTACAGGGATGACCCCCGCCTTCTTGGCCACTTCCAAGAGCTTATAGCCGTCCACCCCCATAATATCCAGGACGGCTATATCAAAAACCTCTCCTTCCAACAGGGCCTTTGCCGCTTCAAAGGTGGAGGCCTTGACCACTTCACACATGGAAAGCGCTTCTTCGAGGGTTTCCAACACATCTGGCTCGTCATCCACAATCAATACCCTTTTACCTGTTAATCGCTCTTTTTCTGACATAACCGCACCTCCCTCATCCTTGGCGCTTAGAGTTTTCGGCCGAATTCCAAGGTGTTTTTGTTGATACTCGTCTGCATATGCTGCTGGATGATCTCATAACCCGTGTCTGTAAAGGGCAAATAAACCAGGGTTGAATCCTTGACCTCGAAGGTAATCCGGGGCAGGGCGGGAAAAACGTCCTTCTTGTTAATGGTGGACATAGCCAGGGTGAGTTTCATGGCCTGAGCCGCCTCCGCACTGGGCAGGGTTACGGGATAGAGGTCCTTTTTGGGGATCATTTCTTCTTTTGCGAAGCGTTTTTGGGAGAGGGTCATCTGCCTGGAAAGATTCAAAAATATACGGGGTCTTATCTTAAAGGCCGGGGCCCAAAAATACATGTCCTCATTCTCCCACTCCTTGCCTACGACCCGGGGCTGATTGGTGAGCCGGATGAAATCGGCAAAGGAATTGATCTCCACACCCTTGGCCCTGGCGCCGGTCCTCCAGAAGGGGAGGTACACCGTATTTGGCCCTTGACCTGGAACGGTTAAGAACTTCACAGGAATAAACCTTCCTTTTGAGGCCTCCCAAGCCGTCTCGCAGTTGCTGCATGTAAGCACCATGCTGTCCCTCTCCCCTTCCAGGTTCCACCCGCACCGGGGGCAGAGGGTGGGCAAAAAGCTGATCTTCCATCTGGGATTTTTCACGGTCGAGGCGGTGAGGATATCTTCTCCTTCGGGGATATTGGACAGGGGCCTGTTGAGTACGCCATCGAAGAGGCGGTCGCCTTTGATGAAAAGGGGCAAGTAAATGAGGCTCAGGGTTTCGCCGATATAGGCCCGATGAAGGAGCTTTCCCGCTCCAGTGGCCGAGCTCAGATCCCCGGCCCTCGTTACAATCTCACTCGCCTTGAGGGTGAACCTGAGAAAGGAACCCGGGGTGGAGGAGTCCACAAATCTCATCTTCATGGCCTGGGGCCTCAGCCCGAGGGAGACGGGAATGCCCGGAAAATGAAGGCCCACATGGGTGATGTCCACGACCCGATGACCGACGGTCCAGCCTTGACAGTAATAGACATTGCCCTTGAAGCGAAGGTATGGGGAATAGATGATCTCTTGATCTACGGTCGTCTTGTGGGGGAGCATAAAGCGGAAATAAGTGGGGGCAAAAAGGAAGTGCCTCACATCGCAGTAAGGGCACCGCATCACGCGGTCGGTTTCATCGATATCAATAGGGGCCCCGCATTGTGGACAATCTTGCTCAACAGTAAAACCCAACTTGCTTTGCTCCGCTCATCCTGCTATTTGAGGCTCTCGCCGCACTGATTGCAAAAGGAAGCACCGGGAAGATTTTCGGTTTTGCAATGGGGACAAACCATGGGCTGGGGTTTTTCGTCCGCCGGATGGCCGCATTTAGGACAAAACCTCGCATTGGGGGGAAGGTTCTTGCCGCAGCTGGCGCATTGACGAAAGACCAGGACCTGATGACCGCAATGGGGGCAAAACTTGGACTCCCTGGGAATCGATTTTCCGCAATCCGGGCAGGTATTCTGCTGGGGTGCGGGAGCACCTTCCCCTTGAGCCGGTCCTCCGCCTCCGGTCTGGGGCTGAAACATTTGAGAGAACATGGCGGGCATCATGAATCCCATACCCATCCCGAGTCCTGCCCCGGCCTCTCCGGGAGATTCCGCGGCCTTTTCCATGGCCATGGCCGCCTTCATTTTCACCAGTCCGTCCAGATCCGTGAGTACGCTGAGACGGCTCCTGTCGTCAATAGCCTGTTGTACCTCCGGGGGGGGGGTGATAGAAGTAATGTAGAGATTATTCAGGCTCAGGCCGAAGTGTTTGAAATCCTCTTTAAGACGCTTTTGCAGGCCCAAAGAGAGCTCATCGTATTGGCCCGGCAGGTTCAATAGACTGTCCAGGTTCTCACCCAGGTGATCATTAAACCGAGAAAAAATAACGCGCTTCAGGTATTCCTCGATTTCTTGAGTGGTGTACTTGCCCATGGTGCCTACCAGGCTGTTGATAAAAAGGACGGGTTGTACGATTTGAATATTGAAGACCCCATGGGCCCGAAGTCGTATCAACCCCAGTTCGGAGTCCTTGAAGGCGACAGGATCCCTGGTCCCCCACTTGAGGTTGGGGAAGATCTTCATGTTGGTAATGTATACTTCGGCACGAAGGGGGCTGTTCATGGCCCAGGGGATGGCCAAGATCTTGGTCAAAACCGGAATATTGCCCGTTCTAAGGGTGTGCCGGCCGGGCTCAAAGGCATCACAGGCCTTGCCCTTGTAAAACAAGACACCGGCCTGGCTTTCACGGATGGTCAATTGAGCTCCAAATTTGATCTCTCCCGATCCCCCTTCAGGAATACGGTGGACCAGTTCCTGGCCCGTTTCATCAAACCACTCTATGACCTCGAGGAAAATTATGTTATTTGTACCCACGGCACCCCCCTCATTGATGTGGACCCAGTCCGGGACCGCCCTTGTGGCCGCCCTGGCTTACGGGCTTCTGCTTCCCGAGAGTTCACCCGTGGGGTGAGTATAAAGATGAAGCCTCTGGGGTGTCAAGCACCAAGGCCTTTACCCAGGCCCTTTGGACCCATTATTTCCTGTCCGGTGACGGATATGAACCGTTATCCAAGGTAAGGTAAGTCATGAAAATCGCCATCTGTCAGACCAATCCTATCGTGGGAGACTTCACACACAACATCTCCCAGATCACGCAGGCCGCGGACCGGGCCAAAAAGGCGGGTGCCCTACTCGCCATCTTCCCGGAGATGTCCCTTCCCGGATACCCGCCCCAGGATCTCCTTGAAAAACCCTCCTTTGTCCGGGAAAACCTTTTCCAGCTCGATGAGCTCTCCTCCCGAGTCCATGGGATCTCAATCCTCTGCGGCTATGTGGACTGGAGCCCCTCCAATACGGGCAAGGCCCTCTCAAACAATGCAGCCCTTATCGCCGACGGTCGCATCAAGGCCAAAGGGGGTAAACGGCTCTTGCCCACCTATGACGTCTACGACGAGACCCGCTATTTCGAACCCGCCCCGGAAAGTCTGCTCTTTGATCTGAGGGGGAGGAAATGGGGGGTCACCCTGTGCGAAGACATCTGGAATGCGGCTCAGTTCTCCGGCAAGCCCCACTACGCCCTGGACCCCGTAAAGGACCTTATGGCCCGGGGAGCCGAGATGCTCGTAAACCTCTCGGCCTCACCCTTCAGTCTCAAAAAGGGTCCCCTGAGGCTTGGAATCTTAAAAACAATCGCGCGGAAATACCGGGTCCCCATGATCTATTGTAACCAGAGCGGGGGCAATGACGATCTCCTCTTTGACGGGGCCAGTATGGTGGTTGACGAAAGGGGCCGTCTCATTTGGATGGGCAACCAATTTAGCCCTGATTTATTCATTTGGGAAAGGGAACGCCCTTATGAAGAGATCACGGATCCTTGGCTGCCTGAAGAGGAAGCCCTCTTAAAAGGCCTCATTACGGGTACCCGGGACTACGCCTCCAAATGCGGATTTAAAAAGGCCCTCCTGGGTCTGAGCGGGGGGCTGGACTCCTCTTTGGTGGCCTTTATTGCCCAACAGGCCCTGGGCCCGGAGAATATCATGGGTGTGAGTATGCCCTCTTCATATACCTCCCGAATGAGCCGTGACGATGCCAGGCGTTTGGCAGAAAACCTTGGCATCGATTTCAGGGAGATCCCCATCCATGACCTTTATGACACCTACCAAAAGGCCCTGGCGCCCCTCTTTCATGAATTGGAGCCGGATGTCACTGAAGAAAACATCCAAGCCCGCATCCGGGGGAATCTGCTCATGGCCCTTTCTAATAAGTTCAAAGCCCTGCTCCTTGCCACCGGGAACAAGTCCGAACTGGCCGTGGGGTATTGCACCCTATACGGAGATATGTGTGGGGGGCTGGCCGTGATCTCGGATGTCCCCAAAACCCTCTGTTACCGACTGGGCCGCTATATCAACAGGGATCACGAAATCATCCCACAGCGGGTCTTGTCGAGACCTCCCTCTGCCGAGTTGCGGCCCGGGCAAACCGATCAGGACACCCTTCCCCCCTACGAGGTTCTCGATGACATCCTGGACGCGTCCATTGAGTCCAATTTAGGGCCGGATGATATCGCTGCCCGGGGTCATGACCCCGGGATGGTGCAAGGGGTACTCCGGCGTATCGCCTTTAATGAATACAAAAGGCGTCAGGCCCCTCCTGGACTTAAGCTGACCACCAAGGCCTTCGGCTTTGGGAGGCGGTATCCCATCGCCAGGGGAAGCGAGGTCTTTTAATTGACAAGAACCCCCTGAGTGATTAATCTTTTGGTGACTTAAAACGGGCATCAAAGGTCTTCAACAGCCCAAAGTGGGATGAGACCCTTTACATAAACAACGTTTCGAAACACTTTATCAGGTGCAACCTCATGGCAGCCGTTAAAAAAGGGATTTTCTGGGTTATCTTGGCGGCTGTGGTTTATGCTCTCCTGAGCTATCATTTCATTCTCATCGGAAACACGGTCAAGGTGCTCAAGAAATCAGAACTGACGCTCCATTACACCTTTTATAACGCCAAGGGCAAACCAAACGATGCCATCCTTTCTATTGACGAACTCAGGAGGGATGGGATCGCTGACCTCCTGGTAGACATGGGCAGGATGAGCGAAGAGGAAAAGGAAGCCTTCCTGGCCGGATACGAGAAGGAGGGGTATTAGACTTCAAAGTCGACCTTGATCTTAAAGGTCCTGACGGCGGGGAGATTCAAGATCTCTTTCACCTCCGTGGCCTCGGAGACCTCCCTGAGGGCCTTATCAATCTCGGACATGTCCTCGGCGATAAAGGTAAACCATACATTATATTCATGATTTCTCAAGTAGTTATGGGTTACCCCCGGATAACGGTTGACCTGCTCGACAAATTCGGCCACTTTGCCTTCCGGGACCTTCGCCGCACAAAGGGTGCTGGTAAAATTCAGGCGTGAGGAGTGAAAATTACCCCCAATGCGCCTGATAATCCCCTGTGCCTTAAGCCCTTTTATCCGCTCTATGACCTCCCTTTCAGACAGGCCCAGGCGCTGGGCCAAGCCGAGATAAGGCCTTGACATAATTGGAAATTGTGATTGAATCTCATTGAGGATTCTTCTGTCCACGTCGTCCATGTCATGAGCTCCCGGGGGGTCATGGGGTTCCGGATTTAGGTTGATAGGCGCAAAGGGGCTCTTCGGCCAGATAATCTCCCGTGGCCTCAAAGGCCCTGGCCCTGCACCCGCCGCAGAACCTGAGATATTCACATCTTCCGCATTTCCCTTTGTAAGAAGAAAAATCCCTGAGCCGGGCGAAGATCTCGGAGCCGTCCCAAATGGCCTTAAAGGTGTCCCGTCTTAGATCCCCACACTTTAAATCAAGGTATCCGCAGGGCTGGACGATTCCATCATGGGAGATAAAGCAGAATGCGGTACCTCCGAGACATCCCCTGGTCACCGCGTCAAGGCCGTAGGTTTCATAAGTTACCCTATCCCCCTTGGCATGGGCCTCTTGCCGCAAAATCCTGTAATAATGAGGAGCGCATGTGGCCTTAAGGTGAAGGGGGACTTTGTCTCTCATGCCATAAAACCACTTCAGCACCCTTTCGTATTCTTGGGCGTCTATCTCCTGATTCACCATCTCCCGGGCCCGGCCCGTCGGCACCAAGAGAAAGACATGGTGGGCCACCGCCCCAAGGTTCACGGCCAATTCCAGTATGGCATCCATGTTTTGCACGTTATGGCGGGTAATGGTGGTATTGATCTGAAACTCCACACCTTCCTCCCGGAGCAGACCGATGCCCTCGACGGCCCTCTTGAAGGCCCCGGGGACCTGCCTGAAACGGTCGTGCTGGTCTTCGTCGGCCCCGTCCAGAGAAATACTGACCCGCTTTATTCCACAGTCCTTGATATCCCGGATCACGGCCGGAGCAAGCAGGGTCCCGTTGGTGGCCATGACCATGCGCAGCCCTTTTAGGGTGCCCCTGTGTGCCAGATCGAAAATGCCTTCCTTGAGAAGGGGCTCCCCCCCGGTCAAGATAACGATAGGACTCCCTGTTTCGCTGATCTGGTCCAAAATCGCGCGGCATTCGGCCAGATCCAGTTCATCCGGGTAAGGGCCTTTCTCAGAGCCCCCCCTGCAGTGAACGCAATTCAGATTGCATTTCCTGGTGACCTCCCAGGCCACCAGCCTCAATGAATTCTGAGGGGCATGTTCTTTAGGCATAACAGGCGAATAAGATGATAGGGATTTGACGGCGAAATCAATCCGGTTTCAAATCCTTCTCTGCCTTTCGGGTTTCATTGGGACCCACAGGTTCCTGTAATCAGCCTAAGAGGCTTCATTCAAGACGTGGGCGGCTTCTTTGGAAAAGTAGGTCAGGATCAGGTCCGCTCCAGCCCTTTTAATGGAGGTAAGCATCTCCATCATCACCCTTTTTCCGTCTATCCAGCCCTTCATATCAGCGGCCTTGACCATGGCATATTCCCCGCTCACGTTATAGGCGGCCAAAGGAATGAGGCTCAGTTCCCGGACCCGTCTGATGATGTCCAGATAGGGTGTGGCAGGCTTCACCATGATCATGTCAGCCCCCTCTTCCATATCCAATTCAGCCTCTTTCAAGGCCTCCAATGCATTAGGAGGATCCATCTGGTAGCCTCCCCGATCTCCAAACTGGGGTGCTGAATCGGCGGCATCCCGAAAAGGTCCGTAAAAGGCGGAGGCATATTTCACCGCATAGGACAAGATCCCTATACTGGGATACCTCTCTTCGTCCAGGGCCTGTCTGATGGCCGCCACACGGCCGTCCATCATATCTGAGGGGGCCACAAAATCGGCACCGGCCCTGGCATGGGAAACGGCTTGGCGGGCAAGCAGTTCCAGGGTGGCGTCATTGTCCACATCCCCGTTTCGGATTACCCCGCAATGCCCGTGATCGGTGTATTCACAAAGGCAGACATCCGTAATAACCACCAAATCCGGGACCCGATCCTTTATGGCTGAAACAGCCCTCTGTACGACCCCGTCCCCGGCCCAGGAGCGGCTTCCCACCTCGTCCTTCATGTCCGGAAGGCCGAAAAGGATAATGGACGGGATTCCCAAGTCCCACAGCTCCTCAACTTCCTCGATGATGGTATCCGGGGAGAAGTGATGCTGGCCGGGCAAGGAGGAAATAGGATCCTTGATCCCCTGCCCGTGCTTCACGAAAAGGGGGGCGATAAAATCTTTTACTGAGAGTCTGGTTTCCCTCACCATTTCCCTGATAACAGGGGTCCTTCTGAGTCTGCGCGGTCTGATAATCATGCCTTATCCATCCTTCCTTTGTCTTCAACCTCTTCGTCCGTGAGATAGCAGGCAGGATCAGGGGCCCAGATATCGCCGGTGACGGCCTCCGCCCTAACCCTGAAATTCCCGCCACAAATGTCAAGCCACTTGCATCGAGCACAGCGGCCCTTTACATGCTTCTTTTTCTCCTTTAGCTTGGCCATCAAGGGGTCGGAACAATCAGACCAGATCTCACTGAAAGGCCTTTCCAAGACATTTCCGAACCTGTAATGCCGCCAGAATTGATCGGCGTATACCGACCCGTCCCAGCCGATACACCCGATACCCCGCCCGGAACTGTTCCCTTCATTCATCCTGAGAAGCTCAAGGGCCTCCCCGGCCCGGGGATGATTCTCCCTCAGCATCCTGAGATAGAGATAGGGGCCGTCCGCGTGGTTATCCACGGTAAGGACCTCCTTGGATTTGCCCCGTTCATGGAGATCGCCTGTCCTGTCAATAATCACATCCACCACCCTGCGCGTTTCCCCATGGTCCAGGTCTTCTTTCACCAGGGCGGATCCCCGGCCCGCATAGACCAGATGATAAAAACAGACCCTGGGGATATCATTGGCCTCAAGGAGATCAAAAACAAAGGGAACCTCGGCGACATTCATACGGCTGATGGTAAAACGGAGCCCCACCTTAAGGCCTGCCTCCTGGCAGTGCCTGATCCCTTCCAGGGCATTCCGGTAAGCGCCCTTTCTGCCCCTGAATCGGTCGTGGACCGCCTCGTTCCCGTCCAGACTCACCCCCACGTAAGACAGGCCGATATCCCTCAATTCACCGGCCCTGTCCCGGTTAATCAAGGTGCCGTTCGTGGAAATAACGGCCCGGATACCCTTTTTAACGGCGTATCTTGCGAGATCCGTTAAATCGGGCCTCATTAGCGGTTCCCCCCCGGAAAAGAGGACCACCGGCACGCCAAAGTAGGACAGATCATCAATAAGGGCCAGCCCCTGCTCGTGGCTCATTTCTTTTTCCCGGGGGCGCTCCTGGGCCCGGGCATAGCAATGAAGGCAGTTCAGGTTACAGGCCTGGGTCACATTCCAGACCACCACCGGTGTCTTGTCCTGGGAAAACTGAAGGAGATGAGAAGGCAAGTCCTTTGAACGCCGCCCATAGCGAAGGGCATCGGATGGTTCAACCGTTCCCGTATACAGTTTTGATATGCCGATCATCAAATCACCCCCTTAGGGCAGGCCAAAGCCAAGGGCCCGATCCCGGACCCTCGGCTTAAGGGGGTGCTACTGGCCGGATTCGGGTGTGGGATCTGTCTGGCGGTAATACTTCTTAATGAGGTTGTTGACATAGTTCTCCATATCGGTCACCGCTTCGGCGTTGATGATGAAGTCCTCGATACCGGAGCGATCTTTTACGAGATTAAGACCGTATTCCAGCTTCTTGATAAGCTGACTGGTCAAGGCCCGCGTTTCCTGATCCGTCTCAACGGCCTGATGGATGATCTCATCCACCGCACTCTCGTCAAAGGAGACATGGACATCCAGCTTTTGAGCCAGGGAAGACTCCTCCAGCCTGACCTGATTGTACATCTCTCTGAAGTCTTCGAGGGCCGTATTAATATCAGAGATGTTTCTTAAGTACAAGCCCGCCACGAGATCCATGCGCTTGTCATACATTTCAAGACCGGTCCGCCTGCTGAACTCTACGGATCTCTTCCCAATATGCGCCTTGAGGTTTTCCAACTCCTTTTCATTGGCCCTCTCAAACCTCTCCATCCACTGCTGACCCGCGGGATCCTTGAGCAAAGACCGAAGTTGTACCTCCGGCTCACAAACCAACTCCGGTGTGACCACCAGCCTGGAAACCCCGGTGGAAGGCAGGGTCTTTTCAAAGGGGATCAACACGTTCTCAATTACACTGACCAATGCCCTGGCGCCGGTCTTCTCTTTGACGGCCTTTTTGGCGATCTCGAGCAAGGCTTCTTCCTCGAACTTGACTTCGATGCCATAGGCCTTAAAATCGAGGCGTTTGCTTAAGATAATGGGATTGCTCGGATTTTTCAAAATCTCAAACAGGTCCTCCTCTGTAAGCTCATCAAAGACGACCACTACCGGAAGGCGACCCACAAACTCGGATTCGAAACCAAACTGTCTTAAATCCTCGGCAGTAACCTCCCTGAGGATCTCCCAGGGGATCTCCGTAGGCCTCACGTCGGCTTCAAAGCCGAGGCCCTGACGCTGGAGACGCTTCTTGATGATCTCCGCCAGTTCTCCAAAGGCACCGCTCATAATAAAGAGGATGTTCTTGGTATTGACCACCTTCTTTTCCTTCTTCCCGGTCCTCCGGTAGTGCTCTATGGCCTGTATCTGGGAGATGGGGTCATGGGGGACCTTCAGGTCCACATCCGTCTCTTCCATGGGTTTCAACAGGGCCCTCTGGACACCGGTCCTGGAGACGTCATGGCCGATGATATTTTGCGAGGAGGCAATCTTGTCGATCTCATCGATGTAAATGATCCCGTTTTGTGCCAATTCAATATTTTCGTCCGCCTCATAGACCAGGTCACGGACCAGATCTTCCACATCCCCGCCCACGTAACCGGTCTCGCTGAACTTGGTGGCGTCCCCCTTTACAAAGGGCACGCCCAGCCTCTGGGCGATAAGTTTAATGATATAGGTTTTGCCCACTCCTGTGGGGCCGATCATCAACACATTGTTCTTGATCATCCCCACACCCGAGGTGCCCTTTTTGCCCTCAGCCTTTTTTGAGTGCTTGATCCTATTGAAATGGGTGCAGACCTTGGTGGCCAAGACCGCCTTGGCCTGCTCCTGCTTGACCACAAAGCTCTCCAGGTAAGATTCCAGCTCTTCGGGTAAGAGATCAAAATCAGGGAGAATATCCGGCTCCTCGCCCGCGCTCTCACCGTCACTGGATTCCTCTTGTTTTTTGGGGAATACAAGGGGAGAGATGATCTTCACCCTATTGCCATACTTCTTAGACAGATACTCGCTCAACTCTTTTTCGAGTTCTTTTTGATCCGGGATCTTGCCGCCGGACATGTCGTTTCTGGTTTCTTCACTTTCTTTTACAGTCATGCTTAAAGCTCCTTTACTCCTCCCCCGCAGCGGGACGGGAACGATGTATCGCGTTTTCAATGGAGGCCCAGCCTTTGAAAGCCTCATTTTTAATATATTCACTGAGACCGTGGATTTCAACCGTTATGTTATCAGGCCCCATCCGCCTTTCACGGGCTCGGGGGAGAAAGTTCATGATTGACTCGCCCCTATAATTCAATTAATGTCACCCCGTAACGTCCGTTCAAGCCAAAGGTGGACAAAGATGATTTCAAGGCTGGAAATCAGGCTCAAGAGGGAATTAATGGATGCCGAGGGCGCGAACATCCGCCTCAAGGCCCGCGAGTACTTTGGCTATGAAGTTGAAGACGTAAGGGTGATTCGGGTTCTAACCATGGAGGCCGATCTGACGCCTTCAGCCCTGGAGCTTATCAGGGTGGACCTTTTCACCAATCCCGTCACCGAAGAATCTTCTTACGCGCCCATGGCCACCGACTTTGACTGGCTCATATGGATCGGATACAGGCCCGGTGTAAGAGACACGGCCGGGAGTACGGCGGCCGAGGCCGTTAAAGACCTCCTGGGCACGGAATTCTCTCCCGCCGTTTACACCTCCAAGCTTTATGAAATCAAAGGGGCCCTTAGCGAGCACCAGGTCCACACCATCGCGGGGGATCTCCTTGCCAACGATATTATCGAGCAGTGGCGGATTTTTTCCCGAAAAACATGGGATAAACATGGGGGTATCGGATTCATAGTCCCCAAGGTGATCCTGGATCATGAGCCCAGGGTGAGGACCTTTTCCATTGGGAGCGACCAGGAACTGCTTGAGATCTCTCGGGATCGGGGCCTTGCCCTTCAGAGCAGAGACGTTCCGGTCATCCGGGAGTATTTTTTGGGACAGGACGTCCTGGAAGAAAGAAAAGAGGTGGGACTCTCCCTGCCCACGGACGTTGAACTCGAATACATCTCCCAGGCCCGCAGTGACCATTGCAACCACAATACATTCAGGGGCCTCTTCAGGTACCACGATCTCCACACGGGATACACGGAGGTGGTGGACAACCTCTTTAAGTCGTGTATCGAGGCCCCTACCCTGGAGATCATGGAGGACAAGGATTGGGTCGTCTCTGTTTTGTGGGATAACGCAGGAGTGGGGCGTCTTGACAAAGACCATTACTATGCCATCACCGGTGAGACCCACAACAGCCCGTCCAACATGGAGGCGTATGGAGGGGCCATCACCGGGATTGTCGGGATTTACAGGGATCCCATGGGCACAGGCAAGGGCTCGAAGCTGATCTTGGGGACCTACGGATACTGCGTCGGCCATCGCGATTACCAGGGGGAGCTCAAACCCCATCTACATCCCCGCCGTTTACTCGACGGCGTCATCGAGGGCGTCAGAGACGGGGGCAACAAGAGCGGTATTCCGACGGTTTCCGGGCTGCTTCTTTTTGATGAAAGCTATCTCGGCAAGTGTCTGGTCTTTGTCACGGCTATAGGGATCCTGCCCGCCCGGATCGGTGGAGAATCCTCGCACCAAAAAACCACCAGCCCCGGAGAGCTTATCGTCATGTCCGGGGGCAGGGTGGGAAAAGACGGCATTCATGGCGTGACGGCCGCCTCGGAGACCTTTAGTGAACACACCCCGGCAGGTCACGTCCAGATCGGCGACCCGTACACCCAAAAAAAGATGCACGACTTTCTCCTGGAGGCCAGAGATGAAGGCCTCATCTCTTTTATTACAGACAATGGAGGTGGGGGGCTCTCCTCCTCTATCGGAGAATCCGCCCGCTTTTCCAATGGAGCCCGGGTGGACCTGGACCGGGTGCCTCTCAAATATGAGGGTCTGGACCAGTGGGAGATCTGGGTCTCCGAATCCCAGGAGAGGATGACCATCGCGGTCAGGCCGGAGCATATTGGCCGGTTCATGGAACTCTCAGCCAAACACGCCGTGGAGAGCACGGTGATCGGGGAGTATAACAATTCCGGATTTCTCAGACTGGATTATAAAGGCAAGACATGCGCCTACATTCGAATGGATTTGCTGGAATCGGACTTTCCCCAGTGGAAATTCGACGCCCATTGGTCGCCTCCTGAAATGCGGGGTCTGACGGAACCCGTCATTACGGAACCCCAAAACCACGGCCCTCTGCTCAAGGCCATGTTATCCCGCCCCAACCTGTGTGCCCGAAATTGGATTCCCAGGCAATATGATCATGAAGTGCAGGGGGGGAGCGTGGTCAAAGCCCTGGTGGGAAAAGGGCGGGACGTGCCCAGCGACGCCGCGGTGGTAAGGCCCATATTGGGGGCCCCCAGGGGCATTGTGCTCTCCCAGGCACTCCTTCCCTTCTACTCCGTGATTGATACCTATCACATGACCTCGGCCACCATTGACGAGGCCGTGAGAAAGGCCCTTTCCGTGGGCGGGGATCCCGACCATCTGGGAGGTGTGGACAATTTCTGCTGGCCCACCATTGAGTACGATCCCATCAAAAACCCGGATGGCAAATACAAGGCCGCCCAACTGGTCAGGGCGAACTGGGCCTTGCGGGACTACTGCCTTGCCGCCGGCATCCCCCTGCTCTCGGGAAAAGACAGCATGTACATTGATGGAGACCTTGAGGGACCATACGGCGAAAAGAGGAAAATATCCGGGCTGCCAACCCTTTTGTTCACCGTTTCCAGCGTCATTGACGACATCACCAAGTGTGTGACCCTGGACGCCAAGAAGCCGGGCGACCTGGTGTATGTGCTTGGTGAAACCAGGAACGAGCTGGGGGGGAGCGAATATTACCAGTTGATGGGTTACACCGGACTGCAGGTCCCCAAGGTGGATGTAAAGGAGGTATGGCCTCGATACCTGGCCCTTCACAAAGCGGTGAAAGCGGGCACCGTCTCCTCCTGCCATGCCGTGTCCAGAGGCGGGCTGGTGGTCCACCTCGCCCTGGTGGCCATGGCCGGTGAGCTGGGCATGGAGATCGACCTCTCCAACCTTCCGGCCTCACCCGGGCTCACACCGGGCCAGTTACTCTATTCGGAATCGTGCGGCAGATTCATTGTGACCGTCCCTCCCGAGAAAAGGGGGCTCTTTGAACAAATCATGGCCTCCTCACCGCCGGGAAAGGCGGGAGCCGTTACCGAATCCTCCCTCTTTTCCGTGAAAGATGAAAGAGGGGAGGAAATCCTGAAAGAAGATATAAATGACCTCAAGTCATGCTGGAAAAGGCCGTTCGGGGATTTGATATGACAGGGGTAAAGGCCCTGGTTCTGACAGGATATGGACTCAACTGCGACTACGAGACCGAGTACTCTCTGAGGCTGGCGGGGGCGGACTGTCACAGGTTCCATATCAACTCCCTGATAGAAGGCGAGAAATCAGGGCAGGGTCCCCTCTTGCGGGATTACCATATCCTGGTCTTTGGAGGGGGTTTTAGCTGGGCTGATGACCATGGGGCGGGCGTGCTCATGGCCTCCAAGCTCAAGCACCACCTGGACGGACAGATTCAGGGTTTTATCCGGGACCGCAGGCTGATCATAGGTATATGCAACGGATTCCAGTGCCTGGTCAACCTTGGTCTCCTCCCCGCCTTTGAGTCTCAATACAGCCAGAGACGGGTAGCGATCACCTACAACGATTCCGGTAATTTTATCGATACTTGGGTCCATTTGAATATCAATCCCCGCTCTCCCTGCGTATTCACCCGGGGCCTTGACCGCCTGGAACTGCCCGTAAGGCACGGAGAGGGCAAATTCTACGCCTCTTCCGAGGATATTGAGCATCTTTTCCACACGAACCAGGTGGTCATGCAGTATGCCCTCCAAGACGGAAGAGAGGCAGGTGGCAGGTGGCCCCAAAATCCCAACGGGTCCCTACGAGATATCGCAGGCATATGCGACCCCAGCGGTAGGATCTTCGGCCTTATGCCCCATCCCGAGGCATTCAATCATTTCACCAACCATCCCGACTGGTGCAGGAGAAAAGAGGGCCTTATCCGGGAGGGTGAAAAAAATCTCCCTGATGAGGGAGAGGGAATTTTGATCTTTAGAAAGGGCGTTGAATACGTCAAGGCTGCCTTGTCGGCCAACCCTTAAGCACCACAAGGCGACAATCTCTTGACAGAGATACCAGAAACCAATTATAAATAAAAATTTTGCATAAATGCGCCAAAAGGAGATTGAAATGGCCTCCAAAAGAAAGAAAACCAAGAGAATGCGCGCCACCAAGGTGAAGCCTCACAAGGACAACCTCAAAGCCGACCTCAAACGTATCCAAAAAAATGCTGAAAGACTAAAAGAACTGGCCGCAGAACCAAACCCCTGAGGGAACAGGCGGTCGAAGGGCTCCTTTAAGGATGTCTTAAAACCCCGCTTACCAGTGGGGTTTTGCCTCTTTAAGGCACAGCTCAAACCGCCCGAAGATTTCCCCCCCTGTGGATAAGTCCTCACCGGGAACTCATTTAAGGCTGCCAGTAGTGGAAAGGAGAAAACATGAAAGAAGTGGTTATTGTCTCTGCGTGTCGCACGGCCATCGGAGCCTTCGGCGGAAGCCTGAAGGACCTGAATGGTGCGGTGATTGGAAGTGTTACCATGAAAGAAGCCATCAATCGGGCCGGCATCAGGGCGGATATGATCGATGACATCCGCTTCGGCTGTTGCCTCGAGCCCACAGACGCCCTGAATGTGGCGAGGGTCTCCGCCCTCATGGCAGGTATCCCCGAGACCATTCCCGCCGTCACCATAAACCGGGTATGCATCTCCGGAATGGAGGCGGTCCTTTCCGGGATGGCCATGATTCAGGCCGGCATGGCCGAAATCATCCTGGCGGGGGGTGTGGAGCACATGTCCGGCGTGCCCTATACCGTGGAAGGAGCCCGCTGGGGGTGCCGTTTACAGGACCATGTGTTTGTGGATGCCTTGATCCACGGGCTCCACTGTGGTTCCCACCTTATCCCCCACCCTGAGGAGGGGCCGTTAAAAGAAGGGATGCCCCTGGAGCTCTTTAAGGGCAAGCCTTACATCATGGGCCACACGGCCGAGTTCATTGCCCAACTCCATAACCTGAGCCGGGAGGAGATGGACGAAATCGCACTGCGAAGCCACAATAATGTGGAAAGGGCCACAAAGAACGGTGACTTCAAGGAAGAAATTGTACCCATTGAGGTCCCCCAAAAGAAGAAACCCCGTCTTATTTTTGATAAAGACGAACACTTCCGGCCGGGGATCACCATGGAACAGTTGGCCAAGCTTCCCGCGGCCTTTGTGCCGAAGATAGGCAAGGTGACCGCGGGCAACTCTTCGGGTATCAATGACGGTGCCAGTGCCGTGGTCATCATGTCCGCCGAAAGGGCCAGGGAGCTGGGCCTTGAGCCCATGGCCACCATTCGGGCCACAGGAAGAGGGGCCTGTCACCCTTCCGTAATGGGCCTAAGCCCGGTACCTGCGGTGAAAGACCTCCTGGGGAAAAACCCCGATATCAAACTTGAAGACTTTGAGCTCATCGAACTCAATGAGGCCTTTGCCGCCCAGTACCTGGGATGTGAAAAGGAATTGGGCCTTAACCGGGAAATCACCAACGTGAACGGCTCCGGCATCGGTCTCGGTCATCCGGTGGGTGCTACGGGGTGCCGTATCATGGTCAGCCTCCTCTATGCCATGAAGAAACGGGGAAAGACCTTGGGTCTTGCCACCCTTTGTGGTGGGGGCGGCGTGTCCATGGCCTGTGCCCTGGAAAGACGATGAGGCCTCGGCGCCCGCAACGGCCAACTCCCACTTCCCCTATAGGTAGCCTGTCGTCTTCAACCTGCGGCCGAGCCGATATTCCATGTGTAGATCCAGCACGGCCCTGATCTCATAGACCATCGGCCCGGTTACTTCTATGTTCCAACGCTCATTGCAGGGTGCGGACTGGATCTTGCGTAAGGCCTTGACACTGTCCGGTCCCAGGCCCGGTGACACACTGGATTCCTTTTCGCACCTCAGACAGGCGATCCCCCCCTGGGCCGGCCGAAACACGGCCCTTCCCCGGCCGGTATAGGGTCTACCACATCGGCCACATTTTTCTAAATCAATGGCATACCCACCCAGGGACAAGGCCTTGGTCTCGAAAAGGACGCGAAGCCCCTCCTTTCCCATACCCTGGTCGAGGCCCGAAAGGGCTTGTTTTAGGAGGTTAAACATCCCCTCACCGGAAATCCCTGGGGGAAAAAGAAGCTCCGTGAGTTCAACAAAGTAGCTCGCCAGGGAAAGCGAAGAGAAATCGGATCGCACCCCGGAAAAGGGCTCAACCAGTTTGCAGGAATGGAGAAAGCAGAGGTCCCCCCTTTTCTTCTCGTATTCCAAGCTGACCAGGCAAAAGAGGTCCAGACAGTTTGCAAACCGCTTGCGGCTCCTCCTGGCGCCTTTCGCCAGTCCTGTCAAGCGGCCTTTGTCCGTGGTGAAAAAACCGACCATGAGGTCTGATTCACCAAAGTCTCGAAGGCGCATAATAATAGAAGGTGAAATCCGGGCGTTCATGATTCAAGAAAAAAAGCCCTACTAATAGCAGGGCTTTCAAAGTGGGGTTTTGGTGAGCTTTTACTGCCCGCCTCCGTACATCTCCTTGATCTTGTTCCTGTCCGGAGAGCCGTCTTCAAGAAAAGGAAAGTCCGTGACAAATTCCACGTACTGAGGCTTCTTGTATCGGGCGATCTGCTCTCCCACAAAATCAATCAGTTCCTGGGCCTCGAGCGACTGACCGGGTTTTAAGAGGCACACCGCCTTAATCCCCTCCTTCCATTTGGGGTCGGGGACGCCGAAGACGACCGCCCCTTCTATGGCAGGATGCTCCAGGATGGCCTTTTCCACCTCTGCGGGGTAGACGTTTTCGCCTCCGGGCTTAATCAGTTCCTTTTCAGCCTTACGGCCTGCATACCAGAGGAACCCGTCCGCATCAAATCGCCCCGTATCTCCTGTGTGGTGCCACCCCTCCCTGAAGGTATATTCATTATCCTTTGGCAGATTCCAGTACCCCTTAAAGACCATAGGCCCCTTCATGGTAATCTCCCCGACCTCGCCCAAAGGTACGGGACGATCATAGTCATCCACGAGTCTTACCTCTGACAGGGGAAGAGGTCTGCCGGCGGATCCCGGCTTTTCATTGTAGGTACCGAAGGTG